>Ga0315545_1000682_pt1 | contig 35537 bp, 24 predicted proteins | sample SalMarSW160210MG_FD_203096 | JGI IMG/M metagenome (GOLD analysis project Ga0315545, IMG submission 203096) | Salt marsh sediment microbial communities from the Plum Island Ecosystem LTER, Massachusetts, United States - Salt Marsh Sediment SW1602-10 ...
ATCCCTATCTACATTACCCGTATTTACAAATGTCCAATCCCATATAACGTAATCATCATGTCCGGGCTGACTCCAGGCTAACACTCTCTGCTTAGCATCCACACCTATGCTAAACCTGACATCGGACTCGACCATTATATCGGCAGTTCCCCCCCATTGGGAAATCCTATCCGGATCCACCTCATCTCCGGACGTAGGCCAAGGATCTGACGTTGTTACCCCATCGACAATAATCTCTGGAAGAGGATACTTCATATACCTGCGTATTGTAAAACCCCCTTCATCCGGAACAGCAAATTGATAAATATCAAGGTCACGTAAACGAGCGCAACTTCCTGTAATATAAGCATCCCATCTTTGTCCAGTTGTATCCACCCAGTTTCGAGCCCCGAAAAGCAATCCGGCATCCTTAAGAAGCGCTCCCGGCCACGAGTTTGTAGTAGAATACTCCTGCTCCACGGTACAGTAACTGCCTCTATAGTACGCAATCACACCATAATCATAAACTTCACTGCTATAACAGCCATGGTCATATATCCTGGCCTCAGTTTTTCCCACTTTGACCAGTTTAACAATCTGGGCATGGACACCGCTCACCCAGAAAAAGGCCAGCAGAAAAATCAATATTAATAACTTCCTATGTTTCATTTTCAATAACCTCCTTTCCTTCTAAAAAGAGAACCTTATTCCAAACTGCACATATCTGGGGTCAAGGTACCAAAGGTAATCTCTATTGGGATTATTTATATATGGTTTATCAGCACTTTGCAAATCTCCAACGTGATCCGGTTCGGTTCCGGCTTCGGCAGGACCGATTACCGATTCATCATCCACAAAAGATTCCCCATCAAAGATCTCGAGATGAAGGGATTTAAAATATTCAATTCGGTCCATGTCACCAGTTATAGTAGGGTCGAAGCCCTGAGAATTCAGAGTCCCCCAGTTAAAAATATTGTGCACATCTATAAACAGATTAGCTGTAACACCGCCAATCAAAAGATTCTTGTTTATACTCATATCCATAATACGAGTAGCCGGCCATTGGACATTGTTCCGCAAAATCTCATCAAACTCCACCCCATAAGGATTAAACATATCATAGTAACCCGCTCTCCACTGATACAAACATGAAAGATTATAACCTCCTAAAAATATTCCCCAATCCTGAGGTGTTGACAATGTAAGTTGAGCCCTGAAAACTGGTTGAGGAAGGGGTTTATCCTCCTTGGGGTCTACCTCTGCCGCACTTGACTGTAACATCGGATCCTCATAATTTTGCCTTAATCCAATTCTTCCTGATGTGTGCACCATGTAATCATAATTTACCCACCCAGTAAAAAATCTTCCATGGTCTTTCCTAAACTCAAATTCAAAACCCCTTATATCACCATAGCCGGTATTTTCGTTAGTTGTATAATTAACATCTCCGTAATAACTTAAATATTTAACCTGACCGCTCTCATTATCTATATCCTTATAGTAACCCGAAACCCTTGCCATATAAGTGTTGGCTATACTGCTTTCAAGACCCACTTCATAAGAAACTGTCCTCTCCATCGTAAGACGCGGATTTCCCAGGAAACTAATCGGATCACCTGCTGAGCCCCATATAACCTTATACCTGTTCTCGTTGGTCGGCAGGGAGTAAAAATATCCGTAATTGAAGAACAACTTGCTTTTTTCCAATACCGGGAATGAAATTCCAAGTCTAGGACTTATCTTAAAGGTAGAAGCAACGTCTTCCACAGGACCCTGACTAAACAAAGAATCTTTAAGATATGTAGAAAAGAAAAGCGAATATCTCTCTGTAGTATCTGGCCACTCGGTATTTGGATCCGAGTAATCGAACCTCAAACCAAAATTGGCAAACATTCCTTCGAATTCAATCTTGTCCTGAATATAGCCGCCCGCAAGGATAGGATACTCATCATAGTTAACAAAATAACCCACACTCGACTCGGTTGGGTCTTCGCCAGGGGCCGGCCAGAACCATCCTTCATTGGTAATAAAATACTCATGCAGTTTATCATATTGATACGAAAGACCAGATTTTATTTGATTGTATTTGTTTATCTGAGATGTAAAATCAAAACTCACATTGTATGTCTCCGACCAGGAAGTATTCCAGGTTCCACATTGATGGGCAAAACCAAATGACGCTTTGCCACTAGCATCAGATCCATAGTTGTCTTCAGATAGAGGGTCAGCAAATCCAAACGGGACGTTGTCAACCGGATACTGAGTATTACCTATTATGATATCTTCCGTGAACCATAGCACCACTGTATCTCCCATAAAACGAGTTGGCACATCATAATTGTATTGAGCCCTATTGTTCCTGCGTATATAAGTCAAATGTACATCATAAAAAGTATTCTCCGACAAAGCATGCTGCAGTGTGAGACCGTACATTCTGGAAGTAATATCGAACGGGGTTAATCCATTTACTCTGTACAGCTGATCGCCATTTAATTTATTACTGCCGTGCCATCTTCCATCATAATTTCCAATGCCGAACAGCATATCCGACCCGTCTCGGAGGTAGACCTGTCCGATTTCCCCCAAGGGATAATCCCCTTGCCACATGTGACCCTCACCGTACGGGGAAAGGGAATTAATAATCGAGTAGGCGCCCCTTAAATTCATCTTAACATTTCCAAAACGTGAGGTCAGTTTTAAACTCGACGTTCGTTCTCGGTAATAATCCCTGCTGTCCGGAATAGCAAACGTTTCATTATGGTCCCTGTAAGAAGTATAAAATGTCATATCTCCTAAATACTGACTCAATATGGGAACAGGACCACCAAAGCCGGCGTCCAAGGTCCAATCCGGCTTATTGCCGTACTCGCCAGTCCTATCTTCATCACTAAAATCATAAGCAACCTTATCATATCCTATTAAACTATCACCAGTTGCATTATAAATCGGAGCAAAAATGGAATCACCACCGTTATAGATTAATAAGAGAGAATCTGTTCTGGGTGTATTAATACGACGCATCCACATAAATCTATCACGCTGCATATCATAAGTAGTAATATTCGTGTCTCTTCCTACCACAGCTATCCATCCGTTAAACGACTTAAATGTTTGATAATGTTCATATTTAATTGTATCGTAAAACGGGCTGGTTTTTTTACCCCATACGTTATTAATACCTTTATAGCAAACGCTGTCATATTTAATAACCGTATCTTGAGAAATAATATTACCTAACGTATCCGTAACAATATCCAAAAAGCCAGTATCCAGCTTATTCCATAAAAACACTGCATTATTATAATTATCAGGGTCAAAGATAGATGTACCGCTGTGCTTTTGATAACCCGGAGTATATCTGAATTCAAAGGAACCTTCGTATTTTCCGGGAGAACCTTCCCTCGTAACCACATTTATAACTCCTGAACGAACATTTGCATATTCCGCGGCGAACCCTCCCTTCATCACATTAACTTCTTTTATCTCGCTCAGGTTGGGCATCAAGATAGGTTCGTTTGCTCTCTGGTCGACAAGAAGTAAACCATCGGTCAGCAATTTGGTCTCACCTTGACTACCACCCCTAACACTCCAGCCTGCTATCCCGGCCTGTAAATTAAGATATTGTTTCACGTCTGAGATAAGAGGAACAGCTTCTATTTCACTTTTATCCGCAGAGAAAGAACTGGAAGAAAGGTCCATCTTGACAACTTCTCTCTGAGCCTCGACTACCACACCTTCTCCTACCACTACTGTTGGCTCTAATTCAAAATTAAGCGGGGTTGTATGTCCGGATTCAACTCTAACACCGGTCTTCGTTAAGTTTTTATAGCCAATCATCCTCGCCTGAATATTATAAAACCCCGGATCCAGTCTTATTATGTAATAATAACCATCCGCATCAGCGGCAGCCCCCCTATCGGTACCTTCGACTAAAACATTGACACCAGGTAAAGGCTCCCCTGTTCTTGCGTCTACGACAACACCGGCAATCTTTCCTGTAACCGCTGCTTTTGTATCATGGGTAACAACAAAGAAAGCGAAAAACATAAGCAAGCCATATAAAATCCACTTTAGCCACAACTCTCTTTTCCTTTCCACTTTTTCCATCAAAACCTCCTTTCTTTAATTTAGGATTTAAAAAACAATAATTGGCCTAAGGTTATCTGAAGTTTAAAATCACCTATAACGAACATTTCAAAACTCACTTGATTGGATTTAATATAAAGATTCACCCTGATTAAAGTCTCCCAGTTGAAATCTGAAAACATAAAAAAACAGAAAAAACAACGATATAGATATCAACGATATTTTATAAAATGTATTTTTTATTGTCCCCTCCTAATTCAAGCGAATTTGACAAAAAAACCACATCTTCACTAAATCAAATTATCAAATGCCAATTCCTATATTTTTAGTGCATATAGTATATGCAAAACTCGCAATTTCGTCAAGTGCTTTTTTCCTTACTTTTTAATAAGCATATGGATGACACAATAGTATTATCAATCGATTTTATCAAAAAAACAGAACCCACACAACCCCACACTAAAAAACAATTGAATCACAGAGTGCACAGAGGAAAAGAACACACAGAGATCACAGAGAAAACAACAAATTATATTTATTTCGTTTAAAACCCCCAACCCAAAAACAAATAGGAACAACGAATCACACAAATAGCACGAATGATTTTATATTTATCAACCGAAACACGAAATTATAATTTTTCGCAAATGAATAAATGTCACACAACATTTAAAAATCATTCCCATATTTCCTTTTTAAAATATAACGAAACATAACTCCTAAAATTACGGAAACAAAAAATATTATACCAATACCTATTTGAACAATGCTCTTAATTTTTTTAAAATTAAATTCTTTCTTATCTTTATTGAAATCGTCTAATCTTTCTTGTTTTTTTTCAATCTTACGCTCTATCTTTCCCCTCAAAGAGTCAGGGGTAACAATAATTGTATCGGGTTTAATAATAATTGTTTCGGGGATTTCCCATTTTTCTAACCCGTATATCTTTATATTATATGAGGATCCTTCATCACTGACAAAATCCATATATACAATTTTATAACCTTCATCACTATCTCCCAAAAGAACAACATGAAGAGTGTGTTCTTTTCCGGAATTATAATTGGTTTTATAGAATAACTGTATAGCTTTTTGTCCGGGAACAGGCAAATAATAATCAAAAGTGATTTTGTTAATTCCTTCGCTTTCTTGAAACATTGCTGCATGCAAAACTTTCTCGAAAAGTTCGTATTTCATTTCTTTCTGAAAATCCGGGTGAAAAAGTAGATACGCCCCTTTATATTCTTGGTCAAATAATAGAGACAGTGTTTCGTTTGTTACAGCAATTGCCATATACTGATTATGATAAATCATATGAGAAGCCTCTAAGACTAACGGAAATATTAATAAAAACCATAGAGACGCTAAGCTTTTATTTTTGAATTTTAGCACTAGCTCACCCTCAATTGCTCAAATTTCTGCTCAACCAACACCAATCTCTCGCCGTAATTTGGGATACTTTCAAGGTGAATGTGTTTTATTTCGTTAGCCGAACTTTCAGCCAGATTTCTCATCTCTAAACACAATAACATCTCACTCGCTCCAAGGGCTGCTGCGTTACCGACCTGAATAATCTTATCAGATGAGATACCGGGGACAAGGCCGATTGTTTTCGCATTTTCCTTATCAATATAAGTACCGAAAGAACCCGCAAGATAAACCTTATCTAAATCACCCGTAGTTAGATTTGCCTCTTCCAATAATGCTTTTATACCCAGAGATATAGCCGCCTTACTCCACAGAAGCCCGCTTTCTCCTTTTATATCCGATTGGGTAATTTTAATATTTTCTGTTATTACAAAATCTTTTTTATCCTTAAGATACCCATCATCATTCATTAAATTGTTTTTAATCAGCTCACCCAATACGTCTATTATACCAGAACCGCAAATACCGACTGGCTCGGCATTACCTATAGTCTCAAAGATTATTTTCTTATTATCAATACTAAATCTGCTGATCGCACCCACTACTGCTGAGGTGGACTCCAGGGCAGGACCTGCAGCACATGAAGTCGCAATTATCCCTTTATCTGACTTCAAAATTACCTCACCATTTGTCCCAATATCAATACACATTATATTTTCTTCGGTTTCGTCAAATAAACCACACGAGAGACTGACGGCAAGGGCGTCGGCTCCGACATGAGAACCAATCAAAGGAGGAGAATAAACTTCGGCATTTTTGCTTATGTCAAGATTAAGTTCCGAAGCTTTCATCTTCAAAGGGATTGTACCTTCATCTGTCTCAGTAACGGATTTAAAGGGACTGACTCCTACTCTCTGAACATCGAATCCGAAAAACAAATCTCTCATTGTACTGTTGCCGACAACAATAAAATCGTAGATATTTTGACTATCAACCAGCATTTTATTAATTTCTTCATTTATTTTTGATATTAAGATAGACTGTAGTTTACCGGGGTTTTCCCCGTCAAACTTAATTCTACTTATGACGTCGTTGCCTCCAAGCCTTTTCTGCGGATTCTCGAAAGCAGAAGTATGAACGATATTACCTTTTTCAAGATTTATCAAATGTAATACAACGGTAGTTGTTCCGACATCGGCAGCAATACCGAATATACTACCCCCATAAGAATCTATTTCTTCTTCATTTAAACAAACCTTATTGTCTTTCCTTTTCACATACGGATTTAAACGAATTTCCTTCCTCTTTCTCCCGTAAGTAAGAATATTGGTTATAAAACCAGCCTGTATCAGACTTACATAAACATCATACCCATCTTTTTCGATTAAAGCCTGACAGGCCAATCTCTCATCTTCTTTTAATTTTTCTTCCGCTTTTGTCCTGCTGTTAAGAGATTCCATACCCTTTTCTATCTCAACCTTGCACTCCCCGCATATACCAAGTCCCCCGCATCCCGCATTTATGGGAATACCTAAATCTTGAGCAACTTTTAGAATGGTCTGACCCTTTTCTAATAGTTTATCCTTATTAAATTGCGGAAAATAAATTCGATTTTTCATTGTTTTAATATTAATTAAAAGAGAAAAAAAAACAATCGGGAGTGTACAGCAACCGATTATAAACTTCCCGGGTATATACCCTAAAAATTTCAGGATAAAACTTAAATTCTAGCATAAATTCAAAGCGAGTGCTAACCATTAAAAAGAACGTCTCACAAGACTGAGCGGGCATGGACTTTTGACAAAAACAGCCCAATGAGTAAGGGGTGCTGTCCAGGAAAATACCCCGGAGCTCGAACGAACACGGTTTTTCGATTTCTTTTATTTTAAACCTAAAGGTAAAGGGGTGCCACTCAAGAAAAATATCTCGGAGACCGAGCGGGCATAGCCTTTTATTAATAAAATAAACAAGAAGTGCTGTCTAAGAAAGCGTCTCGGAGGGTGAGCGGGCATGAATTTAAACTTCAAAATGAGTAAGGGGTACTGTTCAGGAAAATATCTCGGAGCTCGAACGGGCAATGTCTTTTATCAATAAAATGAACAAGGAGTGCTGTCCAAGAAAGCGTCTCGCAGGGTGAGCGGGCACGGACTCTTGAAATGCTGCCATTTCAAGAGGAGCGAACCCGAGAGCCGAGTGGCAATTTCCTCGTCGGGGAAATTGACCACATCTTTCTCGGACAGCACTCCTTGCGAATCACCCGTCGGGGAGACTGACTGCGGTTTTTCGGAGTGGTACCCCGAACGCCTAAAGTCGGGGAAACTGTCTGCGGTTTTTCGAAAGTGCACCCCTGAACAAAATCTCGCAAAGATATTATCCTTGACGACAAGAAAAGATAGGTTTAAAACCTCACGGCCTTAAACCTATCGTATTTTAACGTAAGCTCTAAAGCTTATTTCATCAAGTCTTTTATGAAACCTTGCAAATCCTTAGAGCTTATTTTTACTGTTTTCTTTTTCTTCTGAAGATCCTTAATATACTGCATTACTATTTGAGTAACCACTGCGCCCGGTCTCGGATAAGCTGCTACGATGTAATGAGGAGCAGGCTTTGTTTCACCTGCCTCTATTTCCAATTCGGCTCTTAAGTTATCCGGAGATATTAACGAATTAGCATAATCGAAGATAACCTTGTCCATTGCCTTATAGACTTCTTTGCTTTCTTTAACAAGACCGTAATAGTCAAGAAGTTCGGCAAAAACATAATTGGAAGTTGTATAGACGTCCTGACCCTGTTCGGACTCTACCTTTCCCCCGTCTTCCGTTCGGCACATTGCCCAACCCATAAAGGTTCTGTTGTTATTGTAAATTGTCTTAAGTATCTTTTTGGCCCTATCGGGTGGTATGAAAGCTTCCTCTCCGATTGCAATTAATGCCCATATTGCATCCAGCTGATTGAGCCAGGTATCTGTGTTTTCTTCACCTGTATCTTGATCATAACAGGTAAGATAATATTCCAATTTCTTACCCTTACTGTTCTTCTTTTCTCTCCATAATTTCTCAAATTTCGTAGAGGCTTTTTCAAATAACTTTTCATATTCCTTCTTTGCCGAGATATCCTTCATCATATCCGCCATTATAATCATGGCTCTACAACCAGCCATAAAAATGGTGGCGTCATAGGCATCTACGCCAAAGAGAGTCAGATTGTCAAAAGTATTCTTGACTTCACCGGGATTACCCTCGGGTATACCGTCACCATCATGGTCATGAGTCTCCAAGTGTTTAAACCCAAATTTCATCGTCTTCCAATTCTTCTTCAAGAAATCCGTATCACCCATGAATTTAACGTTTCTAAGCACTCTTGTTGCGAGCTTTGGGAAAAGATCAATCCAATAGTTATCATTGTACCAGGAATATTCACTGACATTACGCAGAGGATGACCTTTCGGCAAGGCTCCTACATCATGCGATACAGCACCTTTGATTTTAATTTGATCATATATTTGGGTCAGTGATTTATCTTCGTATTCCTCCGGATATTTTTCAAAATGACTTCTGGCTTCAACAAAAGATGCATGCAAATGATAATACTTCTTTCCCTTGTTTTCTCTATTGATCGAGTTAATGAAACTCTGACAGAGCTCTTTTTCTATATCCGGGAAAAATATCAAAAGCACCATCGAATACCAGTCTACATCCGAAGGGTCTATATAAGCATAGTCGAAGCACTCCAGGAACCTGGCTCTCTCTGTACCATCCTTGTCCTGGACCCAGACTGCGCCATTCGACAAAGGGAAACTAAATTCATTGCAAATCAATCTGGTAAGTCGGAGAGCCCCTTTCTTATCGTCTTTATAGGATGGACTATTCTTTATCATATTATATATCCGACTTTGAATAGTCATTGTGCGGTCAAACCATTTTTTATAATTAAGAAGAGCGACCTTTGCCAGATCCTTAGCTCTCGACTTTTCATTCTTGAAGCTCTTCAAGTATTTACGGTCAAATTCTTTCCCGTCCATATATCTTTGTTTGGGAAAGTCCAGCGCAACAGCAAAAGGCACCGTCATTGTTGCTTTTGGCTTTAGAGTAAAGGTATAGCTGATGGCTGCACCATAATCCTGACTTAAAAGAGGATCTCTCTTTATATAAAAACTTCCGTCTTCATTAAGAAGTAAATCCTGTTTTAGGAAATTAAGACAGAAATAAGGATTTGTATCTATTTCCACATCCTTCATCTTAGGTGCTGCGATAACCATCCTGTCTTTACATTCCTTACTCGCCATCACAACACCTTTAACGCCGTCAGATTCAAATCCTTCATGAACATGACCTTTAACAGGAGCAGAACATATATAAACCGTATCCTGATCCGTCGGTTTTAATTCTTTTTCTTGAAGATTAACAAGGGAAGGTCTCGGTACAACGAGAGTAATCTCCTTTTTCTCATCACTCGAGTTAATAACTTCATATTCCTCGACACCAAGAGGCATTAAAGCCTGGTCTCTTTCGGCAAATAAAGGAGAAATCAGCCTTCGTGTAACGCTAACTTTACCAAGTTTATACACCAACTCCAGTGAAGGCGTAGCAATAGAAACCGTGATGTCCTTTAGAGGGACAGGTTTATGATAATAATTCTTCAAAGCCGGTACATCATCGATCTCTTCTACCTTCTCAGGATCCCTTCTGGTGAGCATAAAATTTCCTTCTTGTTCTAAAATTTCTTCTTCCTCTTCATCTTCTTCTCCCTTAATACGGATAAACGGAGCAGAAGCAAATTGAATTGCATTCGAATTCATTAGAATCAATCTACCAGCATTGTTAAGCCTGTTGTATAAACCATCGGGAGATATCCCTATAGAACAAGTAGGAGCACCCTGAATAGCGATGGTGTGAGGAAACAGGAGAGTCTTTGACATTCCCTGAAAATGAACAGACATTTTATTCTTATCATATATTTCCGTTATTTGTGCTCCCTTAATTGTAAAAACGTCGCTGATTTTTATACTAGAAGATTTTGGCATATAATTTCCCCCTTATTAGCAGTATGATAAATTCAAAGGCTTTCCTTTCTGAGCTTTCAGCTTCTTATCGGAAACTCCTTTCTGTTTTCCAACTTTAACTGGAACCTTAGTTGCGGCACGCGGTTTGAATTTACCAAAAAGCAAATCTGCAGAAGACCTTATCGAATCGGGCGTAGCGCTAAAATTACAGATAACGACATCAGCTACGTCGGTTGTTCCCTCAACATATGGATTGTTAGTCATAACAACAACCTTGTTGCCTGCTTTTTTCAACTTCTGTGCGAGCAGTTGATTGTTACCGGATTTCACTATTCGAGCGAAGTAATTAGTCATAACAACGATATCTGCCTGCTTGGCAAGTTCCAAACATTCTTTAATCTCATCCTCAAACGCTGAAAAATCCGTATCGACAAGAATTACATTTTCCGAATGATCGACCATTCTCTCGCAGAACATATGAGTGTGCATATACGGATCTTTTCCGCAGAATTCGTAAGGGATACGCTGCTCGATAACAAGTATCTTCTGTTTCTTATTTAGCGGCAGCAACTTTTTATCGTCTCTCATTATTATCTGGGCTTTTTTAGCAACGTCCCAGGAAAAATCTATGACTTTTTTATCTGTTGTGACTTTGTAAGTTTTCTCCGGACTAATAGCAGGAGCCTTTTTAAATAAATCCTGGTCATATTTCATCTCTAAAAGATGAGTTACCGCATCATCGAGTCTCTCTTCGGACAACTCGCCTTTTTCAACAGCCCGTTTAAGCCCAAAGAAACACTGTGCCCTGGATTCATCGTCAGCTTTCAAAAGAATCGTATCAACCCCTGCTTTTATTGCCATAGCGCAGGCAAGCGGTAGAGGCCATTTCTTAAGAATAGCAGCCATACCTATAGCATCGGAAACAATAACCCCTTTAAATCCTAATTCTTCTCTTAATAAGCCGGTAAGTATATTTTCGGATAAAGTCGTCGGATATTTTTTATCGTAAGACGGATAAACAGAATGTCCGGTCATAATGGCTTTTACTCCAGCATCGATAGCGGCTTTAAAAGGAACCAGATCGACTTCATGCATTCTTTGCTTGCTTAAGTTTAATACTTCCAGAACATCATGCGCATCAGTATCTGAGCTACCTCTTCCCGGAAAATGTTTAGCAGTCGTTGCTATACCGTTATCCTGTAAACCCTTAATCAATGCAACTGCATGTTTTGCACAGGTTTCAGGATCATCACTGAAGGACCTTACTCCTATTTCAGGGTTCTTAGGATTTGTATTTACGTCGCAAACCGGAGAATACATTTGAGTAACACCCATAGTCGATAACATCTTACCGATTGTTGCACCAATTTCATAGGTAATTTTTGTATCACCGATAGCAGCCATCCCCATAGGACCCGGAAACTGTCTTATGCCGCCCGCCATATAATCGTTTTTAAAGTCACCTTCAAAATCGATGGTAATGTGTAACGGAACGCCTGAAGGACGTTTCATCGCTATTTCCTGCCATCTTTTTAGTCTTTTAGCATATTCTTCCGGTGTTATGCTGATTCCAAAGTTTGAACCTGCAAAATAAGTATTCGATATAGAGAAATAATCCTTAGGTTTCTTAAAGGTTTGATCTACCTGTGAATTACCCCAGTAAAGGTTTTTACATGTTTCAACCGCATAAGGCTCCAGACAAAGACCTCCGCAGTGCAACCTCGTAACCTGTTCAATTCCGCTTGGAGTAAAAACCGTACCTCGCCAGGTAAAAGTTAAAAGCTGTCCTACTTTTTCCTCTAAAGTCATTTTTGAAAGTTGCTTACTTACAAGTTTATCTCTTTCTTTTGACATTTTTATCTCCTCATTTTTTATGATTCCCATTTACCACTATTATCCGGCCCAACCCAGAACCCGTTTTCTAATCGCCAGCCCTTTTCATCAATTTGCATATCTTTTGTCTTCCAACCAGCTTGGATACGTCTTGTTAAATCTTCAAATCCTTTATTCCATGTAAGTCCGTCCGGGACGGTAACATTCATACTTCCGGCAGCATTTGCGTAACGCAAACAAGACTCAACAGAGTGATTCCAAACAAACGCAGAAAGGAATCCTGCAATTGCAGAATCGCCGGAACCAAGAGCTCCAACGAATTTTTCCTCTTCGTATACCGGGAACCATAGTTCACGGTTAGCCCAGTTATCGAGGTCGGAACATCCTGCAGCACCTAATTTTGCGAGTCTGTCCTTACCTGCAGTCCGAATATACAATCCTCTATTTCCACACTTGACCATAGCTATTGCTGTACCCATTTTTATTAAATCTTTCCCTATATTAGAAATCTCATCTACGCTCATATTGTCAAGAACGGTTTCTCTCTCCTTTAAATTTCTCTTCTTTTCAAGAAATTTATCTTTGTACAGGAAATAGAAAATTTCTTCCGCACTCGGTACCATAATATCCGATAACGGAATCCAATTCTCAACAATAGCAAACCAGTCGATACTATCGGCATAGCCATCTACATCAGGAAGAGAAAGATCCAAAGCGATTGTCGCTCCTAATTCTCTGGTTTTTTTGAGTATCTTTGACAGTTCAGCACCTTTATTCGCATAAAGCTTCTTCATCCATGGCGGATAACCAAAAAGCATCAGCTTTGAGCGACTTACAATATCAAAATCCATGTCATCATACCCAAACGTATTATTTGCTCCGCAATGGTGCAGATAAAAACGGTCTATTCCGGGAATACAAATAGCTATGGTGTACGATGTCGATTCGCCTTCTACCATTTTAATACCTTTAAAATGACCCTCTTTTTCTTCATACCAGCGAAGAATCTGTTTCCCAAAATCATCATCACCTATTTTACCTATAAGTTCGGTTTTAACGCCGAGTCGTCGTATTGATACTCCTGCGTTTGTAACAGGACCTCCTCCTACAACAACACATTCACCCATATCTATCATTTTACCGGGCACAAGGACATCAGTCATCTTATCAACTGTCCCCTCGATTGTAAAAGCCGGTATTAAATCAAGGCAGGTATGCCCTGCAGCTACTATTTCAAGATCTTTTTCTTTTGCCATTTTCATCTCCTTGTGTATAAATTTTGTAGAATAATATAAAATAACTTCCTCATGTCAAGCCCAACATCCTGTTCAATATTTTAAATTAACTCTCTACTTAAACTTTACTCTTTATTTAAACCTAATTTAAACCTACTTTCACAACGGCATCAAAAGCCGGTTTTGGATTACACTCACGATCAAACAACATCGGATATTCGGTCCTTCCTCTTATCGGCAAATAACTGCGCCATGACTGTTTGTCATGAACAGCCCAGAATGTTATTCTATCAAATTTATCCCTGTGTTTTTTAAAAAATGAAAACAATTCGGCGTACCGACCCGCCTGTTCCTTCAAAACGGAATCCGGAACACCTTCAGTATACGGATTATATTTTTTCTGTGTTTCGGGATCAAAAGAGGATAAATCTCTTGCCGGAGTATCACAGGGATAAAAAGGAAGAACTCCCACATCCATTTCCGTAATCATAATCTTCACCCCTAATTTTCCTAAAGCCAGAACATACTCCTCAATTTCACGTATATCCGGATGTTCCAGAAACCAGTGTCCCTGGATACCTATTCCATCCACGCGAACGCCTCGCGACTGCAAATCTCTTATCAGCCTAATTATACCCTCACATTTAGGCTTCTTATAATAATCATAATCGTTGTAATAAAGCTCTGCATCCGGGTCAGCCTCCCGGGCGTATTCAAATGCTTTCTGTACGTAATCTTCACCTATAATTTCATACCATTTGCATTTTCTAAAAGACCCATCTTCAACGATTACTTCATTTACGACATCCCACCCGTAAATCTTACCTTTATAACGACCCATAACGGTAAAAATATGTTCTTTCATTCGAACAAGCAACGATTCCCTGTCCAATGGATTACCCGACTCATCCTCAAAAACCCAATCAGGCGTTTGATAGAACCATACGAGATTGTGCCCTACTACGAACATATTGTTTTTCTCTCCAAATGCCGCATATTTATCAGCAGGTTCAAAATTATATCTGTCTACTTCCGGATGTATCTCTTCCCATTTCAGAATATTCTCTGCAACAATGCTGTTAAAATGTTTCTGTACAAGAGCTATTCCGTCCGGATCCCTACCTTCGATTTGATCCAGACTTAGTGCCGCACCAATATAAAAGTCATCCTTGAATACCTCTTTTAGTGCAATATCTTTATAATCATTCATTTTACTTCCTTCTTAATTTATTTTTTATACACGACAAAATCAAACCAATCAAAATCCGCGGGAGCAGAGCTTTTTTCTCCGTTACCTGTCGCGAACATACCAAAATATACTCCTGTAAAGAGATACCCTACAACTTCTTCAAAAGTCAGGTACTTTGTTTCCACCTTACCCATACTCACAGGGGCTCCATCGTTTATTTGATAAAACAGTTCATAAAATAGCGGCTTTGCTTCCACTGATAAAATAACTTCTCCGTTTCCAATTTCTTCATAACGGATAGGCTCGACTAATTTACCTTTTACCATACTCATGAAAAACACATGACGTTTTCCATCTTTTAAAGTAATTCCTATTTCCGCTCGATTCACCTCATTACCTCGAATAACTAAACCTGCTTCTTCTCCCTCACTTTTGGGATTAAAATCGAGTTTTGTTGCGACTCTACATTCCATTGCTGTCTGGCGTCTTCCGAGAAAAGTCGGAGAATCCTGATCCTCCATAGTTATTTCGGTACCCCATAAACGCAGGTAACCCGGTCTCTCTTCATGAGAATAATTCTCTTTATAAGGATTCCTTATATAATTCCAACAAAAACGGAGATCCGGGCCATCAAAATCATCCCTCTCGGGTTCTTCCTTGAATTTATATTTTGGCAACCTCGGAGCCGGCATTTTTTCTTCTATCGGATTACCATCATTTACAACCGGCCAGCCTTCTTCGTTCCATTTCACGGGAGCTAAAAACACCTCTCTCCCGAGATGATTATAATATCCTCCCTTGGGTCGAATTCCAAGGAAAACAATCCACCATCCATCCGGAGTTTCGACCAAGTCTCCGTGTCCGAGAGCTCGGAACTGATTTCCGTCCAAATGCCTGTGTGTTAGAATAGGGTTATCTGGATTTGACTCAAATGGTCCCCAAGGAGAATCACCACGAGCTATTGTAATCATATGCCCATAGCTTGTACCTCCTTCTGAAATCATCAAATAATATTTTCCGTTTATTTTATAAAGATGCGGACCCTCCGCCCATATTCCGCCGGTACCACCCCATACATTCTTCAGATCTTCTTCAAGTTTACCCTCTTCGAGATTCAACAACCTTTGCGCAATGTAGCCGTCACCACCACCCTCGTGTCTCGTGTAATAAACCTTGCCATCATCATCGAAAAACAGAGAAGGGTCCATACCTTGTACGTCGATCCATACAGGCTCGGACCAGGGACCAGCAGGATCTTTTGCCGTCACATAAAAATTCCCGCCTCCATCCACATTAGTAGTAATCATATAGAACAAGCTGTCGTGATAGCGAATAGTCGGAGCATAGATGCCACCGGAATATCTCATCTTTTCAAGAGGTAATTGGCTCTTACGCGTCAGACAGTATCCGATATTACGCCAGTGTACCAGGTCTTTACTGTGGAAAATCGGCACACCCGGAAAATATTCAAAAGAACTGTGTACAGTATAGTAATCATCACCAACCCTGCAGATACTGGGATCAGGAAAGCCCCCCGGAATAACCGGATTTGTATACGTTTCATTGTACTCTATCGAACATCCTGTCAAAAGAAACACACATAAAAACGATGAAACTAACAACAACACAATAAATCTGTTCATTTATCTTACCTCCATAAATATTTAGAACAAAAAAATTTCTCGCTTCAGGAAAGTGAAACGTCCTTTCATTAAATTTTATTCCTCTTTTCCAACTTTGATTAACGCATCAAAAGCTGGTTTTGATTTATATTGCCAACCGAAATCAAAAGGATAATTTAATCCCCAAATTAATCGGCGGAAAATTACACGGTGATTGTTTATTAAAACTCTTCTTGCATGATTATCTAACTTCCTAACTGCACAATCACCGGATTGACTTCGTCAACTCTCCTGATACTTTTTACGCCTCTCTATTAACTCCGTCTCCATCTCGAGTTCCGTGCTCCTATCTATTCTATAAAATAAAAGCGCACCTACACCAAGAAAGAACACAGCAGCAGGGAAAATACTCATCATGTAGCGAATACCTCTTAGTGTGGAAGCGGTTTGCGGGACATTCGGAACATATTTATATAAAGCAAGAAGCTTTCCGGCAATTGATCCCCCAAGACTAAGTCCCAATTTAAGAGCGAACAAAATGCCGGCAAAGGTCATAGCTGTAGCTCTACGGCGGGTCTTCCATTCGGTAAAGTCGGCAACATCGGCGACCATAGCCCAGAGCAAAGGAACTGTAACCCCATAGGTGAGTTGGATAAGAACATTAAAGAAAAATTGCCAGAAAATCGCCGTCGGTGCTAAAAACACGTACGCGACTGTTGAACCCCCCGCTAAAAAGAGACATGCTCGAAACACGTCTCTTTTTCCAAACCTGACAGCAAGAGGCTTTGCAAAGAGAATACCAATTAACAGGGTAACACTTCCGGTAAAACTAAAAAAGGTGAATCCTACTTTTACAACATCCGCGTCCGGACTCCGAGCAAAACCAAAGTTCTGCAAGAACATTCTCAGACTCTCATGATTTACAAAGTATTTGGTGTAATACAGTCCCATACTGCCTTTCATAGACCAATAAATGAATATAAAAACAGTTAAAATAAACATAATAACCCAGGGTCGGTTCGTAAAGAGGTCGGAAATATCTTGTTTTATTGAAGTCTTTTGTCCGGGCTCAGGTTTAACTCTTTCCTTAGTGGTAAAGAACGTTGTTAATAAGAAGACTAAAGCCATAGAAGAGAAAAATACCATGGTTAGCATAAAACCTCTGGCATCATTACCCTGACCGAGTTTTCCCACAAGAGGCAGTGTTAATCCCTGCACTATTAGCATCCCCACATTTGCCAAGACAAAGCGCCATGAAGAAAGTAAGGTACGCTCATCCGAATCAGCTGTCGTAACACCCATTAATGCCGAATAAGGCACATTTCCGGCTGTATAGGACATCATCAGCAAATTGTAGGTCACATAAGCCCACACTATTTTACCGACTGTGCTGAGATCCGGAGTGGTAAAACATAATACCCCGGAGATAGCCAGAGGAAAAGAAGCAAACAACACCCACGGACGGAATTTTCCCCATCTGCTTTTCGTACGATCGGCAAGGGCTCCTAGAAGTGGATCGTTTACCGCGTCCCATATACGAGAAACCAGAAACATAGTTCCAACGACCGCGGCAGAAATACCGAATACATCGGTATAGAAGTACATCATAAAAACGATATACATCTGGAAATAGAAGTTAAAAGCAGTATCACCTAGACCGTATCCTAATTTTTCCTTTATAGACAATTTCGCTGCTACAGAATTATTCATATACTACTCCTTTTTACGCCTGGCGTTTAATTCTTTTTCAATCTCGACCATTCGCTCATTTGTCAAAGGATAAAAGAACATAATTCCCGCGCCGATAAGAGCAGGAATAGCAGCGTAAACGCTTATTGCCAATCTTATACCTAACAATGACTGCGCAGTCTGCTGTACATTGGGCTGGTAACCATACAAAGATAGAACCCAGGCTAAAATAGAAGCACCAAGGGCCACACCGAACTTAAGAGCAAACAGCGAAGCAGACATCACAAGTCCTGTGGCACGTCGGCCGGTCTCCAATTCCGAATAATCGGCTGTATCCGTATACATAGCCCATTGCAGAACAGACACGGGACCCAACGCAAAAGATACAAGAAAATGAAAAGCAAACATAAGAATGATATCATTCGGGCTTAAAAAGAAGAAAAGTGCTGAGAATATACCGCTAGCACCTAAAAATCCGGCATAAGTATATTTCCTGCCAAAAACCCTGCTGAAGTAGCTCGCTAAAATGGAGCCAAGAATTTGAATGACCGAGCCCGCCATAAAGAAAACGGATACCATATTCTGATAAGAAAAACTATACAACCTGCCTAAAAGCATCACTTCCTGATTCTGTACGAAATACGTAAAATAGTAAATTATACAGCCGGTTCGAATAAGAATATGTGTCAGTTGAAATATGGTCGCACCGCCAATCATCAACCATGGTTTATTTTTAGACAAATCGCGTAAATCGTCCTTCAAACGGGTTTTCTGTCCCTCCGGAGGTTTTACTCTTTCTCTCGTCGATGCAAAAGTAATGAAAAACAAAATAACGGCCAGAACCGAAAGAACAGTCATCGCCAGTTGCCAGCCTAAAGCGTCATTACCCTTTCCAAATCTCTGGACCATCCGGAGAACCGAGTATTGAACGATAAGTCCTCCAAAGAAAGCAGCCACAAAACGAAACTGGGAGACAACAGTTCTTACTCTCGCGTTGGATGTGATAACACCCATTAAGGCCGAATAAGGTACATTTATAATAGTATAAAGCATCATTAACAACGTATATGTAATGTAAGCGTAAACGAGCTTACCCGTCGTACTAAGATTGGGTGTAGTGAAAGTTAACACTCCAATTAATCCGATCGGTACGGCAAACCAGAGTAGGTAGGGACGAAATTTACCCCAGCGAGTTTCCGTACGGTCGGCAATCAGACCCATCATAGGGTCGTTGACAGCATCCCATATCTTGGTTATCAAAAACATAACACTCACCGCTTTGGCAGAGATGCCGAATACATCCGTATAAAAGATAGTTATGAATAGAATAAATGTTTGAAAAAACAGATTCGACGCAGTATCACCTAAAGCATAACCAACCCTCTCTACTATAGGTACATTTTTTGTTTCAGAATCCATATATCACTCCTTATAATTTAACAAAATAATTTAACAAAAATCCCCTATCCCTATTACAATTCCTCTTACAGGAGATTATCATCCCCCGTCTGAACTTATTATATCTTCCAAACGATTGATTAAATCTTGCTAAAATGCAAATCCCACAGAAACTCTATTTATCATGTCGAATAGCTCGAATTCGCTACAGGAATAATCAATCCTAACACCTCCAAAGCTAAATCCGACTCCCGCGTTCAGACCCTCCTGGGAATATCTGAATTTATATCCTGCTCGAAGGAAAATCATATATTTGTATGCAAATTCTCCACCAACGTGATAAAGTTCCTGCCAATCACGAGGATGAACCATATCCACTCCTAATATTAAAAGAGTAATCAGGATATTCCCCAAATAAATCCATTAAATCAAGACCAAACCCGGGCGCAAAGGTCAAAGGCAACTCAAATCCAATCATTTCATACTTTACTCTGGGAGAAAAATTCCGCACAGACATTCCGAATGCAAAACTTTTAAAACCAGGATAAAAAAGGAGACTAAAATCATACGACAGAGTAGTAACCATGTTATCTCTCATTAACGCAGTTTAAAACCGTAAATTAAGAACCATGGGTATGCCAAAATATTTAATCCATACATCTTCATAGGATTAATGTTAACAGATTATATAGAAATTGTCAAGGGTAAAAATTTATTATAGAATTCAGAATCCAGAAGGTGAGATAACAAGTTAAATGGACAAATTGTTGAATAGTTAAATCGACCTCTCCACCCCCCTTTTTATTTTTTTAACTCGAAAAACATAATTTACACGAAGACACTAAATTATTTTTATTTGTTCTGACTATTTATCAATTTCACTATTTCTCAATTCAACACCGAAGCGGAAAATTTATCTTCCGCCTTCCGCTTACAGCTAAAAAATTTTTTCTAATTCGGGAGTTATGTTGTGTTCAGAAAGATCTTAGATAGAAATAGTATAATTCCGTCCGGTTTCCATAAAAGCTGAGATATTATCAAGAGGGGTTTCCAATGGCAAATCACATCCTGTGCTCAAAATAAAATTCGGGAAATCATCCATAGAGGCAAGCAAAGTTTTAACTTCTTCCTTTACTTCCTCCGGGCTACCATAAACAATTGTTTTAGTCGGATTCATATTGCCAATCATAACTATATTTTTCGGTATTTTTTTAGCGATTGCGGGCAGATCTACTCCTGTATCCTTAGAATCAAGACTTAATCCATCCACTCCAGATTCTGCCATTTTCTCGATAAGATGCATACTGTTACCACAAACATGATATATGCAATCCGAATCTGCCTGGTGGCAGATTTCAACTATCTTTTTAACATTCGCAGACGAAAATTTTTCAAAATGTGAGGGGCCAAGCATCACTCCGCTCGGCTCAAGCAAACAAACCGCATCCGCTCCTGCCGAAAGAAGTAATCTTGTATATTCAGTTATACACCGGGTGGTAAAAATACAGATCTGTTCAAGTCTATCAGGTTCTCTGGCAGCCATAAGACCTGCTTCTTCCGCACCGATAATAAGACCCGCCAGAGTATAAGGACCTGTCACATAAGCTCCGACCTTAACACTGGAAGAAAATTTAAGCTTCATTAACTCTACAGTCTTAACGTAACCAAGCAATCTGCTATCTCCGTCAAAAGAAATCTTCCTGAACGAATCCAAACTATCCATATTAAATTCCTTATCTTTTTTAAGAACTGTAGCCGACTCATTCGGAGGAAAAATTGTATTTAACCCAAGGGCATTAGCTTCTACCGAAAGATCCATAAGAACAAACTGAATATCCGGTTTAAATTTATCAACAAGTGAACCAATTACTTTAAAATGCTCTTTATGATTCTGTTGTGCTAGTTTTATACTCGAACCCGCCAACTTAATACCAGGAAAACCAAGCAAAGGAGCAACCAGACGTCTGTTTTCGGAATAAAAAGAAATTGCTAAATCTATAAGTCTTTTCATAAGAGTTAAACCATCTTAATTATATCTATTCACCCAACAGCTTTTTCGCAAGGTCGACAGCAGATGCGGCATCAGGAGAGTAACCGTCGGCACCAATCTCTTTCGCATAATCTTCAGTTAACGGAGCGCCCCCTACCATTATTTTTATATCATTCCGAAGACTATTTTCTTTAAAGGCATCTATCACATTCTTTATCTCACCCATTGTTGTCGTCAAAAGAGCTGAAAGACCTAAAATATCCGGGTTTTTTTCTTTCACCAGATCCATGAATTTTTCAGGAGAAACATCAACACCGACATCGATCACTTCAAAACCGCCACCCTCCAACATCATAGCCACCAGGTTTTTGCCAATATCATGCAAATCTCCTTTCACAGTTCCGATAACCACCTTACCTATAGGTTCGATCCCTGCTTCTGTCAAAAAAGGTTCAAGTAACTTCACACCTGCTTTCATAGCCTTTGCGGAAATTAACATTTCAGGAACATATATTTCATTTGCCTGAAATTTACTACCCACAATTTCCATTCCGGGTATAAATCCGTCGTTCAATATTTCTTCCGGACCAATATCCTCATCTAAAGCCTTTTGAGTCAATTCTACTACATTACTTTCATTCCCGGCAATCACGTTTTCCTTAATTTGTTCCAGAACAGACACCGTCCCTCCTCTGCCTTTATATTAATAATGTTTCTAAAAATTAAATTTTTCTTAAGAATTTAACTTTAAGTTCAAATAAAACTATTGTTTTTCCCTGTTTTGTCAATGACTTTTGATTTACAGTTTATGCCTTTTAACCGTTTTTACAAATGCATTAATATTTTCAGACGACACACCCGGCGGCATCCCGCCACCACAGGAAAGAATTATATTGGATTTATCTTCAATAGAATCAATTAAATTACTAACAGATTTTTTTACATCATCCGCGCTACCCTTCGCAAGAACGTCCCGCGGTGGTATATTACCCAGCATAGCGACTTTGTTATCCGTCTTCGCCTTCAATTCATTTATATCCGAATTAAACTCCATATTGAAAAGGTTCACACCCATCCGAGGTAAATATTTAATAGAAGACTTATGAGAAGCATCATTATGTAAAAATTTTACCGACATATCCGTTCCATAAAGTTCTTCAAAATAAGGTAAACCGAAAGTATTGAAATCTTCTTCACCTATAAAACCAATTATGTCATCTAAAATAAAGATACCATCTATTGAAGGAAAAGTATCTTTTTGAATTTGATGCCATTTCTTTAAGAATGCGGTAATTTTCTTTAACAAAGAATGCGCTTTTTCCGGTTCTGTCTTTATAGACATAAGGAACTCGGTCATTCCCATCAGGAAACCCGCTATGTTAAGAGGTCCTCTGGAAACCGAGAATCTTATTTTATGCCCTTCATTTTCGATTTTTTCTTGTGCGAGTTTTAATCGGTTCAACATAAAAGGAAGAAGGCCGTCCTTCGTAGGATCGGGTATCTCCAAATCTCCTATTTCCTCGGTAGAATGAATAATTTTTTCGGCACTGGGAAACCCATTCGCAGGAAAAATACTTTTCGCTCCGAAAGCGGACGGTTCTGTGCACATACCATACTCCGACCAGAAACCCGGCAAGAAAATTACATCGGGAAATTTCCTTATGGCTTTCATGTTAACATCGAACCATAAACTGTCATTCGAATAATAATCGAGTATAGACACCCCAAACCAGTTAGGCAGCCAGGGACTGTCTACTATAAATCCGACAGGCAAAGGTTCTATCTCTTTTCCATTTATAACATCAATTAATATATTCCATTGTTTGTCTGTCATACGGAACTTATAATAGAAAATTATCTTTAGATGTCAAGTACCGTAAACAAACGGTTACGAGTTATGAGTTTCCAGTTTCGAGCTTTTAAATCCCAACACAAAACCCTAAACACAAAACACGAAACCCTAAAACACAGGGTTGACTTACTTATTCGATCTTAGTATTATAAGCACATGAATTTAATCTTATGGCTGTTCAGCAGTACTGTTATTATAGGTGAAGTCGAAGGGGTTATAAGCCCAATTACAGCTAATTACGTCCAAAGAGTGATAAAGAAAGCTGAAGAAAGAAAAGCAGAAGCACTTATTCTCCTGCTCGATACCCCGGGTGGTCTTGATGTTGCTATGAGGGAAATAGTCAAAGAAGAGTTAAACTCCAATGTTCCGATTATCGTTTATGTTCATCCCGCAGGCGCAAGAGATGCATCTGCCGGAGTTTTCCTTACTTATGCGGCTCATATTGCTGCGATGACACCCGGAACAAACTTAGGCGCAGCACATCCCGTCGCAATATCCCCCCAAGGTATAGGAGGAGAAGAGAAAAAGCCGGATGATACAATGATGGAAAAAGTAACAGAAGATGCAGCAGCTTACATCCGATCAATAGCAAAAAAACGAGACAGAAATGTAAAATGGGGTGAAAAAGCAGTCAGAGAATCCGTTTCCGCGACAGCAGAGGAGGCTCTGGAATTAGGAATAATCGATCTTATTGTTTCATCGGTCGATGAACTACTAGAAAAAATTAATGGTATGGAAGTAGAACTCCCCGGGGGTACAAAAAAATTGGATACAAAAAATGCAGAAAGAGAAAATATACCAATGAATTTCAGGGAAGAACTCTTAAAATTAATTTCGAATCCAAATATAGCTTACATTTTGTTCATTGTTGGTATATACGGCCTGATATTTGAAATAAGGAGTCCTGGAGCTATAATTCCGGGTCTAGTAGGCGCTCTTTGCCTTATCCTCGCTTTCTACTCTTTTCAAACCCTTCCGATAAATTATGCAGGCGTTGCCTTGATAATACTTGGTATTGCCATGTTCGTTATGGAAGTCTTAACTCCGACATACGGACCTTTAACTATAGGAGGTATTGTATCGATGTCCATAGGTTCAATTATGCTAATAAATACTGACGCTACTTTCCTTCAAATTTCGAAACCATTAATTTTTGCCGCTGTCGGAACGACTGCGGCCTTCTTTATATTCGCTTTAGGCGCCGCCATCAGAGCGATGAAAAGAAAACCCACAACCGGGAAGGAAGGATTGACAGGAGCAATTGGAAAAACTGCCAGCGACATAAATTCAAAAGGCGGAACAGTATTTATAAGAGGTGAATACTGGAATGCCGTATCTGATAAAAAAATAAAAAAAGACACCGAAGTAGAAGTTGTAGAAGTGAATGGTTTAACTATAAAAGTTAAAAAAAAGGAGGTATAAATTGACTGGTTTACTTATAGGAATTGTAATTGTTGTCTTAATACTTTTAGCTAATGCTGTAAACATTCTCCAGGAATACGAAAGGGCGGTTGTTTTTCGCCTCGGAAGATTTGCAGGAGTCAGAGGACCGGGTTTTGTTCTTATCATTCCGTTTTTCGAAAAAATTGTAAGGGTTAGCCTGCGAGTCGTTACCCATGACGTTCCGCCTCAAGATGTAATAACGAGAGACAATGTCTCCGTAAAAGTCAATGCTGTTGTTTACTTCAGAGTTATGGATCCCGAGAAGGCAATAATTGAAATCGAAAATTACAAATTTGCCACTTCTCAGATTTCACAGACAACTCTTAGAAGCGTTGTAGGTAGTGCGGAATTGGACGAACTCTTATCCGAGAGAGAAAAGCTAAACAAAGAACTCCAAAGCGTTATCGATAAGGAAACAGACCCATGGGGAATAAAGGTAAGCACTGTGGAGATAAAACACGTTGACCTGCCGCAGGATATGCAAAGAGCAATGGCACGCCAAGCTGAATCCGAAAGAGACAGAAGAGCAAAGATAATCAACGCTATGGGTGAATACCAGGCTGCGGAAAAATTAGTTGCGGCTGCAAAACTAATGGAACAATCTCCTGTTACGATTCAACTTCGATATCTGCAGACTTTAAACGAAATCGCCGCAGAAAATAACTCAACTACCGTATTCCCTATACCCATAGACCTTTTCAAACCTTTTCTTAATTTGATGAAGGGTAAGAGCGGAAAAACAGGCGTAACTCCAGAGGACTTTATAGAAAAAGATACAAAATAAGGGAAACCGGAAACATAACAGTAAAACGAAAAGTCTGCTGGATCACATACTACTTTCCTCCTATGGGAATGGGAGGAGTACAAAGGTTATATAACATCCCGAAATTTTTAAAAAAACTCGGATGGGATGTTGAAGTTTGTACCCCTTATCCTCCTCACAGTTACCCTAAGGATGAAACTTTATTTAAGCTAGATGATCTAAACATTAAAAGGTCTTTCTGTCCGGATCCTCTCCACATACTACCAGCTAGGGCTTCTGCTCCCGGAGCAGGCAAACGCGATTATTTATCTTTTCCTGACAATAAAGTCTTCTGGCTGCCTTTTCTATGGAAAAAAATAAATAAGCCCGACATAATAGTTATATCCTGCCCGCCTTTTTCTCCCGCGCTTACCTTGTTCTTAACCAAAAATACTCCCTGCATTATAGATTATAGAGATCAGTGGACCGGGAGTTATCTCGGGGAATACTTCTTTAAAGTCGGAGAACGCCTGGCTTGTAAAATAGAAAGACAAATTATAAATAAAGCTTCCGCAATAGTAACTGTTACACAAAAAACAGGAGATTATCTAAAGAAAAAATATCCCAAGAACAAAAATAAAATTCATTTAATAAGAAATGGTTACGACGAACTTTCTTTCCCAAAAACTTATAAAAGAAAAAAAACAGATAAATTCACACTGACCTATATGGGTTCATTCAGTGATACATTCCAACCATATACTATATTTGAAGGATTTAAAGAACTTTTTTTCTCAAATCCTGAACTTCAAGAAAATATTGTTTTTAAATATATAGGACCATCCATGATAGAGAAACTGAAAGAAAAAGCAAAAAATATAGGTTTAAAAAAATTTGTGCCGACAGGATACCTCCCGCATAGAGAAGCCCTATATGAATTAATGGCCTCGGATTCGCTAATACTCATAGGCGGAAGCGGAAAAGAAGACAGTTGGCTGGTCCCGGGAAAACTCTACCAATATCTGCGTACCGGATTACCCATCATTGCAATAACTAAAAATAAAGAAATAAAGGACTTAATGGGTTCCTCCGGACTAATCTGCGATGTGGATCCCAAATCTTTCGCAGTTTCCATCCTTAAGGTTATTAGAAACCCCCAATTATTTAAAGGTGATACCAATCATTCCGATTATTCCTGGAAAAAATTAGGTAAAGAATATTCCGAATTATTAAAAGATATCTTGCGTTTAAACAAATTTACAAAGCAAAAAAACTAATTTGGGTCGCTCTTATGATATACATAGCTAACAAAAATAGAAAAATGGAACATATATAGGGGTTCTCGCGTCTTTATCTATGAATATTGAGAAGGTATTTCTGGATTATAACGATTATATTTTTAAATATATATACGGTATGGTCCAGAACAGAGCAGAGGCGGAAGATCTTTTACAAGACACATTTATTAAAGTAATGAAAGCGGGCAACAAGGATATAAAGAACTGGAAAGGTTACCTGCTCACAATAGCAAGAAATACAGTTTACGATCATTGGAGAAAAAGAAAAAATAAAATAAACCTGGATTTCTTTAAATTAAAAACGAAAAACAACGATATTGAATTAAAACTTGACATAGAAAAAGGGATAAAAAAATTGTCGCCAAAATTAAAAGAGGTAATAATTTTAAGAGAAATAAACCGATTAGAATATCAAGAAATAGCAGATATCCTTGGCATTGAAAAAGGTACTGTTAAATCCAGGCTCAGTAGAGCCAGGGAGGAATTAAAAAATTTCCTGGAGGGAAATACATGAATTGTGAATCAATCAAAGAATTAATATCAGCTTATATCGATGCCGAATTAGAAAGAGCCGATATACTTAGAGTCGAAGAACATATCGAAAAATGCGAGAATTGCAACAATATACTCAAAAGTTACCAGAATATAAGTTCCAGAATTTGCTGTATAGAAATTCCGAAGTCTTCCGAAAAAGTATTTAAACGTATAATGTTGTTTCCAAGAAGAAAAGTTTATCGACTGCGAAAGATCGCTGTTGGCGCCTCTCTTTTGGTAATATTGGGAACACTCTTCGTTCCCTTACTGCGAAACGAAGAACAAATTGCACAAGAAAATCCGAAAGATTACTACATAGTAAAAGAAGAAAAAACTCCGTATTCCGAAGTTTATTATGAAAGAGAAGGCAATTTTGTTCTGACAAGCTATTCAGGAGGTAGCTTCTAAGCGAAAGTTCGCAACCTTATTATGGGTCTTATATTAATCTTTCTCGCTACCTACCTATCAAAAGTAGAACAAGAGATATTAGAACTCGAAAAAAATGTTTCGCCTAATGTGGTTTCCCTACGTACCGACAACGGCAATCTAATAATGACCGGCACAATTGTAGAAAAAAATCATATTGCGACTGTGGGCTTCATAGAAATAGGTCAAACGGTACATATAGAAGACAGATTTGGGAATATTATTAACGGTGAAGTTATTGGACGCGATCCATCCACAGGGATTCATTTAATAAGGACAGAAAAAGAATTTAAAATCCCCTCCGCTGCCAGGGAAATTAAACAGGGGCAAATTTGTTATATTTACGGTAATTCTTTCGGCTCTATGGGACTAATCGGCTTGGGATTCATACAAAGTCCCGAAGGTATATCTTTTAATCTATCCGTCCCTTTATCTCCGGGCAATAACGGAGCCGGTGTTTTCGACTCCGAAGGAAACATTTTAGGAATTGTAGGGGGTTGTGTTAATCGCTGTATTTCGTCTCAGAATATTTTCAGAAACACCAACAACTTTGCAGAAGTGATTAAAATTAGCTACATCTTAAATACTGTGGAACAGATAAAAAAGATAGGTGTTGTAAAAAGAGCCTGGCTCGGTGTTATAATTGAAAACAATTCTCCTCTAAATATGGGTGTTATTGTAAAAGAAGTGATAGAAAATTCACCCGCCGAAGCTGCCGGAATAAAAAAAGGCGATATAATCATAGCACTAAACGATAACAATATAGCTAATCTGGAAAGACTAAAAGAAATGATTTTAATAGAGGAACCGGGAAACACAGTTATACTTAAGGTCATAAGAGATAAAAGCAAAATGGAGATTCCTGTTAAGTTAGAAGAAATAAAAAATGATGAACCTAAAATTCCCTCTGATTTTAAAATAGAAAAAATCACACCTAAAAAATTTTTAGAAAACAAAGAACAGCTAAAAGAATTCTTAGCTGAAAAAATACTTCATTTCTCCGAAGAATTGGAAGAATTGAAGGAAGAATTAGAAAAGTTAAAGTAAACCACAAAAACTAATTTTACCACAGAGTACCCAGAGAAACAAAAAACACACTGAGAACACAGAGAAAACAACAAATCATATCTATTTTGTTTAAACCCAACACCCCACTAAAACAAAGAGAAACAACGAATCACACGAATGACACAAATATTAATAAAAATTAAGTATTCTTAATTCATTTGTGAAATTTGTGCTATTTGTTGTTAAAGAAAGGGGTATTGGGAGGGAAAGAAAAATATAAATCTTTGTGCTCTTTGTGTGCTTTGTGGTTAAGAACCCTCTTTGCGAAGTTTCTTCAGTTTTTCTTTTATATTCTTCTCCCAGCCTAAATCCGTGGGTTCGTAAAAGATCTTCTTCTTAACACCATCGGGGAAATAGGACTCTTTTACAAAATGACCCGGATAATCATGAGGATATTTATATCCCTCCGAATAACCTGCTTCTTTCATAAGCTCGGTGGGGGCATTCCTAAGATGCAAAGGAACTCCCTCGTTCGGATGTTCTTTTAGAAACTTTCGTGCTTTATTATAAGCCATATACGAAGCGTTGCTTTTGGGAGCAGAAGCGAGATATGTTACAGCATGTGAAAGAACGATTCCTGCCTCAGGCATTCCTACAAACTTAACAGCTTCCATTGCAGCTACGGACAATTCCAAGGCACGCGGGTCTGCATTACCTATATCTTCTGAAGCAAGAATCACCATTCTTCTTACAATAAAAAGCGGGTCTTCCCCACCTTTCAACATCCTCACCATCCAGTAAAGTGCAGCATCGGGATCACTTCCGCGAATAGATTTTATAAAAGCCGAGATTAGATTATAATGTTCCTCTCCGGATTTATCATATATAACCTGCCTTTGCAGTATATTTGCAATCATTTCCTTATCGATTTTACGTTTTTCGCTTTGGGAAATTTTAACACTGGCTTGAAAAACGTCCAGAGCCACTCTCGCATCCCCGGCAGAAACTTTTGTTAAATAATCTATTGCTTCATCATCAATTTCGAATTTTATCTTTTTTATTTCTTCATCAATAGCCCGTGCCCTATCAATAATCTTCTTAATATCTTCCGGAGCGAAAGGTTTTAATATATAGGTTCTCGCTCTTGAAAGTAAAGGAGAAACAACTTCAAAGGAAGGATTTTCTGTAGTTGCCCCAATCAATATAATCGTTCCGTCCTCAACCCAGGGAAGCAACACATCCTGCTGCGCTTTATTAAATCTATGAATCTCATCGATAAATAATATGGTTTTTTTATTCTTATTTTGCAGAAGATACTTTGCTTTTTGTATAACCTCTCTTACATCTTTTACTCCGCTTTCGGTAGCACTAAGACGCTGAAAATTCGCACTTATATAATTGGCGATTATATATGCTAAAGTAGTCTTACCTGAACCGGGAGGTCCCCATAAAATTAAAGAAGGGAGATTCTCCGACTCTATAAGATTTCGAAGAATGGAACCCTTACCAACTATTTCTTCTTGTCCTATGAAATCATCTAATGTTTCTGGTCTAACGCGATATGATAAAGGAGGACTTCCCTTTCCTCTGTCAAATAAATTAGCCAAACTTACACCCCTCCTCCCCCCAATATTAGAGAATGATTTATATATTTGTAAAGATTGTGACTGTTAGATCTAAAAGTGAGGGGGTATCTTTCATTAAAAACACCTAGGAGACCTAGCGGTGGCGAATCTAAAAAAATTTTTTCCCCACAAGTGAAGGGGTGCTGCTCAAGAAAAATGCCTCGGAGACCGAGCGGGCATGGTCTTTTGACGAAGTCAAAAGGAGCGAGGTCGAGAGACAAGCAGCAGTTTCCACGCCGGGGAAACTGACTGCGGTTTTTCGGAGTAGCACCCCTGAACAAAACCTCGCCGGGGAAATTGACTCTGGTTTTCTCGGACAGCACTCCTTGCGAAATAAATCGCCGGGGAAATTGACTGCGGTTTTTCAGAATGATGCCCCCGAACGACAACCTGTTAAAAATGGACTGCATTACCTTGCAGATAGCTATCCTCCGTTCAGCGTTTTACCGCGACAGGTATTTGATTCCTTTATCTCCGATATCTTTTCTGTAAAACAGATTCAAACATTCGATTTTTTCGATACAACGATAAGTTTTTTCCTTCGCACTTATTAAATCATCAGAAATCCCCACACAAGCTAAAACCCTTCCGCCACTCGTATAAAAACACCCTTCTTCCGCTTTCGTTCCCGCATGAAAAACAGTACAATCAGACTCGGTTATATTAATCTCAAAACCCTTCTCATAACCTCCGGGATACCCCTTTGAAGCCATAACAACTGCCAATGCGCAACCAGTACTGCAACTTAAACTATCAGGCAAATTATAATCATTAGCTCTCAATAAAACATCCAACAGATCATCTTCTAAAAGAGGAAGAATAACCTGCGTTTCCGGATCACCAAATCTGACATTAAACTCAAGAACTTTAGGACCATCCTTCGTCATTATGATTCCACCGTATAAAACACCTTTGTATTCAATTCCTCTTTTCTGCAACTCTTTTATGGTGGGCTTAAATACTTTTTCTTTGATCTCCGGAATTTCACTTTCACGTAATAAAGGTGTAGGGGCATAGGCACCCATACCTCCCGTATTCGGTCCTTCATCATTATCATACGCTCTTTTATGGTCCTGTGAAGGAACAAAAGGAAGTATCTTATCCCCTGAAACCAAAGCCAACACAGAAACTTCTTCACCAACTAAAAGCTCTTCTATTACGACTGTTCCACCAGCTTCCCCGAATCTTTTCTTTTCCATTAAAGACTCGAGTGCTCCCAGGGCGTCTTTTTTACTATTACATACAATAACACCTTTCCCTGCTGCAAGACCACTGGCTTTTACAACCGAAAGCTCCCCACTTTTCTCAACGTATCTTTTTGCGGCATTAAAGTCATCGAATATTTCGAAAGAAGCGGTAGGTATATTCGCAGATGCCATAACTTCTTTAGAAAATGCCTTGCTTCCCTCCAGCCGGGCTGCATCTTTTGTGGGACCAAATATATTTAAACCCTCCGCTTCGAATAAATCTACTACACCGTCGACCAGAGGCTGTTCCGGACCTACTACAGTAAAATCAATTTTTTCTCTTTTAGCAAAAGCAAGCGTATCCGGAAGACCGGACAAATTAATATTCTCGCCTAAAACAGAAGTCCCTCCGTTACCGGGTGAGAAATAAAGTTTCGATACTTTATCGCTTTTTGAAAGTTTCCATCCTAACGTATGTTCTCTTCCGCCTCCGCCTATAACCAATACTTTCATAGTATTTTCATTTATAGTGAAAAGGTAACAAAAGTCAAGGATTAAATTGGCCACTAAGGCACAAAGACACAAAGAAAAACAACAAAACTTAAATTTTCAATTAAAACTCTCAACCCCTCCCCAAAATTAGAAACAACAAATAACACGAATTACACAAATCTTTTTTTTACTAAAACCTAAAACCGAATACCTAAGACCTGATTACTGACATGTAGAACTTGCAATTCTTTGGTTTTTCAGCGATAAGCCGTCAGCAGCTTATTTTGACAACCACCCATTTTTTTTATTAACACCCTAGGCGAAAATCAGAGGTATTACCGTCTAGGAAAGCGTCTCGGAGGGTGAGCGGGCAAGGACTCTTGAAATGCCAGCATTTCAAGAGGAACGAACCCGAGAGCCGAGTGGCAATTTCCTCGCAGGGGAAATTGACCACGTCTTTCTCGGACGGTAATCCCTCTGATTACACGAATCTTCGTAAACAGCTTATTACCTTGACATAACCAATTTTATTTCTTATTATATTATAGAATAACTCTGCACTTTCGATTCCAATAATATGATATTTTTGAAGTTAAATTAACAACTAAAAAAACAAGGATGTGTAAGCATGAAAGCTATTTCTAAAATTATATTATCCATTTTATTAACCGCAGGAATATCTATAAAAGTACAAGCAGCAGTACATTATGTAAGTCCTACCGGCACGGCAACCTACCAAGAGAGCACTAATATAAACACACCATGCGCACTGTCCACAGCAAATTCAAACGCAAGTGCCAGTGATACGGTTTACCTTAGGGGAGGTACGTATGATAACGGTGATTACATCCATCCGCAAAACTCAGGTATATCCGAAAATGCCAGAATCACCTATAGTAATTATAATAGCGAAACCGTAACCATCACTGATGCAAATTACGGGATACTTATTGATAGTAAATCATATATAACTGTTTACGGCCTGGATTTTTATTATATGGGTCACTTTTTGTATATTACGAATAATGCAAACCACAACATTATAGGTTTTTGCACATTTGACCAGGCCCGGGACACAACAACCTGGGGTGGGTCAAAAGTTTACTACTCTTCACAATATAATTGGGTACATCACTGCAGTTTTTCACGATGGGGGTATGCCAACGACGCCTCGCATGCCGGAGCCCTATTTGATGTAGGCAATGAATTCGTATTAACGGACAGCAGTTACTATAATTTAATTGAAGATAACACTTTTTTTTATGGGGGACATCACTGCCTTGCTGCATGGAGTAAATATTCAATATTTCGCAATAATTATCTACACCATGAAAGATCACCAATAGATGGCTTTGGATATCGATGTGCAATAACACACGGTTTAGCTGTGGATAGGAATCTTTTTGAAGGGAACCGCTTTGCTTTTGCCCATGAAGCTTCAGGCATGTCCCTGCGGTCATCAAACAACATTTTCCGATTCAACACTTTTTATAACAACGGATTAGGCGGCATACAATGTGTTTCCATGGAAGATTATACACCAGCGCATTATAACCATATTTACAATAATGTTTTCTTTAACAATGGCCACCAAGCAACCTATTCAGGATTTTCGGGAGGAATTTATTTCTGTGACTGGGGCGAGGGTGATCCAACGGGTAATGTCGTAAAAAACAACATTTTCTATAATAACGCAGGAGGAGCAATAACCACTGACGCAGTCACAGATCCTCAAGTGGTCGAAAACAATTGGGAGACGGGTGATCCTCTCTTTGTTTACGAAGGTGACGGAAGCGATCTGGACCCATTCGGAACTCAAGCGGATTTTAGCCTGCAGGCGGAAAGCGAGTGCATCGATAGCGGAGCCCCTTTGAAAACTATAACAAGTCCAGGTGGCAGCGGGACACAATTCGAAGTTACCGATGCGGGATATTTTATAGACGGTTGGAACATCACAGAAGGAGACGAAATTCAGCTTGCCGGTAGCACAGAGAGGGCAAGAATTACCAATGTAAGTTACGAAACAAATGAAATTACTGTAGTCCAAAGTATAAGCTGGACACAAGGACAGGGTGTCTGTCTTTCCTATGCAGGAAGCACTCCGGATATCGGTGCGTACGAGTACGGAGCAGACGGCGGCGTAACCACACCATTTAATTTACAGCCGAATTACCCAAATCCCTTCAATCGAACCACTACTATCCCATACACTGTAACAGAACACAGTCATATCAAAATCGCAATATACGATTTAATCGGAAGGGAAATAAAAGTCCTCATGGAGGGATACTTATTAGCCGATACATACGCCGAAGAGTGGGACGGAACCGACACTCAAGGAAATAGGGTTAGAAACGGAATATATTTCTGCCACATAAGCGGAGAGCCCGGCATGTCGGATTCAAAAAAAATTATTTTCTTAAAATAATAGTTTTATTGAGATAACAAAAAGACACAAAACTTTTTTTAAAGTACCCGGTATCCAGTACCTAAAAACAGTCACGCTTCGTGTCATATGTTGCACGCTAACTCTAATTTCCCTTGACTTTAATCTTTAAATTATTAAAATACACTATGTTTGTTTTATTTATTTTATTAAATTTTAATTTAAATAATAGTATTTCAAATCCATTTTATATTAAGGATATTAACTACGTTGATGAACATTCATTTACAGGCACCCTCGGAAACCATTCATGGACATGTAACGGACCTTACGGAGGACAAATCCATGCCATTACTGCCGACGGCAGTTTTATTTACGCAGGATTATCCTTAAACGGAGTATATAGACGCCCACTGGGTCAGGTGGGTGCATGGGAACCGAGAAGAAACGGCATTCAGCACGCTACTGTTTTATCACTTTTAGGTACTTCTACTGATGATGTATTTGCCGGATTCCAGAAAGGTGGATTACGGCATACAATAAACGGCGGCCTTAACTGGGTCACAAATCCACTCATTCCAACCACAGCTTCCGTAAACACAATTTTCCAGTACAGTAATGACACTTTATTCATTGGAACCGAGCATTCGGGGCTATACCGTTCTACCAATGGAGGTAGTTCATGGAACAGCATTGGAGGTGATTTTGGTGATACAGCCAATGTAAGGACTTTCACAAGAGATGCAGCAAATCTTTATCTCGGAACAGATAAAGGTATCTTTATAAGTGATGATCTGGGAGACACCTGGGATTACACTCTAGGACCGGGTTATTATGTTAATAAACTCGGCTGGTATAATGGACTTTTGTATGCAGGTACCAAAACAGGTTTATTATATAGTGATGGACCGGGCAGTTGGCTTGGTACTACTTTGAACGAAGAAATTTCCGATTTCTCCATAATGGGAGATAGTCTATATATAGCTGTATGGGGTGAAGGGATTTTCTCGTCAGGTATAGGTGATCCTTTGAATTTTTACCCTAAAAATAATGGCCTGGAAAACAAAGAAATCACTTCAATTGAAATCGCAGATGGAATAATTTATGCCGGTACCTACGTAGGACTCTTCTGTTCGTCCGACAGCGCAAAAAC
>Ga0315545_1000684_pt1 | contig 35504 bp, 24 predicted proteins | sample SalMarSW160210MG_FD_203096 | JGI IMG/M metagenome (GOLD analysis project Ga0315545, IMG submission 203096) | Salt marsh sediment microbial communities from the Plum Island Ecosystem LTER, Massachusetts, United States - Salt Marsh Sediment SW1602-10 ...
CTTAGAGCCTGTGCCTGATTTTGCTTCTGCGGTCGCGTTGGTGAAGATGGAAGTTGGCCTTGACGCATGGGATAAACTACTAAAGAACCCGGATACTAAAAGATTTGTAACGGCAGTGGAATCAGGTAAAATATCACAGACGACAACTTTGGGAACAAAGATTACCCCGCTGGTTGTTTGTCAGGATGTTCCGGCAAGAGCACATTTTACCTGGCGGTGGCTAAGTCCCAAAGGAGTCTATAAAGCAAGCGAAGTCGAATTTGGCCAGGGATCTCTGTGGGGTTGGTTGCCGATGGTCAGCCTCGACCAGGAAGGATTATGGCACTTTGAGATTGGATACAATAAAAACAAGATATTTGAACAATCGGTACTAGTGCAAAATAAGTAGGTAGTAAGACACTTTATTAACCTCAGAGGCAGACAAATTAGAAGATTGGCTCGGTAATATCAGTGATAATGTATAATGTTAAGGACTGTATCTGATGACAAAAGATGAGTTAATAAAACGGATTAAAGAAACAGCATACCTTGAAGGGGATTTTACCCTTCGCAGCGGCAAAAAAAGCAAATACTATCTCGATAAATACCTCTTCGAGACATGCCCGGATATTCTCAAGGCGCTGGGTGAAGAATTCGCCGAACATATTACCGATGATGTCACTTTAATCGCCGGAGCTGAGTTAGGCGGAGTGGCTTTAGCCGCTGCGACCGCAATCGCATCCGGCAAAAACTGGATAATCATTCGCAACAGCAAGAAAGGCTATGGAACGGGAAAATTAGTCGAGGGCGTCTTAAAGGCCGGCGATGTCGTCCTGCTGGTCGAGGATATTGCCACGACCGGCGGACAAGTCCTCGAAGCTGCTAAAGTTATTACGGAGGCCGGAGCAAAAGTAAAAAAAATCGTCAGTGTTATCGACCGCAAGCAGGGAGCGGCGGAAAATATCACCCGGGCCGGCTATAAGTTCGAGAGTATCATTAAAAAAGACGACCTTGGAATAAAAGATAAGATTTGAGCCGCCGGGAACTCCAGCCGATCAAATATTAGCAGTGGGATTCAAATCTGACTGTACCGGTTTTTTTAGCTCCGGATGTTCGGAGCCAAAACTTCTAAATCCAAGCCTGGCGGAAAGGTGACTCAACATTACGTATAGTGAGGGGACAACTACCAGCGTTAAGATCGTCGCGAAACCCAGACCGAAGATAACAACTACAGCCATATTCCTCCACCACTGGGCCGACTCGCTCTTTGTCGCCCACTCGAACGTATGGAAATCATAGGATATCCCAACAGCCATCGGAATTAAGCCAATGATTGTTGTTACGGCGGTTAAAAGCACGGGGCGAAGGCGAGTGAGACCGGCCTCTGCGGCTGCGGTTATCAGGTCCATACCTCGCTGTTGCAACTGGCGCGTATAAGCCAATAAAACGATGGCGTTATTTACGACAACACCGGCGAGACTTATCACACCGATACCCGTCATGATTATGCCGAAAGGCAGATCGCAAATCAGCAATCCCGTAAGAGCTCCGATAAGCGAGAGAACTACCGTTGTCATTATAATAAAAGGAACCATCATCGAATTGAACTGAATGACAAGCACAAGAGTAACCAGGAGGATAGCGATACCGAACGCCTTGGAAAGAAAAGCCTGAGCCTCATCCTGTTCTTCCTTTTCGCCGGCGTAGGTAATCTCATAGCCGCTCGGTAATTCGAAACCGGCCAGGTGAGTCTGTACGTCCTTTAGCACTTCGGAGCTGAGGCGGCCTTCTGTGTCGGCCGTCAGGGTGACAACTCGCTTCTGGTCCACGTGGTTGATGGTACCGAAACCGCCTTTATACTTGAAATGGCCGAGCGAACTCAGAGGCACGGAATTACCTGATGTATTGGGTATCTGCAGCAGAGAAAGTTCGTCGATATTGACCCGCCGTTCCAAGGGCAGTCGAACGGTAATGTCATACTCGTCGTCATATCGGCGATAGGTGCCGACTTTTGTCCCGAATATAGCCATCTTCAGAAAGTTCCCGACCGTGGCCGTATTGACTCCGAGAAGCATCGCATTGCGGCGGTTAACGGTAAAGGCCAGTTCCGGACGAGTCGCTTCCAGGTCACTTCGCAGGTTGACAACGTTGGGTACCTCGGCGATCTTTCTCTGGATTTGACCGCTGAGCTGCTCGAGGATTTTAAAATCTTCCCCGATGATGCGTACGGTAATCGGGGCGCCTGTTGGCGGTCCGTCTTCTTCCCGCTCAATCTTTATTTCAGCACCGGCGATGTCTGCGATGTCCCTTCGAATCTCGGTGATGATCTCCATAGAAGGACGCTGTCGCTCAACGAAATCGTAGAAAGTAATTGTAATATTTGCCAGGTGCGGACCACCGGCACTGGCCATTATATCCAGGCCGCCGCCCGAGGCGCCGACGTTTGTGACTATATGTTTTATATAAGGCTTATACGGCTCGATGCGATCCTCAATCAGGCGCACGATACGGTCAGTCTCGTGGATATTCGTGCCCTGTGGTGCACGTACGTCAATCATCGCCCGTTCAGGGTCACCTTCCGGGAAAAATTCCGTGCCCTTGCCTATTTTGGCATACAGACTGACCATAGCAGCCAACAGGCAAACTGCAAGAAAGAGAGTCATAACCGGATGTTCGAGCGCGGTCTTTTGAAGCCGGCGGTAATTATCGAGAAACCAATGTTTTTCCAGTCGTTCCCTGGCCGAACGGCTGGACCATATCGAACAAATGGTCGGACTAAATACCATTGCCACAAACAGGGAAGACAGAAGCCCGAGGGACAAAGTTATGGGCAGATACTTCATAAAGTCACCCATAATGCCGGGCCAGAACATAAGCGGCAAAAAGGCACACACGGTTGTCAGGGTAGAGGTGGCGACCGGCCAGGCAACTTCTCTCGCGCCGAGAATAGCGGCCTCTATCCGGCCGTACCCGAGCTGTATATGTCGGTAGATATTTTCCACGATAACGATGGCATTATCCACAAGCATACCCAATACCAGCACCAGAGAAAACAGTACAATCATATTCAGGGTAAATCCGAGCAGCTGGATAAGAAAAAAGGTAATGAGCATGCTAAGTGGTATAATTATGGCAACAATCGTGGCCGAACGCCAGCCCAAAAACAACAGCAGTATGCACGAAACCAGAATCAAGGCTGACATGATATTGTTTTCGAGATCCGTCACGATGTTACGAATATATTTCGACATATCGAAGGTTATGTCGAACTTCACGGCTTCCGGAGCCTGCTGCTGTGCCTTCTCGATGATAGCTTTGATATAGTCCGCAATATGAACGACATTGGCACCTACCCGTTTCTGGACACTTAGCGTGACGTTGCTGGTTTCGTTATGCCTTGAAAAGCTGGTGCGGTCTTTGAATGTAGCCCGCACGGTGGCGACATCGGCAAGATAAATAGGTTTGCCGTCGCGTACGGTCAGCAGCAGATGATCCACATCCTCGGCTGTGACAAGCTCCGCGGGAATGCGAACGTTGAACTTGGTTCCCTCGGTCTCCAGACCGCCGGCGGAGATATTCACATTTTCCGAAGGGATCAGGGCCAGAATCTCCGAAATCATCAAATTGTACATCGCCAGCCGTTCCGGGTCGAATTCCAGCCGGATTTCCGGCTCCAGCGTGCCCATAACATTGACCTTGAGCACTCCCGGCACGGTCTCGAGAGTGTCCTGCACGGTGTCTGCAATCTCCTTGAACTGAACCGGCGATATGTCACCGGATATGCTGATGAGCATGATGGGGAACTCCGCGAAGTTAATTTCGCTGATCACCGGCTCTTCGGCATCGACCGGGAGCTCGCCTTTAGCTATATCTACGCGGTCCCGCACCCGTTGGAGGGCCACCTCGGTCGGAACATCAGGATTGAATTCCACATCAATCATCGAGAGGCCCTCGGCGCTGCTGGAGCGGATTTCTTTGATGCCGCGGATACTGTTCAGCTCCTTCTCGATTTTCATTGTGATGGATGTCTCGATATCTTCCGGCGAAACACCTTCGTAACTCGTGCTGATCAAAATCTGCGGGATCGGGATATCCGGAAATGCCTCGCGAGGCAGAGACAGATAGCTGTAGCCTCCCATAAGAATGATGATCAGGCCCAGGACAGCTACGGTAGTTCGATTCCGGATGGCAGTGTCGGTGATAATCATATCGTTTTATTTTTCTTCTACAACATTTACCTTTTGTCCCGGCGCAACAAAACGATGGCCCGCTATGATCAATTTATCGCCCGGCTCCAGACCCAGCGTCACATGGACACGATCTTTTTCTATGGTACCGAGCTTCACTTCACGGCGTTGCGCTTCTTCGGATACGACTACATATACGGCATTTCCGTTTTCCGTCGGGATAACAGCCAGCAACGGGATTAGAATGGCATCTTGTAATACCCGCCTGGTCAGACGAACACGAACAATCTGCCCGCTGCGCATGAATCCTTTTTCGTTTCGGAGGGTAATTTCAACACTTGTGGAGCGTGTATGCTGATCGGCCAGTTCGCTGATAAAAGTAATCGTCCCGGTCAGTGATTTTTCCTGGTCTTTGTAGCTCAGAAATACCTCGGCTTCGGCGCCGACATCGAAGAACGAAATATCTCTTTCGGGCACATCCACTACTACCTTGACTGTATCAGTATCCACGATTTCCACAACCGGCGTACCTACCTGAACATATTCCCCTTCCTCGACCAGGGTATTATTGAGCACCCCACTTATCGGGGCGAGAATGCGAGTACGCTCCAGGCGGGCCCGGACCTCCTCCAACTGAGATTTGCTTATGGCCAGGCCGGTGGTAGCATTGTCCAGGTCACTGCGCGGGGTGGCATCATTTTCGACTAATTCCTTCATGCGTTCGAACTCGATCCGGTCCCGCTCGAGCTGTGCTTCGGCAATTTCAAACTGGGGGCGTATAAGGTCCGCATTGAGTTGAACAAGTAAGTCGCCCGCTTGTACTCTGCTTCCTTCCGCAGATGGGATACGTTCGATACGACCCTCTACCTCGGCGGCGACGGTAACAATCCGGTTCGGCTCAACTACCGCAGGCAGATTGAATGTTTCGGCGAACCGAGGTTCGGGATTAATCGTCATTACCGTGACATTCACGGGAGCGGCCGGAGTAGGTTCTGCGTATCTGTCTCGTTTCGGTATTTTCAAAATCACGATCAGTATTACCGCCGCGATAATAATTATAACCGCTTTGGGAATATTCCGTCGAAACCACCCATGCTTTTTTGGATTCCCATTTTGCGATTCGTTTGCAAGATGGGAATCCTTATTTGCCGTTTTAATTGGGGTTCCCTTTTCGGGTGTTTTTCCACTCATTTCCGGAATCCGTTTTTTAATAAAATTCGTAGCTTATCCGGCTTTGGCTTAATGGAACCGCCGAGATAAGTAATATGAGTTCTTACTCAAAATACAAAGCCGTCATTATACAAAAGAAGATTTTTCAATGCAAGAATCGAGATAAAAACATTAGATATATTCTTTTAGCCATCAAAATATTGACTTTGGAAGGAAATTTGAGTAAAATGCTTGTTTGAAATCGGGATTCCTGATTTATTTATCGTTGTTTGGGAAAAAGATGAAAAAGTTTTTTTTAGTAGTGCTCGCATCTGCAATCCTTGCCGGTCTCGGATGGCTGACATATCGGCGAATTGTCTCCGCCGGAGATATTGTGTTCGAACGTCGCGCCGCTGCAGTAGCCGTAGAAACTCAACCAATCCGTAAAGACACGATTAAAGATGTTGGAGTTTTTACCGGCTCTCTTGAGCCGCGATCTCAATTCGTTGTTGCACCGAAAGTATCCGGATGGTTAAAACAGCTTCTGGTAAACTTCGGTGATACTGTCCAGCGGAATCAGACGATAGCTATTATCGACGATGCGGAATTCACCCAGCAGGTCGAACAAGCCAGGGCGGAGTTGCAGGTCGCCAGGGCCAATGCGGAAAATTGCGCCAGCGACCTCGAACTGGCCAAGCGAGAATACGAAAGAGCAAAAGCACTTCGCGAAAAACAAATCGCCTCCGTTTCCGAGCTGGATGAATCCGAAGCTGCATTGAATTCCTGCCAGACAAAGCTCAAGGTCTCGCTCGCGCAGGTGAATCAGAAAGAAGCCGCCTTAAAAGCCGCCGAGCTTAGATTATCTTACTCGAAAGTTCAGGCCTTCTGGGAGAGCGATGAACAAACCAGAGTTGTCGGAGAGAGGTTCGTTGACGAGGGGGCGTTATTGCAGGTCAATCAGCCGATAGTATCCATTCTCAAGAATGATATTTTGACCGCTGTCGTTTACGTTGTGGAAAAAGATTATCCGAAAATTAAGGTTGATCAGCGTGCAATTATCAGCACCGATGCTTATCCGGACAAAAGCTTTACCGGCACTATCGTACGAATAGCGCCACTTTTGCAGGAAAGTTCCCGTCAGGCACGGGTGGAGCTTGAAATCCCGAATGCCGACCTCCTGCTGAAACCGGGAATGTTCATAAGGGCAAGGATTGAATTCACTATAGTCGAGAATGCCACACTCGTTCCGCTTGCGGCTCTGGTAAGAAGAGACGGCACCCAGGGTATTTTTATTATCGATAAAAATAATCTCAAAGCCGGGTTTGTCCCAGTAACAGTCGGGATTATCAGCGACGAACAGGTCGAAATTCTGGAACCGGAAATCTCGGGATTTGTCGCTACATTAGGCAACCACCTTCTGGAAGATGGCGCCGATATTACATTACCGGAAGAAAATAAAATATCAAAAATCAAAATGCAAAATTAAAGAAGTCATCCGCCTTGGGCGGATTCCACAATTTTAATTTTTTATATTTAACTTTTAATTTTTCTTTATGAAGATATCAAGTTTTGCTGTTCATCGCCCGATTTTCACAATAATGGTCGTACTGATCGTGATTCTTCTCGGGACAATCTCGTTATTGCGGCTGCCAATCGACCTTATGCCCGATATTTCATACCCCACTTTGAGCATTTCCTGCAGCTACGAAAATGCCGGCCCGGAGGAGATCGAGGAGCTTATCACGCGTCCGATCGAACAGGCTATGAGCGCAGTACCCGGTGTGGAAGAAGTCAGTTCGGTATCGGTCGAAGGCCAAGGTTCTGTCCGGGTGACTTTTTCCTGGGGGACCGATCTCGATGCCGCCGCTAATGATATCCGCGACCGCCTGGATCGTGTGGTTCGACGTTTGCCGGAGGAAGTTGAAAGACCCACGCTGCGAAAATTCGACCTTGCCAGTTTCCCGATACTTATTCTCGGAGCATCCAGCAAGCTGGATCCGATTCAAACCCGACGAATTCTGGAGGACGAGGTTAAATACCGCCTCGAACGCATACCCGGTGTGGCCGCCGTTGACATCTGGGGCGGGCTTGAGCGCGAAATCCACGTAAATCTCGATCCGGCAAAGATAAATGCTCTGTCCATACCTTTGGACAGAATCCTGGCGAGCGTACGCGAGGGGAACGTAAACATACCTGCCGGAACCATCGAACAGGGCAACTTCGAGATCACCGTAAGAACACCGGGAGAGTACACGGACCTCAGGCAACTGGAAGATACGGTCGTCGCAATCCGTCAGGGAGTTCCGATTCAGTTGAGGGAAATCGCCACCATCGAGGATTCGTGGCAAAAAATCACCAGGATTGTCCGCGTCAACGGCCAGCCAGGCATAAGACTATCGGTCAACAAACAGTCGGGAAAAAATACCGTGGAGGTCGCACGAGGCGCGCTTAAAGAGCTTGAAAACATCAATCGTGACATTCCCCAGATCAAAATAATACCTATTGTCGATACTTCCGATTACATTCAGCGTTCAATTAAAAATGTAGGCTCTTCCGCAATTTTCGGCGGGATTTTGGCTGTTATTATCCTGCTCGTGTTTCTTCGTAATTTCAGAAGTACCGTAATTATCGCTACTGCCATCCCGGTTTCGATAATAGCCACATTTGCATTATTGTATTTCGGAGGTTTCACCCTTAATATTATGACCCTCGGCGGCCTTGCCCTCGGAATAGGTATGCTGGTCGATAACGCCATAGTGGTACTCGAAAATATATTTCGAATTCGAGAGTCGGGGGAGCCCCTGGAACGCGCGGCCATCGACGGTACGGAGGAAGTCACCTCGGCTATTATCGCAAGTACTCTTACCACTATGGTTGTCTTTTTGCCGCTGGTTTTCATCCGGGGCATGTCCGGTGTTATGTTCAAACAGCTTTCAATCGTGGTTGCTTTTTCACTTCTATGCTCTCTGGGGGCGGCGTTGACCTTAGTGCCGATGCTATCCGTGCGGGTGCTTCCGTCCGCTTCCGGGGAAAAGACACGAAAGAGGTCTCTTGGGAGACGGGTATTCGAGATAAGCGGCAGATTTTTCCAGCGACTGGAAAATAATTACAAGAAACTGCTGCATATATCTCTGAATCACCGTGCAACCGTCACTTTGATTGCCGTTCTTATAATGGCTTCGAGTCTGCTTCTGATTCCGTATGTCGGTGCGGAATTGATGCCAAGCACCGACGAAGGCGAGGTCAGAGTTGACTGCGAAATGCAGGTAGGCACACGCCTGGATTTGTTGGATGAAAAAATCAAGATCATTGAGCAGATCATTGACGATTCTGTGCCTGAGATTGAAAATGTGGTGCTAAGCATCGGAGGCGGCGGTTGGCGCGGTTCGGGCGGCCATACGGGTAATATCCGCATCTCGCTCAAACCGCAGTCGCAGCGCCTAAGATCGAGCGAACAAATTGCCGCGGACCTGCGTCGAAAACTCAGTAATATCCCCGGGATGATAATCCGCACTCGTGCCGGCCAGGGACTATTTATACTCCGCATGGGAACAAGCGGAAACGACAGGATACAAATCGAGGTTCGAGGTCACGACCTGCAAACAGCGGATGCCTTGGCCATGCAGGTCAGGGATATGGTGGAATCGGTAGAAGGAATCACCGATACGCGAATCAGCCGGGAATCCGGAAGTCCCGAGGAGCTTATTTTGATAGACCGCCAGAAAGCCGCCGATATGAATCTGTCCGTCTCGAAAATAGCGAACGCCCTTCAAACAATCCTTTCGGGAACAAGGGCCGGCTATTATCGAGAAGGCGGTGATGAATACACAATACTGGTCAAGCTCAGAGATGCCGAGCAAATGAACATGAGCGAAATTCTCGACCTGACCCTTGTCAATACCGACGGCCAGCCCGTCGTTCTCAAAAATGTCGTAAGTATAGAGCCTCAAAGCGGTCCTGTTCGTATCGAGCGAATAGACCAGGAACGAAACGTGACAATCTCAGCGGATATCAGCGAAAGAAAAATGAGCTCAGTCCTGTCGGACATTCGTGAATTGCTGCAAACCATACCCGTGCCTCGTGATTTTACTATCGGCATCGGTGGTGATTATGAAGAACAGCAAAAGTCATTTCGTGAGCTGTTGTTGAGCTGCGTTCTTGCTCTGGTGCTGGTATATATGGTAATGGCCTGTCAGTATGAATCCTTACGCGATCCCTTTGTGGTGATGTTCTCGGTGCCGTTGGCGTCAATCGGAGTTATTTTGATGCTTTTTTTGACCGGTACAACTTTCAACGTGCAGTCATTTATCGGCACCATTATGCTCGGAGGAATTGTAGTCAATAACGCGATTCTTTTGGTTGACCATACCAATCTTCTTCGCCGCAAGGCCTCGATGCCGATTCGGGAAGCTATCGAAGAAGCCGGAAGAAGACGCCTTCGGCCTATCTTGATGACTGCAACGACAACAATATTCGGTCTGGTACCTCTGGCGCTCGGCCTCGGCGAGGGAGGAGAAGCTCAGGCACCCATGGCAAGAGTCGTTATCGGAGGCTTGCTCAGCTCGACATTCATCACGTTGGTATTCGTTCCTGTTGTTTACTCGATTTTCGAACGTCGTAAGGCGGGGGTAACTTCCAACAGTTGAAGCATTAAGCAAAAATATTTAACAAACCCATTTTAAGGAAATGCTCATGGTTAACAGAAATCCGGCCTCAGCATTTTTCGGTTCGATACTTGTCATTGTTATATTTCTTTGGCCTGTGTTTTTGTGCGCTGCAGCCGAACCTGAAAATGATAATATATCCGACGAACAAAATAATATCAGGACGGCCGAAGAGCCTATTACAATAGGAATCCAGGAAGCGATTCTAATGGCTATGGAGAATAACCGGTCGCTGATAGTCGAAAGAATGAATCCCGATATAATTCGCACGTTCGAGCAGTCAGAGCGTTCAATTTTCGATCCCGTTCTCGGTGCGGAAATATCACCGAGAAGGACCGTCGCCGACAGACTGTCCCGTGCCGGGTCGAGCACGGAAAGCCAGATTGTCGATTCCGTTACAGGCTCATTGTCCGTGGACAAATTTTTCTCGACCGGTACGAACCTCGAGCTTCTGGCAGGCTCGAGTTACACCGATTCGTCTCTGTATTCTGATACATTTACTTCCAATCGTCTGGGGGTAACTGTTACGCAGGCGCTCCTGCAGGGAATGGATGTTCGTGCGAATATGGCCGGTGTACACCAGGCCGGTATAGATATACTCATATCGGAGTATGAGCTGCGCGGATTTGCAGAAGTTCTTCTGGAAGAGGTCGAATTGAAATTCTGGGATTACGCACTCGCTCAAAAACAAATCGAGATATATACAGACTCTCTTGACCTTGCCGAGCAGCAGATGTCCGAAGTTCAGGAAAGAATCAATATCGGCAAACTCGCTGAAATCGAGCTTGCCGCCGCGCAGGCCGAGGTCGCACTCAGACGTGAAAATCTCATTAATGCCAGAAGTGACCTTGCCAGAGAACGTCTTGATCTGCTGAGGTTGCTGAACCCGTCACCGGAGATAAACTGGGGCAGGGATGTCACTCTCGTATATCAGACTTCTTTGCCCGAGATCGAACTTGACGACGTCGAGCAGCATGTCCAGGTTGCTCTTAAAATGCGGCCGGATCTGAACCAGGTACGTCTCCAGATACAGCAGGGTGACTTGGAGGTGGTAAAAACGAAAAACGGCCTGCTTCCCAGACTGGACGCATTTATCAACTTCGGCAAGTCAGGTTATGCGGACTCTTTCAGCAGATCGCTGCAAAATCTGGATGAGGATAGTTACGACGTTACCTTCGGTCTGACATTCGAATACCCGATGGCAAACCGCTCCGCCAGGGCTAATTACACCCGTGCCGTCTTAAGCAGAGAACAAATGCGGAAAGCTTTGGAAAATCTCATCCAGCTCGTCCAGGTCGATGTCCGCTCAGCCTATATCGAGGTCACTCGCACACGGGAGCAAATTACCGCAACCGCCGCCACTCGCAAATTCCAGGCCGAAAAACTTCGCGCTGAAACGGAAAAATTCAAAGTCGGATCTTCCACATCCCTGCTCGTTGCACAGGCCCAGCGAGACCTTGTCGCCAGCCAGATTGCCGAAATAGAATCTTTCGCCAATTACCTTAAGGCCCTGGTTTCTCTTTTCGGAATGGAAGGCTCGCTGCTTCAGCGACGAGGCATATCTGCTTCGGGGGCCGAACCTGTTATTCTCGATGATTGAAACGAGTGGGACATGTAACTTTTTACGGGCATAAAATTTAATACGCCCGGCAGGATTCGAACCTGCGACCCCCGGTTTAGGAAACCGGTGCTCTGTCCTACTGAGCTACGAGCGTGCTCGGCAAAATTTGGGTTGATTATAATAAGAAATTGTGTTCTTATCAAGAAAAAGGATTCGTCCATTGTAGGGGCGGCCCCACGTGGCCGCCCGTGGCAACCGCAAAGTATGGTTCCCACTTTGCGATTTTTTTACAAAACGGATGTCTTGGGTTGCATCTACGGAGAACGGATTGTCCGTATAAGGAAAGGAAAATGCCATGCCGGCCAATATTACTCACATGCTGATAGCTCATAAGGCGCTGCAAAAACTAAAAAACAAAGGTATCGAAGAATTCGAGGAATTCGCCAATCTTCTCGACGACACTTCCAAAAAAAAGAACTACAAGGCATACATGAACCTCGGCTCCGTGGGACCGGACCTTTATTACTATTCCAAAATGGCCGGCTCCGTCAAGGACATGCTCACAGAAGGTTTTGTCCAGGCCAAGGGAGTAACTCCCTGGTCCTATCATCTGCATTCTCACAGGCCCAACGTGTTCCCCTTAAAGTTGATCGAAGTCATCTTCAGGGACATGATAAGAACAAACGGCAGCGTTGAACCGGAAGTTGACGACTATAGAAAACTCGCCTACACTGCTGGGCACCTGACGCATATCGCCGCCGACCAGATCATCCACCCCGTCGTGAACAGCGTCGCCGGTCCTTACTATCGCAGCGGCGAAAACCGCAAGACTCATCGCGAATGCGAGGTATTCCAGGACTATTTCCTGTACACCCAGGTTTATAGCCTGGAAGAAAAAACCGGTTCGAAATACGATTTCTTCGAGCAGGATTTTCGCCGATGGATGGATTGCGTCCGGGGAATGACTTTCACGAACGCCGAGGACTGGTTCCGTTATTTCCTCCAGCGGGGATTCGTGGAGACATACAGCTCGTCGCCGACCGAAGATGAAATCGAAAACTCTGTCGATAACCTTCTGCTCGTATTGAAAGTATGCCGGCAGGTCGGACCTTATAAAAAAGCGGACAAGGAATACCGCAAGGACAAAGAAAAATCCAGGATGTACCTGGATTATATAAAGAATGTGGACTATATCAAGTATTACCGTTTGGCTGTAGAATTATCGGTGGTCTATCTTATCGCATTGTATGAGATTTACTTCGTTCTCAAACAAGGGAAAGATTTCACAGACAAACATAAAAGAAGATTTTTGAAAATTGTCAGTAATGCGGATTTATCTTGTCCCCTCGAGCATAATATCTTCGAGAAGGCAAGCGCCGCACTGCGAAATAAAAGCAGCATGGGAGCGACCTTTAAGACTCATACTATCAGCCTGCTGACCAAAACAAAATTTGTCACCCCCAAACGAATTTTCAAAACGGACAGTGACAAAGATATTCTCAAGGCATAGTATTTTTGGATATAACTGCCAATGGATTTATCGATAGTTATACCGGCGTATGAAGAAAGCCGGAAGATCGCCGGTGACGTAAAGGCGGCAGCGGATTTTTTAGTCGCCCATAATCTTGAGGGCGAGATTATCGTTGTCGATGACGGCAGCAGGGACAATACCACCGGGACAGCGGAAAACGTCAAGGTTCCATCCGATGTAAAGATTGAAGTTATCCGGTACGAATCGCACCGCGGCAAAGGTTACGCCGTACGTAAAGGTATCGAGCAGACAAAAGGTACATACGTAATGTTCGCGGACAGCGGCCTTTGCGTGCCGTACGACGATATTTTAAGAGGACTGGAGCTACTAAAAAGTGACTCCTGTGACATTGCTCACGGTTCGAGAAAAATGCAGGGATGCCGCATCGAAAGGCCGCAGAGTTTATACCGCCGTATCTGCTCGAAATTATTCCACTGGTTCGTCATTCATGATATGAAAATTCCCCCCGAGCTTACGGACACACAGTGCGGATTCAAGATATACAAAGGTGACGTGGCACGGCATTTATACGGTCAGTGTATTACCGACGGATTTATGTTCGATATTGAAATCATCATGCGCGCCCAAAAGGAAGGTTACCGGATAAGGGAATTCCCAATTAGCTGGACGTGTGACCGTGACAGCAGGTTGTCACCAACCCGCAGCTCACGACGGGTTCTCTCCGAGCTAAAGAACATCAAACGGACAATCCATTCTCCATAGAAATAAATGCCGTTATATGAGCAGTTCACCGGCTTTCCAAGGCCCGAAGTGCAAAATCTTATGTTTCTGTGTCACTTGATCCGATTCCTGCAGCATTATCATGGCTGCTGTCTGTGAGTGATGCGAACAATATCGCTCAATTTCTTCGGGGGACATAATCATAAAAGCGGTCGAAAGGGCGTCGGCGGTCGCGGCATCCGGCGCGGACGACCATGCGGCGAATTTATCCCTGACAGGCTGCATCGTACGAGGGTCTATAATATGCCGACCTTTTTTTACACCGGAGCTGCCCAATGCCCGGTTTTGCAGATTGGGGCGGGCTAAAATCTCTTTACGATTCTCCGGATTGCTTAAAGTCAGAGGCCATCCATTCGTTCCGGCCGGTCCGTCAAGGGCACGCACGGAACTGTAACCACCGGAAATCAAAGCCGTATCGATACTCCATTCCCGCAACAGCTCCGCCATTTTATCAACGGCATAACCTTTGCCGATGCCACCGAGGTCAACCTGGACGCCGGCAGTTAAAAGTTCGATAGTATGTTCATCCTCGTTAAGCCGTATGAGATTTGTCCCCGTACGTTGCCGGGCATTATCCAGCTCTCGTTCCGAAGGTTCCCGCAGATCGCCACCGGCATTGCGCCAACAGCTCAACAGAGGCCCTATAGTGACATCGAAAGCTCCATCGGTCTCGGCGTAAATTCGGCAGCTAATCTTTAGGCACTCGAACGTATCCAGACCCAGAATCAACGGCCGATTGGCGGGCAGATTATTTATGCGTGCGACATCGCTGTTGGCAATGAACCGGCTAAGCTCGGCTTCGAGACGATTAACTTCCTCAAACGCAGCGGCGGCCGTTTGGCGGGCGTATTTTTCATCATCGCCAACGACAATTACCTCGAACGTTGTCGCCATCGCCTCGTGCGAGAAACGTTTCATCCCCGGTACGGCGGGCGGTTTATCTCCGAAATAATCAAATTGTTCTTCAGGCTCGATCATTTTTCAGGTACGTTCTTTATCAGGTCATTCGGGTCCCGTCCACGGGCGGCGGCGTCCCACAGGTCCTTTCGTACAAAGCCGAGTAATTTGACATTAGGACGCAGCCAGACGTAGTAGTAGGGGGGTGATTCGAACATATACATATACAAGTGACGCTGTTCGAAAGGAATCGATTCATCGTAGAATTTTTTTCTCAGGTCGTTCTTAACCGCCTCCGAAGCAATAACCAATGGGGCAGGCAGCTCGTCGCTTACTTTGTCCCTGTAATGCACATGAGAAAACGACCGCAGGTACCAGGGCAGAGGCCAATAGTCGTGTCCGGGACAAATTACGTCAATATCCATTCGATGGCCGTTCGGGTCTGCTTCGGCATAATATTCGATTTTATCAACTATAGTAAAAACTTCCGTGGTCGGATGCGCATAGACATACGGATTTGTGCTGTCGGCGTAATATTTATAATTGTTGAGATAGCTCTGCCAGACTAGATGAGCAGAGGCGGCGGATAGTAGTAAAATAACGGCTACTCTAAGCTGCTTATTAGCAATAAGCCTCAACAGAACGACGGCTCCGACACAGGCCAACAAAATCATCCCGTGCAGAAAGCCCAGCAGGCACCAGGGAGTTTTATACGGTACGGCCGAATAAGCAACTGTCATAATAAGCGTGTAAAACGCAATAAATCGAATCAGTCCGGCATCGGCAAAAGATGTCCCCTTCCTCATAATCGCCGCTGCAAAACCAATCACAGCCAGAACGACAATAAGAGCTTCCGTCCAGATGGGGCCGCCATCATATCTGGAATATATAAGCATTTTGAGATAGTAATACCAGGGATGGATGTGCAGACTGTTATTGCCCGCACGATTGAAATAAGTCGTATATGTCCCGAGCGAATCCAGGATTCCGCGAGGATTTGTAAAAAACGACGAGTAAAAAAGTACCGAAACAATCACCGCTGCAGCAAGGCCGGCAATGATATGCGGGATTCTTAAAGAACCGTGGAAATCCTTAACGGCGTCTTTCCGGCGCTGCATTAATAACACAACCAAAAGTGCCAAAAACATAGAGCCGAATGCGATAATACACGTCTCCTTGGTAGCGTGCATGAGACCTGCAAATATTCCCGTGAGGATAGCGCATGTAATATGTTTGCTCCGCGTGTATTGATACCCAAAGACAATGACTCCAAAGCTAAAACATACGAGAAGCATTTCCTGAATATAATAACGGCTGTAAAAAACCATCGCGGGAGAGACAGTGGTCAGAAAAGCGGCATAAATTGCAGCCGCCGGACTTAACCCATCGGCGAGTAGTAGTACCAGTAATACAAGCAATGCACCAAAAAAAACAGGGACAATGCGTACGGTGAACTCATTGATTTCTGCAAGCTTGTGAGCCGAGGTCAACCATGCGGGAATTAAAGTCAAATAGTTAAGAGTCGGGCCGTGATAGTCATTGGGATCATAGGTATAAACACCCTGCTCGAGCAGTTCCCCAAATTTAACGGCGTGAATTGCCTCGTCCCCGTGCATGGGGCGCTGGGCAAGCCGCGGCAGGCGCAGCACAAGTGCAACGATTGTCGCGGCCAAAATGAGGACGCAACTTTTTCTTGTCATCTCATTCCACGGGCTTACCGTAAACTTCCACCTCGGTATAGCGGTTCAAATCGTCGCTGGTATTGCCGTTGCTGTAAAGACGGACATAACGGGCCTTGACGCCCTTGGCATCTATGAGCTTGCCCTCGTTGGTCTCCGTGTAATGCATTTCTTTGCCGATGCCAAAGCCTGCAGAGTTATCTATATCGTTGTTGAATACCGTTCTGACATTCTCAATGAAATCGGCGTCATCGGCGACCTGCACGACCACATCGTAATAAACCTGGGCCTGCATGTGGTGATGCCACACTACAATGGCGTAAATATTGAACAAACCCCCGAGGTCGATTGTTACATATTGTTGAAGCGGCCCCAATTCGACATAACTGCCGTCGGCGGCCTCTTTGTCACCATCGGTGATATAAACAAGCTCGCCGATGATAGGCTCCTCGTCACTGCTGGAAACCGGTTTGCCCGCAGCAACGTTTTTTGTCCCTTCGGGGGCCAAAAATGGCGGACGATCCTTACCCAAAGGTTTTTCGAGATTAGTAACTCGGGTATCCTGCGGAGTGCCAATAAATACCGCCTTGGGCAGCTTGATATCTATAGGTACCCAACCGGATTTATCAGTTCCGTCGGCGGTTTTCTGCATGTTATTGGTTTCGCCAGGCACCTGAGCCGTGGTTTGGTCCGGTGGTTGTGACATAGTTTCGCCGGTATCCTGGTTAGAGGAATTCCCGGAAGGACTCTCAGAGGGAGATTTTTTGCAGGAAGGGACAAAAAGCAAACAAGACAACAATAAAAGACATGTAATCAATCTTATAAATAAACCAACGTCTTTTTTCACCATTTCTTTTTTTACCTTAAAATTTGACAATGCTAACTAATCAACCGGGCTGTTTTCTGAAATAAACTGCCGGATTTTCAGCAGAATTAGAATTTCTATGCTATTCTATTTATATGACGTTGTCAAGGCGGCAAAAAGTATATTTTTTCCCCTGTTTACCGAGAATTCGAGCATTTTTAAGGCCTGTAAATGCATCAATCAACTTCAACCATAAAAAAAGCAGGGATTCGGAATATCCCAAATCCCTGCTCAATTTATTATTATATTTTCTTTATCCCGTGCCGCTCGAGTCAGGCCTTTTCCGACGTCATTGGAATTACTTCCGGTTCCAATCCGAAATCAGCAAGAATAAGATATACGGCCAGGCCGACAATAAATGACATCAGTGTTTCAAGCCCGTAACCGAAACCGATTCCCGGAATTACTCCGAGAATTCCTATAACAAATCCGACGGCCCATGCAATATAACCTGCCCAGTTGATACCCTTACGCGGTCCGGACCATTGTCCGTTTCGCAGATAGTCTGCGGTCATAGCTCCGATGATCGGCCCGAATGAAGCCCCGATAATCAAAAAGAAACCTACGAGATTCTGAGCTACACCTGTAGCGGCCAGAACAAGTCCTATTACACCGGCTCCCATAGCCAGGCCGATTCTCGGCAGTTTCGGGAACATTGTCGAAAAAGCATTGGCCGCCAGGAACGCACAAAAACCTGTTGGGCAAATACAGGCAATCACAAACACCCAGAACATCACGGTCGCTATGAAACCTCCGACCTCGCCTATCGAACCGGCGAACACTGCGACAACATTAACAGTTGTTGTGCCCATCCCGGCTTCGGTGGCAATGGCGGGATTCTTGCCGACGGCTCCGGCGATTGTTAACAGTGCAAATATTCCCGCCACTAATGCTGCAACAGTAATTCCGAAAAAGCCTCCGAGGGCAACGTCTTTCCTGTTGCGGCTGTTCATAGCGAAATCAGCACCGGCAGCTCCCGCAGTCGCGAAGAAACCGGCCGCTGCCTGTAACGAAGCAAACGCCGCTAATCCTAAAAGGCTGATCGTAGCAATTCCACTACCGGTAATAGATACCGATGACGAGAACTTTGATAAACCTCCGATATTTGAAATACCTGCTATTATGATGATTAACAACGGGAAAATAGGTAACCAGCTTGAAAGCCAGCCTAACCAGCTAATTCCGACGGCACCGACCAGTGCCAGAGCCAGTCCCCATACGACACAAACTCCCCAGAATATCGGTGTCCCCGGGCCTGCGTCCGATCCGATAGCCGACATGAAAAACGATGCTGCCGAGAATGTAAAAACCGCATGCCAGCCTATCTGCAGGACTCCCATTAATAAGCCCGGCATCAATATTCCACCATGTGTACCAAAGGTCGAAGAGCCAACTACATACAAAGGCAAACCCGTTTTTTGTCCCAGCATTCCGGGAACATAATAAAGTATAAAACAAAACAGCGCTCCCAGAAACAATCCCACTACTGCCGCCCAAAGGCTGCCGAACTGCAGGGCACCCGCCATACCCGCCATAAAAGGTACGGAAAGGAAAATTCCTGCATACGAAGGAGCCGTATTCTTGTACCAGGGGGCACGATTCTCCTGCGGATTCGGCGATGCCATCTTTAGGTAATTCGGTAGTATTCCATTACTCATGATATGATCTCCTAATCAATATACCTTGATTAGATATTACCCGGCACGCTGCCGGATATCACTCAAAACGTGTCCCCCCCAAATATTACTTCACTGCTAACCCAATCTTCATATATATTACCATATACCGGCTCAACTGCCTACAGAGTATTATTATTTTACTTTCATTCGGACCAGCAGGTATGTATGTACAATTGCCGTTAATGCGAAAACTAAAGCCGTATAGCGGTGTATGTTTAAAAGAAGCTCCTGCCAATACGTCCCGAAATACGGGAACATACTCAGGACAATAGACAATATCAACGGCAGGGCCAGAAAGATAATCAGCCAAAAAGTGATTCTCTGGCCGAGGCAGCTTTCGTTTTTCACTTGTTGTTCGGTGCTTTTTGCCAAAGTGACACGCTGCACAAGCCTCTGGAACCAGGGCCAGTCACTGCCGGTAAAACGGCATCGCCCCGACCACATAACAGCCAAAATCGCCAGACAGATAGCGAAAATCGGTGCGAAGGTGGCATGAATCATAATCAAATAGCCGGAAATGTGCTCGTCAAGGACAAGCGTCGGATAAAATCCGGTAATTGCCAGCACGGCAAAACAAAGCAATGCAATCAAATATACGAGCTTTCTTAAAACCTCCGCCGGGCTGAGTTTTTGTTCGATAAACAGTAGCGTAAAAAGCTGCACGAGTTTTTTCAAAGGATGTCGCCAGCATTCTTTGCAGGGCCGGAGGATACAATTCAGACCAATCCCGCCGAGTGTAATAACAAACGCAATTATCGAAATCGCACGAAACATATTACTCACAAATTTTTAACAACGAGCTACTGATTTTCGCCGGTCAATACTTTTACGATACAGGCCAGGGCCTTTAGTGCATAAAGCAACAATACGCCGGCCATAACCACACACGAACCGATTGCAATAATTTTCAGCCAGGGACGAAATACGAACGAGGCGGCAAAAGCCCACGCATAGGTCGGACTGATGTCCTGGAACTTGATCATCCTTTTGAAGGAATCCTGCTCGGCAATAACGGGAGAATCAATTTTTATATCACCGAAAAAGAAAGGGGCATCCGTAGCATGACAATCCGTGCAATAGCGAACGCCCAGTGACTGGGCCGCCGGCCTGACATTATGAGCAAGAGGCCACAGGTAAGGCTTCGCCGCCGGGTGGTTGTCCTGTTCGAGCAATTGACCCGAATCGTCGAGGCTGTAGAGTTTTCCTCCGCCGATATAAACCGCCTTGCCGGTGACGGAGGTGCCAAGGGCTTTTATCGCTTCTGCGATCATTTCTTTTGTTACCTGCGGCCAATCGCCCGTGGGGGCAAGCTCAATAGCGGCAAAAACACCGCCGATGACTTTCTCCACGATACTCAGCTCAATCGGCCTGACATTTTCCTGCTCCAAAATCCCCCAGTAAGACGGCCACAAAACTTTATACGGTGCTATTTTGCCGTTTTCCGTGGCCATCAGCTCGCGTTTATATCCGGCGCCGGATTCGCCCTGGCTGGCAAAAACAGGCGAGAGAATATGAGGCAGTCCCTCGGCCGCCTTATTCGCATTCGGTGTCCCCAACCGGTTGGCTCGCGATGTTTTGGTCAAGACCGCCTGCTCGCCGGGCCACGGACCCGAGTGACATGCCGTGCATGTCAGCTTCTCGAAATGAATCGTCGGGATTCCGGGATGTTTCGGGACCGGGGCTCCGAGCCGGCCCGCGACAGGCTCCTGGTCGTCCTGCGGCAGGTGACAACCTTCACAGGTGCTGGTAGCGGCCAGTGGATTGTCGGAAATATCCGCCTCGTTGTCGTATCCCCTTATAATATTATGGTCAACGCCGTTGCGGTGACAATCCACGCACTTTAATCCCGCCGTCAGATGGATATCCTCGTCCTGTATCCATTTTTCCGTCTTTTCTTCCGGACCGTGATACAAATCCGAATGACAGTAATAACAGCGCTCGTTGGGGACCTGCCTTACGATATCGAGCAGCACTTCGTTGTTCTCGTTGAAAACTTCTTTACGGTATGTCACCATGGGAGCGTTCTTTTCGGCCGGGTCCGGCATAAACGGATCGTACATCATCTGCATTTGAGCCGCCGATCCCGTCACGGATGCAAATTCACAGGAAGCAGCAGCCGCCCACCGGAAGTTCTCGCGCGAGACCTGAACGGCATAGCCGCTCTGTCCCCCCATATCCTGACCGGGGTGAGCGTTGTGACATGCAAGGCAGTTTATCTCGAGCTTGCCGGAGACAAGCTGCCGACCGATATCGTCGCCATCGGTCGCATCGACCTCACCGGGTCCGCCTCCGGGGAAATGTCTGCCGAATATTTTGGTAAACTTGAATTCCGACAGTCCAATCTGCTCGGGTCGAAAAGTTCCCGTCCAGCCGCGATAAGACAGCGGAATCTGCAAGCCCAGTCCGGGATCATAATACACCCACGGCTCACCGGGCCGGCCGGCGGGAATGTTGCTGTCCATCGTGTTGAAATGCCATCCCTTTTTTACCAGATTATAATTGTGACAGTCACTGCAAGACCATCGTGTCGAAAACGGCATTGGAAATTCCATATCGGGTGTGACTTGCTCGCCTTTGTCTCCGTCTTCGTTCTCGGCATATAAGGGAATAAGATGTGGCGGCGGTGACAAGCTGCCGTCACTTTCGTCGCCTAATAGTTTAGGCTCGGCCCCTGCAGCGGAAAGACCCAATACCAGCAAACAAAAAAAGCCTGTTAATATCGATCCTTTGTTCAATGTATCGTCAATCCTTTTTATATACCGATGTTCATTGCCGGGTACAGCTATTTTTATTTAGGCAAAGGTCTATACCGTAAAGTCCTCCGGCTTAAAGTCCAGCTTTCTGCCGGCTTCCACGGCGTCATTTACTTTCAATACGGTCACAGCGGTTTCATAGCCGATTTCCGCAGGGCAGTTGAGCTTGGCTTTGCCGCGTACCGCATCGAAGAAATTCTCGAGATGCGGCTGATGAACGGGCTTGTCTAACGTAACAGGGATATCGTAGCTCGGTGGTGTCGGTGACTCGCGGACGTCGAGCACGACACCGGCAGCGGCGGGTTCTGCCGGTTCGGCTTCGATCGCGGTGATATAGCCGGCTTTGACCCATTTATCCCATTTATCCGACGGTACCCAGACTTCACGATATACCGTGTTGCGTGCAGCAGCCTCGGAAATCAACAATGTCCCTTCATCGCCCATAAACTGCTCGAAATAACCCTGCCCGCTGTTTGTTGTTATTGTTTGGTAAAACGCCCTGACGGTTCCTTCCTTCGTTTCGTATTCGTAAATCGCCATGACATTATCGTACCAGTCGTGATTTTTCCAGTAGTCGATTCCGCCGCTGGCCATGACCGATTTCGGATTTGCCCCGAGGAACCAGCTATAAATATCTATCTGGTGCGAGCCGAGGTCAACAATCGGCCCGCCTCCCAGCCCCTTATACCATCGCCAGTTTCTGAACTGCTGCATCGAATCGAATCCATATTTTTTCAGGATCGCATCGTCGATAACGGCATTTTGCGACCAGGGTAAATCCTCACATGCAGCCTTGCTGCGGTTCCACTGGCCGTTGATAGTAGTGAACCGGCCGCATAACTTTGACTCGCCGATCAGTTTTTCATAGCAGTGTATGTATCGTGGATTACTGCGGCGCTGATGACCGATCTGCAACAGCTTACCGGTTTTTTTGGCGGCCTCCACCATCTTTTTGGCGCCCTCCAGTGTATTGGACATTTCCTTCTCACAATATACGTGCAGACCGGCTTCGAGACAGGCTACCGTATGCTCGGAGTGCCAGAAGTCCGGCGTGGCGATTATTACCGCATCGAGGTCTTTTTCATTTGCGAGCATTTCCTTGTAGTCCTCATAGGTATTATGCTCATGCTTATACGCTTTTAGCCGACGAGAAACCAATCTTTGATTATAGGCGGTCCAGATATCGCAAACCGCCTTGAAGCGAATACCCGGGATATTCCTGGTGGCATTCATTAGCACCTGCCCCTGTGCCCCGACGCCGAGTAACGCCACGTTGATATCATCCGATCCACTACCGGCGGCCTGACCGGAGATAAATGGTGAAAATGCCAGTCCCGCTCCTACCGCCGCCGTCGAGCGAAGAAATTCACGCCTGTCCATGCCATTTTTTGCCTTTTGATTGCTCATTTTGATTTCATTGACTCCAGAAATTAACAGATATTGATTTTTTCGGACTCGAACTATAGCATTTCGGCCTTTTGCTGTCAAGAGCGCTTTATTCGATTTTTAGCCTCCAGAGGGGATACGCCCGCTTTCTATATGTCACTCGATTGCAGTTTTTTGATAGTATTGCGAAATGATACCGCACCTTAAAAAGCGTTATCTTTATTTAAAGTATCTTCGTTATCCTTTTAATTAAGACGTTGTTTAAACAGGAAAAAATATAAAGAATCCCCAAAAACTCGTTATTTGCCTGTTTACTTTCAAGGCAGCTAAAGCGTCCATCCCTCACGATAGGGTGGATTTATTAGTTCGTTCGCCTGTGGGTGATTTGTTATTTCCATTTTCTCGGGATCCCACTCAAGATTCGTGTCTTTGAAACGCATGGCCAAAACTCCGAGCAGGACCATTTTGGTCAAGGCTCCGCCGTAATCGAAAGTCGAGCTGGCTTCTTTGCCGTCTTTGCAGGCCCTTACCCAGTCCTGCTCGTGGCCTTTCATGCCGCCCGGCACTCTTTCCAAGGTTTTCTCAGGCAGTTCATATTCCCTCATCTTTTTTTCCGGAATAATTCTCACGCCGCTTGCTCCGTGCGAACCGTGCATAATAGTGCCTTTATCCCCGATAAGCAAGGCTCCCTGGATTCCCAGTTTACGTTCCGGCTCCAGGTCCTTCGGCCGCGGCGGGAGAAGCCTTCCGTCAAACCATGTCAGTTTAACGGGGGGCATATCGCCCCGGGCGGGAAACTCGTAACGAATAATCGAAGCCCGAGGAAATGTCTCGGCGGCAACTTCCGGTTCGAAATGTGTTGTGGTCGCTTCGATACTGGTCGGATGCCCCAGTTTTAGCGTCCAAAACGCGGGATCCAGAATGTGGCAGCCCATGTCACCCAAAGGGCCGGTGCCGAAATCCCAAAAACCGCGCCACGTTGTGGGGTGGTATATCGGATGATACGGCCGATATTTTGCCGGCCCCAGCCACAGGTCCCAGTCAAGTGTCTCGGGGACAGGCGGTGTTTCCGCCGGTCTTTTCATAATCGGGAAGTCCGACCATGGATGGCCGCCTACCGGCCGCTCGGTCCAGGCATAAACTTCCCGCACCGGGCCGATGGCACCGTCCTGTATCCACTCATAGAGCATGCGAATCTCTTCGGACGAATGTCCCTGGTTGCCCATCTGCGTCTGGATTTTTGCCTTTCGTGCCGCTTCGGTCAGCGCACGGACCTCATGGATCGAATGAGCCAGCGGCTTTTGTAAATATATGTGCTTGCCGCGCCTGATGCACTCCATGGCCACTACGGCGTGAGTATGGTCCGGTGTTGCTATTATCACCGCATCGATATTTTTGTCTTCTTTGTCCAGCATGACGCGGAAATCTTTGTACTGTCGGGCCTTGCCGTATTTTCGATAAATTCCCGCGGCATATTTGTCATCGACGTCACAAAGAGCCACAATATTTTCAGTACTGCACTGGTTGATATTGCTTGCTCCCATGCCTCCGACACCGATTCCGGCAATGTTCAGTTTGTCGCTGGGCGCAATATTACCGGAACCTCCGAGCACGGAGCGAGGGACAATCGTAAACGCCGCCGCTGTTGTTGCAGCGCCAATAAAATCACGTCGTGACATCATTTTATCTTGTTTTTCCCCCGGTCTTTTTTTGTCTCTCATAATAAACTCCGTAATTTCTATAATTATAAAATCCCATTATCTATCGTGTCGTATTATCAGATAGGTAACCTATTTGTTGTTCTTATTCTCCTCCTGCCACCATTGCAACCACTTATCATAATCTTCACCAAAGTCCTTCTCAGTAATCTTTTTCAACGCCTCTGAAGCATTATTGCGGACGGTTGAACTTTCATCTTTCAATGATGTAATCAGAGAATCAACAGCTCGCTTATTTCCTATAGAGCCAAGCAATTCCGCGGCTTTTGAGCGAGCGAAGCTGTCTATTTCTTTGACTTGATGATATCCCCTCCCCGATCGCAACATGGTTGAAGCCAGACCCAAGGTATATTTGTCCTCGGCCTGAATCCTGGGAATAGCCTCTCGCGTAACTTCGTCCTCCGGATAAACGTCATATTCGAACCATCTAATCAAGGATCTGAGTATCCTTATCTTCTCGCTCTTGACCTCCTCAGTAAGACCCTGACTGTTCTCTAAAGGAATTATGAGTGATTTGAACGTGGGTGATCTATCGGAACCTACGCTTCGCCAACATTTCAGCGCAGTCTCCCTTACGAGCCAATCCTTATCATTAAGCAGGGTGATGAGAGGCTCGATCATTTTCTCGTTCTCCGTAATTGCCAATGTCCTGGCCGCTGCCGAGCGCACCGATAATGACTCATCTCTTAAACACGTGATTAGAGCTTCATTAGGACGCCCATCCCTTATTTCGGCGAGTGCCTCCACTGCAATTTCTCTAACTGAAACATCCGCGTCCTTAAGTGCATCAATGAGCGGGTTGACGCAACGTTCATCCGAGATTTTAGCCAGCGATGTCGCCACAGCTTTTCTAACGGAAGCATCCCTGTCGTGCAATGCATTAATCAGTGGATCGACCGCATACGTTGTGATTTCTTTGAGTACTTCCTCCTGCTTACTCTTTCTGGATTCGGACTGAGCGATAAGCTTGTTTCTTCTATTCTTTGTGAATTCTTCGAGTATTTCCTCCTGCTTACCCTTGTTGGATTCGATCTCAGCGATGAGCTTGTTTCTATCAGACATATAAGCCTTATGAAAAGCCTTAACATCTGCGGCTCTAACTTCAAATTTCTTCCTTTCCGCTATCTTTCCAAGTGCTCTGGCGGCGTGCCGACGGATATCGCTGCGTGCATCTGTTAACGCTGCAACAAGGGGTTGAACCGCGGGATCTCCAATACTTGCTAAGGCTTTACACGCTATTTCGGACAATGTAGTATCCGAGGATGAGATCTCCCGACGACCGGGGTAGCGGATTGTGGTCAATTTAAGAGGGAATTTGTCGTCTGATGCCTCAATCAATGCGAGCGTCGCACCCTTAGCATCCGGTCCAATCTCACTCAGTTGAAGTGCATCATTGCCGCTGATTGGGCGCTTTGCTATCCTCTTCACTTTATCTGGTGCATCTTGCTCCCATTGAAGTAGTCTCGCTTTTAGTTCAGGATTTTTCTCTAAAAACGATAATTCTTCCACGTTGGAGCAGTAGGCAAATGTGACCATTGCTAAATACGCAAGAACCGTACAAAAACGTATATGCCCGCTATTTGTAAAAAATGTCTTATTGATATGTGTCTTGTACCTATTGTGTATGATTCTATTAATGTTTGAGTATGTCAACATAATCAGACTTTTGTTCTTACTGCTATATACCTCGCCTGATTTTACCCGTGTTTTCACAAGAAACCTTTTTTCATTTTGCGATTTGTCTCTCATTACCCTCAGGATATAGAACAAAGTCAGTAAACTTAACTCACAGGGTCCATCCGTACCGATAGAACTTTGTGACATAATTATCCGCTTCGGGGCAGTTGGGCGAGCGCATTGTTTCGCAGTCCCATTCGACGCGTTTTTGCAGCCGCACAGCTAAGTTGCCGACCAGCAGCGACTCGGTAAACGGTCCGGAATACGCAAAATCCGCCAGGGCGCCCGCGGGATTTTTTTCCTTGCAGGCCTGTATCCATTCCTGATGATGACCGATGGACCTGGGCAATGTCTTTTCGGGCCGGTCATATTCCTGCATCTTGGATTCCGGAATCAGTCGCGGCGGGCCTGACCAGCCGCTGCAAAGTATCTTGCCTTTATCCCCGACGAAAAGAATGCCGTTATCACCTAATTCCCGGCCCTGCTCAAGCTCTTGAGGTCGCGGGGGTAATTTTCCACCGTCGTACCAGACCAATTTCACTTCCGGTCTTTTCCCGCGGGCGGGGAAGTAGTAAGTTATTATTTGCCATTTCGGCATCGTTTCGTTATTGACCGGACTTGTTTGGGCCTCTACCGCATAAGGCGCATCGAGGTCGAGGCAGAAAAATGCGGGATCAGCATTATGAACTGCCATGTCACCCATTGCGCCACAGCCGAAATCCCACCAGCCCCGCCATTTGAAAGGAACATAAGCGGGATTATACGGCCGCCACCGTGCCGGACCGAGCCATAAATTCCAGTCCAGAGTTTCCGGAACGGGCGGTGTTTCCGTCGGCCTGTCAACTCCCTGCGGCCACCAGTCGCGCTGGGGTGTGCCGGGTCTGTCACTCCATACGTGCGCCTCGCGGACCGTACCGATAGCTCCGTCGTGGATAAACTCGTAGGTCAGGCGAAGCCCTTCGCCGGCATGGCCCTGGTTGCCCATCTGTGTCACCACACCGGTCTGTTTCGCCACTTCGGCCATTTTTCTGGCCTCGAAGATCGTATGTGCCATCGGTTTTTCGCAATAGACGTGCTTGCCCATTCTCATCGCCATAACGGCCGCCGGGGCGTGAATATGGTCGGGGGCACCAATCACAACGGCATCGATGTTCTTGTCTTCCTTTTCCAGCATGCGCCGAAAGTCACGATATACCTTTGCGTTCGGATACCTCTTTATTGTACCTCCGGCCTGCGCCAAATCCACGTCGCATAGAGCCACTATGTTTTCGTTCTCACATTCTTTCAGGTCTTCGGCGCCGCGACCACCGACTCCGATACCGGCAATATTAAGCTTGTTGTTGGCCGAATTTTGTCCGGCCCGGCCGAGCACATGCTTCGGCACAAACGTAAATGCGGCAAAAGCCGCCGCCGCTCCCACGAATTCACGGCGCGACAATCCCGGTGTCCCGGATTTTTTTATGCTCGCTTTCATGCCGGATTCCGTTATATTTCTCATGATGATACACCTCTTTGCGCAGCTTTTTCTTTTCGTTAAAGTGACCATCCTTCTCGATAAGGCATATTGACGTACGAGTTGGCCTTTTCGTCGTTGGTAACTTTCATATTTTCGCCGTCCCAGTACAGCTTCTTGCCCGGATTAAGTATGGCCAGATTGCCCATTACGACCGTTTCGGTCAGCGGGCCGGAATAATCGAAGTTTGAACAGGCCGGTTCGCCGCCCTTACAGGCTCGGATCCAGTTGCGCTCGTGACCGTCGCTGCCGCCCTCTATCCTCGGCAGAGTTTCTGAGGGCCGCTCAAATTCCTTCATTTTCGCTTCGGGTATCAATCGAGGACTGTCCCCGTAACAGCCGCTTACTAATTTACCTTTGTCACCTATAAACAGCGTCCCGCTGCCGTCACTGCCAAGTCTTGTCATCGACCGACCCGGTTCGAGTTCGTCCGGTGTTTCCGGCATCATTCCGCCGTCATACCAGTGTAGCTTTACCGGCGGCATACCTTCACGAGCAGGGAATTGATAGTGCACCACGGAAGATCTGGGGAAAGAATCTCTGTTGTCGGCCCGTTTCCACATTTCGCGAACGTCGTAGGAATGAGCCGCTTCCACGCTCACGGGATATTTCAATTTAAGTGCCCAGAAGGGTGCATCCATAACGTGACAGCCCATATCACCCAGAGCACCCGCTCCGAAATCGAACCATGCCCGCCAATTGAACGGGTGATAAGCCGGATTATAAGGCCTGTACGGAGCCGGACCAATCCACTGGTCCCAGTCCAGTGTCTCCGATACGGGCGGTGTATCTTGTGGGCGGCTGATTCCCTGCGGCCAGACAGGCCTGTTGGTCCAGCAGTGAACTTCCCGCACATCCCCGATGGCACCGCTCCATATCCATTCGCATACCAAACGAGTGCCCTCGCCGGAGTGTCCCTGATTGCCCATCTGCGTGGCAACTTTATGCTCTCTCGCCGCTTCGGTTAACATGCGGGCTTCGTAAACCGTCCGCGTTAGTGGTTTCTGGACGTACACATGTTTTCCCGCCTTAATCGCAGCCATAGCCACTACGGCATGAGCATGGTCCGGCGTGGCGATAACTACCGCGTCGATGTCTTTCTGCTCGTCGAGCATCTTCCGATAGTCCTTCCATTTTCCGGCATTCGGATATTGCTCAAAGACCTTGGCGGCGTACTTCCAGTCAACGTCGCACAACGCCACGATATTTTCACCCGCGCAGGCGCGAATGTTGTTCTGGCCCATACCGCCGATGCCTACCCCGGCGATGTTGAGCTTGTCACTTGGAGCCGTATTACCGGGCCCGCCCAGCACGCTTCGCGGTACAATCGTAAAAGCCGCCGCCGCTGCGGCACTGCTGATAAAATCTCGACGGGATATTTTCATTTTTATCACTCCTGAACTTATATTCAGAGCTTATGAGCTGATATTTTTCAAGATTTTACTGTTGATTATTACTTTCAGGGATTAGGTTTTGGCTTTGTGTCCACTTTCAAATCACCTAATGCAAATTGAATACCGCGCAAATAATGCTCAAGCACCGGCGCTGTCCACGTAACGTCATGGTTGTGGCCGAGTGAACAATAAAATACCCGCCCATCGCCCCACGTCTTAATCCAGGATATGCCGGTGTCGGCGTCGGATGGTTTCTGTGCTTTATTTTTCGTCACCTCGTCGCTCATATCCAGGCTCATCAATACGAGCTGCTTCGACCTCGAATAAAGAGGAGGTTCGGTGCGATATATTTCGTCCTTGATCTTGAATCCCTTACCCTTAAACGGCGCCATAAGCGGGTGATTAGGCTCGTCTATTTTGATAGCCCACGTTCCGTTGGCGGTCCAGGGATGGCCGGTAAATTTGCCTCCTAACATTTCACTGCCTTCGGGCCATACATAAGGTTTTGCATAGAAAGTGTCCGTACCTGCATGAATTGCGACAAGTCCTTTACCTCCTTTAACAAAATCCATTAAAGATTTGCATAGCTCCGGCGTTTTATCCGGACTTAAGGGCAAACTTACCGTATTGTTGAAGCACACGGCATCAAATTGGGCAAGGTTTTCGGCGCTGAACATATTAACATCCTCGCTGATAGTTACGCTGAAAGCCCCTGTTTTTTCTCCCATAATTTCGAGAGCCTTGTTCCAGTAGGGTATGCTGGTATGGTAATATCCCTTTACAAGATCGATAACCAGCAGCTTTCTCGGTTTGGCCGGTTCGACGACCGCCTTTGTCGGCATAGCTTCTTCCATTTTTTTGATTTCCTCTTCTGAAACTCCCCGCTGTCGCGGTCGCTGTGCCGACGACGGTGAAAGAATCATCATAGTGACGCACCATACTGTAAATAAAATGATACAAATCGTTTTTAACTTTTTCATGGCTTGAGTTCCTTTCTATTTGTCAAACGCGGCATCGAAGGCCACCTGCGAAGGTTTGAAGTCCGCTGCTTTAATAAACTCGCAGGCCTCCTGTGCCCCGTGCTCGCGATCCATGCGACTGTCCTCCCACTCGATGGACAGCGGGCCTTTGTATCCGATATCATTCAACGCGACAATAATGTCCTCGAAAATGATGTCACCGTGTCCGATGGAGCGGAAATCCCAATACCGTCGCGGGTCGGCGAACTCGGTATGGCCGCCGAAGACGCCCACAGTCCCGTCACCATGTCCCCACCATGCATCTTTCATGTGGGCATGATAAATACGGTCACTGAACATACGGATGAATTTGACGTAATCGACGCCCTGATAGCCGAGATGGCTCGGGTCATAGTTGAACCCGAACGATTTATGGTTCTTCACCGCTTTGAGCGCACGCTCGGCCGAGGCGACATCAAAAGCTATCTCGGTCGGGTGAACTTCCAGCGCGAACCTCACGCCTTCGGCTTTGAACGCGTCGAGAATCGGTATCCATCTCTTCACGAAGTCCTGGTAACCCGCTTCGATCATCGAAGGCGCAGCCGGCGGGAACGAATAAAGCAGATGCCAGATCGAGCTGCCGGTAAAGCCGCAGACAACTTTTACCCCCAAAGCTTTCGCCGCCTTGGCCGTTCGAATCATCTCCTTCGCTGCCCGTTTACGGACTCCCTCGGGCTCACCGTTACCCCAGATTTCTTCCGATAGAATCCCTTTATGACGCTCATCGATATTATCACAAATCGCCTGCCCGACGAGGTGCGAGGAAATCGCCCACACATTGAGACCGTAATCTTTGAGCATCTCTTTTTTCTCTTTACAGTAATTTTTGCCGGATAGCGCTTTGTCAACTTCGAAATGGTCTCCCCAGCAGGCCAGTTCCAATCCGTCGAATCCCCAGCTCGACGCTTTCTTTGCCAACTCTTCAAGGGGCAAATCCGCCCATTGTCCGGTAAATAATGTCACAGGTCTTGCCATGTTTTATTCTCCTTACTTGATAGTGAGTATCTTTATATTAACGAAAGTTCTTTCTTATGCTTTTAATTTTACAACGGTTCGATCCAGATATTGCGGAACCACACAACGTTGCCGTGGTCCTGCAGCAGAATCGGTCCCGGGTCGGGTCCTTCTATTCGTCCGGCGCCGGTTTTATTGGGAATTGTGACATTCCTGTGAATCAGGATCCCGTTTTGCCAGACCGTAATTTTTGCGTTCTCGAGCTTTTTCGCATACGGATCCTCGCTGTCGTATCGAGCCGCCCGGAATATAATGTCATAACTTTGCCATTGGTTCGGCCTTGCACAGGCGTTCGTATCCGGCGCCTTGAATTTATATATAGCACCGCAGTCATTGTCCTGAGGCTCCAGGCCGTACGAATCGAGTATCTGTACCTCGTATCGGCGCTGGATGTAAATGCCGCTGTTGGCCCGGTCCTGGCCTCTGATTCCGGGAGCCATTTCAGGCAGCTTGAATTCCAGATGCATCCTGAAATCCCGGTAGTTTTCTCTGGTAACAATGCTGCCGGTCCGGGGTACGATTTTCATTGCCCCGTCTTCGATCTCCCAGCCAATGGATTTATTACCGTCACCTACCCAGTGTGAAAAATTGCTGCCGTCGAAGAGCATATCCGCACCGTTGGACTTGCCGAGCTTAATTTTTACTTCGGGCGGCTCCGCGTAATCTTTCCATAATCTCTTGTTGTCCTCGAGGTTCGCCTTGCCCTCATGCATATAAAGGCGGTAACGGAAGGTATGGTCCTCGCCCGGTTTCATCTCCCATTCGCCCAATACCGACGGACAATAAACGAAATAAACATAATTCGCGTCGGGTATGATACGCATAGGCTCGGGGTGCCGGAAGTTGTTCGGATTGCTCATTATCGTCACGCCTTCCCACTGCCCGTCGATACTGCCGGATATATCACACCATCGGACGCGTGTACCATTTGCATCAGCGCGAGTTTTACCCTCATTGGTTAGATATAAGGCATCCGAGTCTTTCCACTGTTGGGCACCACGATATGCGAATCCACCATAGTGCCACTTGTCCTGATGAAGGGGAATATCTGTGATGTTCCTCTGTGTTGATTTAAAATCCCACAGCCAGTAGCCTTTCTCAGGCCCTGCCCCCGCGTCTGGCGACGCGAGTCGGGGCGGCGGGCCGCCGATATTATAGACCTTGACGTCCCAGAGTTCCTTGAGTATTACCTTCTCTCCGGCCGATGTCTTTAAAGCAACGTGGTCCTGCTCGACCTGAAAACCGCCATAGACAGGCCCTTCGGTTGTCGAAATAAATTTGGAAAAGCGAACCGTCCCCGTGCCGTCCTGGATGTTCCAGAAATCGACCAGGTTGCCTTCGTATCGCGTATGCGTCCACGGCATCCATATCCCGAAATGATGGACATGGTCCTTAGGGTGAATTTCGGAGAGGATATTTCCCGTAGTGGACCAGATCGGGTAAATAAATCCGCTGCGCTGATAAATTTCATCCCGCCCCTCGGGCGGCGGCATAACTGCATGGTAATAACTTAGTATCCGATCCTCATCACGTTGTAAAGTCAACCTCTTGTTATCCTTCTTTGTTTCTATATGAGTCAACGCAACGCTATCACCGCCGGGATTCACCTCGGCGAAGCGATGCGTAGCCGGATAAAGCTCGAATACTCTTTTCCTTCTGGCTTCGGTTGTGCCTGAGAGAATAAACCACAGCTTGGCGCCACTGCCGGCCTCGATTTGAACCGGGATGCGGTTCTTTTTGGAATCACCCTGCTCGATTAAATAATATTGTGCGTCAGCAAAACCCAGCGGTATGCCTTCCAGAGCTACTGATACGGGCGTATCAATCCGGGTATGCCGTCCGGCATCGACGGTAAGAGTGGCAGCCGGCCCGCCTTCCCGCTTCGGCGAAGCACTTCGCTCAGACGAGTCGGTAGCCGATTGGGCTATTAAGGCACAGGAGGATATAAAACCAAGGATTATCAAGTTCACCAGAATCGAGGCGAGCTTTTGCATCGTTGTTCTCCAGTAACTATGGCTTAAATGACCACCAATTTTGCGGATAAAAACCACATTTTGCCACCAAAAAGCCCATCCGTCAAGCATTATCCGGCAGATTTTCACACTTTAGAGGCACCTAAGAAGCTTTTTCCCCCGTCCACCGTCCCGCATGTATAGTACTCCGGTTGAATCAATAATAAAAGCAGATTACCAAACTGAATGTTTTTCTAAAATTTTCCCAAAAAACATATCAACATTCGTCTCATTAATTTCGCTTTAATAATAGAAGCAAAGAAGATTCTTTGTGAACGTAAAGGTATTAGACGTATGGTAAAAAGTTTTTTCGCTTGTAACGATTTGAAATGGCAGGAGTTACAAAAATTGTCAGAAAAATGTAAATTTTCTATCGGAGATTTTAGGATTTTTTACCACTACTGATATGAACCTGCTTTTCCAAGGCAAAATCAGATGTGATCGGCAGTTAATTCTGCTGTTTTTAGATAAAAAGATGAAAAAAAACAGAAAAATTGCAATTTTTTGTACCAACAAATTACTAACGACAAACGCCTATATAGAAAGAAGGTGACTCCAATGGATGGATAAACATAGATAGAATTGTGGAGATTTTAAAATTGAGTATTCCCAAGTTACTAAATACAATTTTGTTAGGAAAGGAAGAAGAAATATGGAAAAATCGATTTTCCCTAAAGTTATATTTTTGCTCTATCTAGCATTAGGTCTTTTCTCAGCATGGTTTGCATGTGGACAAAAAGCAATTGGTGGTGAGAAGTTATTTGGTAGAGATGCTGGAGACTGTTCATGTTGCTGTGATACAGCAACAAAGGTAATTAATTGTGGCCATAAGGCCGGTAAAACATGTAATGAAAATTATATTGGATGCGACTATGTAGCACGGCCAACCGGACAGTATAACTGCTCTGTAGGAGAAGGAGCTTCACCGCATAACTGTTTGTCAGACAATGATTGTTTGAATTTCAAAAATGATTTGTGCTCAAGTTAAAAATAACGGCGTGCTACGTTTTGTGGCACGCTGTTTTTATTTTTTGCCTTTTTAATAAATACCCAATTGAAATTATCACTATGGAGAAATGAACAATGACCGGCAAATCTCATAAAGCGTTTGCTATATTTATTCTTTTCTTTTCGAGTATATATACACTCGGGAAAAATGTAGAAACAATTACAAAAGATATAGTTTTAAACCATTTTAAAGAATCATTATCATGGACGTATTCATTGTCGCTTGATGTAAAAATAGACAATACAGGTTTCGAAAATAACAAAAGGCTTCCACACTTAGCTAAGGAATTTACATTTCGTCGAGACAATGAGCGTGTTGAGTGGCTTGGAAAAATAATTACATATGACGAGCAAGGTAATATTGATGAAAATTCTTTCAATAGAAAAATGATTGGGACGGGAGAGTGTTTCCTTGAGGTCTCTAATAATTTTGGAGAGAAACCATCCTATCCAGCATCGATGAGACTACAGTACAACGAACACCAAGAGAGTCGACTGGATGACGCCGATACATGTGGACCTCTTATTGGGCGTACCGGCTTACCTGAATACACAACAATTATAGACGTTTTTATCAACGATGAATATATATTCTTCTACGATCAAACGGAGGAAATCAATGGTATGGTTTGCTATAAAATGCTTGCGCAGAAAAAAAATGGCGAAGTAACAGTTTGGATTGCGCCTGAAAAGGGATACAACGCTGTTAAATGGTCCATACGAAGAAATGCGGAGCATTATTCAGAATCCTCCAATGTAAAAGAAGTATTAATGGAATATTTTGTTGAGAATTTTATTCCAATAGAAAACTATTTTGTACCACAAAAAGCTACTTATACATCTAAAGTCGAGGGAACTGACGGTTATAAATTTTCAAGTACATACAAGTTTATAGTTGATAATATAGACCTGAGCCCAGATTTTGAAGCTCTTGGAGCATTTAAGATAGATCTGCCGAACGGAACACCTATTTCGATTAAAGAATATCCTGGAATCAGATACATATGGCAGAATGGTGAAATAATACCAGATGTAGATGTTCTTGTTATCGAAGAGCTTGATAAAACAACCCAGCAGA
>Ga0315545_1000687_pt1 | contig 35430 bp, 35 predicted proteins | sample SalMarSW160210MG_FD_203096 | JGI IMG/M metagenome (GOLD analysis project Ga0315545, IMG submission 203096) | Salt marsh sediment microbial communities from the Plum Island Ecosystem LTER, Massachusetts, United States - Salt Marsh Sediment SW1602-10 ...
TTCCTCACCGCTTTGGAGTATGTTTATTTTCATGGGATTCATATTTGAGGTTGAGCACATCGACCATGTCAACCCCCCCTTTTCCCCTTTACCCAGAGTGCGGCCTTCAGGGCTCCCTTTCCAAATGCGTATCAATCGATGGATTCATGGGTGATCGATAGCGTCTGATGAGGCTGCCCGATGATGAGCGTGTGCTTCCCGATGATCCCGCCGACACGAATCATGTGGATCACCGTTTCTTTGCCGATCCGCGGTTCGTTGAACCTTCTTCCAAATTTGATGGAATCCGCATCGGATATGGCTTCTGCGATTTTCAGAGAAAAGTAGCTTCCGATGTCCTTGCCCACGGATTCGTCCATGTGTTTTTTAAAAACGCATACGAGATCCACCTCGGGATGCCGGCAGAACTCTTCAGCAACTTTCTTACCGGTCCTCCCGAATCCAACCGAGCCAACTCTTGTTATATATCGCCTTTTCCTCATCAGGGTATCATACGTGAAAGAACTCCACTTGTCAAGAACATGTGTAGCTGTGAGGGGATGGTAAAAGCTCAAGCGCTACACACACGGTGCGTTGTTTACAATCCTTTTTACTGCTTCAGCCATCTATCGAGCCACTCCCAGGCTTCATCCTGCATAGGAAGATCGAATTTGTGCGGCCCGCTGTAAAATGAGCACCTCAAATATTCAGAGGCATCCGCCTTTCTGTATGTCTCTTCGAGGAGCAAAACGGCCTTTTTCACTTCCGAGAGAGTGTACAGAGGGTCCTTGTCTGTGGCAAGCACAAGAGACGGAAGGGGGATGCGGAGTGCAAGTATTTCGGGATAATCCATGAAGCGTGCAACAAGGGGAATGTACACCATCCATGTATGGGTGTAGCTCACATTGAGGACAAAATCGGCCCAGGTGGTCATGAACCCCACAGTAACGGAACATTTGATTCGTTCATCGATCCCTGCCAGGTAGTTGGTTCTTAGTCCGCCACCGGACAGTCCGCAGCAACCGATGCGCTCGGCATCGATTTCCGGCCTGGAGCAGAGGTAGTCGAGTGCGCAGATGTCCTCAGCCAGAAACATGCCCGGCCAGGTAAGCCCCGCGCAGAAAAGACTGCGAGCGATGATGTGCTCATGCTGTTCACCGAACGCATTATATCTTCTGATATCATCGACCGAATCCCCTTCCGGAACGTCGAATTCTGAAGTGTTCTGCTCCGGTCTGAGGTCTTCCGGATTAACCTCACGCACATCGAGAGGGTGTGCCATCATTCTGTGCACCACATGCGCTGGAAGCTCCGAAGAGAGGATTTTTCTGCTTTCAAAAGGGAAAACGTCGTGAACGAGAACCCCGTACCCCCGGCGTGCAACTTCATTTGCCCAGGGGACACCTCCATAGTACGTATTCTGATGATCCTGAATGAACGGGTGTAAAGGCTCGGAGGTGCGGATGATTTTACTCTTCCCGAAGTACTTGATTCCACCGTGATCGTGGAGCGCAAGTATCCCCGGAAGAGGGCCTTTTGCATCTACCGGCTTCATGAACACCGCTTTGGTTTCCGGACCATAAGGGAGGCTCCATGAGAGTTCTTCGATCTCGAGGTCGTCGAATTGGTAATGATCAAGCCGATGCACACGGACCTTTTTCTCGATTCGCGGTGCCCCTATGAGCTCCAGCACCTTTGCCTTTGCTTCTTTCTTCCAGCTGTCAACGTTTTCCCACTCGCTTGTCAGAAAGGAATAGGGCCTCCGTTCTACATAATCCGCAGCCCAACTGCCGTAGCTCCCGATAAGGTTGAGAGAGGAGGTGTACATTGATTCCCGTCCTTTGTTGTGTGGATTCCTGATATTTTCGCACGGAAAGACGGATTGCACAACGGAAATCAACGCACAACGAGGTTGGATTTTCTTGACGTGTGTGTATGATATACTATTATAATACCACCTGTGAGAGAAATACGAAAGGCGGATGTGAGGAAAATGAGGAAACGGTTTCAGTCATGGAAAACTCTCGACTCGGAAAATGTATTTGAAACCCCCTGGATGAGTATCTATCACAACCAGTTTGAGCTCCCGGGCGGCAAAAAGGGCAACTACTTCTATATGCACACCAGGGGGAGTACGATGATCATTCCTGTTATGGATGATGGAAAAATTCTCTGTATCCGGCAGTACAGGTACCTCGTTGACGGTGAATCCATAGAAGTTCCCTGCGGAGGCATCAAGGACGGGCAAACCGAGACAAACGCTGCTCACGCTGAACTGGTTGAGGAGACAGGGTACGACTGTAAGCGCCTCAAGAAAGTTGGCAGGTTTCTTCCCTATAACGGATTGTCTGATGAGTTTTGCACCGTGTTCATCGCCCGCTCGCTGTACAGTGTAGGTGCGAAACCCGACGAAACGGAACAGATAGAAACGCTTTCTTACACGCCGGATGAACTCGATTCCATGATAGAGAAGGGGAAAATCATCGACGGAATGTCTATTGCGGGGTGGTTTCTGGCACGGGATCGTATCAAATAACTCTCACCATTGTAACGCCTTCGATTAATTTTATCTTCCGAACACTCTCATCGCTGATATCGCTGTCCAGGTCAATGATGTTGAACGCGTTGTTCCCTTTTGACCTGTTGAGCATGTCAGCGATGTTAATTCCCTCGCCTGCAAGAATCGTGGTAATCTGACCTACAACAGCAGGCACGTTGTCATTAGTGATGACGAGGCGATTTTTCCCCGAGAAATCCATCTGACAATCCGGATAGTTCACAGAGTTCCTGATGGTGCCTTTTTCGAGGAACTCTCTTGTCTGCTCCACCGCCATCTTCGCGCAGTTGTCCTCCGCTTCAGGAGTTGAAGCCCCGAGGTGTGGGATGGCAATGACATTTTTTATGGTGAGCAGCTCTTCGTCAGGGAAGTCAGTCAAATATACAGCAACGGTTCCGCTTTCGATTGCCTCGCGCAGGGCCCGGTTATTGACGAGACCGCCGCGGGCAAAATTAAGAATACGCACCCCCTTTTTCATGAGTGCAAACTTTTCCCTGTTGATGAACATGTTCGTTTCATCATCGAGAGGAACGTGTAGTGATATATAGTCCACATGCGCAAGAAGGCTGTTTAGGCTGTTCGCACGCCTTACATCCCGGGAGAGCCCCCATGCAGACTCCACTGAAATAAACGGATCATACCCGATGACATGCATCCCGAGTGCGGAGGCGTCGTTGGCAACCATTACCCCAACAGCCCCGAGCCCGATGACACCGAGCCATTTCCCTTTAATTTCCGGCCCGGAAAACTGGGCTTTACCCTTTTCGATGAGCTTCGGGACCTCTTCACCCTTCTCTATGAGCGTCTTCGCCCAGATTATCCCTTCGACAATTCTTCTCGAGCTGAGAAAGAGTCCGGCAATGACCAGCCCCTTTACACTGTTTGCATTTGCCCCGGGTGTGTTGAACACCACAATCCCCTTCTTTGAACATCTCTCGACTGGAATATTGTTCACTCCGGCCCCTGCGCGTGCAATCGACTTGAGGGACTGTGGGAGCTCGAAATCGTGCATGTTGTAGCTTCTCACCAGTATGGCGTCCGGTTCGCTTATATCTTCGTCTACTTTGTAAAGATCGTGGGGAAAGCAGTCGAGACCTGTGGAGGAAATCTTATTGAGTGTCTGAATGTTATACATATTCCCGCTTCTCCTTAAATATGAGCTTTTTCAAATTCTTTCATGAAGTCGATGAGTTTTTTTACACCTTCGACCGGAAGCATCGAAGGACCAGAGGCAAAATTGAATACTCCTCTCATTGTAGATCTCCTTTTGAATAGTGCGGGTGGCCCGCACCCAGTGAATCAGCTGTACAGGTTGTTGACGAATCTTTGAAACCATTTCGGTTTGAAGAGTATGAGAAAAATCCACACCACTGCAGTGATGGGAACGAATACAGCTATCGCATCTACGACTGCAACAACAACGAGGAGTACAATTGTAATTATTTGCAGCTGCACGCTCTTTTTCATGTTGTCCTCCGTTTTCTAGTTGAAAATTACCAGATCGATGTTTTTAAGTCAATAGAAAGCACTGCACATGAATCTCGTCCCATGTCTGAGAAGTAGGTATTTTCAAGGCTTTTAAAAAAACCTTGACTGAAAAAAATTGTTATGCTACTTTTTGCAGACTTATATAATTTATGCGTTAGTGCGTATAAAAGATCTCGTGTGTTAACTTAATTTACGAAAGGATTGGAGGTTATGATTAATTTATTGTACGCATATGGTATGACCGGGACCACAGGGGGGGCACCAGGGCAGGGCTCGGGAGGAAGCCCGATGTCTCTTATTTTTATGATCATCGCGATTTTTGCGGTCATGTACTTCCTCATGATCAGGCCGCAGCAAAGACAGAAAAAACAGCATCAGGATCTTTTGGGCAAAGTCGCCAAGGGGGATAAAATAATAACCATGGGTGGAATTTATGGAACCATTGCTGGCGTAAAGGATAACACGGTTATTGTAAAAATTGCTGACAACGTAAAAGTCGAGTTGAGCAGGTCTTCTATCAGTAAGGTTGTTGCTTCAAAAGCTTCCAAATCGCAACCAGGATCTCAGCCGGGTGAAGAGAATAAGGAAACCTGAGAAAACAAATTATCATTAGACAGCATTTGATTCATTATGAAAGAAACACCCTTTCTTTCACGACATTGCCGCACATTCAAGAAAGCTTTTGATTACAATGCCGATTTCCATAAAATTATTGACTAAACAGAGAACTGTATGAACAAACCCTTTCGAATTCTCGTCATTCTCATCGTTCTTGGAATCGCAGTCTGGGGCTTTTCCTCCACATACAAGTGGTACTTTGTATTCAGCGAGGAAGATCGCGAATTGACCACACTCACAGCAGAACAGCTTACGGAGTATCCGAGGGACAAGAGACTTCAGATAAAAGAGATGAAGAAACTGCGGTCCCGCATCATCAATCTCGGGCTTGATCTTCAGGGTGGAATCTACATGGTGCTCGAGCCTGATTACGAAGAAATGAAACGGCGGCAGGGTTCGGTTGAGCTCACGTCATTGGAAATGAAGGACGCCATGAGGCGTGTAATGGAGATTCTCAGAAATAGAATCGACAAGTTCGGCGTTTCAGAGCCCTCCATTACCACACAGGGCGAGGACAGGATCGTTGTTGAGCTTCCCGGATCAAAGGACCCGGACAGGGCTAAGTCTGTGGTGATGGGACGGGGGCTTCTCGAATTTCACCTTGTCGACGAGGAGACATCTGCGAAACTGAAGAGAGATATGTTTGATGAGACAGGAACTCTCATAGACGGTTCGATTATACCCGAGGATTCGCAGCTTTCCTACTTCTGGGGAAAAAACAAGTTCGATGTGCTCGAGAGGCAGAGAGCAGTTGTGCTCGACAAAGAGGTCCTTTTGGACGGGTCTGCAATAAAAAGGGCTCAGGTCCAGAGTGACCAGTTCGGAAAACCGGAAATCGTTTTTTCACTGTCCACTGAGGGGGCAAAGCAGTTTTTGCGTATTACAGAAGCAAACGTGGGGAAGCGGCTTGCGGTCGTTCTTGACGGGAAGATACTTATGATGCCGCTCATTCGAGAGAGAATTCCGGGCGGGCAGGTGCGGATAACAGGCGATTTTACCATGAAGGAGGCACAGGATTCTGCGCTCATTCTTCGCGCCGGTGCGTTTCCCGTTCCCCTGCAGATCGCCGAGCAGAGGACGATCGGTCCTTCACTTGGTGGGGATTCTATTCAAGCGGGAATAAGGGCTGCAATCATTGGTTCAATTCTCGTTATTGTGTTCATGCTCTTGTATTATAAACTTTCGGGGGTAATTGCAGACATCGCGCTCGCATTGAATCTCTTTCTTCTCCTGGGGGGGCTTGCCTGGCTCAACTTTACGCTCACACTCCCGGGAATTGCGGGAATGATTCTCACGGTAGGAATGGCAGTCGATGCGAATGTCATCATATTTGAGAGGATCAAAGAAGAGGTGCGGAACGGGAAGACCGTGACGGCGGCCATTCAGTCCGGTTATGAAAAGGCGTTTCGAACGATACTTGATGCAAACATGACAACGCTGATCGCAACCTTTGTACTCTCTCAGTTCGGGTCGGGACCAATAAAGGGGTTTGCCATTACACTGAGTATAGGTATCGTTATCAACATGTTCACTTCGATTTTTGTAACCAAGCTTCTCTATGCATTGGGGGTGGATATATTTAAGGTAAAGAGGCTGTCCATTTAGGAAAGAACTATACATGTGCATCAGAGGATAAAATGTATCGGAACTTGAATTTAAAAATTATTCAATACAGAAAGTTCACGTATATCCTTTCTGCAGTCATTATATTTGCCGGCATTGTCAGTATCGCAGTGCAAGGCGGATTAAATATGGGAATCGATTTTGCCGGTGGGAATATGGTGCAGGTTGATTTCAAAGACAGCTCTGTGTCTATCGGTGATGTCAGAGATGTTCTGATCGCAACGGGGTACGGAAATAATGTACAGAGGATCGATGATCCGATAAAGAATACCTACATACTTAGGACGCTTGCAAGAGAGAGAGATAACGACAAGGTGATCGAAGAGATTCAGGGAGCGTTGAAAGACCGATTCGGCAGCGCGAGTGTGGTGTTCGAGAGAGTCGACATCGTCGGTCCGAGGATCAGTTCGTATCTTTTGCGCACCTCATACCTCATCGGGCTTGTAGCGATTGCCCTCATTTTGCTCTACACGACGTTCAGGTTCAGGTTCCGTTTCGGGGTTGCGGCGATTGCAGCGCTCGTGCACGATGTCCTTATCGTTTTGAGCTTTCTCTCTTTTTTCGGAAAGGAGATGGACACCTACATTCTTGCGGCAGTTCTCACCATTATCGGCTATTCATTGAATGATACGATTGTCGTGTTCGACCGGGCAAGAGAAAACCTCAAGTCCTCACGCGCATATGAGGATTACCCAATGACCATTAATATGAGCATCAATCAGTCACTCTCACGAACTCTTATCACATCTATGACGACGCTTCTGGTACTTTTTTCATTGCTGATCTTCGGCGGGAACACGATGAAAAACTTTGCATTTGCGCTCATCACAGGAGTTATTGTGGGTACCTACTCATCGATATTTATTGCATCAGCGCTCGTTGTAGAATGGCACAAGTGGAAACCGGAGAAAGTGAAGAAGGTATAGGGATGTGTTTCCTGCGGCGAACGCTGTGGAGAAGGAAACCGTATATACAGCACATTTATGAATAACAAGTTCTGGTAAAGGAGCGGCAAGATGGTGAAAAACAATGAATCAAAGGTGATCGAGGAAAAAGATGTGGATACCGTACTGGCAGAGGACATAGACTTTTCCGGAACAATGAAATTCAAAAAATCACTGATGATCAAAGGCAAGTTTGACGGACGCATCGACGCAGACGGTCACTTGATACTCGGTCCCAATGCAGTGGTAAAGGCAATGATTAAGGCAGGAGTGGTTACCAACTTTGGCAAGATCATCGGGAACGTGGAAGCGATAAATAAAATCGAACTTTTTCGTGGCGCAGAGCTGAATGGCGATGTCAAGACCCCCGATTTCATCATAGAGAGTGGATGCATTTTTAACGGGAACTGCGCAATGGGTGGACAAGCGCATACCGTGGAATCATCTCAGATGCCGGACAAGACAGTCGAGGGAGAGCAAAAAAAGTAGCCGGAAGATGTGGGCAACAGGCCGCACATCCTCTGTATGGGAAGATACAATGAAGAAATGGTGCTTTTTGATGGTGTTCATTTTTTTCGTCCCCCTATGGGGGTTTTCGAGTTTTCAGGAGGCCTACGACCTGTACAAGCAGGGGAAATATTACGATTCGGAAAAGCTGCTGCTCAGGGAAAAGGAACTCACGCCCAATAATTTCGATGTCTATGCGGTTCTTGGATGGTGTTACATCAATACAGGTCGGTACAGACTGGCAATAGAGATCAGCGAAGAAGGATTGAAGATCAACCCGAACGACACGAGGTTTTTCACCACTATCGGAAGGTCATACCTCGAAATGAAACGCTACAATGATGCGTCAGCGTATCTTCAGAAATCTGTTGCCCTCAGACCTGACTATCCCTACAACTATTACTACCTTGGACGTATGTACCTCAATCAGGGGAAACTCATTTTTGCTGATACGGCGTTTTCAGCTGCGATAATGCTGAAGAACGACCGGTGGGTTTTTTACAAATACCGTGGCCAGGTGTATGAACAGATGTCGGACTGGAAATCTGCCGAGTCGGATTATAAAAAGGCACTGACTCTCAAGCCGAATGATCCCGGTCTGAAAGATTCTCTGATCAAGGTCATCAGCAAACAGGCAGAGCAAGAAGTGCAATAAAAGATATTCATACAAAGCGCTGTGTAAACCGTTCGCTGCTTGTTTCTTCCGCGCTGCCTTCCGGATGTTTTTACCAAATGGCGTACGTGTTTTTCCCAAACCGGTGATCGCTTTTCTCACCCCTGCGGCAGAAGGAAAATGCAACACATACCTTCAGTAGCCATCATCAATCACGGCTGTAGGCTCAATCAGTTTGAAGGAGAAGCTCTCGCGTGCAGCTTCAGAAAGGCAGGTTTCCGCGTTGTAGATTCTCGGCACGGCGAATCCCCTGACATAACGATTGTCAACACCTGTACCGTTACCAACAGCGGGGACAGAAAATCGAGGCATTCGATCTACAGGGCAGTCGCATCGAAAAAGGCCAACGGGATTGTGGTGGTGACCGGATGTTATGCAGAGACCGACGGGATTATGCTCAGAAAGATCAACGGTGTGGATCTTGTTGTCGGTAACAGAAACAAGGCGATGATCTTGGATATAGTCAGGGCTTACCTGGAAAACGGATCGTGCCCGATCACGGAAGATGACACCTCGTTTCAGTACCGTGCACCCGAACACCCGGAGCGTTCCAGGGTGTATGTAAAAGTACAGGACGGGTGTAATATGAGATGCGCATATTGTAAAGTACCCAGGGCTCGGGGAAGTTCACGGAGCAGGGATTTCCACGACATACTCGCATATGTGAAGAAACTGAGTGAAAACGGGTACAGAGAGATCGTTCTTACCGGAATCAATCTCGGCGATTACAAAAACGGTTCAATCTCTTTTTCTAGGCTTCTCTCACTTCTCCTTGAACTCGATCCATCTTATCGAATCAGACTTTCATCGATCGAACCGTTCCTGTTCGAAAAGGATCTCATCAAGACGGTAGCACACCCCCGAATCGTGCCTCATTTCCATATCCCACTTCAGAGCGGATCGGACAGAATACTGAGGCTTATGAACAGGCCATACTCCGCGCGTGATTATCTCTGCCTTGTGAAAAACCTCAAACTTCTCAAACCGGATGCTCATTTTGCAACGGATGTGATCGTTGGATTCCCCACGGAGACGGCTGACGACTTTTATGATACGATGAAAATTATAAATGAGGTCGGATTTGCTTCGATGCATGTATTCAGATATTCCCCCAGAAACGGGACCAAAGCGGCGAGGCTTGAAGACACGGTGAGTCCGCGTGAAAAGGGCCTGCGAAGTAAGGTCTTGATTCAGAGGGCCTCTAACCTCAACTTCGACTATCGTATGCAGTTTCTGCATACGGTGCGGGATGCCGTGTTCGAACGGCACCAGAGGGGTCGTTTCTGGGTCGGTATCACCGATAACTATATAAAAGCAGAGCTTGTTGAATGCGGGAAATCGGGCGCGCACACATACGGAGACATCAGCCGGAGGTTGCTGCCGGTGAGAATAGTGGATGTACAACCTGCAGTCACACTCTGTGAAATTGCTCGGTGAGGTCCTTCAGAAGCAGAGGCGGTAGGTGCGATGGAAGCAACTGTTCTAGAATATCGCTTTCTCGATTTTTAATATTTTGTATCGTTTTTTGTTTTCCTTTCCTCCCATATTCACGGAATCTCCCACTGATTTGTTCAGCAGTGTTTCGCCGATCGGTGAGGTATAGGAGATGACCTTTTTCGAAGGCTCGGATTCCCACGGACCGAGAATCGTGTACTTCTCTGTTGTGTCGTCTTCGAGACTGTTCAAAGTAATCATTGTACCGACGGATACGGTATTTGTCTTTATGTCCTCGGGTTTGATAATCTGCGCCTTGCTGAGACTCCTGGAGAGGCCCTTTATCTGATGTTTCAGCAGTTCCTGCTTTTCCAGCGCGTATTTATACTCGGCATTTTCCCGCAGATCTCCCTTTTCCATGGCGATGCCGATCTCTTTGCTATTTTTCGGGATCTCTTCGTCCATGAGGTATTTGAGTTCATTCTGTTTCAGCTCGTAAGACCTCTGGGTGACTATCAGCTGCTCGCTGTCCGTGACACTTTCCACTTCGTCGTCAAAAATAATCTGGGGATGTGACGCCTTTATGGTAAATCTCAGCCTGATGATATACTCGTCTTTCAGTTCTTCAATGTTGAGCATCGTGGGAAGCAATCTTCTGACTTTTGATTCGCTGGCTTTTTCGATGTAGTTAATGAGCAGACTGTCCTTGAAGAGGATATCAACGATCGTGTTGAACAGCTTTCTGTTGTAAACGACATTCCGTTCGTTCACCAGCTCTCTGCTGGCAATCTCCATCAGGTGGGTGAGTGCCATGATCGTATGGTCGAAATCGATGTCGAAGCCAAGAGCACTCTGTTTGCCGATGAGGTTTTTCCCGACCCAGATGAAAAGGTCGGTGTATTCCCTGTAGTGAGAGAAAATGGTTTTCATGAGCTCATTGACGAGATCCTTTCTCCCTTCCGCAATGAGTTCGTCAATGATGTATTTCATCGGGTGCTCATAAAAGCTCTTTATGTATATCTCGGGCCAGTTTTCTGAATTTTTCTTAATGTACACGAGAAAGTTTTTTTTCAGCTCACTTTCAGGAATTAACGGAAGATACGTGTGAATATCCTTCAGACCGTTCAGTATTTCATTAAAGTCGAAACTGAATTCAATCGGCAGGTATCCGTACGTTCTTTTGAGGTTTTTCAGCATGAGAAAACTCTTCAGCGTGTTTTCGTTCATATTGCTCGATGAAGATATGAATCCGGTGAAATAGTTCAACATGTCTTCGAAATATTCTGAATCGATATCTCCGTGTGTAATGAACTCTTCAAAAAGTTCGAATCGTTTGTCGAAATTTTTCTCTGTTTTAAATTTGTTGTATATGTCTTCATTGAATGAGATCGGCTTTTTTCGAATGAAGTAGACATCGTTTTTTTCAGGGAGCGTGCCGAAAAAGGGATTTTTTTTCAGAATGGTTTTTGCCTTGCCCCACCATTTTGTCCATTCCTTTTGTGTGAGGATCCCGTTGAGCAATTCCTCTTTGAAGTCTTTTACTGAGGCGGCATTGCTCTTGCTTTTTATGATGATTTTCAGCCCCTCTTCCACATTTGAAAGAATAAGCTCTCGCAATTTGTCTCTGTCTTTGCTCTTGAGAAGCCAAATGTGGTCGGGGGGCAGTATCTGCAAACAGGAGAGCGCCATTTGAAGCGTCATGTGGTGTTTCGGTTTGTGTTTGAACTTTATGACGAGGTGGTCCTCTTTTATTTCTTTGCAGAGCCCGATGCCCCATGTTCGATGGTATACGTAGTTGCCGACATCGAAAATGATATGTTTCTCAAAGGTGTCAATCGCCGTATCCATATCAACAGTGTGATCTTTGAGCCCTGACTTCTCGAGATATTCATTCATGAGGGAATGTTCACTGTATTTCTGTTCGTAACAGCTCACGAGTTCTTCCCGCCCTTCCCTGTCTTTCTTGTTGTAGGAGAGGACCTTTTTTAGGAGGTCGATTGCAATATCATACTCGCCCTTTTCCTTGAAATGGGGAATGACAAAAGAGAGAAGAAAGGCGGATTTGTCTGTTCCGAATGAATCTGCGATTCGCTTTTCGTTGTTCAGAAAGAAGTTGAGGTCCTCGGGGGTAAGCTCGATGAGTTTAAGCCAGATCTCCTCGACGGGATTGTACATCCCCTTTTTTTGATAGCGGAGAAGGGATTTTTTGTAGTAGTCAATCGCTTCTTCGTTTTTCTGTTCTTTCTCTTTTATTGTTGCGAGCTTTTTTGTGATGTCAGCCTCATCATAATCAATTTTCACGAGCCGTTCCCACACTGAAATCAACTCGTCTTCCCTCTTATCGTTTATCATACACTGAGCGAGCGCTTCCAGAGCGTATTTGTTTTCACCGTATTTGAGGGTTTCATTCGAAAGAAATTCAACAATGTTGTAACGTTTGTTGTCGATGAACAGATTGATGAGTTTTTGTACGTGTCCCTCATCAAGCGCCTCTTCCTCGAAATTCAGCTTTCCGATCACATAGAGCGCAATGATGCTTGTCGAGGTGTGCAATAAGTGCTCAGAACAGAGCTGACGTATTTCAGAAAGCTGCCCTGACTTTTTCCCTTCTTCTATGATTGTATCGAGGTCTTTGAAGTTTTTTATCGTGTAATTATTCAGGGTGGCGCGTGTCCATTTCTCTTCATTGAGTAATTCTGATAACTTTTGTGCTGTATTGCTTTTCATACTGCTCTCCATATAAATACCATCAATCACTAAATTAGAAAAACTTCAATGCAAAATCAATAATAAACGTGCAATACACTGCATGAGTATACATAAAATTCTTTCTTCAGTGCATCATCCTCCATGCAGATCAATACAATTCATTCCAGATATCTGGTAAACACTTTCGGATTAATTTCGTATATTCGCTGAAGTGAATTTTCTATCTCTTTTTTGCTTCCAGAGATGATCTTCAGAGTGTCGATCAGCCAGAAATAATGATTGAGGAGTTTCGGTTCTATATACGAACGTTTTTTTTTGTTTTCTGTAAATTCGTGTTCGAGCTTCTCTATTTTATTCCTCAGCTGTTCGAGTTCACCCTTTTTCGGTTCTCTTTTTACATTGAATGCGCTCTTTATCTCCGCGATTACCGGCACCCAGTATACTGCAACCTCAGGGTCTTCGATGCTTTCAAGGGTTTCCTTATAGAGCATGTGGATAAACGGTGATTCGATCTGATCGAGATCGATCTGTGCCGGATCGATGAAAAAAGCCTCTCTGAAGAGAACCTTTGCCTTCGATGTTTCATCGATGCTGAAATAGCAGTCTCCAAGTTTCGCGAGAAGCGAGGAATCGCCACTATCAAAACCACGGGCGTACTCATATATGTCTATTGCGCGTTCGTAATTACCGAGATGTTTGAAGAGATCGCCGATTTGAATGAGAATTGCGGTATCAGGAACAATGCCCTCGTTGTATGCCCGTGCGAATGATTCTATGATATCGCAGAAGACATATTTTTGTATTGAGGCCGTGGGCCTCCCGTGCTTCACATGGTTTCTACACATATATTTTTCGAAGCTTTTCCATTCCCTGAGAAGTAGTTTCCCCTTGTCGTAGGAGGACACGATCTTTTTCAGCCTGTTTTTCTTAGTTGCCCAAAATTTTGAAACCTTTATCCCGTCTGAAACTCCAGGAAAATTTGGATTCTCTTTTAGAATGCTTTCATACAAGGCGATCGCCTGGCTGAATTTCCCCCCCTCGAGCAGTTTATGCGCTTTGTTCTGTTTCACGAACAGAGGGTCGTCTTCAAAAGTTAATTGTCCGCCTTCTTCCATAGATCATGAATACCATCGTGCGAGAATTGTTGTCAGGTTGTCTATTCTCAAGAGGAAGGAAACATTTCCATACATCAAATAATAATAACAAATTTATCGGTATTATGTCAAATAATTTGGGTGTGTGCTCCTGATGGAAAACAGGCATGATCCCCTTTTCCGGATGAAAAGTGTTTATTCTCCAGGTGTGAAATGTCGACTATTAATATGAAGAAATCGGTTCGGGTGGCGAAATGCTGAAAAGATTGGGTTTGTTTCTCTGCATGTTTTTCTGTGTGTTTGTCAACGCTGTTTTTATACATGCAGTTGATAAATCCATTGAAAAGGCGCAGTTTTCTCTTGCAGAGGAACTTTTCAGCTCGGGCCGGTACAGTGAGGCCATCGAAGAGTTCGACCGCCTCCTTGTTGAAATGAACACAAAAAAGTATGCTGCCGACTGCCGTTACTTCCTGGGGAATTCTCACCTCTCCATGGGTGAATATAAAAAGGCGGAAGAACATTTCTCACTGATCATGAATGAGTACAGAGAAAGTGTGTTTCACAGCCCTTCTCTGTATCTTCTTGGGAGGTCCCAATATCTGCAAAAGCGATACGCAGACTCCATTCGCATGTTCGACTCCTATGTGGAACGCTACCCGCTCCTTGAGTATGCTGACAACAGCCTCTATTGGAAAGGCGAAGCGCTCCTTGGGATGAATGATCGCGAGGCCGCGAAGAAAACCTTTGAGGAAATTCTTCGTCGGTACCCACAGGGAAACAAGGCCGACGCAGCGCGTTTCAAGCTTCGGTTGATGGAGCTCGAAGACAAACTGAAAGAGGACAAGGTGCAAAAATCGCTCCCAGAGGCCCATGGATCAGGCATGGACGAAGAGGACATCAGGCTTCTCAGTGAAGAGAACAAAACGCTCAGGCAAAAGGAAGCCCGGCTCCTCGATGAAATCGAGGCCCTGAACAACACCATCGATCAAATGAACACAGAACTACAGACACTTTACGAGATAGGAAAGGGAACACAAAAAGACCAGGAACAGCAGCTCCAAAAAAAAGTTCAGGCCCTCGCGTTTCGGGAGAACCTTCTCAGGATCAAGGAGGAGGCGCTCAGACAGAAGGAGATTGAGCTGAAAAAGTTCTATGAAAATCTCAGAGAAATTACCGCCGAGTTCATGAACGGGCAGTAACAGGGAAACAGGAGAGGGGAAAAAAGTGCGCTTCATTCTGCTTGTGGTCACCATCATGTGTGCTCCCATGTTTCTATGCGCCGAGAGCATCGAAAACGCACATCTCCGTGTTGAGGTGGATGGAGAGACGGGGAGGCTGTTTCTTTCATCGGTTCAAGAGGAGAAAGATTCTCGGGCGGATGATAAAAACGCCCTGCTCTTTTTTGACACCACGCCTTCGAGTTACACGGTGATCTATATAGACGATGTAGCCTATATATTTGGAAGCAGTGAGGGAACGCTTGTGGTTGATAAAGGCCCGGGCGGAAAGAACATTTCAGCAGTATGGGATGTCGGTTCGCTTCGGGTAGTGCAGAATACGGGATTTGTGCGAAGGGAGAAATCCGGTAGAGAAGACGGGGTGCGGATTACCTACACTGTTTTAAACAGGACCGAGGGTGCCCGTGCAATCGGAATGAGAATTCTTTTTGATACATATCTCGGTGAAACAAGTGAACATCATTTTACTGTCTCCCCCGGAGGAGGAATCCAGTACGAAAAAACACTCGTCGGTGCGAAGCTTCCGGATTACTGGATTTCAAAGAGCGCCGGTGAATCGGCGGTAGCCTGCCTGAGAGGTGTTCTCAAGGAAAAAATGGTAACGGCACCTGACGAAATCACCTTTGCAAACTACGCATTTCTTCAACAGCACCTGTTCCCGTTTCCTGAGCGAAAGTGGAACAGTTTTGATATGTTGCCTTTTTCGAAAAACGACAGTGCAGTTGCCCTACAATACACACCGGTCGAGGTGCCTGCAGGAGGACAAAGGGTGATTAGCACGCTGATAGGGAAATGCGGTGCCGGTGAATATGGGGAGTACAAAACCGGTGGAGAGAAACTCCCGGCAGACGAAGAAACGCCTGCTCTGTCAGTGGAAGAAGGTGCTCCCATTGCTGAAGAAGAAAAAGAACAGCACCCGCAGCCCGCCCCAGAGCTTGACACAGATTTCATCAGGGCAGAAATGGAAGAAATAGGAGAGATGCAAACCACAGTTGATTCGATAAACACCCTCATCGACAGGATCGATGAGCTCCTTTTGGACAGCGGAAAAAATATCGACGAGGAAGATCTTCTTTTATTGAAAAGGAAACTTGAGGAGCTGAAAGAGCCGGAAGGCATAAAATAGACCTATTTGAGCTTGCCGGAGAGATCGGAGATCTTGAAGCTTCTTTTCAGGTCACGCGTCTGATCACGGGTTCGAATATCCTCTTTCTTGTCGTAAAGACGTTTGCCCTTCACGAGTCCGATTTCGACCTTTATCCTGCCATGCTTTTCGTACACCCTCAGCGGTACGATCGTAAAGCCTTTTTCACGAACCTTCGAATTGAGGCGTGAGATTTCTTTTTTATGCAGGAGGAGCTTACGGTCGCGGTCGGGGTCGTGATTGATCCTGTTCCCGTATGGATACCTGCTGATGTGTACATTCTTCAGAAAGATTTCTCCATCTTTGATGAAGCAGAAGCCGTCCCGAAAGCCGACCTTTCCCTCCTTTGCCGATTTAACCTCTGTTCCCGTGAGTGAAATGCCTGCTTCGAAGGTTTGTATGACGGAAAAATCGTGGTACGCCTTTCTGTTTACAACGATATTCCTTATCCCATTGGTTTTTTTTTCAGACATTGTAATGTTATAATAATAATGTGGCATGATATTGAAAATAAAATAAACAATGTGCGCAGGGCGATTTCCCGCTGATGGCCGCACGAAAGTGAGAAGGGCAGGTCTTTGTTTGAGAAACCTTTGAACGCACTCTACATACACATACCTTTTTGTACTATGAAATGCGCGTACTGTGATTTTCCTTCCGTGGCTTTGCAAGAATACGGAGATTTGAAGACCTATCTCACGTTCCTGCAGAAAGAACTGAGTTTTTACAGTGGAACCGAGTTGCGGACTCTCTATATCGGTGGAGGAACGCCGTCTCTCATCAAACCATCAGACTTTTTTACATTCATACAGACTGTGCGACGTATTTTCCGTACAGAAAAACTTGAGGAATTCAGCGTGGAGGTTAACCCTGAGTCACTCTCAAAGGAACATATCGCGGTCTTCCTCGAGTGCGGAGTAAACAGGGTTTCTCTCGGTGTTCAGAGCTTTCACGCCAAGGTGCTTGAGAGGGTTGGAAGATGTGCGGGAACCGAAGATATTCAAGGGGCGTTGTTGGTATTGCAGGATTGCCGCCCCATACAGCTTAATGTAGATCTGCTCATGGGTATCGCGCCTCCGGAAATCTACAGAGATGACCTAAAAAAAGCAGCTGAGTTGAGCCCCTCCCACATCTCTGTGTACATGCTCGAGGTTTCCGACCGAACTCCGCTCAGCACCATGGTCAGTGAGGGGATGTTCAAAGAATTGTACAGCGGTGAGTATGAAAAGCTCTACCTGTATACTCATGACTTTCTCACAAGGCACGGGTATGACCACTATGAAATATCGAACTATGCCAAACCGAACTGTTATTCGAAGCACAACATGAATTACTGGCAGGGAGGCGATTATATTGGAACAGGGATAAGTGCGGTTTCAACAATCGGTAATCTGAGAATAGTGAACTTTTCACAGTTCGAACCATACTTTCGCGCCCTTGAAAAAGGGGAGAAGCCTGCATATGCCGTGGAACGCCTCACGATTTCTGAGAAAAAACGTGAGACTGTGATGCTCGGTCTGAGAACAAAAAAAGGACTCGATGTATGTGAGGTACAAGAGATGTGTGGAGAAAAGTGCTGTGAATTTGAACAGTATATCAATCTGCTTGTGAAGCAGGGCTACGTTCGCATGTCTGAGAGGCGAATTTTCTTAACACCGGAGGGAATGATCCGATCGAATACGATAATCTCCGGATTCTGGGATGTACTCTGCCTTCACAACCGCAATATAAGAGAATAAGGAACCTCGAATGCCTTTTAGTTGACATCTAAATTTTTAAGCGTTATCTTTGACTCAGAAAAGGCTATATCAATACGTACCGAGTTGGATTTCAAATGAGTGAAGAAGGAAAGAAAACTGCCGGGGAAGACGGTGTCGTGATTAAGAAAAAGGGTGCTTACGCGGCGAAAAAAGAAGAAGAAAACCTTGAGGAGCTTCCCATTGACAACCTTGATGGTGGATCCCGCGGGAGTTCGGAAACCCCTGCAAAAAAGTCCCTGGACACGCAAAAGGAAGAAACCGCAGAGACTGATCGGAAGAATGAGTTAGTTGAGCGTCTCAGTGATGATGAGATTATCGAGCTTCTTTCAGTGAAAAATGATCTGGAAGAAAGTAAAAGGCTCATCGAAGAGAAAGACAGGCTCATTTCCGAGTATGAAGACCTCCTCAAGCGAAAACAGGCGGAGTTTGAAAATTTTCGCAAAAGGGCACTCAGAGACATAGAGGAGAACAAAAAGTACGCAAATGCAGAGATAGTTCTCGACGTGATTACGATTATGGATAATTTCGATAGAGCGGTCGAAGCGGCGGGGGAATCCAAGGATTTTGACGGCCTTCTCGAGGGAATTATCATGATCGAGAAACAGTTCAGGGATATGCTTGAAAAGAAGTACGGTGTGCAGAAAATAGAGGCGGTGGGAAAGGAATTCGATCCCAATTTTCATGATGCGATAATGATGGAAGAATCGAGCGAGTACGCGGAAGATACTGTTGTTGAGGATTTCCAGAAGGGATACATCATGCACGATCGTCTGATACGGCCTTCAAAGGTGAAGGTTGCGAAAGCTGGTTCTTCCGTGAGTCAATCTTATAATATAAATGGGAATGAGGAGGAGGAATCCGAAGAAACGGATTAAACCTCTGAGAAAGGAGTTCATACATGGGTAAAATTATAGGAATTGATTTAGGCACAACCAATTCCTGTGTAGCCGTTATGGAAGGGAATGAGGCGAAAGTTATTACAAACTCCGAAGGCCAGAGGACGACACCTTCTGTCGTGGCGTTTACAAAAAAGGGTGAGGTACTGGTTGGGCAGCCTGCCAAGAACCAGATTATTACCAACTCTGAGAATACAGTCTATTCCATCAAACGGTTCATGGGACGCAAACATCCGGAAGTCACGAAAGAAGTGGGGATGGTTCCGTACAAGGTGATACAGGGAAAAAACGGAGATGCAAGGGTTCAGGTGAATGCGGGAGAGTTTTCTCCACCGGAGATCTCCGCCCGTGTGCTGCAGAAGATGAAAAAGACAGCGGAGGACTATCTGGGTGAAAAGATTACTGAAGCGGTAATCACGGTGCCTGCGTATTTCAATGACTCACAGAGGCAGGCAACAAAGGATGCCGGGAGAATCGCCGGTCTGGAAGTAAAACGTATCATCAATGAACCGACTGCAGCGTCCCTTGCATACGGGCTCGATAAGAAAAAGGATGAAAAAATCGCAGTGTACGACCTGGGGGGCGGTACATTTGATATTTCCATACTCGAACTCGGGGATGGTGTGTTTGAGGTCAAGTCAACGAACGGAAACACCCACCTTGGTGGCGATGATTTCGATCAGCGTATCATGGAGTGGCTCATTAAAGAATTTAAAAATGAACAGGGAATCGATCTTTCCAAAGATAAGATGGCCCTCCAGAGACTGAAGGAAGCCTCCGAGAAGGCGAAGATAGAGCTTTCGAGTGCAACGACCACCGAAATAAATCTTCCTTTCATCACTGCAGATTCGGGCGGTCCGAAACATCTGAACATCACGCTTACAAGGGCAAAGTTCGAACAGCTGATCGAAGACCTTGTGGAGTCTACGATTATCCCGTGTGAAACCGCGCGCAAGGATTCGGGACTGAGTGCGGAGGAGGTCGATGAAGTCATTCTCGTTGGCGGTTCGACTCGTATACCCGCTGTCATTGAGGTGGTGAAAAGATTGTTCAAGAAGGAACCGAACAAGGGAGTGAATCCTGATGAGGCTGTTGCGATCGGTGCAGCAATACAGGGAGGAATCCTTGCGGGCGAAGTGAAAGATGTGCTGTTGCTCGACGTTACCCCTTTGTCGCTGGGAATAGAAACTCTCGGCGGGGTAATGACCAAGCTCATCGAAAAGAACACCACCATTCCGACAAGAAAGAGCCAGATCTTCTCAACAGCCGCGGATAACCAGACAGCCGTGAGTATTCACGCACTGCAGGGGGAGAGAGAGATGGCAAGCAGCAACCGGACACTCGGCCGGTTCGATCTCGTGGGTATTCCTCCAGCCCCGCGAGGAGTTCCGCAGATCGAAGTTACTTTCGACATCGATGCAAACGGGATCGTTCATGTATCGGCAAAAGACCTCGCAACGGGAAAGGAACAGAAAATTAGAATCGAATCCTCAAGCGGTCTTACTGAAGAAGAGATCAAACAGATGGTGAGGGACGCCGAGATGCATGCCGAAGAGGATAAAAAGGCAAAGGAAAAGGCAGAAGCGGTTAACCAGGCTGACAGCATCATCTATCAGACAGAAAAGATGCTCAAGGAATACGGAGATAAGATTCCCTCAGAAGACAAGGCAAACATCGAACGGGAAATCGAAAACACACGAACCGCGATGAACAGCGGCGATGCACAGCGGATCAAGCAGGCAATAGACACATTGACTCAGGCGTCTTACAAAATTTCTGAATCTATGTACAGAGAAGCGGCATCTCAGTCAGCAGGCGCGCAGCAGGGGGCGGGTGGTTCTCAGTACACATCGGATCAACAGGATCAGGGGGAGGAGAAAACGGAAGGGAAAGAAGACGTGGTGGACGCCGAATATGAAGTCGTGGATGATGAGAACAAGAACAACAGCTGAACTTTATTCAATTGAGAATACAGAGTGGAAGAGAAATACCCTATAAGTTCTCTCTTATAGGGTATTTTTATCGCACGTGTAAGTGAGACATTGCATGGCACCCAAACGAGACTACTATGAGGTCCTCGGAGTCAACAAGAATGCCACAAAGGACGAAATAAAGAAGGCCTACAGAAAACTTGCAGTAAAGTACCATCCTGACAAAAACCCAGGGGACAATACAGCTGAGGAGAAGTTCAAAGTGGCAACCGAGGCATATGAGGTACTGGGAGATGAAAATAGAAGAAACCTTTATGATCAATTCGGCCACGAGGGGTTGAATGCCCAGGGTGGAGGATTTCACGGTTTCAGAAACATGAGCGATTTTGAGGATCTCTTCGGCGGCTTCAGTGATATATTTGGATCGGATCTTTTCGAATCGTTCTTTGGGTTTGGAGATGTATTCGGACGGACACGCAGAGGTGCCACGCGTGGAGAGAGGGCCTACAGAGGCTCCGACATCCGCTACGACCTCAATCTATCGCTCGAGGAGGTGGCGTTCGGAAAGAAGGTCGACATTCAAATAGACCGTGAGGAACAGTGCCCGGAGTGCAGGGGAACCGGTGCAAAATCGGGAAGCGAAAAGGAGACCTGTCCTCAGTGTGGTGGCACGGGCCAGGTAACGAGGACACAGGGATTTTTCACAATCGCCACCACCTGCTCGAGGTGCAAGGGAACCGGAAAGGTGATACGGGAGTACTGTCCGCGGTGCCACGGAAGCGGAACAATCAGAAAGAAACGGCGAATTGTTCTCGATATTGAACCCGGCTACGGGGATGGAACTGTTTTACGGCTGCAGGGCGAGGGAAATGCAGGTTCCGGCGGCGGTACCCGTGGAGACCTCATTATCGTTGTCCATGAAAAGCCTCACCCATATTTCCTCAGAAAGGGAAACGATGTTTTCTGTCAAATTCCCATCAGCGTGTTTCAGGTGATGCTCGGTTCGAACATCAAGGTACCGACACTCGATGGGAAAACAGTCAGAATCACGATTCCTCCCGGAACCCAGAGCGGGAAGATATTTCGGCTGAAAAAAGAAGGTATTCCTTTTATGAAAAGAAGGGGAAGAGGTGATCAGCTTGTGCAAGTGGTAGTCACTATACCCGGGGACCTCTCCTCTAAAGAGAAAACCGTCCTTCAGGAACTTCTTGAAAAAAGGAATGACACCGATTCTCCCTCCCTGTTACATGTCAAAAATTTTGTATGATACTTTTTGCATTTTTCCGCTTAGTATTATATCCTTTAGAAGAATGCGTGAAACCTGAAGGTGATACTGATATGCAAATGAATAAAAAGAGTTCCAGGGCCAAAGGGAGAGAAAAAGTGAAGATCGGGGTTGTGGGCGTGGGAAAGATGGGAACCTACCACACCAACGTTCTCTCGATCCTGAATCACGACGTCGATTTCATCGGCGTGTACGATATCGACAGGCAACGCTCAGGATATGTCGCGGATAAATATCGGACCAGGTCATATTCCTCGCTTGAGGAACTGCTTCGTGACGTTCAGGGAGTGTGTATTGCGGTTCCGACGCATCTCCATTACGAAGTTGCGAAAAACGCTCTCGAATCAGGGGTTCACACACTGGTCGAGAAACCGATATGTAATACTATTGAAGAAGCTGAAGAACTCGTGAATATCGCAGACGAGAATGGACTGATATTTCAGGTTGGCCATGTGGAACGGTTCAAGGGTGCTGTAGCAGAGCTCAGAAAGATCGTACAAGATCCTTATATTGTCGAGGCGAGGAGACTCAGCCCCTGGGAGGATAGAAATTGGGATACGGGAGTAGTGCTCGACCTCATGATTCACGACATTGATATTGTTCTCAGCCTGATCAAGAGCGAGGTGCGGCATATCGATGCGGTGGGGAACAGCTACAAAAGCGGGTTCGAGGATATTGCATCCGCGGTTTTACAGTTCGCAAACGGAGCTATCGCAAACATATCTGCGAGCAGAATAAGCGAAACCCGCATCAGAACCATGGCGGTGTCACAGAAAAAGGCATACATCTACTTGAACTTTGAAACACAGGATATACACATCTATAGAGGTTCTTCCACAAGCTTTTTCGTTTCCTCTCAGGAGATCACCTACAAACAGGAATCCTTCGTCGAAAAAGTCAAAGTGCAGAAAGAAAATGCTCTCAAAGAGGAGCTTCAGCATTTTGCGCACTGCATACTAGGAAAAGCAGAACCTATCGTGCAGGGAACAGATGACATTGCGACCCTTACCATCGCGCTTTGTATCATCAACAAAATCAATGAGAAAATCGGGGAAAAAACCGGAGTTGAATAGACTGTGCAACACAGAGTGTGCCCGTGATCGGCTCCTTTTTCTTGTAAAGCCCCTCCCAATGATTTATACTTAAGAAGAATTCGACATATGCGCTGAAATATTCGGCATAATGCGTCGATGATTATACTGATATGTGCGACGTGGACGTGGAAAGGACCCCGCCGGCAGCAACTGTCTTGATGAGGAGTGGGAGATGAAAAAGAACAGGAGAAAGAAGTTCATCGTTGAAGGGAATTTTCAGACTCGGTTCATACTTCGGTTTGTCCTCGTGATTGTGGGGGCTACCCTTCTTTCTTCAGGCGCACTCCTCGGTGTGTTCTTTTTCAAGTACCAGTATGGAGGTGCTGACCTGAACAACCTGATCATCATGGTCACTCCAGAGGGGACCACGGATGTGGGCAGTCTCTTTCAGATAATGCTTATTCCGATTCTCGTTGCAAATCTTCTCGTGCTGTGCATCATTGTTCCCTATTCTCTCATATACTCACATAAGATCGCCGGGCCGATTTACCGTCTAGAGCAGAGTCTTGACATGCTGCTCAGGGGAGAAATGGATTTCATAATCGTGTTGAGAAGAAAGGACGAGTTCAAATATCTGGCGAACAAGATGAATGCGCTTATCGATTACATGAGGCGCAACATTGGCGAGGTCAGACTGAGTTACAGGATGATCCAGGACAGAACAGCGAAAATTGAGCGTTATCTCAGGAACGACCCTGTTGAGTTCAAGGGGTTGACGAAAGAGATCATGGAGCTCGATCGGTTTTTCAAGGAAAGGGGGAAGCCGTTCAGTTACTGAACTGCTGACCCTACCACCTAATTTTTTTCAGTGATTCCCGCGCAGCAAGCCGTATGCTTCTCGAGTATTTGCCCCGCATCACTTCCACAAGCGGAATAAACCCATCCTTGTCTCCTATCGCTCCAAGAGCGTCGACGCATGCCATGATGAGCTCGTCATCGGGGCCGGATGCATCCGAGAGCTCAATGGCGCGTGACAGCTCGGAGATGGATTCTTTCCGGCCGATTTTTCCAATCGCAATCGCAACGGAACTTCTGACGAACAGGTCGTGATCGTATCGCAGAGCAGTGTGCAGGTCAGGGAGTGTTCTGGGGTCTCCGATTTCGCCGAGGGCTTTTGCGCTTGCGGCCCTCACATCCCAGAAATCGTTCACCACCTTGCTCCCCTCCCTTTTTACAAATCTGGTTCCCTGCTCCAGACCGAAAAAGAGAGCCTCCAGCACTTCTTCGTCGTTGCTTCCGAGTTCAGCAAGTTTTGTGACAGCGAGCACCTGGTTTTCGTGCGAACCTTCGTATAGGAGTTTAATATAGTCTTCCTGTTTGGGTTCTTTCAGATTGAGCAGATACTGCTCAACGCTTTCCTGTGCAAAAGCAAAACTACAGCAGAGCATGAGCGCCGCCACAACGAAATAGAGATACCGCTTCATCTTATTCCCCCTCTTCTTCTCTCAGGCCTTTGTACCATTTGCCGTTTATTCTGACAAAGGTATGCTGTGGCTCAGGGAATTCTTCATCCCCGAAAAACACATAAACCAGAGCCTTGTTCTCGTTCAGAAACTCTACCCTGGATATGGGAAGAGTATTGATATTTTCTGTTTTCCTTGTTTGGACGAGCAGATGAAAAAATGATTCAATATCCACCGCATCCCAGCCCTCCTCTTTGAGGGCTTGAGAGTCGCTGTATCGTTTTTTGTATCTGGGTGTGAGAAAGCTCATCCATTTCTCGAAATCGCCCTCTTCGTAACACTGCTCGAGTTCTTCTATTATATAAATGATGGATACCGTTTCTTTTTTTTCGTATTCAGATTTCTGTTCTGTGAAAATGATCTCCTCTCTCGGTTTTTCCTTTTCCGCAGGCTGTGTGAGGCCTTCCTGAGTGTTCCCCTCAGTTCTCACGAGTTTCTGCCGATGAGCCTCCTCCTTTTCCTCGTTCACGAGTGATGGACGTTTAGAAACACAGCCGCAGAAGAACAAAAAAAGTACTGTACAGAAAACATACGCGTGTTTCATATAACATGAAGCTCTTATTTGAATTTTAATGGTTTTTTCATTAATTTCAACAGATTTTACATTCCCGTCAGACATGGTCTTTATATGCATCGTCAGGGAAATCATCGATCATGGACAGATCGATCGGGTGTTTTTTTGGAACATCCATCGTTAACTTTCTTCCAATAATGTCATCAATACACTCTGCCCCCAGAGAAACATTCGGCCTGAGAAAACAGATATTGTCGTACGTAAGCCTGGTTCCTTTTTTCAGTGCCTGTTTCGAGTAGATTCCCCTCCGTGCATACACGCGTTCGGCGGCCTCGCGGGGAGTGATAGTTTTTCTGGCGCTTCCAATTGTTTTTTCAAAGAGGCGAATTTTTTCCACAAGACACTTGAACTCGTCCGGGTTGAGAGAGTTTTTATGGTCCGCTCCTTCCTGCGTTTTATCGAGTGTGAAGTGCTTCTCAATGGCCACTGCACCTGCACCAGCGGCAAAGATTGCAGCATCGATCCCCTTTGAATGGTCGGAAAATCCAACAGGGAGACTGTACCGATTCTTAAGTGTTTCGATGAACCGAAGATTGAGTGTATCATGGGGTGCGGGGTAGATTGCGATGCAGTGCATGATGCAGATGAACGGGAGGGAAAACGCGCTGAGAGTTTTTACCGCACGATCTATTTCTTTCAAATAACTCGCACCGGTTGAAAGAAAAACCCCCTTTCTTTTTGATCCCACCTTTTTCAGGAGATATGAAAAGGTGATGTCACAGGAAGCAATCTTGTAGAAAGGGACAAAGGGATCGATATGATCGACACAGTCGGGAGAGAACGGCGTGGTGAAGTAGGCGATGCCGGACCTCTCAGCTTCGGCAGCAATGACTTTATGCCAGTCAGGTTGAAATGTGTATTTTTGAATCTCATCTTTCCATCTACCGTCTCTCAGTTTGAGTGCGGTCTCGTAATGTTCGGGAGCGAAGAGAGAGTTTAAAGAGTAACATTGGAACTTGACTGCATCTGCACCCGCCAGCGCCGCCTGTCTGACGAGCTCCACGGCCGTGTCGAGATCCCCATTGTGGTTCGATCCGGCCTCTGCGATGAGAAATATCTTTTTAAACATTATTGTTAATTCTCTGGCATACTTTTATTGCATCTTTACGGCCACGTTAGTATACTATAATATCGTGTTTTCATACATATTTGAAAAGGAAATGATCGGCAATGAGAAGTACGGCACTCTATCCGGGAAGTTTTGACCCACCTACCAACGGACACCTAGATATCATCCAGAGATCCGTCAAACTTTTTGACAAGCTTTTTGTCGGAGTTGCTGAAAATCCTGTAAAAAAATACTTTTTCACGGTGGATGAAAGGGTAAAAATGCTTCAGGAGATTGTCAGCGAGTATGATAACATCGCGGTCGTACATTTCAACGGGCTTGTGGTAGAATATGCTGACAAATTGGGGGCAGTCACAATTATACGGGGGCTGCGTGCCCATTCCGATTTTCAATATGAGTTCGAGCTTGCCCTCATGAACAGACACCTCAATAGAAATGTCGACACCATATTCATGATGACGGATGAACGATACTCCTTTATACGGAGTTCGCTTGTGCGGGAAGTCGCGCATCTCGGCGGGGACATTTCCGATAAGGTGCCGCCCGTGGTTGAAACGTACTTAAAGGCGAAGTTTTCCTGATCCCGTTTGAACTGAAAGAAGGAATACTGAGATGAACTTTCATGAAAAAGTTCACGAGAAAGCAAAAGGTGTAAAAGCTCGAGTCGTTCTCCCCGAGTCATTTGATGTCAGAATCCAGAGAGCTTCTTTACAGGCGCTGAAAAACGGACTCGTGAAAGAAATTGTTTTTATCGGAGATCCCGAGGAGATCACCAGTGTGGCAAACAAACATGGAATAGATCTAAAAGGTATCGAGATTGTCGATCCTTTGAAATCGGACTTTTTCGACGACTTCGCCCATAGGTATCACGAGCTGCGAAAACACAAGGGACTCTCCTTTGATGAGGCGATCGAACAGATTCGCGACCCGGTCTATTTTGCTGCTATGATGGTAAAAACGGACCGTGCGCACGGCCTGGTAGCGGGAGCTGCTCATTCAACTGCCCACATCATCAGGGCAGCGCTCAAGGTCATCGGTATAAAGGAGGGTATCAAAACCGCTTCGAGTAGTATGGTAATGATCGTTCCGGACAAATCCTTCGGATACGATGGGCAACTCATTTTTGCCGACTGTGGCACCGTTCCTTTCCCTGACGCGAGTCAGCTTGCAGATATCGCAATCGCCTCTGCAGAGACAGCAGTAAGTCTCATCGGTTTTAAACCGATAGTGGCAATGCTGTCCTTCTCGACAAAAGGAAGTGCTCCCTGTGAGATTGTTGACAAGGTGATCAAAGCAACCGAGCTTGTAAAACAGAGAAGACCGGATCTGGTTGTCGACGGTGAGATGCAGGCTGATGCAGCGCTTGTGAACTGTGTGGCAGAGAAAAAGTGCCCTGGTTCTCCTGCCGGAGGAAAATCAAACGTACTGATATTTCCTGACCTCAATGCCGGCAATATCTCCTACAAGCTGGTTCAGCGGCTTGCTCACGCGGAAGCGTACGGTCCTATACTGCAGGGCTTCAAGAAACCAGTCAATGACCTTTCCCGGGGATGTTCACTCGAGGATATTGTGAATGTGATCGCAATAACCGCGGTTCAGTCACTTTCGTAACCCTGTGTTTATTTTATTTCCGATCGAATATTTTTGCACTATATTAAAAGCTCAAAGTTATTCGTGAAAAAAAGGGAGAAAGCCTGATGGCTGTACCAAAACAAAGGACATCAAAATCGCGAACGCGGATACGCAGGTCACACAACGACCGTGCCTCGCTTTCAAAGATTGTGCAATGTCCTCATTGTGGAGAATACACCAGACCACATCATGTATGTCCGAATTGCGGATTTTACAAAGAAAGAGAAATAATCTCCTCTAAGGAAGAATAGCGGAGATGGTACTTGTTGATGTAATGAGCGGAGAAAAACCTCCCGAGGTAATCATGAGGGGGGCATTGCGTGCTTCAGATGAGTTCAATGTAAAGCTCGGGCTCGTTGGAGACGAAGAGATTATCAACAATCTGCTCAAGCGGTATCAGTACAAAAACCTGGCCAATATAAAGGTCTTTCATGCAGGAGAGGTAATCGGCATGCATGAAAAACCTTCGATTGCCTGCAAGCAGAAAAAAGATTCGTCAATCATGGTGTGCGCACGGATAGTGAAAGAGGGCACGGCGCACGGAATTTTTTCTCCAGGTAACACCGGTGCAACCCTTATCGCCGCAATAATGAACATTCCACGGATCAGCGGGGTTCTGCGCCCCACTCTAGCCACGTATATTCCAACGGTGAAAGGAAGAAGCCTCCTTATCGATGCCGGTGCAAACATTGACTGCACAGCGGAATATCTGGCGCAGTTTGCCGTCATGGGTGAGATTTTCGCGAAGAAGGTACAGCAGAAAAAGGATCCTTCGATCGGGCTCCTCAGCATAGGCAAGGAGAAATCAAAGGGAAATGAGGTCACTTTGAAGACCTTTGATCTTCTCAAGGACCTCGATCTCAATTTTGTGGGGAATATCGAGGGGTACGATGTATCTGACGGAGATGTCGATGTGGTTGTATGCGACGGATTTGTTGGAAATATTGCTTTGAAGGTTACGGAGCGGGTTTTCAAGTTGACCGTGGAATTCGTGGGACAGCAGGTGGAAAGAAAGCCCCTTCAGCGAATCGGCTACGCGCTCATATATCCGGCTGTGAGAAATATGAGAAAAAAAACTGACCCAAGCGAGTACGGAGGCGCTTATCTCTTGGGATTGGATGCCAGTATCGTCATCGGCCACGGTTCGTCGGACGCAACAACCGTATACAATGGTGTCAGTTTGGTAAATATAGGGATAAGGAATAAGCTGAATACGCTCATCAGAAATAGACTCGAAAGCCTCGGTCTGGCAAGAAAGCAGGAGCGGTGAGAACGCTATTTTTTATTGAATTATGTGAAATTATTAACAATAATGGTCAGGTGGCGATACTCAACCACCGCACACAGGCCCCTGTGTTTATTGAGTAAGTAAATAATTGGAAAAAGAATTTGTTCTTGATGTACTACGGATTCCATATAATATTAGTCTCGTTGTCCTGAAACAGGGTTGTACTTTATCATACAAAAAGGATAGAACATGGCGCCTCAGAGCATAATGATCAAAAGTACGGGATCGTATGTACCTGAAAAGGTACTTACCAATTTAGATCTGGAGAAGATAGTCGATACAACGGATGAGTGGATAACCGCGCGAACAGGAATAAAGACCCGAAGAGTTGCTGCAAAAAATGAGGCAACTTCTGATTTGGCCTATGAAGCATCGAAGATAGCTCTTGAACGAGCTGAACTCGAACCTGAAGATGTAGAGTTGATCCTCGTGGGAACGATAACACCGGATATGTTTTTTCCGAGCACGGGATGTTTCCTTCAGGAAAGGCTTGGTGCGAAAAACGCGACTGCAATGGACATCAGTGCAGCCTGCTCTGGATATATATATGCGCTCGTAATCGCGAACAATTTTATCACCACGAATAGTTACACAAACGCACTGATCGTGGGCGCGGAAAAGCTTACGAGCATAGTTGACTGGGAGGATAGAAGCACCTGTGTAATCTTTGCAGACGGAGCTGGGGCAAGTGTGATCGTACCGTCCAACGGGAGCAGTAAACTCCTTGCGTTTGATATGGGAACAGACGGCGGTTTCAGTGAACAGCTGTACATTCCAGGGGGCGGCTCGAGAAACCCCGCAAGCATTGAAACCGTCACAAAAAAGATGCATGCAATCAAGATGAACGGGAATACGATTTTCAAAGTTGCCGTCAATAAAATGCGTGATACTTTTGTTAATTCCATGAAAAAAGCCGGAATAACCACTGATGATATATCGCTGCTCATTCCTCACCAGGCAAATCTGAGGATAATTGAGTCGCTGAGAAAGTTTCTCCACCTGCCGAAGGAAAAGGTGTATGTGAACATCGATAGATATGGAAACACCTCAGCTGCGAGTATTGCAATCGCACTGGATGAGGCAATCGGAAAAGGTTTGATAAAAAGGGGCGATATTATTGGATTTGCTGCCTTTGGAGGCGGTCTGACCTGGGGCTCCGCGATCATTCAGTACTGATCTTCCTGATTTTTCCCGAACTATTTTTATTTGTTTCGCAGATGAAAACGTATTATATTTCCACTTCGTATCTTGAAGGTATGAATATTTCGTGTGTGGAGATACAATGGATTCGTACGGATTTTTATTTCCTGGCCAGGGGGCACAAAAACCCGCCATGGGAAAAGAGTTCTATGATCAACACAAGGCAGCAAAAGAAGTGTTTGACAGGGCTGAGCAGATTTTAAAGGATTGCTCGATTAAAGCACTCTGTTTTGATGCGGACGAAGAAGAGCTAAAAAAGACAGAGAATACGCAGCCCGCACTCTATACCGCTTCTTATGCAATATACAGAGTACTGACTGAATCAGGCTATGAAGGACACGTGTGTGCGGGACACTCACTTGGCGAGTACACCGCGATTACCGCAGCGGGATACATGAATTTTGAGGATGGGCTTCGGGTCGTGCGTAAGCGCGGGATACTAATGAGAGACTGCGACCCTGAAAGAAAAGGCGGCATGGCCGCGATTCTCGGGCTGGACAAGAAATCCATTGAGGAAGTCTGTGATTCTGTTCAGGGGGTGTGGCCGGCAAACGTCAACAGTCCGAATCAGATTGTGATATCCGGGCTCAAGGAACAGGTAATGCAGGCAACAGAGCAGCTGAAACAGAGAGGTGCGAAAAGAACGATACTTCTCAATGTTGGTGGGCCGTTTCATTCGCCGTACATGAAGGAGGCTGCAAAAGAGCTGGAGAAGGAACTGAGGCGTGTATCGTGGCAAAAGGGAAATAAAAGGATCATCTCGAATGCAACTGCGGAAATAGCCGAAGATTCTGAAACAATCAGCACGAATCTCGTAAATCAGTTGTTTTCCCCCGTCCTGTGGAGTGCTTCAATGCAAAAATTTCTTGAGTTGGGGACCGTACGGTTCATCGAATCAGGTCCAGGCACTGTCCTGAAAGGACTCTTTAGGGCTCTTTCAGGAGATGCACAGGTATTTTCTGTTGCGACCCCCGAAGATCTACAAAAAATCCAGCAGTAACAGGAAAAAAAATGAAATTCCAAGACAAAGTTGCCTTTATCACTGGTGGTGCTCAGGGAATCGGAAGAGAGATCGCACAGTCGTTCGCAGATCACGGGGCGCATATCGTTATTGGAGACATCAAAGAGGATTCTCTGAAAGACGCAGTCGAGGAGCTTCGGCACCAGGGTACCGAAACCGAAGGATATATTCTCGATGTGAGCGATCTCAGATCATGCGAAGGTGTTGCAAAAAAAGCGATTGACAAATTCGGGCGTATTGATATACTCGTCAACAATGCCGGCATCACCAGAGACAACCTGCTGCTTCGCATGTCTGAAGAAGAGTTTGACAGGGTCATTCAGATCAATCTTAAGGGAACTTTCAACTGCACCAAAATCGTTTCGAGATTCATGATGAAACAGCGCTTCGGGAGGATTATCAATATCGCATCGGTGATTGGACTTATCGGGAACGCTGGGCAGGTAAATTATGCAGCGAGCAAAGCCGGTATCATCGGAGTAACGAAATCCGTTGCAAAGGAGCTTGGGTCGCGTAATGTCACGGTAAATGCCATTGCGCCCGGATTCATTAAAACCGAAATGACCGATGTGCTGCCCGAAGAAGTGAAAGCAAAGATGCTGGAATCCATACCGTTGAAACGTCCGGGGACTGCTAAAGACGTGGCAGATGCCGCCCTCTTTCTCGCGTCAGACTACGCATCGTATATTACAGGCCAGGTGCTCGTTGTTGACGGTGGGATGGTGATGTAAAGGTCGCGTGAAGGAATGCGAGCATACGCTTAAGAAATCTGGTGAGATCACCAGTACTGAATAAAAGAGAAATCAAAGAAGGGGGTTAAACAATCCATGGATGTCTTTGAAAAGGTAAAGGAAATCATTGTTGAGAGATTGAGTGTTGAAGAAAAGGACGTGTCAAAGGAATCGTCTTTCATCGACGATCTCGGGGCAGATTCTCTGGACACGGTCGAGCTCGTGATGGCCCTTGAAGAGGAGTTTGGGCTCGAAATTCCGGACGAAGAGGCCGAAAAGATCGTCACAGTCGGAGATGCAGTCAAGTATATTGAATCTCATAAGTAGGATACTGTGTTGAGTACAAAGAACAAAGTGGTAATTACCGGGATGGGGGCGGTGACCCCCATCGGTATTGGTGTGGAGAAATTCTGGAACAACCTCGTGAAAGGTACGTCTGGAATTTCGACAATCACGCTCTTCGATCCGGAAGAGCTTGAAACACGAATTGCAGGAGAGGTGAACGATTTTGATCCTCTCGATTACATGGATGCGCAGGAGGTGAGAAGAAACGACCGATTCACCCAGTTTATTCTTGCTGCGGGTGATGAAGCTATAAAAGACGCCGGGCTGAATCTTGATAATGTTGACGTTTTTCGGGCCGGTGTGATAATCGGATCCGGCATCGGCGGGCTTCAGACCCTCCTTGATCAGCATGAAGTGCTCCTGGCGAAGGGGCCGAAAAGGGTAAGCCCTTTCCTCATACCGAACATGATCGTTAACATGGCGAGTGGGGTTGTTTCAATACGATACAAGCTCAGGGGCCCCAACATGTGCGTTGTCAGCGCATGCGCCTCTTCAAACCACTCAATCGGTGAGGCATTCAAATATATCGAGCGGGGTGATGCCGATGTGATGCTCTGCGGCGGTGCAGAGGCACCGATCGTCAAACTCGGTGTTGCTGGTTTTATCAGAATGAAGGCTGTGTCCACAAAAAACGATGAGCCGCAAAGGTCCTCGCGTCCTTTCGACAGAGACAGAGACGGATTCGTCATGGGAGAAGGTGCTGCGGTTATTGTCATCGAGAGCGAAGACTATGCGCGAAAGCGCGGTGCGCGTATTCATGCACGTCTCGAAGGGTACGGCGTAAGCGCAGATGCATATCATATAGCCGCACCGGAGCCTTCAGGACAGGGAGCACAAAAGTGTATGGAAAACGCCATCTCAGATGCAGGACTCTCCGTACAGGATATCGATTATATTAACGCGCACGGTACATCCACGCCCGTGGGGGACAGATCAGAGGTAAACGCGGTGAAAAATTGTTTCGGGGAACATGCAGCGAAAATAAAGATCAGCTCGAATAAATCGATGATCGGGCATCTGCTCGGTGCAGCCGGAGGGGCTGAGTTGATTGCCACTGTTCTCACTGTGAAAACAGGGACGATACCGCCCACCATCAACCTCGATAATCCGGAATTTGATCTGGACTTTGTACCCCATAAAAGCATAAAACACGAGGTGAATGCAGCTCTGAGCAACTCTTTCGGTTTTGGGGGGCACAACGCGTCGTTAGTAATCACCAGATATGAAGAATAATAATCAACACATTTGTTCGAAAAGAAAAGATGAACTTGCAAAGCTGCAGAAACAGCTCGGTATTCGGTTTAAAAATGTCGATCTTCTAAATACCGCACTTTCACATAAGTCCTATGTAAACGAATCCGGTTCTGATCTCGAAAACAACGAAAAGCTCGAGTTTCTTGGTGACGCGTTTTTAGGCCTCATTGTGAGTGATTATCTCTACAATCAGAATCTCTACTTTCGTGAGGGCTCGCTCGCACGAATAAAGTCCTATGTGGTGAGTGAGGCCACGCTTCACAGGGTGGGGCAGGAGATCACTATCCATGATTATCTCCTTATCGGGAGAGGCGAGGAGAAAACCGGAGGACGCTACAGGCGTGCATTGATCGGCGACAGTGTCGAAGCGCTTATCGGGGCCTATTTTCTCGACAGCGGGTATAAACAAGCCCGTAAGCTCGTTGAACGACTTTTTCTCAAAGAGATCATAAAGGTTGAAAAAAACCGGCACGAAAAGGATTATAAATCTATACTGCAGGAACTCGTGCAGAAGAAGTTCAAGACTGTTCCACAGTACACGGTCATCAATACGGAGGGGCCCGATCATCGGAGGAAGTTTTTCATAAATGTTTTGTTGAAAAAAGATACCTACGGACCCGGTGTCGGCAAGAGCAAGAAGCAGGCAGAGCAGAACGCTGCGCACATTGCACTAAAGTCACTGAAAAGTAAAAAACGATTTCGGGACCCGTCAATCGAGAATGTTCAATACAATGACAAAGAGGTGAGGAAGAAAAGATTTGTTAGAAGAAGTAAAAGGGCAAAAAATTGCGGTACGGATGTTAGAACATGAAATCCTGCATGATCGGCTCCCCGCGTCCCTCCTTTTTTACGGTCCAGAGGGAAGTGGAAAATTTCACACCGCGGTTGCACTCACGCGAATCATCAATTGCACGTACGGGGGGAATAGTGACTGTTCATGTCCTTCCTGTAGAAGCATCTTGAGGCTCAGTGCACGAAACCTATTTCTCATATCCAAGTCCGAATTGAAAAACACCTTCGCGATGTGGAGGCGTTTCGGTGTGAAGGCGCAGAATGCGGGATGGTTGTATCGGGATCTTCGAAGGCTTGCAATCAACCTCTACGACGAGGAACGATATCAAAAAGAATTCGAAAAACTCGAACAGCACCTTCAGTCTCCTGAGGGAATAGTACCGCGCTTTCAGGAAATCATGGATGTGGTGTACGCTGTTCTCGAATCAATGAAAGGGCAGACGGTATCCATTCAGAGAATACGCGAAATTCAGAGATATTTGTGGCTGAAAAGCGATGAAGGAAATTACAGGGTGGTGATAATCGACGGAGGGGAACGCATGAATGAGGAGGCTTCCAACAGCATTCTGAAAATTTCCGAAGATACTCCTCCCCGATCCCTCATCATAATGACCGCGGTACACCCAGAACTTCTGAAGGAGACGATTCGATCGCGTTTCAGGAGCTACCGGTTTGTTCCCCTCTCCGGAAAAATACGAAACGAGATAGTGGAAGAGCGTTTCGGCGTTGATGCGTCATTCGATGGTGAGCTCGAACACTTCGATCGAGATGAAATGAAGCGCCATTATGATAGTCTCAGAGAACAGCAGATTGATCCACATGAGCTCAATGAGAGGATAAAGAACATTGTCTCAAATGATCTGGTGACATCCTTTCTGGACTACACACTCGATACAGTGCAAAAAGAGGTACGCGCCAGTCACGCAACCTCGATGAGGGACATTTACGAACTGGAGGCATTGATGAAGTCTGCCTCGTTCGCCAGGGATTCCATTCTGTTCACGTATGCCAATCGTGAGCTCGTATTCTTAAATTTTGTATTGAATAATTTCAGACGGCCATTAAAATAGTTTTATTGAATAGAAGT
>Ga0315545_1000688_pt1 | contig 35407 bp, 29 predicted proteins | sample SalMarSW160210MG_FD_203096 | JGI IMG/M metagenome (GOLD analysis project Ga0315545, IMG submission 203096) | Salt marsh sediment microbial communities from the Plum Island Ecosystem LTER, Massachusetts, United States - Salt Marsh Sediment SW1602-10 ...
AAAACCAGAGCACTCCGTCCACATTAGGAAGCCAACTCAGGTCACCCACAAAGACTAGACTCCCCGGTTCTTCTTCAATTTTCAAAGGATAAAAGTAAGAAGTATCTACCCCAGCCGGGACTATACAGGTCTTTACGCTGGGGTTCATCCTTTCAATTCTATTTTTATCTTCCCTGGTTATCATGAGACACTCATCAAATATCTCACAAATTTTCGCTTCATACCTATGCATCTTCTTCCACTGTAGATATGCATATAGTTTTATAAAGGGATTTCCCTGTCGTTTATAATACCTTTCCATAATGGTTGTCTGGACATTGTGTTCTCTCAAGACCAAGGGTAGTTTAAACTCATGTTTAATAAATTCACCGTAGTAGGCCATGTGCAAAGAATCGATGTGAACCAGATCAAATCCTCCCTTTGAAAGAATCTTCTTTATGGCCTCCTTAACCTTGCTGCTGTGATACTTTGAGATAGTGTAAGGAATCTTGAAAAACAAGTTAAGAAATAATCCCCAAAGATTTGTTCCTGTATTTTTGCAAACTACCCTTACATCACACCATTTCCTTAATCCCTCTATATTTCCAGGGGTTCCTTTCGTCTGACCGCTTATTATGGACAACAAAACAATCCTATGCCCTCGCAATGAAAGATATTTTGTCAAGTTAAAGATTCCGATCTTGCCTCCATCATCGGGAGGATAAGGAAGTCTGGTAGTTAACTGTAAGATCTTCATCCTCGCTTTTCTCCGACCAGGATTTTTCGGTTCAAGACGGCCACTATTCCCATTAAGAGACCAATAAGAACAGTGTTAGTCTTCCCCATAAATATAGGACAGGTAATGGCGGTTACTAGGAATCCAATGCATATGGAGAAAAATGCTGCACAATATGCCTTAGCAAAAGGATCTTCGGTTTTATTCCAGATTCTTCGCATTGTCTTGAGTAGCCCAAAAATCATGAAAAGGAAAAGAAAAAGGCCAACTATCCCCAGAGTGTAAAATAGGTATAAATATAAGTTGTGGGAATACCTTATGGTAACCCGACCTATCCCCCCCTCCTCAACCCAGCTCCAGGGATTGACCGAATAAAAAGTAAAACCACCGCCTATTCCATGTCCCAGGAAAGGTCTTTGCCAGGAGAGAGCCCACAAACTTTTCCATTCTGCAAAACGATCCAGAAGTGACACGTCAAACTGTAACTTGAAAAAGGAAAAAAGACGAACATTGATCCAATGAAATAGATAAATTACGCTCCCCTGTTGGAAAAAGAATATTCCCCCCAGGATAGCTCCTAGAAATAGAAGAAAAGAAGCCAGCACTTTAGCTACTCCAGCTCGAAGACCTTTAAAGCCAATCAAAAGCACAAGAAGAGAAATTCCAAAACCTAGCCAAACACTCCGGGTAAAACTTAAACCCAGGAGAAGCAAAAAGAAAAGAACTAAGATTCCATAAAAAATCTTCTCCCTTTTCATTTTGCTATTAAGGTAAAAACATATGGCTAGAATTGATCCGGGAAATCCAAAGAACTCTGCGTAAGCTCCTCTCCTTAATAACTGGAAATCGTTGCCGGTTATAGCCTCCTGGAAATTGGAGTAATACCAGATTAACTGTTGGATACCTTTGACAACTCCCACAAAAAAGAAAAGACTCACCAGTACTTTAATCCAACTTCCCTTCTTTTCACTGATGCACCAAACCACCCAGAAAACTAGAAAATAACCAACAAAATCTACATATTTTCGCAGCCACCAGAGAAGCTTTTCTCCTTCCCTAAAACTCACCAGTAAAGATATTGCACCCCAGAGAAGAAAGAATAAAGCTCCCCAGAGAAAACTCTCCTCTCTCAAAGGAAGAAGTAGCTTTTTCTTCTCAAAAAAAGCCCTTGCCAGAGCTCCACCAAAACCAGCAGCGAAAAGGACACCCCAAAAAGTCTCTAAAGGCGTCACCTCGGGGGTATTAAATAGCCCGGGAGCCAAAAAAAATCCTATCAGAATTAGAAGGCCCCATAAAGGTTTATAGAAAGAAAGTGCCAGCAGTAGAAAACCCAGAGTAAAAGCCAGGACTTCCATTTCGCTTGAATTAATAGAAAACCAACCCAGCGCACTGCCTATGAGGAGGCCTATGGAGATAGAAACAGGAATAATAAATTTTACATTTTTTACTGTTAGAGTTTCTTCATTCATCCAAGCTTCCTCTTCATCTATAATACCGCTCTCCTTTCTTTCCTTTAAGGAAATCCATTATCCCCAACCATGTTCCCTTTGCTACCTGCTTTTTATTGGAAATTCCCCACATCAAGAGACGAACTGGCCTGGTAATAAAAAAGAACAGCCCGAAGACCATCCTGTATCTTAGACCCTGGATCGTTTCAAAGCCAAAGAATAATCTGTTACGGGTCATATAATAGGAACTCATTAGTGAAATTTCTCTTCCTTCTGTGGGAGCCCCTTTATGCCAGATTCTTGCCTCTAAGTTAACCTTCAATCTCCAACCTTCCTGCAATGCCTGATAACAAAAATCGGTGTCTTCCACATAAAGAAAATAATCCTCTCGAAACAGCCTTGAGCTTTGCAGTAGTTTTCGTCGGATCAGCATTAAACAGCCAGTGATAAAACTAGCCCCTACAACTCCTTTTGGCTGTTCATCGTTTTGCCTGGGAGGCAATGCTCGATCAGTTTTCCCCACCTGCTGGTTATACCCGGAAGCTCTCCATAAACTCAGCTTACCGCCGCCATACCAGATTCTTTCAGGATGCTGATAATAGTAGATCTTTCCCCCGACTATTCCTGTTTCCTCATCCTTTTCAGCCACCTCAACCATCTTGGTGAGAAAATCAGGAGCAACTGCTGTATCGTCATTCAGGAGTAATACATACCCAAAATCCGCCTTTTTCAACGAATATCTGATCCCCACATTATTTCCCCCAGGGAATCCCAGATTTTCTCCTGACTGGATAATTATCAATTTCCGAGAGGATGCTAACCCTTCCAGGTTCTTCTCTTGCTGGTCTCCTCCAGCTTCGGCAGTCTTGCGGTCATACTCAATATATCGAACCGGCTTTAGACTAGCATCAAAGTTGACAAACCTGGTATTTACGGGAATCTCTCCTTCTGCCCATCTCTTGAGGTTCTCCACCAGACCATCAGTGGAACCATTATCTACCACAATCATTTCGTAGTTGGGATAATCGATTTTTTGCAAGGACTCCAAGCATTCAATGGTATCCTGCCACTCATTCCAGCTGAGGATGATCACCCCTACTTTGGGAAAACTTCCCCCAGCACTCACTCCAAATGTCCTTTCTCCTTCAAATATTGCTCCAGGGCCTCTCTCCAGTTGCTGAGGTCATCCAGGCCAAGTTTTCGCAAATTTGCGTTTTCCAGCACTGAATAATGAGGCCTCTTAGCTCTTGCACCGAACTCCTCACTGGTAGTAGCAGAAAGGTCTGGATGTAGTCCTACTAGCTCAAAAATAACCCGAGCAAACTCGTACCAGGAGCATTGACCATTGTTAGTAACATGGTAAAGGCCGTATTCTCCAGTTTCAATAAGCTGAGCGATCTTTTTCGCCAGCTCTTTAGTATAAGTAGGAGTTAAAATTTGGTCCTTTACTACCTTAATCGATTTTCCTTCTTTGGCCAGGCGGATCATAAGTTCCACAAAATTCCCACCTTTGCCCGATGCTCCAGCCACCCCGTAAAGCCCCGAGGTCCGAATAATGAAATACATCTGGCAAATTTGACGCACAAAATACTCTCCGGCGAGTTTAGAAACCCCATAGACATTCAGGGGATTGGGCAGGTCTTCTTCTCTATAAGCTCTTTTCTTTTCACCCCCAAAAACATAATCGGTACTGAGATGCACCAGCACGCTCCCCAGATCCCGGCAAGTCTCAGCCAAGTTCCTGACCGCATAGGTATTGACCTTAAAAGTCTCCTCTATGTGATCTTCGCATAAATCTACTCTGTGGTAAGCGCTGGTATTTATAACTACCTGCGGTTTATATCCCTCGAGGATCTTTCTTGTCCCCTGGTAATCACAGACTTCTATCTCTTTGTGGGCTAAGGCAATAACTTGATGATGGCGCAGGAGCGTCACTAAATCAGTTCCCAGTTGCCCATTAGCTCCGATAATAAGAATCTTCAACCCATTTAACCTCCCACTTGATAGTCGCCTGGTTAAATCCTCTTCTTACTACTTCCTTTTCCACAATTTAGCTCTTTTTCGGTTATCTGTAAATATTCACTGAATCCCGTCCGAGACTTTTTGCACAGCATTCACTGAAAAATGTTAAATGTTGAGACCTGACCCCCTCTTTTTATAAAGAAAGTAAAAATACCTCAGCGGGGATAAAATATAAGAGGCTCTTTCCAACCCTTTCTTGACCATAGAGATCTTTTGTGATAAGAAATGCCCTATTTTTTTTAAATTTTCTCATGAAATTCTTTAACTTACTTTTATCACTCTTACCTATTCGTTTTTTGTATTTCACTTCCACCGGGATAACCTCTTTGTCTGAGATAATAAAATCAACCTCATCGTTTATTCTCCAATAGTAAAGTTTCATATCGTTTCTCTTGCAAAACAGAAAGAGATTAATCCCCACAACATTTTCAAGGATGAAACCTAAATTGTCTTCTTTCACCTCATAATCCTTAAGAACAGCGTTTCTTAAACCCTGATCTATAACAAGGAATTTTTTCTTTGCTTTTATCTGTCCTTTGATGCTGGCAAACTTCAGGACTTCTGCTACCAGGTAGGAAGACTTAAGAAACTTCAGGTAATTAATAAGAGTCGAGCGGTCAAGTTTTACAATGTCGTTTATCGTTTCATATGAGAGTAGTCTACTCTGATGCGCCGTAATAAAGGCAAACACCTGTTCAAGGATCTTTGCATTTCTTATTCCAAAAAGAGTAGCTATATCCTCATAAATAGCCTTTTTGGGTATATCTTCAATCAACATTGTGAACCAGCGCAGTTTTGCATCAGACTGATTTTTCATCTCAAACCATTCGGGAAATCCTCCCACAGTCAAATACTCATTAAAGACATCTTTTAAATTATGTTGAATTTTTCTTACTTTAAACTCATCAAGTTCAAGGAGCTCTTGATATTCAATTTTATTCATTTTTATACCGGAAAATTTTGTAAATTCAAAAAAACTTAAGGGAAACATCTCTATTTCAAAAGTCCTACCCCGCAGAAATATATTTATCTCTTTTTCTAAAGAAGTGCTTGATGAACCGGAAAGAACAAATTTTATATCTTTTCTTCTATCATAAAATGCCTTTATCCATTTATGCCATCCCGTAAATAAATGAACTTCGTCCAAAAATATATATTTTTTAGCCGGCAAGGCAATATTTTCTAAAAAATAGTCAATAAGGTCTTTTAGAAGGTTATCCGAATAAACAGAAAGCGTTGGATCGTCTAGAGAATAATAGAGTATGTTTCTTGGATTCTCACCATTCTGGATTAAGTACTCAATAGCCTGTTTAACTAAAATACTTTTACCGACTCTTCTTGGGCCAACGACTATATTTATTCTTGGAGTTTGTAATTCTTTTTTTAGAGTCTCGAATTGTTCCCGTTTTAATGGATATAATTTTGCTTCTTCCACAGAGTTTGTGAACCACCATTTGTTTATTTTTTCAAGCTCAGTCCTAAATTCCAAACCATCCCTTATCATTTCATCCTCTTGAATATTGTAGATTATAATCAACAATAATTATAATAAAAATGTTGTTTGTAGTCAAGGATTCAAGGCTTAATCCTGCAGAGCTTGTTCCCAAGAGAATTCCTCTCTATTACCTTCCTTTAGTCTGTTGAGTTTATTGGGTTACTTGAGTTTATTGGGTTTATTGGGTTTATTGAGTTGAACACTTATAGTCCTTTAATCCTCTAATCCTATTTTTCTTTTATAATCAAAGGATTTTACAAAGTTGGCATAAAGTTGGCATAAAGTTGGCAATTATGCAAATTCGTAATATATACCCTTCTTTTGACCTTTTCTAAGAATAATTTTTTTGACAATTAAATCATTTAAATCTTTTCTTAAAGTTTCTCTATTTACACCAGGACATAGAATTTGGTATTTTTTGTTTGTAATATTTCCTCGTTTCTTAATATATTCTACGGCTTTGATTTGCCTTTCATTTAACCCCAAACTTTGCAAATATTCTTCAGTTATTTTTCCTCTAAATGTAACTACAAAATCTCCCATGACATGCTTAAATTCCGGTTCTGGGATTTCCCATTCTTTGCAGCATTCCATCATATCGTTTGTTCCTGTGCCTACTTCTTCTATAAACCTTATCCAGAAAAATTGTCTGGCTATTATCGGGTTTCTGGGAATTGATTTGTGGGTTTTCTTCAAATCTTCTGGCGTTAAAGGACTTGGCAATTCTCCTGGGCTCCAAACTTCCATATAATCATCGAAAACTCTAATTTGAATATTGCTTTTTTCCTCATAATTACGATGACATATAGCATTAACTATTGCCTCTCTTATTGCATCCGGAGGATATTGATATCTCTCCTCTCTTTGTGGCTTTCCGGCCAACCAGACAGCTTTAGGAATATGTTCTAAAACGAAACTGAGGGATTTGTTTACCTGATCAATTATATTTCCACTGGTAACTTTCATATCAATAAATGGTTTAACAGGCTTATTTCCCTTGAAACGAACACATCTGACTTCTGCCTGTAGAAAAAATCTTTGTGGTTCCTTTCCAAATAATAAAATTGAAGCATTTGTTAGTTTTTCATTTCTTAAAACATTTAACCTCATCAAAACCTCGTGAACTGGTGTATCTACTGCTATATTCAAATTTCGTTCATGTCTTGCCTCTTTTAAGAACCACCCGACTTTCTCCGCATCTATATCTTCTAATCTTGCTCCTTCACAAATTTGTTCATCCCAGTATATTTTCTTTCCTTCCAAAGCCATCTTCCTTATCTCTTCACTGGTTGCTCTCACTGTAGATCTTCCGACTCTTTTGTAAGCCCTATCAAAGGCAAATACAGGCTTAGATTTACTCTCCTCGACTTTTATCGTAATTATATCTCCTCCATCTAAATTATTGACCAATATTCTTGGAGATATCTTTGGGTCCGTATTTCTCCTGATCTTATTTGTTAAATCTTCAGTCGTTCTTTTACCGATCTGCACTCCAAATACCTTCCTTTCTTCATCTATTCCAAGGATAATAGTCCCACCTTTGGTATTGGCAAAAGCAGAAATTACCTGGATTATCTCTTTCCATTCTCCCAAAGATTTTTTAAATTCTAGATTTTCTGACTCATCTTTCCGAATTAAATCTTTCAGCATTTATTTATACCCTATCTTCCTTAGTTTGTTGAGTTTATTGAGTTTATTGAGTTTATTGGGTTTAATTCTCTAATCCTGTATCCCATCAGAAGCGTAAATATGGGGAAGGAAGTATTCCTTTTCGGTTATTTTTCTCCAGTTGAATCGAACTCATGCAGAGGAACTACTACAAATTTCTTCCTGGCCCACCTCTCAGCTTTTTTCATAATTACCGAATCATCTGATAAATTTTCTAATATCTCTGAAGTGAGAATAACTGCATCAAAAGATTCTTGGCTAAATCTCATCTTTCTAATATCTTCGGCTGACACATACTGATGCAAAATTTCCCTTCTCTTAACTCCCTCCTCCGAGGTAAAGGTTTCACTTTTAATTAAATGGGGTAATGATCGAAATTTGATGAGAAAATCCTTCCCCCAATGGAGAAATAGGACTTTTTCACAACCTTGCAGTTTTTTCTCCAGATATTCAGGATGGTCAAACATAGTTGGATATATCTTTCTATAGAGCGGCCTTAAAATTTTCTGAACAAATAAGGGAAGAATGCATCTACCCCACCAGAGCTTTCCGCAAGAGGTAAAGACACAAGGAGAGCTAGCTCGATGCTTGATCCACACTTTTCGGTGAGCCCTTAAAAGGCCCCCGGGATCTAAACTGGGCCAGACATTCCGCGAATCATGATGAATAAAGGCCGGGATTACATAGGCCTTCAGTCCATGTTCCCTTACCGTCAAGCAATAATCCACTCCATAAGCATGCCAGCCTGGGAGAGTCTCATCGAATTTAAACCTATCAAAAATTTCCCTGGGGACTATCAAAAGAGACTCATCCAGGCTCTGTACTTCTTCTGGTTGGGCAGGAGGCCTACCCAAAAGACAACCTCTATCCTTTATAAACCCCAGTATTTTGCCATCCTCACTCGTTCCGGAACATCCGGCCACCCCGAGAAACGGGACCTTGTCCAAGATGTTCTCCACATCCTCCAGCCAGAACCTGCTGTAGAGCACCACATCCTGATGAACAAACATCAGGTACTTACCTTCCGCTTTGTTGGCATCATGATTGAGTGCCTTACAGGCTGACTTGAATTGTCCCCCGGTGTTATCTACTCTGATTAGCTCAAATTTAGCCGTTTGGTTAGCCAGACTCCTCAATAGATGCTGCCTGAGGCTTTCTTGATTATTATAGACACACACTACGGAGACCATTTTGCCCTGACATCTCTCTTTTACTGAAATAAAACCAATTGATAAACACCATTTATCTTTTTGGCACTAGCAGTGACATTATATCGCTCGCCAACTCTCTCTCTTCCTCTTTCCCCCAATTTTTCTCTCAAATCCTTATTGAGGCAGAGCTCCCTCATCTTTAGGTACAGGTCACAAAAATCGCCCGGATTGCATAATAGCCCTGCATCGCCAACCACCTCCGGAATCGAGCCGCTGCGGGTAGAAACAACCGCACAACCAGAAGCCATACCCTCCATTAGTACCATGCCCAGTTGTTCCTGCCACCATTTAATAGAAACGCTGGGAAGAACAAGTATATCGGTAGTATTGTAGACCTCCCCCATCTTTTCGTAGGGATAGAATCCATAAAAAATGGTATCTTTTTCCAGATCGAGTCGGCCTGCCAGCTCTAGTAATCTACCTTTTTTTTCTCCTTCTCCAAAAAATGCTAATTTTACCTTGATATCAAGAGATCTTATCTTTGGGTCCAAGGTTAGCTTTTTGAAGGCGTAGAGGAGAAATTCGACTCCTTTAGAATAGGATAATCTGCCACAGAATGATATAAGTAGATCCTTATGGTCTAAGCCACAATAATCCAGTAATTTCTCACTTTTTCCCCGCGGTTTAAAGCGCTCAACGTCGACCCCAACCGGAGCCACCGTTATTTTATGAGGAGCAACTCCTTCCAAAAGCAGGGTTTCCCTTGCTTTCTTGGACATGGCGATAAAGTGATCAGTCCGGTTCAATACCGTATATTTGATGCGCCGAGCTAACCTATTGTGCTCGAACAAAAAGGGGATATTCTCCCATTGGGTGACTACCAGTCTGGAGTGGTACTCATCCTTCGCTTTTGCCGCTTGATAGGAGTAATAGTAGCTAGGGTCTGCCGTGTGGATAAGATCGAACCCCTCCAGTTCCCTAATTAAACCAAAGGTTAGTTGCTTGATCCCGATTAACCCCTCCAGAAAAAATCTCACAGGTCTTCGCATCTTCTGGGGGATTAGATACCGTATAAAATCCTCACTGCATAATAGTCTCCTATTGGGCAAATTAATACCATTGATCTGGTGCTGGGGAAAGAGAGAGGAAAAGGTTTTTATCTCAAGACTTGACAACTGATTAAGCTTTTCATAGGTCTGCATCTCGTATTTATTCAAGTTTGCTCCTCTTAGGATGGCTACCTTCCCTCCAGGCATTTTCCTACTAGACTCCAGCTATTGCTTGCCTTTACCTCTTGGCCAGGATTTCTTCTTTCAACCGGGCCATTTCTCCGAAGGTTACGCCTTTTAGTAATATAATAAGGATTGAATAGGTAAGAATACCCAGGGATATTGATAAGCCTAGATTCAAATTTCTAGCATAATATACCACCAGGCCCATAAGAGCTGCCGCCACCAAAGGCTTCAGGGAATAACTCATAATTTGCATTCTGCTCACCACCTGGAAATAAGAGAGCAAATAGGCTGAAAAGACCAACTCACTGATAACTGTGGCCACCGCCGCTCCCTTAAGGCTAAAATAGGGGATTAAGATTATGTTTAAACCAATATTGGTAAGAGCTCCCAGGCCCACTCCCCACATGAATCTTTTCTCCAAATTACAGGCAAGAAATGACTGCTCGTAGATACACCTTATGAGGATTATCACCACACTCCAGATCAATATCTGAAAACAAATTATCCCCGGGTTAAACTTCTCCCCATAAAAAAAACCCATAATTGGCCTGGCCAGTATAGTTCCCCCAATTCCTAGCGGTAGGGCCACTGTACTTAACAACCTGGTTGCCAAAGAGATCAGAGTCCTTAATTTTTCTTGCGATTCCTTATAATACCTCGACATCAGAGGAAATACTGCATTTACAAAAACGGGAATGAATCCCCAGATGAGCAATATTAGTTTATAGGCTGCACTGTACCATCCCACCACCTTGTCACCTTTGATAAACCCCAGCATCACCACATCAAAGTTATAATATATCTGGATCATTATTGCTGCAGCACCCATGGGTAGGGCCCGCCGCATCAAGCTCTTCCAGAAAGGAAAATTAAATCTCAATTTTAGTTTGCCGAATCGCCTGACAAAGACGAAAATAAGGAATCCAGTTCCCGCGAGACTACCAGCCAACCATAGATAAGGAATGAGTAATAACTCTTTAGAGCTTCGGACCAAAAGAAATATGAGAACTCCGTACAGAAGTTTATCTAATACTCTGGCTATTCCCATAAACTGCATCTTTTCTATACCTTGAAAGAGCCACTCTGTCAATAAAGCAGAAGAAAATAAGGTCAGGCCGTAAACGACGATTAAATATTTCACTTCATAGGACTGGCGAATAAAATTGACCAGAACCAAAAGTGAACAAAAAGAAAATAGCGCCAGCATCAGTCTTAAGGTAACTATATTGCTGGCGTAGTTATCGATATTATCCTTGTCCCGGGCAACTTCCCGTACTCCCAGAATGGTCAACCCCAGGTTAACCGGTAATAGAAAATAAGCAACCACTGCTTGAGCAAAGCCTATCTTGCCAAAGTTGGCAGGGGCTAAAATCCTGGCTAGATATACAATAACCAGAAAGGTAATACATCGAAGAATCACCTCGGCAAAGGAAACGGACAAAAAATTTCTTGCCACTCTTCTTATTGTGCCCATTGATCAACTTTTCTCTTTCCCTATCTCTTCAAGACTACTCTTAAAAGCGATATTACCAGAATCAGATACACGGAAAAGTAAAAAATAAAAAACGGTTTATCTTCTAAAATTGCTCTTAGTATCCTTATCCTCAGATATGAAGGTAGTTGTCTCATCTGAAGATCGTCAACCCACAGACTCCCCTCCCCTAATCTTTTGGCTAACATTGTTTTGACTGTGGTGGTACCTGGCGGAGTATAAATCGCAGCTTCATTTTCTCGCCAGGAAAAGGAAGCAACCAGAGTGCGCTCTTCTTTCTTAATGACGTTACCCTTACCGTCCATACACACCAGACCGATAACGGTATTTTCATAACCAACCTCTCTCGCCGTGGTAATATCTGATCTTAGGTGGACCCTCAGAGTCAAAAAACTTTTAGGCCTGGCGGGAATCGTCTGCCAGAGCTGCTGCCAGGGTTCGGTTCCCTGCATACAGTTTTTTCCCCGATGGGGCTCCTTAGTATCGACAGACCATCCAGACATACTGCCCCAGAACTCGGGATTGCCTGAGGGAGCGAGAATCTCAAAATCTGGGTTGAGAAGCAAATTGTTGGAGAGAGACTTTAGCTCGATCCCATCAAACCAAACACTTCCATCTCCCAGTCTTTTGCCCAGTTTAACCCGGATCTTTTTCGTTTTTGCCGGAGTCAAGACCACTCGCCCGTATAGTCTCCAGGAAGAGACAGCGAAAATAGCACCAAAGTCTTCTTTGATGACCTTACCCTCCTTATCCAGGTAGTCCAGCCACAGGAAGGCATTTTGGTAGTCGGTTTTCTTCTCCACCCTGATATCTGATTTGACATAGGAGGTGAAGGAATAATATTGCTGCGGCTTAGCCAAAATTTCCTGGGAGAGCCAGCTCCAGGCTTGACCGGTCTGCAGACAATTTTTTCCTCGATAGGGCTTCTCGCTATCAACTGACCATCCCGGTCCCCTGCTCCAAAACTTTGGTTTGTTTGGTGCCTCCAGATCCTCAAAATCCGGGTTGAGGAGTAAATTTTCTGAATCACTCTGGGCTACCTCGGCACCTCCAGTAAAAACACAGACCAAAGTTATTAAAATTGCCATAGTCATGACCCACAGACTGATTTTTTCTTTTTTCATCTCAACTCCTCTTTTTGATGGAGAAAAATTCTCTCAGGATTCAAGACAAGCCTCACTTCCTTCGGCAAAAAGTTCAAGGTTTCATAGCTTAACCCAACAAACTCAATAAACTCAACAAACTCAACAAACTCAATTATCGTACCAGATTTTCAAAAGCTCGGCAAGAAAATTCTACTAGAACTTATAGCTCACTCCCACAAGGGTCAAACCCAATAAACTCAACAAACCCAATAAACTCAATGAACCCAATAAACTCAATAAACTCAATGAACCCGATAATGGATCTTATAGAGTATGAAGGGGTACCGTTGATAAACAATTTTGAGATGTTTCGGTATAAGCTCTTCTAAAAAGCTGGTGTACCCACTTACGCCTATATCCTCATGATAGGTATTAAGAACCAGATGAGTGACCCCGGCTTTTTTACACTTGGTCAGCAATTCTGCACTATTTCTCAATGCAGGAAACCGGCGACCCAGAGTCCCGAGAACTATGGTCGTCACTGGACGCGAGCAGTAAAATGTCCGTACCTCGTTCATGATAAACAATTTATCCTTGAGCGATAAATTCTCATTTATATATTTAAAAAAACGGTAAGTTTCATCATTTCTGAAAATATACTCTTCCTGCGAGGTGAGTCCAGCAAAAACCTCGGCTCGTTCAGAGATTTTTTTCAGGCCCTCAGGAGCCAAGTAAAAGATTTGAAAAATGAGTGCCAAAATCAAAAGAGTAAATAAAGTATTTTTGAAAAATTTATTGAAATTGGAAACCTTGTCTATTATATAGGCTACCATAATGCTGAGCACGGGGAAAATCGGTATCAATCCCCGTTTGTAAGGCATACTCCAGCCCCAGAAAATGAGATATACGGCCGCGTAACATAGGAGGAACTTTATTACTTTATGGTTCCTCACCCGGGGGAAAATAAGTAAAGGTAAAAAGGCTAAGAAAAATAATCCAATCTCACCGGGATCACGAAACTTTTCGCTATGCATGCTCACGTTCCAGAAAAGAGAAGGATAACTTCCTAGATGATCGAGTCCAAAATTAAGAATTCCTTTGGTTCCTGCCATGGCAAAAGCTTCATGTCGACTCAGCCCCTTCAACATAAAAAACAAGAAATCAAAAATTGAATGCCCGCTAATGATGAAGGCTCTCAAGTACCAGAAACAACCAGCCACTCCCGCCAGAGCAACAAACAAAATAAAGTTTCTAGCCACTATCAAAGATTTTTCCTTCCTTGACAAAAAACCACTAACCAGAACAGCTACCGCTAGGATGCCCAATGATAGAAACCCGGTGTACTTAGAACCCAAAGCCAAGCCGCTCACTACGGCTGAGATGATCAGCCAGCCTCTCCTGTTTGAGACAGCCCAGTTGATGAGCGCATAAAAAGCCAGAAAACCATAAAAAGTAAATCCTAGATCAATATAAGCAGTGGTAAATTGCCAACTTACAACAGGTATGGTAGAAAAGATAGCCGCCGCTGCCAGGGCAACGCGGCGAGAAAAATATTTTTCCCCTAAAGCATAAATTCCTATCGTTGTCAGGATACCAAAACCAAAATGAATGAGCTTTGCCAAGATGGCATCCTTAATAGTCAGAGCCATGGCATATAGGATGCCCACGTTAAATGGCAAAAGATTAGCACCAATATTAGCACGAGGAACACTGGCAAGACGATGAAGATGTACCCACTCTTTGGCTATGGGAAGATAAGCACTTAGACCATCATAATCAGAGGGAAGTACCGAGGCTCCAAAAAAACCAAAAATTACCTGGATGGCTAGAAGAAAAACTAGCACAATCTCAATTGGGGAGGTTCTCAGACCAGCAAAATTTTTTAATCTGGTCTTTGCTGTCCGAACAATTTCTTCGATTTCCCTATAACTTAAGAGGAAAAGTGCAGGGAACAAAAGGTTGACCACCCATCTATTAAGGAGCCCGATTAAACCCAGTCCAATGAGTAGAGGGGTAAAAATGGCCAGCCCCACACCGAGGCTAAAAAGAAAGGACTCTAAAAACGAGTCAATTTCAAATTTCAGCCATCTACAAACTTTTTTCCCTAAGGCAGCATTGACCAGAAGAAAAAGTAAAAGAAGAAAAATCCTAAAAAATGTGTTGCCCAGCCTTTCCCAGCGTATTTGTCCCGACCAAAAGTAAAGATAACTGCCGAAGATAAAAATTATCCAAGTGACTAAAAGGAGCCATTTGACTTTCCACCAGTCCCTCTTGACCATGATAATGCCTTTATCTACGGGTGAGGATAGCCTGATTACTGACTTTGCTTTTCTTTATAATTCCTGTGCTGCTCGTTAATGCGACTATCAAGGATTGCCTGTCTTTGAACAAGTTCTTTTACCTGAGTGGTAAGAGTTGAGATCTTTACCGAAAAATACAGATTGATCAGTATGAGAAAAAAACCCCCGAACAAGAAAATGGTGGAGGCAGGTAGAGCAATGCCTAACAACCGACTTATGAAAAGGAGCAAGCCATGCCAGATAGCTAGAACAAAAATAACCACCCCGGTCAGCATCCACAGCCACGAATATTCCTCCCTCAGTTTTCTCCTCCTCACCAATTCAAAGATGAGGATAACCAATCCTACGCTTAATAAAATAGCCAAAATCTTTTGTCGCAGAGGCATCTTTGATTCCCCCTTGTAAACTTAGCTACTATTTTTAAAACCGCATTTTCAAGAAACATCTCAGCGATAAGCCTGACTGGTTACCAATTTTTTAACTCAATAAACTCAATAAACTCCATAAACCCAACAAACTCAACAAACTCATTTACGCGGCTTTTCCCGCAGCAAAGTGACTATAGTTGAAAGAAGTACCTTAAAGCCATAATAGAGCAAGCGATGTCCACCAATTACCGAATTTCCCGTAGAGTTCTGGTACATAGCAACTGGTACTTCCTTAATGTGAAACCCGGCAAAATGTGCCAGGACAATAACATCGGCATCTTGATAGTCACAAGGATAGTCAATGCTGGCAAAGAAATCTACCACCCCCCGCCTGAGCGCCCTGAATCCGGAGGTGGAGTCAGTAATTCTCTGTCCGATAATTAGAGAAGTTAAGCTTCCAAAAATGGCCATTCCCATCCTTCTGATCCAGGGCGGCTTGTATCCTTTTACTCCCAGGAAACGAGAACCAATCACCACATCAGCGCAGCCACTTTGTAGAGCAGCCAACAAATCATTGATATATTGAGGCTCATGCTGGCCATCGGCATCGAGTTGAACCACATACTCATAGGAATGCCTCAAAGCATACTTAAAGCCAGTCTGGGCAGCGGCACCCGGACCTAGATTTATAGAATGAGAGAGCACCGTGGCTCCCGCATCCCGGGCTACTCGGGAGGTCGCATCAGTAGAGCCATCATCAACAACCACTATGTTAACGCCGGGGAGCGAGGATCGAGTCTTCTTAATAACCACCCCGATATCTTTTTCTTCATTGTAGGCCGGAATGATAACCAAAATCTCGGATTTCTTCCTCATAATATTGGCTCTTCTCTAATAAGCTCCTCTTCCACTTAATACTGCAGGAAATGTCTTCCATAGAATCTTGAAATCGAGCCAAAGAGACCAGTTGTCAATGTAGGCAAGGTCCAGTTCCATCCACTTCTCGAAACTCAACTCACTCCTCCCCCTTACCTGCCAGAGACAGGTCATCCCAGGCTTTACCGAAAGTCGTCTCCTCTGCCAGATATCATATTTTTCAACCTCCGAAAGTATGGGAGGACGTGGGCCCACCAGGCTCATCTCGCCTTTAAGAACATTGATTAACTGGGGAAGTTCATCTAGAGTGCTCCTGCGGAGAATCCTTCCAAATGTAGTCAGGCGTGGATCAGAGCGAATCTTGAATACCGGACCAGCAGTCTCATTCAAGTCTTTAATCTGCTCCTGCATCTTCTCAGCATTCTCAACCATGGAACGGAACTTATACAGAGTAAACTTCCTTCCATTTAGACCACACCGCTGCTGGCGGAAAAGAATGGGGCCGGGGGAGGAAAATTTTATCCCTAGCACAATCACCAAAAAAAGTGGGGAAAGAATGATCAGGAGAAAGAAGGCAATAACACGGTCAAATATTTCTTTAAAAAGCATGGCCCATCCCCACTCTGGAGTGGTGGAGAAGGAAAGTGCGGGGATGCCAAATAAATCACTCGCTTCTATCCTTACACTGCCGGAGTGACTAAATTCAGCCAGTATATGGGAGGATACCCCTACCTCCTCACAAGCTCTCAAGAGTTCAGGAATGCGATCCCAGAATTTAAAAGGGAGGCTGAACACTACCTGATCAACCACGTGGCTGCGCAGAAACTCTTGAAGGTTCGAGGCTAGTCCCAGAATCCTGCAGCCTCGAATTATCTTGCCAACTTTAGAAGAATCAAAGTCAAGACAGCCAAGAATCTTGAGCCCCCAGTGAGGATTTCCTTCAACCATTTCAACTAAACACTCAGCCCCCCTTCCACTCCCCACAACTAATATCTGAGTCCAGTGGTATCTTTTTGCCTGCACCGCAGATTTCTGCAGAAAGGTGAGAAACACTTTTTCTGAAGCCAGAAAGATAAAGTTCAAACCGCCGAAACTCAAAAGAAAAACTCGACTGATGGTGTGATCACGAAGCAAGAACAAAACAACGATGATGATGGTCATGCCCACGACAATGGTCTTTAAAATGGCCAGGCATATGTTTACCAGTGATCTACTCTTCAGGAAATCATAGACGCCGAAAGAAGTCAAGAGAATTGCCCAGAGAAAAAGGATGGCAAAAAGTATCCAGGCATAATAACCCAAGGGATAGAGTCCAATCAGGCCCGGGATATTGTTTCTTACATAATAGGTTAAAAGAAAAGAACATGCGGTTATCGCCAAATCAATAACAATTGCGATTCTGGAATAGATATAGGCCTGTCGTCTTAGCATCAAATCCTCAGCATTACTATTCAGATTCTTTCCTTAGATGTCAGATCCCTTAAGGAAAGACTTTCCCTCCAAAGATAATATAGTCCAATTAAAGTAACAGGTATAAATCCGCTAACGTGTGCCACAATGGAAAAGCTCAGAGCAACATCCTTGGAAACGGCAAAAAGAGCCAGGCTGACGATACAAAGATAATGGTAAGTTCCCACAAATCCAGGGGAGGAAGGTATCATGACCCCCAGTGCTAAAATAACCATAAGGACGAAAGCAGCATAAATCGGAAGCCTCAAATCAAAGGCGATGATGGCGAATTCAAAAGCACTCACCGTCACCAGCCAGACAGCAAGAGAAAAGATTATTACCATAACAAGATGATGGCTGCTTTTCAAAACTTGCAAACCATCGGCAAATGAGTAAAGGATATTCTTAAGTTTACCTCTGGCACTGGCCGGCAAGAATTTTAACCAAGAGTCTACCCTCCTGATAACCTTTTTAGTATGAAGCCTTAAGAATATGAGAAAGACAAGTACACTCATAAAAAAGCCGAAGGCAAAGTAGCCTCCTTTTCTAACCCAGCCCGGAAAATCAAAGAAAATTAACACAATAGCTAAAAAAGATAAGACAGTAAAACCGTCGAAGACCCTTTCTATCACGATAGTGGCCAGAGCCGAGCTTTTACTTATATTCTCTTTACTTCCAATGGAATAGGCTCTAACGAACTCTCCCAGTCTAGCTGGTAGTAAATTATTGGCCATGAAACCAATCATGGTGGAAGAAAACAGGCTGGGGATTCCTATTTTTTTTACCGGGGATAACAAATATTTCCATCGATAGGCCCGGGCCCAAAGGCTGACAATCATCAGACCACCTGAGACAACTACACATAGGTAATTGGCGTCCTTAAACGCCTGCCCAACTTCTTTGAACTCTATTTTGCGGAAGGCCAAATACAAAAAAACCCCACTTATTATTATACCCACCCAGAATTTCCACTTCATCAGAACCCTGCCTCCCTTACTCTTTCAGTGAGATCTCTCACGACTTCACCCTATGGGCAGCAAATTACGGTAGCCGCCGGTAGCCGCAGGCTTCAGCCTGCGTAAAACTACCTGCGGCTACCTACCAATTTTTCTCGTGAAAAAGTTGGTTATAAAGCCATATGCTGCAAGTAACATCACATATGGCATAATAGGAACCCTGTATCTCATGTTCCCCAGAGGGCCCACTGTCAACAAAAAATAGCCCAGAATTGCCAGAAAAAGAATAACTACAGAATATTTCCTCTTTAGTAATAACTCAATTAACCCAACAATTAACCCTACATATATCACCCCCAGAAACATCATGGTTCCCAGAATGTAACATATTTGTGAGAAACTTTTACTGCTGCGAACTGCCACGATAACCCCTTGTGGTCCTCCGGTGAGAAACGTTGAAAGAATGCGGACTCCCCTGGGTTTCTTTCCCAGAATACGCCAAAACTCGCTGCTTCCTGGCTCAACGAGCATGGGAAGAGCCCCAGCCAGGTGAACCTTTGTATACAGAACTGGATGCTTCATTATCTTTTCTCGAGCCAGTTGCTGGGCGACTTTCGTCCCCTCAGTCTCCGACAGATTTTTCCCCTTCACTAGATTCTCAAGTTCCTTACTGAATTCCCCTTGTATTTCCTCAAAGCTCCTACCTGATTTAGCCTGTTCCAGGAACACCGCATTGTTCATCAGCAGCATATATCCCGAAGGAGAAATGTGGGGAAATCCAGACACAATAGAATTACGAATTAGCCAGGGCGAGAGGGTTAACAATAAAACAAGCACAAAAACAAGTCCATTAGTGATGCGACTCGCAAGACGGGGTCTTTCGGCAAAACTGCTAAATATGAAGAATGGCACTAGAAATATCGGAAAATATAGGCTAACTGGTCGACAAAGGGTAGCCAGACCCATGAAAAAACCCGCCCAGACCAGATACTTAATACTTGATCTTTTCAAGAATCTTACCACAAAATAAATTGAAATCAGAAAAAGGAAGGCAAACACCGTCTCTGTCATTAAGGTATTAGTATAGAGCAACGAGGCAAAATCAACTGCCAGAAGGCACCCTGCCAGGAAACCCACCTTGTTGTTGAATAATAATGTACCAATTTTATAGATTATCAAACAACTCACTGCTCCCATGACTATCTGTAATAAGAGCACCATATATACTCGATAGCCAGAGACCGCATATATCCCGGCTACAAAAAAAGGATACACTGGTGTTCTAAGAATTGGGTCGCGGTGACCAATTGGAGTACCAGATGAAGACAGTGGATATACAGAATATACACGGTGCTCCAATAGATTAATAGCAATTTGATGATATCCACCGGCATCAGAAAAAACTATCCTCTCCTGCCAAATCCGATCCTCCCAGGGGGCAATGGCTACAAATAGAGCCAATCTAACAATCAGAGCCAGAAAAAAGACAGCCACCATTTTCTTGTCTATGCCCAACCATCTCCTTATGAACATTTCAAATCTATTTTATTTCGCTTTCTGGATGTTCTTCATGGTTCTGGCAAATTAATTTAGAGAATTTTCTTATCGTCTGGCAATGAAAAATATTCCTAAACAAATTAGCAAGACTCCTATCCATCGGGATAATGGAATTGTCTCTCCCAAAAATAGCCAGGAAGCAAATAAAAGTAAGATATATCCGAGACTACCTATAGGATAGGCATAACTTACTTCAACTTTTGATAAGACCACCAACCACAATATGGCACCCAGAGCAAACAAAATGAAACCGCTGATAACATAGACATTGGAAGTAGTCCCACCCAGTGTTTTCCATAAAGATGGAAGGGAGAAACTTACTTCTCCAACGTCTAACATCCCTTTTCTGAAAAACAACTGCCCCGCAACGGTAAATACGGTTGAGAGCAAAATCAGAAAAAATATGTGTAATGTCGGCATTGTCTCAGTTGTCCTAGTTTTTCCTCGCCACACACACTATCGAAGATCCAAAAGGAAAATTGATCGTACTCAAGCAGGCACTCTCCATTCTTAACATAGCAATTAACATTTCATTTCCCCCATCTATTCAGCAATTTTATCCTTTCTCTATCTTTTTTACCCTGTAAATTTCGGTTCTGTGCAGTTCGTTGGGAGTGTAGCCACCATAATGGTATTCATCCATCACAGTAGCTGCTAGATCACACTTATTCTTCAGGAAAGGGAAAAATTCATCCGGAGGAATGCAGGATCCGCGACTCATCCGAGCACGAAAGTCATCATCAATAATAATGTAGTCGACCTTCCTTTTCTCCACTGCTTCAGCAAAATGGGGCCCATGCTTTTCTCTAATCTTCTCGTTCTTTTCTTTCAGCGCCCATTCAAAATAATAGATAGCTATATAGGGCTGTCGATAGAAGCCATAAAACCACATGGTATGACCAAGAACCACTGCATGCTCGGGAATATGAGCCTTCAATTTGTCAAGGTAGCTATAGTAATGGTAACTGTCTCTAGCGTCCGGTGAGCCAGAAAAGGCTTTATAGGTCCATTTAGCATATCTACCGGCACCGACAAGCAATATTACCATCAATATTGCCAATCCAATATACACCCTCTTTTCAGAAGTTCTCCCCTTCATTATGCCAATTTGCCAATCCTTTATTAGAGAAAACACCAGCGCTGAAACCAGAATATAGAAAAAGGGATACAGATAAATCCAATAAGATATGAGGGGATTAGCAAAGATGAGAAAATAAAAAATTCCAAAAAAACCTAGAATCAAGAGTAATATCTTATCGGCTCTCCTCCTGCGATAGATGGCAGAGGCTATGGCAAAAAGAATAAAGAGAGAAATTAGGATTTTATGATGAAACTGGCCTCCGGTAAAATAAGGAAGATAAAAGCCCTTAACCTTAACCAATATTCGCCTATAGAACTCTTCCAGATTTATAATCGACATAATAGGAGACGCCATCCGATTCGCCGAATAACATTCGGTATTCCACTGATACAAAAACAGTCTGTGGACACTGAAAAAATAGATAATGCCTAAGAATAGCCCGGAAAGTGTAAACCGAAAAAACTTTTCTTTGAAAACCTTACTTTTGTATTCCCATAAAAACAGAACTCCAATGCAAATTATCATGGCTACTCCATTCAGATGAACATCGAGGCTTAGGGCGAGGAGTAATCCAGTTATGAAATAAAGAATCCTTGATCTCTTTTCTTTAGCCAAAAGATATAGGTAAAGAGAGGCTGCCATAAAAAGAGCAAGCATCATGTCTTGACGAGCCAAATGACTGACATTAACAAACATCCCTGATAGGGAAAATAAGACCACGGACATAATTCCGGTTCTTCTATCGTACAATTTTTTTCCTAACAGGTAGGTAAACCATATCAGTAACAAACCACTCAAAAAAGAAACTAATCTTGCCTGGTAAAGACCAAAGCCAAAGAGCTTGAACATCATGGCTTCAGCAAATAAATGAATATTGCCAAAGCCAACATTTTTGTCCAGACCATACAAATCCCCAAAAATGCTAAACCCGAAGCGTCCGTTCTTCAAAAACTGAAGAGCAGCGTCACTCAGCCATGGTTCATCTATGAATACAGCATTTGGAGCCTTATCTAAAGAGTACAGGTGCATCGAGAAGAAAACCGCTCCATACACAGCCAAGAGGAGATATATGATTAACTTGGCTCTCCCTCTTATCAATTTCTTCTTTCCCCCTGATTATTTAAAACATCTGTCCCGCTATCGAATTTTACTTTATCAAAAATCCATTCATCTCTTCCCCAAAATTCCTCGAATTTCCACTTCATCAGAACATGTCCTCTCAAAACTCTATAAACTCAATAAACTCTATAAACCCAACAAACATTTGTTTCCCTCGCCGGCCTTCAGGTTATCCCCCTGACAGCATATCCCCGTAAACCTCTTCAAGTTGATCCACTATTGAATCCCAATTAAACTCCCTTTTTACATAATCTATAGCCATCCCTCTTCGAGACCGAACCTTAGCGGGATGGTTAATTAGTTCCTCCAGTACCTCTCTTAGATTCTCACTGTCACCTCTCCTGAAAATATAAGCGTAATCAGAGACAATAGTAGTATTCTCGGGAATGTCGCTGCAAACTATGCAGCAACCAAAACTCATTGCCTGTAAAAGTGAATGAGCTAAACCCTCAATCTCTGAAGGATGAACATAAAAGTAACAATTGCCATAAAGCTCCTCCAGCAGTTCTTCCCTAACATATCCCACAAAAATTACCCTTTCTCCTGCCATCTTGTTTAGATTCTTCACATACTTATCCGAGTGGCTTCCTCCCCCAGCGATGACCAATTTCATTTTAGTCTTAATTTGATTGAAAGCGTGAATTAGATAGTGACACCCCTTTTCCGGAACCAACCTTCCCAAGAACAAAAGATAATTATCCTTCTCTAAGCCAAACTTTTTTATCTTATCAGGACTGCAGGATGAATATGAGTTTACTCCTGTTGGGACATAATAAACGCGCTTTTGGTACTTTTTTTCAAAATACTCTTTTAATACCCTGGAAACGACTATCGTTCGATCGGGTAGAAGAATCGAGGCCAATTCTCCCCATTGAAGGTATTTTCTACTCAGCCATCCCCACTTGGCTCTTTTCCAATCCAGTCCATGCACGTAGCTGACAGTTTTCATTCTCTTTAACTTTGGTATCCAGGCCAGAGTGCAGGGACCTAAAGCATTAAATTGGACAATATCAACATCCCGCCTTAGGACATCCAGGGCAGATAAGAATGTGTGCGACAGGGTTTCCAGATATTTTGACCTAAATGAGGGGAGTTTTACTATCCTTATTCCCCGATATTCTTCTCCTACATCCACGTATCCCCGAGAGTATACTATTACCTTGTGACCTCGTTTTGCCAACCTCCACCCAATCTCCTCGGTAAAGTTTTCGATGCCTTGCGGGTAAGGAATACCTTTTAAACCCAACATAGCTATCTTCATCTTACAGAATTTGAGTTCTCATATGGGCTCTGACCTTATTCTTAACCAGCCAGAAAAATGGTTTGTGTAAATTTCTTCTCATGGCTGTCTTGGCGGTACAAATCATCCAGCATTTATTGCATTCATTAGCTCTGCGTCTGAATTTTTCTGCCCTCTCTGAAAACCAGAGTTCTTTAAACGCATAATCCCTTAGATTCCCGAGGGGAAAGTCAAGAACATCGCATCCGTAGAGATTACCTTCAGGTTCTAGGTAGAAAAATCCTTTGCCAGCATCGCATCTTAACGGCCTTCTTTTGGTATGAAGATACTCCCACAGAGTATAGTCAAAATAGGCTCTAGCAAACCTTTTCGGACTCCAGTGCCTTAGCTCTGATCTCACCAGGTAGTTGAGCCCATCCCCCAATGCACCGTTATTACCTGGCTTAAGACTATCCTTTTTTCCAAAGTATATGGGCGAGGAGGTCGCAACGGAAAGGCTAAACTCCACACCCATTTCATCAGCCAGATGGTAGACTTTGTTTACTTCTAATACGTTACTATCCATGAGTGTTAGGGCAATTCCCAAATCCCTTACTCCACCTCGCTTCAGAATGTTCAAGCTTTCCATCGCCTTTCCAAAAGCCCCGGATATTCCCCTGAGTTCATCATGTTCGTTCCCTACTGCATCGATGGAGATTCTGACTGCAATTCTGTCATTAATTTTTATTATTCTACTCATACTCTCTTCAATCCTTTTAGGTAGAAGGCCATTGCTAGAGATTACAATTCTCGGTGAATCACATCTATTATGAATCACCTCTATAATCTCAGGTAGATCCTCTCTCAAAAAGGGCTCGCCTCCGGTAATGTTGACCTCACGCAAACTGGAAGGAAGTCGTTGGTAGAAAGCAGGCTCCACCTCTCGACCAGATTCTCTCTTCCAAATATCACACATTATGCACTTAGCATTGCACTTCAGGGTTACGGCAATTATGGCATAGCTCGGTAGTGGCATAATCTCACCTAAGCAGTTTTTGGTAAACCCCCATTAACTTCTGGTAATAGAGCTCAAGGTTATATTTTTCTTCCACCTTTTTTCGGGCATTCCTCCCCATCTGTCCTCTCAACCGCGGTCGGCTTATGAGATAGGCAATCTTTTCTGAGAGCTCCTCGCTATTTCCCGGTTCAAAGAGAAGGCCATCTACTCCATCCTCAATCAATTCCGGGATGCCACCAATATCTGAACCAATAACTGGCTTTCCTAGAGCAAAAGCCTCCAGAACTGCGTGAGGACAGTTCTCATACCATTCCGATGGTACTACGGCAAACATTGAGTTTCTAATGACCGATTTTAATCGCTCCTCACTCATATAGCCTGAGAATTCAATATTAGCAATGTCTTTTTCCTCAACATATTCTTCCAGTCCCTTTCTTAGCTCCCCTTCTCCTATAATCAACAACCTGGAATTTTTCATATCCTTCAGCGCCCGAATTAGAGTCAAAAGGCCCTTTTCTTCTGAAAGCCTGCCGAAGTAAACAAAATAATCCTCACTCTCATATTGAGGCAGATATTCTTTTACATCGGCAAAGTTGGGGATGCAGACTATTTTTTTTTTGTCAATTCCGAACTCAATCATCTTATGGCCCAAAAACTCGCTGGAAGCAATAAATAGATCCACATTCCTTTCGTAAATCCTCAGGAATTTATGGACATACATTTCTGTGCAATTGAGTAGGCTAAAGCTAAAAGATCCCTTATTGCACCGTTGCAGGACTGCCTGATAATACTGATGTCCTTTGCACCTTTCACAAATTCTTCCCCCGGCCACCATCTTATAAGTAGGACAAATTAACTTATAATCATTCAGAGTCTGAACTACTGGCAAATCAAACTTCTTTAAAGAATGAAGAACTGAAGGCGATATTTGATGAGCAATGTTGTGCAGATGAGCAATATCGGGCTTTGCTTCCCTTATCAGCGCCTCAATTTTCCCTCTCGCCTCCAGAAAATAGATTACTCTGGGGATCATTCGCAGTTTATTCCCCAATGACATGGGACTATTAAAGTTAACCTTGCTTACAAAATATTTAGCGTAAGGAGTCGGCTCATTCCTCGCATCCTCCATGGAAAAGGGAATAGCTTGATGACCATTCTCCTCTAGTATTTTGCTGGTCTTAGAAATATGTCTCTCCGGACCCCCTTTCAGATAGAAATATTTATTTACCAGTAATACCTTCACTATTGATGTGAACCTCTGTTTGTCAGTTGCAACGCCAGATTAGCTATGTTTTTACCAAATATGGTTGTACTATATTTTTCACAAACCACAGTTTGTGCACATCTACCAATCTCTTCTCTGCTATCCTCGTTTTCCAGAAGATAACATATGGCCTTTTGCAAATCTTCAGCATCTCCCGGCTTCACCAAAATACCAGTGCTCATGTTTTCAATATAATCAATTGTTCCCCATGTTTCTGAGACGACAACTGCTTTTCCCAAAGCCATAGCTTCCAAAATGACCAGTTGACCACTGGAGACCTTACCATCCTTAAGTGGAATTACCACAAAAAGGGACTTTCCCAGAAAGTCAAGGTACTCCTCAAAGGGTAAATCAAAAAAAAGATCGGCCTCCGGAGGAACGGATTTGGGATCCAGATCTCCCCGCTGTGCTAGAATAACGAAACGACACCTGATTCCCCTTATAGCTTCAAATAGAGTTTGGTAGTCACGATTACTTTTTCCCGCCGTCATAATATACTGATTTTCGTAGTTAATCTCCCGATTACGATAAGACCGTGGTAATTGAATACCCAGGGGTACAAACTTGAATTTATGGGAAGGAACGCCAAACAAGTTCTGATAATATTCCACTTCCTTGGATGAATGGGAGATTACGTAGTCAGCACTAGCCAAAGCAAACTTTGTGAAAAGGAACCTAATCCAGGAAATGGCCCTGTTTCTTCTTTTCCTATAAATAAAGGTCAATATCATCAACTTGGGATCCCGCAAGCCAAGTACTCGTTTAAAGAACGCACAGAAAACCCCTACCCCCCCGTGCCACGATATAATGAGCTGGTATCCATTTCTACGAATGAGACCCCTACCGGCAAGAAGAAGGTACCGTGTCCAGAATCTCAACATCTTGGCTAGCGGGGAGCTGTAAAACAAGGGCATTTTGATGCCAATGACATCGCACTGACCCATGACTGAGCGCAAAGTATCCACAAAGACGGATTTTCCGTGGTATTCCGAATCAAGAAGAAACAGCGTCTTCATTCCATCTTCCCTTGCTCATCACCGTAAGGCCAATTCCGTTGTCATGCTTGGCCTCATCCAATCTTGTAGAGCTCTCTTGTTGTTGTAGGTCCCTTCAGCCATGTTTTCCCCAAGGATAATTTATCAGGACAGAAATCCTCACCAGCATAGTCCTACCGGATGATTTTTTCAATAACATCCTCAAATGTTTCTACAACATTTTCCCAAGAGTATTTTTCAGCCTCCTTAAGGAGGTTTTTGCTCATTTTTCTTCGAAGATCATCATCTTTAATTAGTTTCTTAATGCTGATAGCCAGCTCCTTAACTCTGCCAGGCTCGACCAAAAGACCAGTCTCTGCATCTTTAATCACATCTGGAACTCCTCCTACTCTGGTAGCAATCACCGGCACCCCTACTGACATCGCCTCCAGGATGACATTGGGCAGTCCCTCATAGAGTGAAGGTAAAATAAGAATCTTGGCCTGCTCAAGGTAGTCATAGACTTTCTCGGGAGAGACCATGCCTATGAATTTAACCCTCAGGCCAGCGGCCATTTCCTCTAATCTTCGCCGATCCGGTCCGTCACCTACAATCAATAAATCCACGTCTTTCACCGACCTCATGGCTGAAATGAGGTACTCGACACCTTTTTTCCGGGTTAGTCTTCCTACATAAAGCAGTTTTTCACCCTCAAAATCTCTCCGCCCCTGGATTTCTATCCCATTGGGCACCACTTGAATCTTTGACATAATATCTGTTACCAGAGAGGAAATCCTCCGACGACGTAGTTCCTCAAGAATATCCTTTCTCATCGTCTCGGTCTGCACCAAAATGGAATCTGAAAACTTTAAAGCAATAAAACTATAGATTTTATTTCTCCAAGGTCCTCCTGGGGTATATTCTTCTTCTCCTTGAATAAAAAGAATCATAGGGCTATGAAATAAGCATTTAGCTAAAGCCCCAATTAAGCCGTTTTCCACATTATAACATATTAAGACGTCAATGTCGGATCTATTCCGGTATATGTCTCTTAAGCTCGAGAAAAGATTAAATCCTATACAGAGGCCAGGAAAGCCTATAAATCTTCTTCTCTTTATAAAATATCCGTGTCTTTTTTCCTTTCGAGGTTGATTGTGGTTAGACCTGATCAAAAAAAGAACTCTGTGTTTTTTCCCTAGCAATCTACCCAGTTTTTCAGCCTGGAGTTCTGCTCCCCCAATAGTCTCTGGGGGCAGCGAACTAACGAGAATTCCTATTTTCATAGTCTCGAGATCATCTCCTCATAGAGACTTTCATATTGTCTAGCAATTTCCAGCCAATCGTATCTTTTCACTATCATCAATGCCTGCCGACTCATTCTTTCCAGTAACGGATCATCTCTCAGGAGCATTTGTATCTTACTTGCCAGATCCTCAATATCCTCCGGCTCCGCCAATAACCCATTTTTTCCATCCTTGATTATGTCGGGATTGCCACCAACCTTGAAAGCTATCACCGGCTTTCCTGCGGCCAGTGCTTCCACATTAGAAAGAGGTAGACCTTCTCTACGAGAAGGACAAACATAAAACCTGCAACCTTTAAGAAGTGATATTTTCTCGTCTCCTCTTACAAATCCCACAAACTTGACCCTCTCCTTAAGTCCCCTTTTTATAACCAGATCTTTTAAATTCCTTTCCTCAACTCCCCTACCGGCGATGACTAGGTCTAAATTGGAATTTTCCTCGACAACTCGGGCAAATGTTTTAATCAAAATATCATAACCTTTTATCAGAACCAACCTGCCCATCGAAAATAGATAGGGTCTTGGGCCTCTAAAAACGTTATTACGGCTAAATAACTCCAAATTTACTCCGTTAGGAATTACCGTAACGCAACCCTCTGACGCTCCCAAGGCTACCATTTGGCCTCTCAAAAAATTAGTTACGGTGGTAAAATATTGCCCTTCTTTCAATGCTGATCTAACTTTCTCAGCTATCCGTCCATTTAGCCTTAATCCATAGTCATAATCTGGTTCTACTTGAATATCTTCCCCATGGGTGGTAATAACAGTGCGATTCTTAAACTGATTCAGCGACCTAAGAACCCAATATCCGCCAGGATATATCTCATGTGCATGAACTATATCAAACTTTTCCCCTTTCATCTTACTACGCAGCATAATTCTAATCATCAACTCATGAAAAAGACCCTTAGATCTAGGTAGCCAGTAGCGAAAGACCTCATAATCAGTCTTCTCCGTATCCAAAATACTTACCTTCTTTCTGGTTGACCTGGCCAACACTGTTACCTCATGGCCCAACTCTACAAGAGCATTAGATAAATAATGAACTACATATTCAAGACCACCGGGGGGAAGATGTCCTCCAACAAATTGACATATCTTCATAATAGTCCTACTTCTCCGCTCTCATTCCTCTAACGTCAAGGCTAATGTTTGCCTTAGCTTCGGACCGCCAAAAAAGTGAATTATCTTAACTAGTGGTAACAGTCGACTGGGTAGGTAATCAGAGATTAAATCAACGTCTTCCCTCTTGAGATTCCGGGAGAACAAAAATAGGTAAAGTGAAACTCCTCCCAGTACATAACAGGGTACAACCCACAAATCATAATATAGCACCTGACAGCTCAGGATCAGCCCGGCCATTACTCCTGATGCCAGCAAGGTTTGCTTCAAAGCACCGACATCAAACCTGGCATTGATCAATCTCTTCAGCAGGTGTCTGGAGAACAACGCCGCTCCGCTGAGAGAAATAACTCTGGCCATGGCTGAGCCCAAAATATTTAGTGGCACTACCAAAATAAGTCCCAGACCAACATTGAGAATGCCGCTCACACCTTCCTGCTCGAATCTTTTTATGGGCTTCCCCATAATATACACATTCATGCCGTAGGTAGAATAAATCCCATAAGCAATTGCGGTTAAAGATAGGATAGCAAGAATGGGGGTAGCACTCAGATACTTGCTCCCGCCGTAGATCTGAAGCAAGGGATAGGCAAGAGAGGCTACCAGGAAACTGACCGGGATCAAGGAAAAAGAGAGATAACGGGATGTCCGATTAAAAGCCCTTTCTATTGCCTGGATGCCTTTTGTCTTTAACCCAGAAATCTTGGGAACAATAGGACGCAAAAGCGCATCAGTATATAAGATGAGATAACCAAAAAACCTTCGGGCCACAAAGTAAGTGGCCAGTTGTTCAGGCATTAGAAAGACTCCGATGATAAACTGGTCTGCCTGAAGATAACTAAAACGAAGGAGATCACCTCCATAGTAAGGTGAGGAATAAAAGAGGAGTTCTTTCAGTGAATACTGCCCTGACCTGGAGAAAATGAATTCCCTGAGGTAATAGATCATCAACAAAACCGCCAAACCCTGCCCTAAAATGAGAGCTGAAATATATCCCTTCATCCCCCAGAAAAAGTACAAAAAAAGGGCCAATATTCTGGCCGGGACATTGCTAATAACATTGACAACGCTGAGCTGTCCAAACTTTTCCACCACTGAGAGCATATGGCAAAGATTCTCCCATACTTTACCCACAACTATCCCCACTGCCATAATCCTTACTAAAGCACTCAGATCAGGCGTCTTAAAGAAGAGTTGAGATATCTGCCTTGAGAAAAAACCGACTATTGCTGCTGCCACAAAAGATAAAAAAACCGGAACCATAACCGATAACCTCATCAAGGCATAGGCCTTAGCCTTTTCCCCTCTGGTAAGTAGCTCAGGTGCCTTCTGAATACAACTGGTTACCAGGCCTAATCCGGTCACCATTCCGCTTAATCCAATAATAACGCCAAGAACAGCCAGAGAGGACATCTCTATTTTAGTCAAAAGCCGAGTGATGACAATAAAGAAGAATATAGAGAAAAGAGTAATTACTCCCTCTGAGGTGACAAGTTTTGTAGAATCCCGCATCGTCTTTACTGAACGGTTGACAGTGCCCATCACTTTATCTCTCATTAATTATAAAACAAGCCTTCCCTCGTGAACAAACTACAGCACTAAAGTCAGATATACTATACTATCAATGCCATCGCTTGTCAAAATGAATTTAATCTGCTAAATTACGTTTAATCCCATGCGTCTATTCGATAGCTTAACCAAACAGATTAGCTTTGTTTTCCTGGCTTCTATGATTGTTAATGTTAGCAATTATCTTTTCCATATCTATATGAGTAGAAGTTTGGGTCCAGCCGATTATGGAATTCTGGCTTCCTTATTTTCCCTACTTATGATTATTTCTGTCCCTGCGGGCACCCTCCAGACAGTTGTTACTAAATATACCTCCAATTTTAAGGCACATAAAGAGCTTGCCAAAATCAAGACGTTGCTAATAGGTCTGTTTAAGAGAATATTCCTTTTTGGACTGGGAGGCTTTGTTCTATTTATTTTAGCTCGCAGATATATTGCCTCTTTCCTCCAGATTTCCACGACAATCCCCGTAATCATTTTAGGAATTGCCTTGATGTTGGCCATAGTCTCCCCCCTGCTGCTAGGAGTGCTGCAGGGACTACAAAAGTTTGGCTACTTCGCAGTCACTGGGATAATAGGGACTCTAGCCAAACTATTATTTGGAATCCTCCTGGTTTATCTAGGCTGGAAAGTTAACGGGGCAGTCCTGGGACTTACCCTGGGTGGCCTGGCAGGCATCCTATTTGCAATTATTCCTCTAAGACCGATAATTAAGCAACACCAGAGTGACTGTGATTTTAACCTTCCCCAGATTTATGGTTATTTTTTCCCGGTTGCCGCTATGCTCTTATGTCTTATGATACTTACCAATGTTGATATAGTCCTGGTGAAACATTTTTACAGCCCCTCTCAGGCAGGAAATTATGCCGCTGCTTCCATTCTGGCAAAGATAATCTTTTATCTTCCCGGAGCCATCGGCATGGTAATGTTCCCCAAAACATCAGAGCTTCATGCTCTTGGTGAGAAATCTATGCTGGTACTGAAAAAAAGCCTCCTCTATGGAGTAATCCTCTGTGGAGGTACCCTTGTGCTCTATTTAACAATCCCCGCATTTGTGGTAAAAGTTTTGTTTGGAAAGCAATATAGCTCAATTATTCCTTTGATGGGAATTTTTGGTTCAGCTATGTTTTTCTTTTCCCTGGCCAATATCCTCTTTTTGTATCAACTATCCGTTCATCGTCTTAAGTTCTTGTGGATTTTGATTATCGGTACTCTCCTCGAGATAGCCTTAATAGTTTTATTCCATACCAGTCTGCTTCAGGTAATTCTCATCCTCCTCATCGTTGGTCTATTTCTATTCTTGAGCAGCATTTATTATGTTTTTTTAAAGAGTAGTGATTCATGAAAAATCCCGGGAGAAAGCTTTCCGTCATAATGCCGGCTTATAATGAAGAGTCATGTATTTTTGAGACCGTTCAGGAAACTATTAAGACCTTACAAGAGAGCCTCAACTTAGATTACGAGATAATTGTAGTGGATGATGGAAGCGATGACGGTACCTACCAGGTATTGAGGAAAATCGCTCAGGCATCAGACAAGGTAAAAATCGTAAGATTGAATTCTCATTACGGCAAAGGCTCCGCGCTAAAACAGGGTTTTGAATCTGTCAGAGGAGATCTGGTAGGCTTTCTTGATGCTGATCTTGATCTACATCCCAGCCAATTAGGCTCTTTTTTGAAAATTATGCAAAGAACCGGATCGGATGTGGTCGTTGGCTCCAAGAGGCATCCAGAATCCAGGTCAAATTATCCCAAAAGGAGAAGGATACTCAGTTTTTTCTATCATTTAATGGTTTGCCTGTTATTCAGGCTTCCTATCACCGATACCCAGGTAGGATTGAAACTATTCAAGTATGAGGTACTGGAAAAAGTATTCCCTAGGCTCCTGGTCAAGGCTTATGCTTTTGATTTAGAGTTATTGGCTAACGTTCGTAGACTCGGCTACAAAGTGGTGGAAGCACCCATTACCTTGAACTTCGATAGAGAAACTCACTGGGGAAGAATCGGCCTTCAAGCCATACGGAATATGTTAACCGATACTTTAGCTATTTTTTATCGCATGTATATCCTGAAATACTATGATAAACATTAGCTCATTGAGGGAAATAATCCATGGATTGCCTCTTCATCTCTATCATAATACCAGTGAAAAACCTTAATCCTTACCTGGAGGAATGTATAGCTCATTGCCAGAGGTTAGATTACCCACAGTATGAAATCATGGTGCTAGCGGACAGTCCCCTCTCGCAAAAATGGGAAGATGTAAAGGTTGTACCAACAGGACCTGTAGGGCCCTCGGAGAAAAGAGATAAAGGTGTGGAGAAATCTAAGGGAGAGATTATAGCCTTCTTGGATGACGATGTTTTTCCCTCTCCGGACTGGCTGAAAAATGCCGCCAGGCACTTCCAAAATAAGGAAGTGGCTGCCGTGGGAGGACCGGCAGTTACTCCCCCAAGTGATACTCTTCGGCAAAAGGCGAGTGGCTTTGTTTATTCATCCTTTTTGGGAGGGGAAAATCATAGATACCGCTATTTTCCTGCATCGCCTCGTGAAGTGAATGATTATCCTACTTGTAACCTTCTGGTAAGAAAATCTATCCTCGAAGAATTGGGAGGTTTTGGAAGTCTTTTCTGGCCCGGGGAAGACACTATTCTTTGCCTCAATATTACCCAAAAGCTGGGCCAAAAGATCGTCTACGATCCTGGAGTATTGGTCTACCATCATAGAAGACCTCTTTTTTTTCCCCATTTAAAACAGATCAAAAACTACGCTCTGCATCGGGGCTATTTCGTTAAGCATTTCCCTCAAACCTCTCTGCAACTGTCCTATTTTATCCCCTCGCTTTGGCTCCTTGGACTGGTAAGTGGTGCGGTCATTTCCCTCTTTAGTTCCCTTATCAGACTGCTTTTCCTAATCGTGATTTTACTTTATCTCATCTTGACATTTTTCTCCACCTTAGAATCAAAAAGTATGAAGAATGTGTTTTTAGTATTTCCGGGCATAATTCTTACTCACCTCACTTATGGGACATTTTTTATCCAGGGTCTACTGGTACGAAAGCTGCAAAATGGCAGAGTCAGTTAAGTTCACAAAACTTATTACCCTCTATGATTATAAAAGCTAAACCAAAAGGTGAATCTGTCGAAATCGGTTTATGAAAAAATAGAAAAGAGAGCCTCTATATGAAGATAATGATCGCCTATCCCCCTATAGAAAGCGAGAAAGGGGTGCCTTTGTTAAGCCAGAATCGCCAGTTCCAATACTTTAATGAGCCCACCTATATATACCCTATGGTTCCAGCCTCTGCGGCAACTTTATTAAAACAAGCAGGATACGAAGTCACCTGGAGCGATGGTATTGCTGAGGTAAAAACCTATTCAGATTGGCTGGAGAAGGTAAAAAAAGAAAAGCCCGATCTTATAGCTATGGAGACAAAAACACCGGTAATAAAAAGGCACTGGCAGATCATAGAAGAGATTAAAAACATAAACCCTCGCATAAAAACTGTCCTTATGGGAGATCATGTGACTGCCCTGCCTGAGGAGTCTATGGAAAAAAGCAAGGTTGATTTCATCTTAACCGGGGGAGATTACGATTTTCTCCTGCTAAACCTAGCCAAATTCTTAGAAGGAAAGGAGTCTTTGGAGCCGGGCATTTGGTACAAAGAAATGAAAGGAGTAAAAAATACTGGAAGATTTCGTCTCCATCATGACTTAAATTCTTTACCTTTTATTGACCGGGAGCTGACCAAATGGCGGCTATATTCTGAGAAGAATGGTAACTATAAAAAGACCCCCGGAACCTATATCATGGCTGGTAGAGATTGTTGGTGGCATCGCTGCTCTTTTTGTTCCTGGACTACTCTTTATCCTAACTATCGGGTAAGATCCCCACAAAACGTTCTTGATGAAATTGGAGAGCTCATAAGGGCTTATCCGGTTAAAGAAATTTTTGATGATACCGGAACTTTTCCCAAGGGAAAATGGCTGGAAAATTTCTGCCAGGGAATGATACAAAGAGGCTATAATAAGAAGGTAAATCTAGGCTGTAACCTAAAATTTGGACCAGTGACTCAGGGGCAGTACCATCTTATGAAAAAAGCAGGCTTTCGCTATCTTCTCTTTGGTCTTGAATCGGCAAAACAAGAAACCTTAGATAGAGTGAACAAAGGAATAAAAGTAAGACACATTATTGAAGGATGCAAAATGGCTAAAAAAGCTGGATTGGAGCCTCACCTTACCATAATGCTGGGCTATTCCTGGGAAACAAAAGAAGATGTAGCTAAAACAATAGAATTAGCTAAGGATCTATTCAGAAAAGGTTATGCTGATACACTTCAGGCTACTATAGTCATACCCTATCCTGGGACTCCTCTTTTTGAGTATTGTAAACACAATAATCTCCTCAAAACCAGGGACTGGGACGACTATGACATGAGAAAGCCGGTGATGAAGACACCTCTTTCCGAACACGAGATAACAGAAGCTACTCAACAGTTATACAAAGTATTTTTTACCCCCCAATATATCTTAAGAAGATTAGTTTCTATACGAAATTTTAACGATCTAAACTTCATCAAACGTGGCCTTACTAAAATCTCCGGCCACCTAAAAGACTTCTCCTCTCCCAAACGAACTCCATAAACTCAATAAACTCAAGCAACTCAATAAACCCAATAAACTCAACAAACTAAAATGAATTGGCTTAATAGTATTTTCAAATCCGCGGTTGACGGATTGGTTTGTTATGTTATGTTTACAAAAGAATAAAATAAATATGTATTTAGAAAGGGAGGATAATATGCAACCAAAAGTTGAGAAGCTCGATATATTAGCGCGTGAGTTCAATCTGTCCAAGGAAGCTATAATAGAGGAAAGTCTGACAATTTTTTTGGAAAGAAAATTGAGGGAGATAAAGACGGA
>Ga0315545_1000692_pt1 | contig 35214 bp, 26 predicted proteins | sample SalMarSW160210MG_FD_203096 | JGI IMG/M metagenome (GOLD analysis project Ga0315545, IMG submission 203096) | Salt marsh sediment microbial communities from the Plum Island Ecosystem LTER, Massachusetts, United States - Salt Marsh Sediment SW1602-10 ...
AAGCGAAGAATCTGGCCAGAGAAAATATGGTTTTTCTTTTGCTAAAGCCGGATGCTTCGCCTTTCGGCTCAGCATGACAATAAAAACGGTCAGTTTGAGTAATCAAATAGGGGCAATGAGGCCTTCATGTTACCTCGGCACCTTGAAGTTATGTGCCAATCACCTCTGAACCAGATCGGAAAACGCAGAAATGCTTCTTAAAGATTCCTTTTAAGAATATCGCTATTCATTAGCAGATTCTTCCAACTCACAATGCTATAAAATCCAGCTTTCAAGTAAGCTTTTGCCGTCAGCAATGGTTGACTTTTTCCATTCCTACTAAATAATCCAACAACCAGCCAATAAGGAATCCTTAGCAAGAAAAAAAGAGATGTAAAAAGACGAGCAAACGCAAATTCAATCGCACTTCTATGTAACCTGATAAACGTCAACTTACTACCACATAGTTGCAATTTGAACTCGTCAGCCATCTGGTTTGTGGTTTGACCACCGTAGTGAATTATCTTAGGCTGGGGAGTAAACATTACTTTCCAGCCATTCTTCTTGAAGCGATAACACCAATCTGGGTCGTCACCGTAGACAAAGTACCTTTTGTCCATAAGGCCCACCTGATTTATTGCCTCACTCCTGACCAAAGAAAAACAGCCACAAACTGTTTCCACCTCCCTGACATCCTCGTAGTCCCACCAGGTCATGTGCTCTCTCCCAAAAAATCTACTCTTCGGGAACATTTTATAAAGGTACATTGCAGATAAAAACATGTTCAAAGCTGATGGGTACATAAAACAGGTTCTTTGCAACGTCTTGTCAGGGTTTAATACTCTGCACCCAACTACTGCTGTTCTCGGATGAGCATCCGCGAACGCAACCGACTTAGCTATCGCATTATCGAGCACGATAGTATCGGAATTTAAAAGCAACACATATCTTCCTCTCGCTACCTCGATACCTTGATTGTTAGCTTCTATGAATCCCTTATTCTCACTGTTCTTTATGATCTTCACCTCAGGAAACTCATTAGTCACCATTTCCACGCTTCCATCTTTTGAACCGTTGTCGACATAAATGACTTCAAATTCGACCGCCTTGGTCTGTTCATAGACTGATTTCAGACAACTTTGCAAAAGATCTTTGACATTCCATGCAACAATAATTATGGATACGTCCACTGTTTGCTGAACAGGCTGCTCAGAACTTCTAATCCGCTTACTTTTAGATAACGTTCGCTTACTCATTCCAGAAGTTCACTATTTGAATCGCGCAAGTCTATCAAGCTGAGATAAAGTATTTCAACAATCTATTGCTTATCTATTTTTTTAAAGGTCCTAATGTTGTAGTATTCATCCTTGTTATAGTCCCCAAAACAGTCTTTATGCTCGTACAGGTCCTTAATTATGTCTTTCACCGCATATTGTGGCTGAAAACCAAGGTATGTTTTCGCCCTGTCAATTGCGACCTTGTAGTTCCGGAAATCCTCTTTGTTATTGATTGTAATACCTATTTTCTCGCCGGTTAGCTTCTCGATTTCAGATTTGACCATATCCCCGACCTGGCCAACAGTGTAGTTGCCCGATGCGATGTTGTAGACACCATTTAAAGAGTAATTCGCCTGTATTGTACGCAGATACGCGTTGGCGGCGTCCCTGATATCAAGAATGGGCCGCCAGATTGACGGATTGTCCACGGTTATCTTCTTTTCCGTTATAGCGCACTTGAACATCGTGTTCACAATCAAATCCATTCTCATTCGAGGGCTAAAACCACAGACGGTGCCTTGGCGTAAAGCGATTACAGAAAAATTATCATCATGAAGCTGCATCACTCCTCTTTCACCCTGCAACTTCGAGATTCCGTATGGGTAACCACACGTAACAGCACTATCCTCATCATAAAGCTCATTAACGGTGTAACCATAGACCGAACAGGATGAAGCGTAAACGAAGCGCTTGACACCGGATTTTTTCGCTATAAAAGCCACGTACGAAGGCAAAGCTCCGTTGAAAACGAAATTTTTTGCCGGGTCAAACTCTGCCATCGGATCATTGGACAGGCCAGCCATGAATATGACTTGATCGTACTGCTGCAGGTCTTTCTCTTTGCACGTAAATAGGTCCTTTTTAACAACCTTGACATCCTTAGGGAGATAATTGCCAAACCACAATAGGTCTACAACATCAACATCATATCCATGTTCAATCAGCACCGGCACTAAATATGAGCCGATGTAACCAGCGCCACCAGCGGCTAAAATCTTCATTAGTCTAACTCCTATCGTTTTGTATTACCTGCGTGTAGCGGTCACAATTCAGTGACGTATCCATGGGCACAGCAAAATCCACATCGTGTATAGAAAGTTTTCCAATATCTCTTGAGCCATCCAGACTGCCAGCATATTCGAATACAGTTTTTCTCTTTCCGCCAACATGGATAACACCGGTCAAATTCTTATTTAGTAACTTACTGATCATCTTCGCTATCGTCGATACACTTTCTCTGCTGGTCCACTGGTCTACAAAAGCTCTATCATAAGTAAATACATTAGGACCGAAGCTTGTGCGTACAATCAGTGACTTGTCGTACATCTGAGCTGCACACTCACCGCCCAATTTCGACCATGCGTATCTATTTACTGGGTATACGGTGTCGTCCTCTTTATAATTTCCTTTGTCACCCTTGAATATATAATCCGTAGAAATGTAAATTAGACGCATGTCTAACTCCATACACAATCTAACAACATTGCAGGTCCCAATAATATTCACGTCGAGGGCTCGTTTAGGATTTTTTTCTATCAAGGGCGGAGATGTGAATGCAGCAGCATGAACAATGAGTTCATAGTCACCAGCTTCAATGTAATCTCTCATTTGCTCGTAATCGGTGACATTAAAATCCTTTGAAGAAGGATAATTTATTTCGGGCAACAGCTTGCTGAACTCCGTACCTAATAGTCCACCGCCGCCGGTAAAAATAATCTTTGAATAATCCATCATTGCTAACCTTCTACACGGTAGTTACCTCATAACTTGCCGTAGATGAAATTACCTGAATTCTTGTTATTGGCCCACTGCCTTACCGAGAAGCCGTTCTTGTCTTTGTCCGTAATCAGATTTGTTGAGGGAACGATATCATCGAAGAGCTGTTTAAGGCCTTTATTGCATAGTCTCCAATCAATATCTTTAGCCAGCGGTGATATACCAGCCTCACAACCCGGGCTGTACTGGCCTGAGCAAAAGTATTCGATCAATGTATCTTCTGTGAAGAAGTTGCCGTGCGCAAATCCTGGAGGGACCCAAATCCACTCCTGGTAATCATCTTCGTAGTCCGACGGCATGTCATAGAGGATTATCTTACCAAAGGTTGGAGAACCCTTACGTATATCCAAGACCATATCAACCATCCTGCCATTAAGTGTACGTACGAGCTTACCCATATATGGATTCCACTGGAAGTGCATGCCTCTGACAGTTCCTTTTTTCGAATAACTTTCATTGGCCTGGACGAATTCTATGTCTTTCGTGAAATCCATATCGGGGTGGTTTTGAAAGTCGCTTTTCCTGTAATGTTCTGCGAAATAACCCCTGTGGTCACAGAACCGGGCGAACCGTATGACCTTGACCTCACTTATGAGCAATGCCTTAACATCCAACAACTTCATAGGAAAATCCCTTAATCTTTACAACATAAATTACTGTCCATAAAATCAACATCTGCGCAAATATATGTTGGCTTTAGATAACCGAATTATGTTACGAAACAATCTAAAGTTCAACACCTCACGAGTATAGCATTCCTTCTCTGAAGGCGATACTACCTGTCCCAATCAAGGTCGGCATGATACCACAGAATCCGAGCATGATGTAGAAGATGTTTATGGGCGGTCCAAACAACATAGTTGAGGTCATCGCCCCAAGTGTACCAAATAGTGCCGCTGCCAAACACCAGATAAGCCCGTTGTCTAAATCTGATAGACTTAGTTTAGCAGCTTGTATAAGCCTCCTTATAGCCACAAAAATCACGCCAAAAAATGGCACCAATGCTATTAGTCCATATCTGAATAGGATTACAAGATAGTGGTTAACCATATCGACTTGTGGGCGGTTATCGATCTTCGCAGACCACTCAGCACTGGCTTGCTCGGCTGCCCCAGTACCATCTCCATAGCCTACCAGCCAATGACCAGACATGCCACCTTCAAACAGCCCAACATGGATTAATCTCGCCCGATACCAGGCAGTTGAGCCGCTAAAAGTAAATCGGTCGATAACCTCGTAGAAGTGTCGATTACTAATAATCTCAACAAGTGCGCAGAGAACGATAACCGTTGCTATGCCAACCTTCCAATACTTTCTGTAACTGAAGAACGCAACAAATGGTATTGCAAGGCCTACTGCCAGCCAGGGTCCAGCCGACATGGACGAAAAGACGCCAACGACCATCAATCCTAAGCCTACCCAATAAATCCACCTGTTTTTTCTCACATAATTTAAAACACCCGCACAAATAGGCCCCAGCATAGCGAAAAATAAGCCGAACATAATTGATACACCGAAAGTTACATCTGCACGGTAGAAACCAAACCTTGATAAAGGAATGTATTCCTGTGAACCCCATGCTGCATATTGTCTCATAAAACCCGCTGGATTATGTCCTGTCAGACACTGGTATAGACCAATTAAAGAAAGAGGAGCAGCTATAACTAAAATGCTCTTAAGCAACAACAGATAGTCTTGCTTTTTGGTAACTATCAACCGAACAGCAAAGTATGGCAAAACCATATCGAAGACCGCTCCTGCCCGGTTTTCAAGAAAGGCCATGGCCGGTGATCCCGTCATGAATCCAGCTACAATTTGGGCCACGAAGTATACGATCAGCAGCTTATCCAATAAAATTAACTTGAAATTCCATGGCAGACGAGTCCACAAGAATATCTTCAAATAAATAGCAAGGATTACTATCCTTATCAACGTAAAATCTATTGTTCCTACCGGCACTGAAAGAAAAGTAGGATAGTATGCAAAAGCCGCTATATATATGATTAGCCCATAAATCGGCCGAAGATATATTACTAACGCACAAGCCAATAACGCAATTATAAGAGTAACGCTTTGCGTAAGCGTTTACCTCCAAACTCGAAAAGCCGAATCATTGCTGATACAAAAGCAAGATAATAAACAGCTTCTGAATAACTTTTAGAAAATAGGTGTGATAGCATCTTGCGTTCCATCCATATCTTGTGGTGGCTCAACACGTAACTCCTTCAATATGTGTCGGGCCAACATCATTATCTCAAGATTGTCCACGGATAAATTTATGCCGCGAGCAACCATAAACGCATCATCGTATGTATGCATGCCTTCCAGTTCTGTCTTCTTAAAAATGGTGCTGTCAGCCAGACCCAATTTCAGATCATATCCGTCGTGCGGAATAGCGATTAAATCCGCGGCCTTTCCAAAAGTAGAATCAGCCTGGGCAACCTGCTCGGGTGACATCATGCGTATACCATGCGAACCAGTAGGCCAGTATAGCTGCTCACGCATAAGAACCTTTCTAATCACCGCTTCACCCGTTTTAGGGTCTTGTAATTTCATTAAGTCAGCAGCCAATTGCTCACGCGTCTGTTGATACTGCTCAACATGAACAGCGCCCTGGGGTTCACGACCAGCAAGATTTATAAAGATACGTCCCGGTATCAGGCAATAAGCCCGTGACTTAGTCGGATCGATCGATAACGGATGTGACGGCTTTTTTGATGTACGGATCCAACCCAATTCAATCAAATAACGTGACAATTGGACTTCGTATTTGATTGGACAAAAGCCGTGGTCACTGAATATCATAAGCGGCGTATTTTCAGGCAAAGATTCTAAAAGACGGCCGAGGAACTCATCGATTCGATGATAATAATTGAAAAAGGCTGGAGCATACTCAGGATCATTCTGTACCATTTTCTCCAATAGGAAGTGATTGATACGGTCTGTACCCATAATATGGGTATGAAAAAAGTCCCAGGATTCTTCGTTCAAAAAGTGAAACATGGCTTCCATGCGGGCTTCGAGAGTTGCGTGTAGATCGTTTATCATGGCGCGCTTGTCCGATCGGCCTAGCGCCGCATCGCTGTCAATATGGTACCCTATGGAGCGCAGGTAATCGCACACACCAACAGGATAGGCAACCTTTTCCAAAGACGTAGACAAAAATCCTCCAATCATTATTCCGTTTACGGGCTGGGGTGGATATGTTGTAGGCACATTCATAGCAAACACACGCTTTCCCGTCCTTGAAAGTAACTGCCATATATCCTCCGTAGCCCTCGTGGCGGAATTTGGGAACATAATTTCGTAGGTCCCGGGACGTCGGTCAATAAAACCATATATGCCATGCTTACCAGGATTCATACCCGTCATATATGTCGACCAAGCAACACATGAAACCGTAGGCTGCACAGAGCGCATTTTTCGTATGCCAAGCTGAGAGACAAGGGTAGCCATGTTCGGCATGTAACCTTGGTCGATCAGGCGCGAAAGCAAATCGTAAGGCACACCATCTATACTCAAAACGACAAATTTTGGATTATTAGATACCATTTTATCAACATCCTTTTGACATCAACAATATAAAGACCATAACTTGTTTTCTACACTCAAAACTGATATACATCTTCGTTTAATATATTGCGCTCTTCTATATACCGAATTGAGGAATCTCTCAAACTTTTTCTCTTATTCTTCGCAGGCTGGTACTACAGGTAGCCAAGATCCCTTAGCTGCTTCTTAAGAAGCTCTTCATCTTCGTCGGTCATCTCTTCAGCACTATTAATTGTCTCCTTATGTCCTCCACCTTTTCCAGCAGATTCATCTCTAGCCCGTTTGATGGGGTACTGTGCCAGATACTCCGGATTGACAATGCTCTCAAGCACCCTGCCATCCATCTTCACAGGAACAGGTTCATCAAAAAGATACAGTATCGTGGGCGCAATATCACATACTGTAACTCCCTCGATTCTATGGGATGAAATGTCAGGTCCGTCTGCAATAAATATCCCATTCATACGATGAGAACCAGTATGTCGCGGCGAAAAAGGTCGTTCCTCAAACAATTCTCCTTTGAACTGGTCCTTTAGCACAACGCACCTGTAGTTATTGACTCCAACGATAAGATCGGGATGATTGCATAGCATTGTATCCTCCACTTTATTAGGTGAGCGGATATCAAACTCAAGGTTATGTTTCCTACCCCAGACTCGAAGTTTATCTGCAATTTCAACTGCTAACTTCTGTCTCTGCCCAGGAGACTTAATGAGATTATCGTTTATGTATACTCCACCAAAGGGTATCGTATGGCCTGGATCAAAAGCCACACTCCTTTCAAGATCGATCTGGCCAAGCGTGCCGGAGCGGAGCACACTCTTAGCTTTTCTACCCGTCTCGTAAAGACCCGAAAGAAACCTATTCAACCTCATTGCCCTTGCAATCGTTCGTGCCGAAGAGTAAATCAGCTTCTTAGCTATATGCGATGTCCTGCTGAGCCGTCCCCGCCGTACAAGATAACCTTCACGCTCAAGCCAGGCATTCAACTTAAAAATCTGGTCATTTGGCCCGAAGCCATGGTCCGAAAGAACAACCAGATTGGTATCTTGCCCAACGATGTTCTTGAATTCACCTATTGCTCCATCGATTATGCCCCAGATTTCTTTGAACCTCGCATGTATTTTTTTGCTATTATCGCCCTGGTTAAGTGGGTGACTCTCATCTATATGGTGCCACATAATATGCTGCAACCAATCGGTTCCTGATATAACAAGCCAAAAAAGGTCCCAATTTTTATTTTTCAGCAAGTAAGTTGCAACCCGAACCTGTTTGTGCAGTACTTTCTTAAGTTCGCTTAAGAATAGTTCTGTGTCATCGTAGCGAGCATCGTGATAGGGTATGTATAGTCTATACTCTCCCCCTGCTGCGTCATTGAGTTCCTTCTTTAGGGTCGCCGGAAAAGTATACTGCCTATCGGATGACGCGCCAATGCCTGCTGTAAGAAAACCATTGACCTCATACGGTGGCATGCACAAAGGATAGTTAAGAATTCCTACCCTTTTTTCTTTTGCACTGAGATAATCCCAAACTGCTCGGCCCTTGAAATCCGCGGAGCTAATGCCTTGCAGTTTATAACTATCTCCTCTTTTGTAGTTGAAGTCGTAGATTGCTGTCCTGTCCGGTTTCATGCCTGTGGCTAAAGACAGCCAGGCTGGGCCACTTATAGGAGGTATGGTGCTCGTCATTGGACCAGATGCCCCCTGCTCTATGAGACTTGCTATGTTAGGCATTATGCCTTCCTTGACCAAAGGATTAATCACATCGAAAGTTGCGCCATCAAGACCTACTATGAGAATCTTACGTTCCATGAATCACCTTAACGTACTATCCACACCCCTATCCACCAGAGCCAATAGTACCATGCTCTGCATTAAAAAATCACATTGAATCAATTGTCTGTAGCGCTGTCTCCAACTTATCAATAGAGCTACCCCAATTGAAATTTTTTACTGTTTCTCCTGCGTTCTTAACTATTCGACGACGCAGCTGTTCATTATTAAGCAACAACTTAACCTTGTCGACGATTCCATCCACATTGCCAACCTCCGTTAAGAAACCATTTTCGCCATCTTTGATAATATCCTTTGGGCCACCACAATCCGTCGCGACAACGGCACAACCGCAAGCCATGGCCTCCAATATGGGGGCAGGAAATCCTTCTGAGCGACTGGCCAGAATCCAAACTAAACTTCGGGAATAGATATATCGAGCCTTTTCAATCGATGGCAGCCTTAAATATATATCCGATGGAATCTCTCTTGGCCTACGTCCTGAGCCAATGATACGCTGCGGTATGCCAGGGTAATACTTACGAAGTTTATTAAGAACACTCAAAACAACGACCGGATCTTTGCGACGATCATGCTCAAAAATTGTCCCAACTCCATCTCGTTTGCTATCCGGTACCGAAGGATAATATTGATTCGTATCGATACCGTTTGGGATCACCGCAAGAACCTGCTGTCCAGTTATTTTGCTAACGGCCTTTTCCAAATAGGAGGCAACCACAATTTTAGGTACGTTTTCACTCCAACATGCTGTCATAAGCTCATTATCGTCCGGTATCCATCCATGCACATAATGCACCTTTTTGATATCGGTACTCTTTAATCGTCGTACTTCCTTGCAGGACCACAAACCAACAGCTATAACAATTTCATTACTCTCAAAACTAAATTTCGCCAGATCACTAAAAGGCTCAACGCCGCCTTTAAACAGTTGTAGCCAATCATTTCTGCCCGGATAACGAATTCCCAACCATGCTGCGCGTAAATTCCTCCTGGAAAACATTCTATGCTTGCGAACAAGTAAGCGAACCTGATGTCCTCTTTCAATCAAACCATTAGCAGCTATAACGGTGACCCTATTACCACCGGATCTACCACGCCCGGGTAGTATAAACGTAATTTTCATTTAATCTCTTCGACTGAACTTTTGGTGTAATCCATGCCAGCCAGCCACAGTCTTTGCCGCTATCGTGGGGGGAAGAAAAGAAAGAAGATATCTAAGAAGCGATTTGACGGAACCTCTGCTGCCGAGTGCTTGCCGGAATAAATCGCGCGATCTTAAATTATCGCCCACTTTTAACAACTCCATTCCTAATGCTGCCTTACATGCAGATAACTCCTGTTCAACCAACGACTTTTCCGCAGGATTGAGTTTACTATTACGGACAAGCTTTTCATATAAATAAACCAGAGATTCATAGCTGCCGATAGGGTTGGAAATTCGCTGTGTTGATAAATTACACGAAGACACAGCTGGCCTTTTGATGTGTACTAACACGCGTGTAGTCACTGCCCATCTACCTTCAAGCGCCAAACGACACATCAGATCTTGATCTTCAAAAATTGTCAGCCGTGTATCAAACAATCCTGCGTCAAACAGCGCCTTGCGGTTTGCCAATACACACTGGATTCGTGCAAGGCTGTACTTGACCTGATAAGCCAAAGGTCTTTCAACAACACAAGATTTCCCCTTTAAGAATTCGACTAAACCGGTATATTGAAATTGGCTAACCCGCTCTCCATATTCGTTCAGTAAAATTGCGTCCGTCGTATGCAGATAAAGATTCGGATTTTTCTGAACAGCAGCGACCTGTACAGAGAGCTTCTCAGGTAACCACTGGTCATCTGAATCGAGAAAGGCTATCCATTGTCCCTTTGCCTCCACAACTCCACGATTCCTCGCCGCACTAACGCCAGCGTTATCTTGATGTATATAGCTTATCTTATCAAGATACGGCTCCAGCACCTGCTGGGTTTTGTCCGTGGAGCCATCGTCAACCACAATTATCTCGTAATCCCGATACGTCTGGACTAAAACGCTGTCGATCGCTTTGGTCACAAACTCAGCACGATTATATGTAGGGATTATTACACTGACGCAGACAGTCTTGCTGGCCACCACTATGTCCTTACATCCAACTCAAGATAGAAGTCCAGCCAGATAAGCCTCGCCTTATGTAGATAGATTCTGAATATTTTACAAGTAGCCAACATCCCTTAGTTTCTTCTCAATTTGCTCTTGTTCTTGCGTCGTATATTCTGTCTGTAGAGTTGGCTTTTTGAACAGGATATTCTCGTAACTTATTTCGAGCTTTCGACTAAAAGCTTTAACTAAAGGTTTGCCATCTACGTGTTCCGGAATAGGTATCCCCAAGTAGGCCAGTACAGTAGGAAGTATGTCAACGATATTGCCGTCAAGTTCGGCTGCCGTACGTACTCCAGGCCCCTGGAGCACAATTACACCCTCCTGGCTGTGGGTCCCAAAGCCACGCCTGTATCCTCCATATTCGGGTTTCCATATTACCTCATCACCTACGGTATTATACATTCCAAACACTCCACGCCTGTACCGCACTACTAAGTCTGGCACGCAGCCAGAATCGTCCATAACACCGTATATTTCACCTGCTCTGCTGATCTTATCAACAACTGGTACCGGCGAATCCGGCCCCAAATCCTTAACGATTTCTTCGGTGAGTTTGGTCCCAACAGATCGCCGTTTTTCAGCCGAATCACTCAGTATATAAATCATGCCTGCCAGCGACCCTAAGCTTAAGGCCACGGTCTTTGAAAAATCGACACTACGATTGATATCAGACATTGCCTTATGATGAACAAGCTCAGCTGCTGTTTTTTGTCTTGACTTTTCCGCTATGTTTTTGATTCCCCGATAAAGTGGGACTACAAAACGAACCGGAGGAATCTGCTGCTTAATCCCCCTTTTCAGCGCTCGCCACCTAACATGTCGTCTTGGTCCGGGTGTCAGTTTAAGGTAACCTTTTTGTCGAAGCCATACGTTCAGGTTCACCATACGCTCGGCGTTGCAGAAACCATGGTCCGACATTATAAGCGTCAAAACTCCTGGACCAACCGCGTCCATAATGCTGCCGATAACCTCATCGATGAACCGGTAAAACCGGAGCACTTCATCCCGTTCTTCATTAGTGTACTGCGTAGCCGTCCGGTCGAGCGCGCCCCAAACGTGATGTTGTACAGCGTCGGTACTTTGAATCTGGACAGCAAATACATCCCAGTCAATGTCTTTGATCAGTTCTAACGCCATCTGACATCGAGCGTTCTCTGTCACAATCTGCTGATCTACAAACCCTTGCAGTGTTTCTACACGATCTAAATTAACAATCCGGTAATCTGAGCGCGGTGCCACGTATCGCTCATATACTTCCGTTGGATGTACCGTCTGGGACGATAACCGCGGACTGAGCAGACCAGGCACGACTACACCCCTGACCTTGGGAGGCGGATACGTAATGGGTACATTTATGCTTACAACAGTTTTACCACTGTGGTCGGCTATTTCCCATAAGGTAGGCACCCCTAACCCCGAAAAGGTATTCAGCACCACCTTATTCTTCACACGGTCATAACTGTGAAATCCGAAAACTCTCGTTTTACCTGGATAACAACCGGTCTGAAAGGATGCCCAGGCTGGACCACTTTCGCAAGGTATAACGCTTCTAAGAATCCCATGGCAGCCACTAACTACGGCCTTACCAAGATTGGGCATGACTCCCTCAGCCATGAAGTCCCGACCCAGGTCCCAGGTAAAACCGTCAAGACCAATAATAAGCACTTTCCTACTCATCATGACCCCCTTTCGTTAAGATCGTGAGAATGCCTGCTTGAACCACAATCTGTTTTGTTTCGATAGCGCAAACATAATCACCACATACGTTATACCACAAAGGAAAGCGGATATTGTCCATCTTATTAGCGAATCCCCCTGCCTATTGGTCATCATACCTTCCTTGTACGCAATTATCGCAATAACCAATGCGACAACAGCGGGCAGCACTATCTGTATAGCATAATCTTTGACTTTCATGTTAATTATTCGGCAAACGTATATCGGCTGGACGAGCAATTTGACAATTAACATTGGTATCGCAGTTCCAAGCGCAACACCTATTATCCCGTATCTTGGCGCCAGCAAAATGCTAATCACCAGGTTAGCAATCGCCTCAAGGATTGTAACCGCAGCATAATAGCTGTGCTTGTTCAAAGCGTACATCAGCCCGATTGCAGGATTCTGCGCTAAAGCAAATCCGTAAGCACTTGCCAAGATAAGCAAAACAGGTATTGCGTCCTCGAATCCCTCTCCCACCCAGAGGACAATGAAGCGTCCCCCAAAGACTACGGCTAACATAGCGCAGCCAAAACTCAGCAGAGCTGACACCGACAAACTTCTAACAAACAAGTCCTGAAGTTGTGAATGTTCGTTGGCACCATCCAACGCCGCAAATCTTGGTGTTAGCACACCCATACCTGTTGCAATAAACCTAAGTATGTACCGGATAATTAAAGCCGCAATACCATATATGCCAACCTCGGCTATACCCACCAACTTTCCAATAACAAAACTGTCAAGATTCATGCGCATGATGTCGGCAACTTTTATGACGGTAGCAAGACCGCCGTAAGAAAGCAGCGTCCACAAGACGCCCCATTTAGCTCTTGCAAAGCTAATACGAATCCATGGCGTGAGATACCGAAAGATTAAGTAATTAGCCCCTAATCCAAACATGGCGCCAACAAGTGTGGCAGATGCAACCCCGACCAACCCCTTGCCTCGCACCAACAATAAAACCGTCATGCCCGCGCGCATCAGAGCGGATATGACACTTACAAAATTAGCGGCCACATATCTTTCGTGAGCCATAACAATAGTGCCAAACACACTACTTGGAAAAGTGAGCCCAGCCGCCAGACCTAATAACAATACGACCGATTTGAAATCACTGTAATTTTCTGGCGCTATATCAAAAAACTCTGCCAACAAACCAGCGAATAAGAAAGAAGCAGCAATCACACAGCCCCCAATGCAACAGAACATGCTCATAGCAGTACTGGTTGTCTCCGTTAAGGCTTGCTCATCAGCCTGCCGCACATAGCGGGCGACATAACGTATTAACGCCGAACGAACGCCAAGATCAAGTAAATTGTAGTATCCAACAAATGAACCGATAAGAATCCAAATTCCATAACCGGTTTTGCCCAATCGGTTTATTATAAAGGGCGTTAATAAGAAACCGACAAGTATATTTACAATCAGAGCACACCAGTTACTTACTGCATTAACTTTTAGCGAAGGTTGTTTCAGATTTCGAGATATTGAATTGTTATTAATTCGGCTATGAGTCATTGTGGACGATTCGCTATTTATGGATACACTCCGTCCCCGTCGGTTACAACTTTAAGTTTTGGTAACCGAATTAAAAAAATAAATTGTATTGAGCCTTACTCCGGAATCGTCAACGATGTATTGAGGTATTATATTGCCATCCCGATTACAGGACTGAAATAGAGGCTTCAATCCTTACACCTGTATCAGCCCACAAAGCCAAGATTAAAAAACATTTATATGTTAACACGATCTTAACAAAACCCTGTTTCAAGAAAGCTAAGAGGATTACAGCCATATATCAAATCTTGATTTGAAATTTCATAATGGTCGTACTATGCAAAACGTAAATCCGGTTAATCGGCTCCGCTCCGTAGCTATATAGTTTCGGATACATCAAAGGGTATAATTCCTAAGTAGTAAGTTATAGCCACAAGGTAACCTTGACCTAATAAATCATCGGTACATAATCTCGCGTAGGAAAATAATAGCGCCTCCTCCTTTGACAGCGCCCTATAAAAGTATGGTTTTAATCGGTTATTCTGTCAACGGTTTTTACGATAAAAAAGCAAAAATGTGAAAATTCGCACCCAAACACCGATAATACTTTGACAAAGAGTTCTTCACTAAAAATACGCAATTAAGGCCGATAAAGGTTTTATAGGACAAACAGGGCTTGTATTAGTATAATAATTTCTGCAGAAAGGTCGGTTTCAAAGGTTTCTACTATCTGCGCAGAGACACGATTGAAATCCGGCAGTTTCACAGACGATATACATAACAGGAGTGACGACCGCTGCTGTCAAGGCCCATTTGCCTATGCCGGTTTTCATTTACATTATTTATAAGGATAATAAAAATGATGCGTCCCGTCTCAGGAATTTCTATCATCTTTCGCCCTTGCGTTCTCGTACTATGCTTACTATTCATAGTGGGGTCTTTCAGCAAAGCGCTGGCAGATATCAAGGTTGAACCGGATACGACTGTCCTGGTGGGTCAGGAAGTATTCTTCGATGGCAGTGCCATTATTATTCCAGGAGCTGTGCTTTTATCTAACGGCATGATCAACGGCGAATATACGTGGGATTTTGGAGATGATTATATGTCAATCCAAGGTACCTCAGTATCCCACTTCTACATCAAACCTGGAACCTACACAGTCACCTTAAATGTAACAGATACAAATGGAGCATCTACTACAGAAACCACCACTATCACAGTTACAGGCCAAGAGCCAAAATTACCACCGAGACCTGCAATAAATCCGGTATTAGAGCTTAAGTTTGAAGGTGATTTAAATGACACCTCACCCAGCGGCTTAACAGCACAATGGAGAAATGGACAAGGCCATTTTGTCAGAGGAGCAGAAGCTCAAGCAGCAGACCTAACCAGCGGTTCATACATAGAAGTTTTAGACCCTAACGGCATTCTAAGTGGAATGGATGAACTGACAATATCCGTATGGGCAAAAAAGAAAGAACCTTCTACACAGGGTTACTTGATAGATAAAAATGGAGCATATTATCTAAATATAAAAAGAGATAATTCGAATCCGAATTTCAGAAATACAGTAAAAGGTTATATAGAAACAGAAAATGACTCGGAAGCAGTTTCTAAGTGGCCGGCAAGTGAAACAGCTAACAACCTATGGCATCACTACGCCATAACATACGACGGTTCATTGATGAAATTATTTATTGATGGAATAGAATATGCCTGGAAAGTGGATCAAAAAGGCCCTGTTATTGTGGATTTAACCGGCAAAGTACGATTCTTAACGAACAGTTTGCTAATAGGCAAAAAATCGAATGCTCCTGAAGTATTTGAAGGGTATGTAGATGAAGTCAAGATATATGATAAAGCTTTAACTGCCGAAGAGGTTGCTACAGGATTTGAGTTCTGGCATGCAGACTATCATGGCCATCTTGCCCAATATATCTACGCCCAGATACCCACAGTATTCACAAATAACCCAACAAACAAGATAAAGGTAACAATAACAGGCGATAATGACTATTCTGAAGTAATCTACAATAAGAACAATCTGCAAACAGAAGAAAAATTCTTACTGAACAACTCAGAACTTCCAGCAGGAAATTACAACCTTACAGCTCAAATCCTGGATTCATCTGACAATATATTAGATGAACTGGAAGAAAAGTTCGCCAAGCCCTACAACGGCATACCTGAAGTTGGCATTGATGAAAACAACGCCATAAGAATTAACGGAGAGTTGTTTTTTCCTATAACCCCTTTCGGCCTCGGTAACTTAGAAAAATATGCGCAAAGATACATAAATTCTGTTTTTGGAAAAGAATATAGTGACATCACTTGGGCAGAATATTTAGATAAAACAGAAAGCTTTGGCCTAAAAGCAATTGGCCCGCATGGCGAATTTACAGGGTACGGCAGGAGCAACTCAGACCCAAATATTCTTGCAGAATATGTAAATTCCCACAAAGACCATAATGCAACAATTATGTGGACCTGGGGAGATGAACCTTACTATCATGGAATCCCTGCACCAGTGCACAGGAGCCAGACTTATTTATCTCATAAGCTTGACCCCCAGCATCTTGTAACTACAACCATCCAGGCGCTTCTGTGGCATGAAGGTAGCTGGGATGACGAAAATTGGGGAACTAAGACATTAAGCAGGATGGGATTCACTTATCTTTACAGCGGTAAATGGTTTGGAGGTAAAAGGGTACACACTACGGATGTTCCAGCAATAAGTGGTTATTTTCCTTTTTCAAGTAGAAGTACAAGATTATTAGCCTTTGATTTAGATACCTTTAATAAAGAGCATTATGGCCTTATTCCATATATGTGCTTTCTTGCAGCACCAAACGGCGTAATCGGGCCAGAGCGAATAAGAATGTTTGCCTGGCTTGCCGTTGTGCATGGTGCGAAAGGAATAAACTGGTTCTCCAATCCCCCACCAACTACACCTGAAAACTATGGAGCAATGAAAGAATTTTTTGACAATATCAAAAAGCTGACCCCGATAGTCTTATCTCCTGAGCCAAACAGGATAATTACAGATAGTTCAGATAAAGTAGACGCAATGATTAGGCAAGACAGTCAGGCAGATACATGGATATTTACCGTCAGAATAACAGACACAGATGAGGCTAATGAACCTCCAATAGAGGTAACCTTTACAGTTGATGACTTAACCTCGGATATGACTGTTGTTGAACCAGGTGAATTTTGCCAATCCACTATAGAGTATAAAGGAGACCCTAACGAATCAAAAAGAAACTTTACATTCACTTTAAATAACGCCCCAATTATTCCTGGTAGCTTAGAAGTTTCCGGACATTACAAAAATGGCAAAAAGTACTGGATATACCTCTATGACGATGGACAAGGAAATCTTTATAGCTTTCCGACTACAACTCCACTGCCCACCCGAAATTCATATGGCACAGTAAATTACACCACCGGAGAGGTCTTTGTTGATTTTGGGGAAGTTGCCTATAACTGGAATTGGGGACCTCAAGCTTCTATTCTCGAAGGAGGTGATGCGGTAAGAGCCACCTACCGTCCAGTAAGAAGCGACAGGATTATTTCTCACACCGGCAATACCTTCACAGATACTTTTACCCCCAACGCAGTTCACATTTACTGGATACCTACAAACAATGATGGAAACCAAGCACCTGTATTCGAACCAATCAGTAACAAAGTAGTCAAAATAAACGAAACTCTCATTTTTACAGTAACCGCAACAGATCCCAACGGCGATCCAATTACATACTCGGCTTGGAATCTACCGGCAGGAGCCACCTTCGTCGATCAAACCTTCAGTTGGACCCCAGGCAATGGACAGGCAGGCACATATAATGTGACATTCGTTGCGAGCGACGGTAAGACACAAACTACGCAGACAATCATCATAACAGTCAACGGCATCAATCAACCACCCAAAATCTCACCTATCGATGATAAATCAGTCGATGAGAACAGCCTATTGAGCTTTACAATTGACGCTGTTGATCTCGATGGTGATAGTTTAACGTTCACTGTTGAAGGTTTGCCGAGCGGTGCGATTTTCACAGAACAGACCTTCAATTGGACTCCCAGCTTCGACCAAGCAGGAACATACGAGGTTACATTTATCGTCAGCGATGGCCAAGCACAGGATTCCGTTACTATCAATATTAAGGTAAACAACATAAATCAGCCTCCTGTCTTTAATGCAATATATGATAAAACAGTCCATGCCAATGAAACTTTGACCTTCACAGTTGAGGCGATAGACCCCGATGGTGACAAGATTAATTATTCAGCTTCGGACCTGCCAACCGGCTCAACTTTTATCAACCAGGTCTTTAACTGGACGCCAAGCCAAGACGACATCGGCATCTACCAAATCACTTTTATCGCAAGTGACGGACAAGATCAGGATACCGAGACGATCACAGTAACCGTCATCGACTCAGATACAAATCCACCTTCGGCCAAGGGTTTCTCACCAGATGTGGGTGAAATACAAGTTCCTGCAAATAATCTCGTGACTCTACATGTCACTGATAATGATACCGGCGTTGATGCCAATTCAGCTACGAGACCTACGAAAACGTAAGATACGTGACATCCATTAGGATTTACCTTAAGAATGAATTACAACCCGTGCCAATTGCCAATTAGTAACTCAACAAAGCATTTCAAGTCACATCTTTCCTCACGACGGCAGAGAATTTCTTTAATGGCAGAAACCGCTATTGTGATAACAGTAACAGTCGCTGGCATTCGCTTTTTAATTGCGGGCGTCAACTCGAATGTAGCCTGGATAGCCGTGCCAGCGGTCTTGGTTATTGCAGCCCTGGCTCCGACTATTTTCAGGGCAGACGACTTCGCCAAGATCGGTATGAACAGCGAACAAGTCAAGTTCTCTTTAATAATGGTCACTCGGGTATGTGTTGTCATTTTTCCGGTCTTGCTGTTAGGTTTATTAATGCTAAGATCCTTCGGATTAACATTACCTCTGCAGACTTCCACTTCACATGGAAAAGGCTGGATTTACTGGTTAATTTATCAATTCATGTATGTCGCAGTAGCAGAAGAAGTATTCTTTCGCGGATACGTGCAAGGTAATATCTCAAGACTCATAAGCACACTCAAGTTTGAGCGCTATAGGATAAAAAATATAGCATGTATAGTGTTGTCAGCTACTTGTTTCGCGGCTGCGCATGTTATTGTTCAGGGACAAATGGTCGCGGCTGTAACATTTCTACCTGGTCTCATCCTCGGCTGGCTGTTTATCAGAACCGGCTCTCTGCTGGCGCCAATTTTATTTCATGGGTTGGCTAACACCTTCTACTGTATGCTGGTGATGGCATTACTATAGACCCCCATCAGTTTGACATTCACTGCGCTCAATACTCAACACCGCCACATAGCCCTATAACATATCCTTAAAGAAGCTATGACCGATAAGAACACGAATTTAGACACAACACAAAACGCGGTTTTAAGTGCAAGCTCCGACAAGTCGATAAGCTCTTAGTTGGAGAAGGTATGTGAAGACCGAGAGGTGATAAGTTGTACATTCGCAAGGCTTTACTGATAGCCAGAGCAGCCCTTATCCTGATTTTAGCGCTATTAATCATCAGGACAGTAATGATGCCGCAGGAATTAAAAGAGATTCTCGGACCGAACCTCGCAGCGGGTACAGATAGCTCAGCAGAAACTAACATGCCAAATTTAGCTGATACGTCCGTACCAGATTGCGCAGCTATTATAGAGAAAAACATATTTGGTGTGGCCAATGAACCATTTACCAAAAACAATATCGCAGATGTTGCACCCGGCTCCGCCAGCCAGGAACTTGGCTTAACACTGCTCGGCACCATCGCAGGTAGCCCATCACTTGCCAGAGCAGTAATCAAACATACGGATAACAACATAGCCAATATGTACAAGACCGGAGATACGGTTGCAGATGCATCCGTCGAAGCCATAAAAAAAGATGCTGTTATTTTACTTTACAAAGGAAGGGAAAAAATACTAAGACTCAACACTACAAATCATGCCAATACAGGCAGCAACAAAGAATCAATGCCACAGAATAGCAGCGCATTAGTAGAAATGCCATCAGATCAGATAGCAAATGAGAACACGTCAACAAGAATTAGTCGAGTAGAATCCATCTTAGATAAGGCAGTCATCGAACCTTATAGTTCAGATGGCCAAATACAAGGTCTCAGACTGTCCGGGCTCGAGGACGTACCGTTAGCCAAGGACTTTGGCTTGAGAAATGGTGACATCATTCAAATTGTCGACGGCCAGAGACTAACCAGCAAGCAGAAAGCCTTCCAGGTTTTCAAAAAGGCACGTACTCAGCCGAGTATAAATATCGAACTGTCGCGCGATGGTAAAACCAAAGAGCTATTATTCGATTTGCCGTAGTCAGTTGCTATTGAATAAACCTTAAGCAGAGAAGTTAACAAATGAAACACAGGTTATTTGTAAAATTGTTGCGAAAGGGACATCAGGTGCTAAAACCAACGATGATGCCTTTATGTATTCTTTTTATGACCTTCGCGTCGTTTCTTGGCTGCAACAACAAACAAGAGGGTAAACCAGCAACAAAACTTACGGACGAAAAACAACCGAAAGATGAAGTTGCCGTGCCAAATACCTCAATCAATCCATCTGCACGACCAAATTTACAGCAACAGCCCTATAGTGGCAGCTTCGACTCCGCACGTGTATCCAATCCCACTACCAGCAACATCGAAAATAACTCAAAGGCCAGCGGATTCATTCAAGCTGAAGCTGCAAGTGGAGTAAAAACCACTACAGCTACATCTACAAAACAGCCTCAAGATGGTGACAACTTGCCGGAAACGACAAAACCAGATTCTCCATTACATATCCAGTCAGATTCAGAGCCAGTTGTTAACATGCCTTTGCTTGAGCAACCCGGCTTGGCTGATGAGCTTATCTCGGTGAACTTTGAACAGGCGGACATTCGGACAGTCCTTAAGACTATCGGGGACATAACAGGCATCAATTTTGTAGTGGACGAGAACGTTCACGGCACCGTTACAGTTATGTTCCCCACAAAGATACGTGTCGGTCAACTTTATGAGATTTTAGAATCAATCCTCGAGGTCCAAGGCTACGCTGCTGTCCCAGCAGGGAATCTTGTCAAGGTAGTACTAAAAGCAGAGGCAACAAAACGCAATCTGCAGGTTCGCATAGGCAGCGATCCATCCGGAATACCTAAAAACGACACGGTTGTCACACAGATTATGCCGCTTAAATACGCCGATGTTGGCGAAGTCAGTCAGATCATCCAGCCGATTCTGGCTGAGGGCTCCCAGATGGCGGTGTATCCAAAGACAAATTCTCTCGTTGTTATTGATACTTCATCCAACATCCAGCACATCGCTAAAATTGTTCAACAACTTGATGTGCCGAGCTTAAAAGAACAGCCTACTGTTTTCAACCTCCAGTATGCCTCCGCTCAGGTGCTCAGCGAACAAATAACAGACATCATTCAGAAGAGCCAGGTTACATCTGCACAGTCTGCTCGCCCACGCAGTCCCAGCCCAACGGCGACGGGCTTTAGAATCCTTCCAGATGTACGAACCAACTCGCTCATAGTTTTTGCCAATGCTCGTGACACTGAGACAATAAAAAGACTAATAAAGCAACTTGACGTACCAAGACCCTCGGGCGCAAACAACGTTCACGTAATTTATCTGAAAAACGCCCAATCAAAGGAAGTTGCTGAATCGCTCAACGCTGTTCTGGCAAGTCTGAGGATGACCGGAGCACTTGAAGCAGCTCAGCCCATACAGGTTACCGCTGATGAGGGTACAAACGCACTTGTAATTGCAGCCTCACCCCAGGACTTTGAGGTTGTCAACGAAATCGCACAGAAGTTAGACATCGTTCGTGAGCAGGTCCTGGTTGAGATGCTCATTGTGGAAGTCAGCGAAGATACCTTGAGAGAATTAGGTGTTGACTGGGCAACTATCGACGAAGCAATCTCTGATAACTATCGTGGTTTTGCACAAACAAATTTTGGCCCGCGAGTTGATTTTATCACGGGAGATTTCGAGGGATTGAGTGTTGGCGCATACAGAGCTACCGCCTCTGGAGTAGGCATCGCCGCAATCCTCAATGCTCTGGAGAGAGACCGTGGCGTCGATATTTTATCGACACCACACATTGTGACTTCCAACCATCAAAAGGCCAGCATAATCGTAGGTGAAAATATACCGTTCGTCACCCAATCCCGGATTACGGAAACCACAGATCTCATTACGCCGACAGTTATAAAAACGTTTGAATACAAAGACGTAGGAATCACTCTTGAGATAACACCTCACATCAGTCAGGGCGGACTTGTCAGGTTGGAGATCAACAGCGAGTTCACCAAGCTTCTCGAAACCGTAACCTCTACTTCGACTGATACTCCAACAACGGCAAAGAGAAAGGCAGAAACCGTTGTTTCCATGAATAGCGGCTCGACCATCGTCATTGGCGGTCTCATCCGAGATGACAAAGTCACGGTGGAAACGAAGGTCCCATTGCTGGGCGATGTTCCTTTGTTTGGGGCACTATTCAAACATCAAACAGATAATTTACAAAAAACTAACCTGCTAATATTTATAACTCCACACGTATTGGGCAATCAGCAGGACCTGGAGCAGATAACCGAAGTGAAAAAAAGAGAGATGCAATCAAAATCCAATAAACCTATGGCAGAAAAAGATGATTAGCGCCGCATAAAACCTGCATAGCCAAGTTCCTTTCTTGGCACAGGCAGCGCATAAAATAATAAAGTGGATACAAACGTGGGAACACAAACAGAAAGTCAATACATGGCGACCATTTCGCAAGAACAGCTAAATCCCGAGCTTGTTCGGAAGCTGCCGCTGGAATTTCTAAAAAAGCAGTGCGCCGTTCCCGTCACACTCGAAAACGGCGAAATAGCAATTGCACTTGCCGACCCACTTAACATCGAGGCTTATGATGCGATAACGACCATATTAGCAAAGCCGTGCACTAGAATTATCTGTCCGGCTTCCGAAATAGAACGCGCTATAAGCTGCTGTTACTACCACAGTGAGAACATTGACAAAGCTGACGAAAATATCGACCCTCATAATTCACCTAACAACGACAACAACGCAAGCTTTGTTCAAACTCACGCTGAAGATCTTCTTAACATTGCTAATAAGGCACCTGTCATAAAGCTTGTAAATAAGATTCTTTTTCAAGCTGTGCACAGTCGCGCCAGTGATATCCACGTAGAGCCGTACGAAACAAACGTCAGAATAAGATTTCGAATTGACGGAGTGCTGCATGACGTATCCGAGCTACCTAAACAACACTTGCCGGCACTATTATCCAGACTCAAAATCATGGCAAACCTGGATATCGCTGAGCACAGATTACCACAGGATGGTCAGAGTAGAGTAAAAATAGCCAAGGACTTAGTGGACATTCGCGTCTCAGTGATTCCGACCTCTGGTGGTGAACGAATGGTGCTAAGGCTGCTTGATAAAAGCAACAGCAAATTGGGTCTGCATGAAATAGGCTTTTCCGATGACGTGCTTGACAGCTTTCGTCGGCTGATCCGGACTCCACATGGGATAATTTTACTCACTGGTCCAACAGGCAGCGGTAAGACAACCACACTCTACGCTGCACTTAACGAGCTCAATTCCGAAGAGCGAAACATCCTCACAGTCGAAGATCCGATTGAGTACCAGTTGCCCGGAATCGGGCAGATGCAGGTAAAGCCGAAAATAAATCTCACATTTGCCAATTGCCTGCGCCACATTCTCAGACAGGACCCTGACATCATAATGATAGGTGAGATTCGCGACTCCGAGACCGCTGAGATAGCAATCCAGTCCTCGCTCACAGGCCATCTGGTCTTGAGCACTCTTCACACAAATGATTCGGTCTCAGCTATAACTCGGCTGATAGACATGGGCATTGAGCCTTATTTGATTTCTTCTTCAGTCATAGCAGTTATGGCGCAACGACTCGTAAGAACCATCTGTCCGCAGTGCAAGCAACCCACCCAATTAAGTGACGAAATGCTCTCAGCCTGGAGCGACAGGGAAAAACTCTCAGCTTCTGACGGGCGGTTCTACAAAGGACTTGGCTGTGATAACTGCCTTCAAACCGGATATTTGGGAAGGACAGGTATTTTCGAATTGCTTATCGTTGATGACGATGTCAAAGAGCTAATTACAAAATGCAGCAGTACACACGCGATCAAAGAACTTGCCAACAAGAAAGGTATGAGCACGCTGCGAGAGGATGGATTGCACAAAGCGCTGGCTGGCCAGACATCTTTGGAGGAGGTTTGCAGAGTGACCCAGGATAGCGTCTCTAAAGCCACAGGAGTAAATGAAGGTGTGCGCAGTTGAATCCAGTTTGTTAAAGTATAAACGAGCTTCGTCAAACAAGCCAGCGAGAAGACAGGGCCACTACCGTGACGTACAGCAGATACCCAAAACAGATATCGCCGTAAGAGTAAGCTCAAAAGACGTTTGCAGGTTGACTCGCCAGTTAGCAACCTTGCTGCGTGCAGGGATGCCGCTTGTGCCTGCTCTTTCGGCGCTCACAGAGCAGCTTAAAAGCTCCTCAAAAAGCCAAACTAAATATATTCAGTCACGCGAAAAGATTCTGGCGGAAATCGTAGAACAGGTTCGCGACAGTGTAAACGCAGGAAGTTCGCTGGCTGATGCGCTGAGCCAGCATCCGGTTGTTTTCTCGCCCTTGTTTGTTAATATGGCAGCCGCAGGCCAGGCCAGCGGTACGTTAGAGGAAATCCTCATTCGCCTGGCAGATATACTCGAAAAACGACTCCACATAGCAAGCAAAGTAAAATCCGCGATTGCCTATCCGCTGATGATGACCGTCGTCGCAACCGGTGTAGTGGTCTTCCTAATGTCCTATGTCGTGCCAAGCATTACGCAGATATTCCTCGACATGAACCAAGCTCTTCCCTGGCCAACAAGAATACTGATTTCAGTCAGTAATTCAATAAAGGCGTATACAATTATAGCTGCTTTAACGTGCTGCGCAGCGATCCTTGCAGTTGGGACTTTGTACCGAAGCAAACAGGCAAGGTCGATAATTGACCACTCAAAGTTGAAGCTGCCTCTTTTCGGCAAGCTGATTCTCAAAGTCGAGACAGCTCGTCTTACGAGGACGCTGGGTACTCTTCTTGTTAGCGGTATTCCGATACTTCGTGCTCTGGATATTACAAAAGGTGTCATTCAAAACAGCTTTGTCGCAAGCGCCTTGGACCGCGTACGCGACTCAGTCAGTAAAGGTGAAGCTCTGGCAAACGCTGCAAGGACGGTGGAAATTTTTCCACCTGTTGTCTTTCACATAATAGCTACAGGTCAGCTCAATGGCAATATTGAGCAAGGCCTTATAAATATAGCTGATATGTACGACGACGAAGTCGAGATAGCAGCCAAAACACTGACATCACTGCTCGAACCGGCGATACTTCTAATTATGGGTATGGTCGTGGGCTTTATAGTACTGGCGATTTTACTGCCTATATTCGAAATAAACCAACTCATTTGAGGGAGGCCTTTGACATGTTTAGTAAAGATAGAATTCGCCACAAGCTTGGTATTGTAAAAAGCAATCATTGCGCTGGTTTTACATTGATCGAGCTTATGATTGTGGTTGTCATCCTTGGCCTTCTTGCGACTGCGATTATGCCGCGAATGTTAAATAGGCCCGAACAGGCCCGAAGAGCCAAAGCCAAGATAGACATTCGCAATATCGAGTCAGCTCTCGCCTTATTCAAGACCGATACCGGCCGTTTTCCAACCACCTCTGAAGGTCTACAAGCTCTGGTTTCAAATCCGGGTGTGAAGGGCTACAACAGTGACTGCTACCTCGACAAGGTGCCTGTGGACCCCTGGGGCAATAAATACGTGTATCTCTCTCCAGGCCTTCACAGCAAAGACTATGATTTGGAATCCTACGGCAAAGACGGTGAAGACGGTGGCACAGAAGATAATGCCGACATCGAAAGCTGGAATCTTGAGAGTTAAAGATCGCCTATACTGCAAACTGGCCTAGGTAGCTAACAGATAGCACAGAATACTATGTACGAAGTCAAATTTATAAACACAAAACGAATGGATGCCTTTACGCTTCTTGAGGCTGTCATTGCTCTGGCCATCGTCTCTATCGCTTTGCTGGGTCTGCTCAGGTTAAATCTAATCAGTATTAGCATGGTCGATCGCGCACAAGCTACTTGCCAGGCTGCACTCCTGGCACAGCAGAAAATTGAAGAGGCACAATGCCTGGGATACTCAAATTTGGGAACCCAATCCGGCATTGTGCAGAGAGATGGTTTAACTATGCATTGGCAAAGCCAGGTTATTGATTTGCCGTCAATGCTGTTTGACGAGCTAAATGTCACCGGGCTGCGCAAAGTGCTCATCGATGTCTCGTGGAAGAATGGCAGCAGTCAAAGACAAGTACAATTATCAACATACGTAGCTGACAGAAACTTACAATGAATAGTTACGCAAAAAAAGCAGGTTTTACTTTAATCGAAATCCTAATAGCTACAGCTATAACCGTAACTATCGTATCGGTCGTTTACGGTAGTTACCGCGCAGCGGCAAGCTCTGCCCAGGCATGTGAGGCAAAAATGGAACTTTCACAAAAAGCTATGGCCGTGCTTGAGCAGATGGTTCGGCAAATACGTTGTGCATACATCGACAAAAGTGAATATATAACAGGTGCTGACAAATCTTCCTTAGAAAAGCTGCAAAAGAAGCCGCAGAACAAACGTAACTATTTTTATGGTGACCCCGATGACGTATGTGGTGAAGTGATTCGTATAGTAACCACACACTGCAACTTTGCCTCGGCTGGTTCAAGGGACGGCCTATTCAATGTAATATACAAATTTGACGCAAACAATTCTGCGCTCTTTATTAGCGAATCACGATTTATCACTACTTCAAGAGAACCGGCTGAAAGAGCAAACTGGAAACTTTTGCTCGAAAAAGTTAGCGACATTGAACTGGCATTTTATGACAGCCAAACCTGGGTGAGAAGATGGGATTCGGATAAGACAGACCTGCCGAGCGCGGTTAGAGTCAGCCTCGCAATAGAAGACAATAAACATCGGCTGCACTGGTTCACAACTACATCATTCCTGTATTGTGCGAACAGTTCGAATTATAAATCTGAATCAAAATGACAGCCCCGATAAAGAACAAATGAGAAAAACACTAACATATAAATCAGGATTTGTGGTCATTGTCGTATTAGCTTTGGTTATGCTGCTGACCGTTCTTTTGTTCGGTTTAAATTACAGGTCCCGCGCCAACCTACATGCTGTGGACTATATGTTCAAAAACACCCAGGCGCTAAATTATGCAAGAGCCGGTCTTAACATAGCCATCGCAGCTATCAAAAATACCAAGAATCTTAATGACAATAAAAACCCGCTGAATCTGCTATCAAAAGAGCATACCTTTGAACTTAACAATGGCTACTGCTCGATAGCTCTTCTCGAAGAAAGCGGCAAGTTAAACGTTAACTTGCTTAAAGAAAAAAGCGGAAAATTAAACCGAGCAAGAATAGACCAGATGCTTCGGCTGATCGACTTGCTCAACCAACAGCGATGTTTGGATTCGCCTATCAGTTACAGTTTAGTTCCTGCGATCATTGATTGGATTGACCGCGATGATGAAGTGACTTGCTTACCCTTCGTAACACACAATAACCTGGGTGTTGAGTCCGATTACTATAGTAACCTCGATACCCCCTACCACTGCAAAAACAGGCCACTCAATGCGATTGACGAGCTTCTATTAGTTAAGGCAATGACGCCACAGATACTCGATCTCATGCGCGATTATCTAACCGTCTATGGCAATGGCAAAACCAACATCAATTGCGCACCTAAGCCTGTTATCCAAAGCCTTTCAGAGAAGATGGACTCTGCTTTAGCACAGATGATTGTTGATCGACGCAAGATAAAATCTTTTGAAAATATAGCCGAATTACGGCATGTTCCCGGCATGACCGACGATATTTATAGTGCTATCAGCAAAATTATTACTGTAAGTCCGGAAGAACAATACTACAGTGTCACGTCACAAGGAGAATGCGACGGCCTTAAATGCACCATAGCCGCAATACTTACACGAAACCCAGCAACCAAAAGCGTCGAAGTTATTTTGTATAAGGAGCTTTAATCTACACAAGTAATGTTGTTTTACTAAGATTTTTAACAGTTAAATCATGGTTAAACGCTGCATAGGCATAGATATAGGTCAATCATACATACGCGCGGTTCAAATCGCCCGCAGAGCAGACCAGTTCTGCATAGAAAAGATTTTTAGCACACAAACGCGTCGTAGCACCGACTCTCAGCCGAATGTAATCAGATCACTTATAGATGAGCAAGGCTTCGACCGACATGCTGAGGTTGCAGTCTCGATGCCGCGTGACGCTGTTTTCTTCCGTGATATTGAAGCCGACCAGGCCGGTCTGGAGAAAATCCTCGAACAGAATATATCCTCGCTGGAATATAACTTCCCAATAGAAACAGACGAGTTGATTACCCAGATATACTCATACAGACAAATATCGGATAAGAAGTATTCTGTTCTTGCAGTCGCAGCATCTAAAGATTCCTTACGACAAACGCTACAACTTTTAGATACTGCAAGGATGCAGCCTAAGCTCGTTGAGGCTGCGGCTTTCGCACTCTACAGCACTGTCGCAATTAATCACCCTGAAATTACAACAAGCACCGCTGTCTTAGCCTACATTGACGAATCCTATCTTACACTGGCAATTACCCAAGATAATAAAATATTAATCGTCAGAAATATCCCGATTCCTTCGCGATCCGATGAGGACACTGATTCTATCCGCGAACAGGTCGCACAATTATTTGTATACGAGGTCCGAAATACCTGGCGCAAGGCATTTGCATGTGAACTCGATAAATACTGCGATATTTATCTCACCGCCCCAGAGGACATCCTTGATAACATCTACGCCCTTGCTGGAGAAAATCTATATAGCCGGATAGTAACTATTAATCCATACGCCAATGTGCAATGTTCTACCGATAACAAAGCTACATCTGCTATATCTATCGCAGAGGGTCTCGCATTAAGATCTCTGGCGCCCGAACAGACCAAAGGTATCAATTTCCTCAAAGCTGACCAGGCGAATACGGAATCAGCCTTTAATTTGAAAAGAGAACTTGCAATCTGTGCTCTGCTTGCAGTCGCAATTATAGTTGTTTGGCTCATCGGCCTATTCACGCGACTATCTTATCTGGAGAAAGACTATGCAGGCATTAAAGCTGAAATGAATAATGTCTTTTTGCAAACTTTGCCCGAAGAAGAGAACATTGTTAATCCACTTGCTCAGCTTCAGAATAAACTTGATTCGTTTCGAAAGGACCACGGGCTTTTTGCCAGCTTCAATTCAGCTAATCTGAGACCATTACAAATCTTACATAGCATAAGCACCAACATCCCTTCAGATACGAACCTAAAAGTCGATGACTTGCTGATAACTTCTGATTCCGTACGAATCACCGGCTCCTGTGATTCTTTTGAATCAATGCACCAGTGCCAGCGTCTCCTTCAAGAAATGCCAAGCTTAACACTCGTCGATGTACCAGATATACAACGAGAACCAAAGACCGGCCGAATACACTTCACAATCCTGCTGACCTCAAAAAACACGGAGAATAAATGATACGCTTAACAAAAAGAGAGAGATTAATTGCTATAACATCAACGGCTTTTATAGCTGCATGGATAATATTTACGTTCACAATTAAGCCTGCCCTGGCACGGATGCAGACACTTAGCCGGGTCATCCCTGAAAAACAGCATGAGCTGCAAAAACTTCGCACTAAGAGCAGAGAATATATCGCTTTGCGCCGCGGCATGCAGAGCATCCGCAAGAAAGTGACAACACAAAATGAATCTTTAGGACTATTGCCTTTTCTTGAATCATTGATCCAGGAGCACGGCCTCGCTGAAAAAGTTATAACGATGAAGCAACGGATTCTCGAACTTGAGCCGGGCTATTCCGATGTTGTCATTGAATTAGAGCTTGAAAATTTGACTCTGTCACAGCTTATTAATCTCCTCCAGCAGATACAGACATCAAACATCATGACGCAAGTCGAGAATCTACATATTACAAAGAGCCAAGCAAATTCTAATTTGCTCAATTTCTCATCCGAAATACACAGCCCAAAGTTTACACAAAGCGCGCTATAGCCGACAAACCAACTCCGTTTTCACAAGCTACAACATCTCTCTATAACCCTTGGATTCAATTCTGCCTTTGGACAGTTAGTTTTGTTGGACTTTTTAGTAAAATTTACATAAGTGCAAAAAATATAAGAGCTTAAGTGCAAAAGAGCACAGGCGCAAAAGTTGGCAAAAATTCGCAGAAATTCGCAAAAATCTCGCTTTTTGAGCAGAAATATACAAAAATACGCAATTTTTAGTAATGTTTAATGGTTGATTGCTTTGAGGGACTTGACAAGGCCATTTTTTGCCCATTTTAAGCTTGACAGAAGACGGAACCTAGGGGGTGAAAAAGGGCACAAGAGCACCGGCATACAAGCAGCACAAGAGTTTCAACGTAAATGAGTACAAGAATAAATAAGAAAGATGCGGAGAATTTTAGTTTTTACCTGTCGGCTATTCGCGATACAATCACGAGTTGAGATCAACTGCGAGTGAGATTTGCAACCGTATTAAAAAGAGTCAACACAACGAATATCTTTATAATAGCCGATGGATTATTGCCTGTGTGACATTCTTTGCTTGTTGTGAAAAGACCGTAAGAGACGATAAAATAGAATAAAATAATTTTGGTGTTAAACAAAAGAACTGTAGTCATGGGAGAAAGCATTATGAGTGATTTCAAGTATACACCAGATGAGGAAATCGCCATTCACAGAATTGGAGCGATTAAACATATGTGTCGGCCATTTCTGTCACATGAAAACGGTCTGCCAGAGTTGGTAAAAAATTCAGCAGCGGCGTATCTCAGAGAGGACAGAAAACCAAATGAACGCATCATTACTTTGATTTTTGCACGTGGACGGGGAAAATCAGGAGCAAGAATTGGATGTCTTGATCTAGTTGGGATGACGAGTGAACAAATAGAGAGGGATTTTAGACATTGGGCTGATCCAGAAGCAGCCACAAGAGCAACTGATCGTAAAATTCGTGTCGGGGAATTAGGTGGCCATGGTAATGGTGGCAAATGTTACATGACACAGATGTTTGAGGGTCATGCCATTTTACACACGGTTCGTAGAAGAGTGGGATGCCGATATGGTGTGGGAGGTGGAAGAGTAGATTTTGGATATGTTCCAGACGTGAAGCAAGGCAAAGACTTTCGGGTAAATGTGGCATCTGAGGAGATAGAGGGATTGCTTAGAAGCTTGGGAATAAGTACAAGTGGCCTTCCAGAGATTTTACAAAAGGCCGTTAAGTGTGCAAGCGGATTTACTCTCGTTGAAGGTGTCAAACCCAAAGATTGGAGAGGAGCGCAAGTCGTACATAATCTGCTTGAGAGTATCTGTGAGCATCCTCAAATGACCACTCCTCTGCAGTTGTGTAAGATATTTGTTGTTATCAATGGCGTCGCATTCAATAATGGTGAGACATTGTCTCTGCCCGCAGTTGATCCCATGCCAGGTTCTAAAGAGCCTCGAATTATAAAAGTTCCAGAAATACTTGATGATCCTGTTTCTAGACAGGAGATTAGTACAATAAAGACCGCAGATAAGGGCGCAAGACAGCTTTTGATTTTCACATCGGAGAAAAACATGAGGACCGGGCGGGGAGCAAAGAGACAATGGAGGCATACTGTAAATTTCCATACTACGGAATCTGGGATTATCGGAAGGATTCCAATGTCTAACCTTGATGTTGACTCAAGCTACAGAGACTACATGTACTGTGACTGTCACTTAGATTCACTTGATCAGTACCAGCGAAATGACCGAGGACCACTTGCTGAAAGTCCTTTAACTAGAGCAGTTAATGCTTGGATATCTGGCCAGGTTCGTGAATACTGCAGAGAGTTTGAAGCTAGGGAGAGGCAGCATATTCGGCGGCAAGATAGGGATCAATTAAGTAGGATTAATGAATGGTTGGATAAGTGGAAAAATAAATTTATGCAAGAACTGATTTCCGGTTTATATGGAGAAGGCGAAGGTATTGTGACACCTCTTCGTCCAGCTTTACCATCAGGCACACCAACTTCGATTGAAGTCACAACAAGCTATCCTATGGCAGGTATTGGGGTGTACATGCGACCGATTATAAAGTTCTTTGACTGCAATAATCGAAGAGTGAGGCCTGTACCTTATAAATGGGTGAGTGAGGACAACAACATCGCAATGGTAGATGAAGAGCTAATGCAGATTCAAACTTTTGTAGCGGGGCAGACAACAATTTGGGCAGAAACTCTGGATCGTAGAGTCAGGTCAAACAAGATTTCTCTTGAGGTAGTACGTGTAGGAGAAATACGTGTAGTTCCTAAAGAATTAGAGATGCCAGCTGGGACAAGAAGGCATCTTGAAGCGACATGTAGGCTACCCAATGGGGAAGATATAACGGGGGTACATTTAACATGGCTTGAGGATGACTCATCTATCGCAAGGGTGACTTCAAGCGGACTAGTCTTTGGGATTAAGCCAGGAAAAACAAAAGTTACAGCTATTGACGAAAGTTGCAAGTCAGATATACCAGCGACTATAGTCGTAACCTCTGGTGAGGGAACAGGAGAGGGATCACGGAAAGGAAGAGGGTATCCAATGGTGCTAGTATCCGAAATCGACACGGCTCCAGAAGAAGAACAGCCAGCATTATTCAGAGCAGACGAACCTCCAGTAATGCAACGACCAAAAGACGTAGATAACAATATTTGGTGGATTAACCTTGCATCGCCGTTCGCGCGGCTTTATTTTAATGACAATAGGTATGGCGTTAAATCTGAAGCATGGCGTATATATCACGTTGAGAGATACATCGATATAATAGTTCAAATAGCATTAGCCAATGGACCAGATTGTGATAAAGCATTAATAGCCAGAGATTGGTTATTTAGAAACGGAGAACTGGAAGCTGATATTAGGAAGAAGGCAATCGAATCACTCGTTGACTTTATACACTCAGGAGAGATGGCATAAGAGCCAAATTAGGATATGGGAAAGGGATTAAACATTGCAGAAAAGCTCCTGGTTGCAGCAAGTGAAATAGAGGAGAATGGAAAGGGCTTGTTCTCTGCTGAGGACTTGGTAGTTGCGGCCTGGAAGAAGTTCCCTGATGCTTTTGGGCTACAAGGTTATTTAGATGGGCAAGGGAACCCAATTTACCCTAATTCGAATAGGGTATATGCAGAGATAATGGGGAGCAAGCCTCTTCGAAAACAGGGATTGCTTCAGAAAGTTGGAAACAAGATGTATAAGCTCACGGAAGCAGGGCGAGCAAGAGCCAGAGGAGCACGGAGTACTAACTCGGGTCCGTTTACTCAGAAGTTGACACTTGGGCGTGAGCAGGTTGATCAGATTAGGCATCTGTTTGAGTCGAAAGCAGCTCAAAAGATGCGGGAAGGAAAATTGGAGGATATAACATTCTTCGACGCATGTGGATTTTGGGGTATTAGCCCAAGGAGCGGAGCTAAGGATCTATGGAGTAGATTTGCAGAGGTCCAGACAATTGTGGAGCAGGGGCTGAGTACACTAAAGTCGAGTTGTGCAGTGAGTATAATACATGGTTCAAATCCTTATACAGCCGATGATCTACAGACTCTGCAAAAGTTGCATAAGTTTCTTGAGGAAAAATTCGCCGAAGAATTGATAGTGATAAAGAAGAGAAATGATGAGAGGAAACTATAAAAAGGCGTTCGTATCCTTGGTAAAAGAGATTCCGAATCGGCCCAGGTATATAACCGAAAGGGGATCGGCGTATTGCGCCGACTCTCTGGATATTCTAAAAAACATACCAACGGGGTCTATAAACCTCGTGTTGACTTCTCCACCATTTGCTTTAAGAAGAAAAAAATCGTACGGGAACGTATCAGCATCAGAATATGTGGATTGGTTCTGGCCTTTCGCCAAAGAAATCTTTCGGATTTTGAAAACTGATGGTAGTTTCATACTTGATATAGGTGGATCATGGAACAAAGGTGAACCCACTCGCAGCCTATACCATTTTCAAGTTTTGCTTCGGCTATGTGGGGATAATGGGCCGTTTAAGTTAGCTCAAGAGTTTTACTGGTACAACCGGGCAACCATGCCAGCACCCGCACAGTGGGTAACTGTTGAGAGAATAAGAGTCAAAGACGCCGTTCACCCTATATGGTGGTTGTCCAAAACAGCAAGACCAAAGGCATCAAACATGCTGGTACTAAAGCCTTATTCGAAGAGTATGAAGTCGCTTATGGAACATGGTTATAATTCGGGTCCCAGACCATCCGGACATGTAGTATCTGAGAAATGGAACCGAGACAATGGCGGAGCGATACCATCAAATGTCATAGAAGTATCCAACACAAAGAGTTCGGATGAGTATTTGAAAGGATGTCGGAAAAATAATTTGGAAGTACATCCAGCAAGATTCCCGGAGGCAGTGCCTGAGTTTTTCATTAAGTTCCTGACGAGGCCAAGGAACCTTATCCTTGATCCATTTGCAGGAAGTAATGTTGTCGGCTACGTTGCTGAGAAGTTAAAGAGACGCTGGGTTAGCATTGAAATTAAAGAGGATTATGTAATTGGATCTGCCTTTCGGTTTAACGGGAATGGTAAAATATTGTGTTCAATACATAAATAGTTAATTATAACTGACCCATGCCTTAGGCGTATAGCGGATAGTAATATCAAATTCTAAACAATATCTAATACTGATTGTGAATAATCAATGCGCTTATTCTTGTCATTTCGAGCGCTTTAGCCTTTAGCCCTGAGCGAGGTCGAAGGGGAAGCGGAGTCGAGAAATCTGCTTTTTAATGGCTAAGGGTTATATGCAAAATGAAAGCGCACCACCTCCAGGTGTGCTTACATGAGTATAAAACATAATATTGAAAAGTCCAAAACAAACAATAAAATTGCTACATATTATGGACAAAAAAAGCTTCTTAAATTCAGAGCCGAAGTTAATCAACTTTACTTTACCGAAGGCCTTTCCAAGAATATGATCACGGCCAAAAAACATATCAGTAAACACTTTGTGATTCGATGGACCCAATCGCCAGATCAAGATTTCTCTATAGATAACAGAGGCTGGCCCAGAGGAAAAAGAAGAAAATGGGATCAACATACCGAACATAGGATTGTAGAGCTGCACGCCTATCTGAAAGCAAATCCCAAAGCCTTCTTTTGGGGAGCCTCCGCCATCGAACAAGAATGGAGACATTGCTATCCCAACGAAACCATACCTCCATTGCG
>Ga0315545_1000697_pt1 | contig 35138 bp, 31 predicted proteins | sample SalMarSW160210MG_FD_203096 | JGI IMG/M metagenome (GOLD analysis project Ga0315545, IMG submission 203096) | Salt marsh sediment microbial communities from the Plum Island Ecosystem LTER, Massachusetts, United States - Salt Marsh Sediment SW1602-10 ...
CTTGACTTGTCTTTCTTTCTCTGTTATTATCCGACATAGCGGATCCTCCTTTTGTTTTCTTTCCCTGATTATACCTATCAGGGCAGGATCCGCTATCTAATTTTCAACAGCCAACGGGACATCCTCGATTGAAGGGTGATTTTGAGATCTACTCGCCACCTTATTTTTATTCGATAAAGGAGGGGGATTGGAAGCTGCTTTCCCGAGAAGAAAAAAAGAAATACGGAGGGAGAAAGATCAATCTTATTAGAGCAACTCAGGCAATGTATGCTTTTCTGAAGGATCCTGCTTTTGCCCGTAGATACAGGAGTGAGCTCTTCTCGAAGAAATACCACGATATTTTTAAAAAGGGTACGCAGGTAGAAGAGGTTTTACTCCCTTGGCGAATACTCGAAATCGTTGACGCTGAGATTTCTAGGTACAGAAAAGAGGAGTTTAATCTGTTGAAAACAAATCCCGAAGCATTCAATGATGAAAAGAAACAAGAGATTCAACGAAGGGAATTTCTACTTTATTCCAATTTAATGTTTCTTAATTTTATTCGTAAATTAATTCAACTAAGGTATGGTGAGTATACTCCGTCAATTGCTAAAAAACTATTGAACAATCAACTTAAATCTCGTGTTAGATCCCTCATGGGCTACATCGTGGCTGTTCTGTCTTATGAAGATTGGTTGCTTCAGGAAAAAAACCTTCCGAGGTTTTTAAAAAGCAAGAATAACATTGACCAATTGTATTTGAGAGTGGAGAAGGATATCCAAAAAGATAAATCTCGGGGCAAGGATCCATTAAAGCAAAATCTTCCTAATATCTAATCTCCTTGACTTCCTTCCTAAAATCACCCCACGCATCCACTTCGTAGCCGTGCGGGGACCCCGGAGTTAATGCTCCTTTTCTCGCAGAGCGAGAAAAGATCGCAGGGAGGTGAGGTTTTCCCCTCCCCCTTTATCCCCCTCCACCAGGGAGGGGGAATATTATGCTCCTTTTTACTTGGCGGTAAAAAGATCGCAGACCCTCACCACTAACCCCTCTCCCAAGGGGAGAGGGAAGGGGCAGGGATTATTCCACGCGGTTATTCTTCGATTTCTTTCGCTTCTCGTTTGTATTTTGTAAGGAGGTCGTTAAGTTCGGAAAGTGGGTCGTCCTTATCCTTCACCTCCTCCTTCTGTTCCTTCCCTTTCCCCTCATCCTTACCGGACGCCAGTCTGTACTGGTGAGTGTAGCCGCGTCCATGTTTGCGGGCAGGGAGCCTTTCAATCAGCCCTAACCGGTAGAGTTTTGCAAGCGCGCGGCGGATGGTCCTAAGCGTTATCTTCCCCTCGGTCTCCTTGAGTATCTCGTATACGGTCAACACGGTCCAGCTGAACCTGAAGGATTCCAGAACCTTTCTCTGTTTCTCGGTCAGGGATTGTGGGAGGAGTTTTATTGCCATGATATAATACTAGTCAGGCGAGTGACGAACACCATTAAAAGCTGAATAATATACCCCAAACGAATGCTCCTTTTCTCTCAGGGCGAGAAAAGATCGCAGGGAGATGTGCTCCTTTTGTGCTGCGCACAAAAGATCGCAGGGAAGGGCTGGCTTGACATCTTCGATCACCTCGCCATAATCATCTGGTGAGATACGATCCTGATACCCCACGACTTTGCTTCGCAAACTCGCGGGGACCCCGGAATAAATGCTCCTTTTCTCGCAGGGCGAGAAAAGATCGCAGGGAAGCTCAATCCCCCTCGTCGCTCGAGGGGAGCGCCGTCCCCCTTAGTAAGGGGGACACAGGGGGATCCCGAAAATCCCTTGACATCCACAGACAACACGAGATAATCAGGTTATGTTGAAAGATCCGACACGCGCAGGGATTTGGGACAAAGTCTGGGCACAGAGGATGGACCTGGACGTGTACCCGCCGGTGACCGACATCGCATCGGAGATTTCAAAGGTCGTGCCGGATGTCCGGGGCATGAAGATAATAGAGATAGGGGCGGGAACCGGCAGAACATCTATCGAACTCGCCAGACGCGGGGCTTACGTAACCGTGCTCGACGTCTCTCCCCAAAGCCTTGAGCTGGCAAAACGCTTTGCATCCCATGCCGAGCCCAGGACTCAAAAGCGGCTGCACTACATCCTTGCCGACGGGCTTAAACCGCCTCTTGAACCGGAAAGCTTCGACATCCTGTTCCACCAGGGGCTTTTAGAACACTTCCGCAGCCCGTTTCCTTTGCTTAAAGCAAACTGCCGTCTGCTCAAGCCGGGCGGGCTGATAGTCGTGGACGTGCCACAGACCTTCCACGTCTACACACTGCTAAAACATATCCAGATGCTCTTCGGTAAATGGTTCGCGGGCTGGGAGCGGCAGTTCACGCCGACGTCCCTTAACCGCCTTCTCCGCAGCGTTGGATTTGAACCCATCCACGCATACGGCGACTGGGCAAGGCCATCCATGTTCTACCGCGCGTTACGAATCATACTAAAGAAAGCAGGGATCAAGCTGACCATGTATCCTAAAATCTCGGTGGACTCGGCCTTCTCCCGGTTGTGCGAGCGTCTGCGCCGCAAGAGGCTGTTTCACTGGACGGTGCTTTCCTTTGGGATTATTGCCCGGAAGATTTAACCTTCCTTCCCTTCTGCGATATTTTGGCCCCAGGCCAAAATGAGCAACTCATCTTGACATAGGACAGTTTTGCAAGTATCCTTCCCGTTATGCGAGAGCTTAGCGTCAACGTTGATCACGTGGCCAGCCTGCGTCAGGCGCGGCAAGCGAGCTTTCCCGACCCGGTGGAGTTCGCTATGGAGGCCGAGGCAGGCGGTGCCGACGGCATCACCTGTCACTTACGTTCCGATCGCAGACACATCAAGGACGAAGACGTGCGCAGGCTAAGGGATTCCATCCGGGGTGAACTTAACCTGGAGATGGCGGCCACCGACGAGATGACGCGGGTAGCCCTCGAGATCAAACCGCATCAGGTCAGCCTGGTTCCCGAACGTCCCGAAGAGGTTACCACTCAGGGCGGGCTTGATCTGGCAGCACGATTTGAAGACGTCAGGCCCTTTGCAGACAGACTCATCGCAGCAGGCATCCGGCTTTCGGTCTTCATCGAGGCCGCCGAAGAGATGATTCGTTTGGCCCAAAAGCTCGGGGCAAAGAGGGTCGAGTTCAACGCCGATCATTACGCACGAGCGTATCTCAGCGGCCCTGGGAGTTATATTGAATTCATCGAATCTTTCCGTAAGATGGCAGGGTTCGCCGACTCACTGGGTATTGAAGCGCACGTCGGGCACGCGCTTGACTACGATAACGTCGCTCCCTTGATGGAAATAGAAGAGATAAAAGGCACCTCGATCGGTTTTGCTGTCGTTGCGCGGGCGCTTAAGGTAGGGATGAGGCGGGCGGTTCGTGAGATGGCAATGCTCATGGGTAAGGGGGTACAGTGAAGCGTCGGTTTTGGTTGTCGGTACTTTTCTCCTTGGTTGCTGTAGCTGTAGCATCTATCTTGCTTTATCCTACTTTACGTATACTAACAGCATGGGACAAGCTGAGCGAATTGGATCGTATGTTAATACTACGTAGCAACAGCCCCTTCGTACAGGCAATAAGAGAGATAAAGGGTAAACCTCATTGGTTGCGCAGTAGGGTAATACCTTTAGGCGTTGAGTATATCGGTGGATCAGAGTTGCTAGTTGAGGCTGATACGGCAGGCAAGGGGTTTTCTAGAAAAGATTTACAAAAGGTGATGGAGAAGGTTGTGATTATTATAAAGGGTCGTCTCTCCATCAAAGATGTCAAAAAAGCACGCGTTATTATACTAGGTGAGAATAGAATAATGGCTCAGCTTCCAGGAATTACCGAACCGGAAAGCACCATGAGGCTTATAGGTTCCACCGGATTGCTTGAGTTCAGGTTTCTTGCTGATCCGCAGACCACCATGAAGGTGTTTTCAAAGATGGATCAGTATCTTTCCGGTGGTACCTTGGGTTCTGCCCGTCCGTTCAGCGGGTATCTTGTTCCTGCTGGAAGCGATGCTGCGGTGGAGAAGAGTAACTATCGGGCGTTCAAGGGGCTTGTCGAGGAGACTCGTTCGGTGGTGCCCGCGGACGCTGAGATTCTCTTCGGCCCTGAGGAGGAGGCTGAGGGGCGCACCATTCGCAAGGTCTACGTAGTAAAGAAGAAGGCCGAGATCACCGGTGCCGACATCAAGGACGCAAAAGCCATGCTCTACCAGGGCAGCGTTCCCAACTACCAGGGAACCTGGATGGTCAGTATGGATCTTCAGCGAAGCGGTCAGGTCCGATTTGCCGACGTAACAGGAAACAATGTGGGCGAACGGTTGGCGATCGTTTTAGATGACGTGGTGAAATCGGCCCCGGTAATAAAAGAGCGCATCCCACCGGGTTCGGCTGCCACGATTACGAGTAACGACAGGGTCGGGAACGAGATGAGTGATCTGGCCATATTAATCCGCCACGGTGCCCTGCCGGTCCCTTTAGAAATAGTGGGAGTAAAACCGCTTCCATTTAACAAACAAAAATGCCAAGTTCTTGCAGCATTCATAATGGGAATGATTGTATCAGGGGGAGGCTTGGTTTTTTTAGGAAGTTTCTTAGTTTTGAAAAAGAAATCGCATAACTTCTCAGAGTGAGGAACCTTAGATGATGAATGGATTAGTCAATCCCCTTAAGGAGGTTTGATGAAGCGAAGCCTGTGGATCAAGTTGGTTCTTTTCATACTGGCTTTGGTGATAGGCGTCGTTCTTCTCTATCCCACGCTCAGGCTGCTCGTAGCAACCGATCTGGATGAAGAGGAACGTATGGTACTTGAAAAGAAGGCACTGCATCTTGGGCTTGATCTTGTAGGCGGGATGCACCTCGTTTTGGAGGCGGATACCTCTGGCAGGGGTTTCACTACTCAGGAGATGGCTAGTGCAACCGATAACGCCATCAGTATCATAAGGGATCGCGTAGATGAGCTTGGTGTAGCTGAGCCTAACATACAGCGGGTTGGAAGGAACCGCATGCAGGTCCAGCTTCCCGGTGTCGCGGACAGAGAAAGAGCGCTTGAGGTGATAGGCAAGACAGGATTACTTGAGTTCAGGCTGCTTGCGAGCCCTGAAGCTACCATGAAGATATTTTCCGACATAGATGCTCATCTTTCAGGTGACTCGCTTGGCGGCGCAAGGCCGTTCAGCGGGTATCTTGTTCCTGCTGGAAGCGATGCTGCGGTGGAGAAGCCTAACTATCGGGCGTTCAAGAAGCTTGTCGAGGAGACTCGTTCGGTGGTGCCCGCGGACGCTGAGATTCTCTTCGGTCCTGAGGAGGAGGCTGAGGGGCGCAGTATTCGCAAGGTCTACGTTGTGAAGAAGAAGGCCGAGATCACCGGTGCCGACATCAAGGACGCAAAAGCCATGCTCTACCAGGGCAACGATCCCAACCTCGATAGAACCTGGATGGTCAGTATGGATCTTCAGCGAAGCGGTCAGGCCCGCTTTGCCAACGTTACCGGAAACAATGTAGGCGAGCGTTTAGCGATCGTATTCGATGACCTGGTGAAATCGGCCCCGGTAATAAAAGAACGCATCCCACCTGGTTCGGCTGCCACGATTACGAGTACCGACAGGGTCGGGAACGAGATGAGGGATCTGGCCATATTAATCCGCCACGGTGCCCTGCCGGTTCCCCTGCGTATAGTGCAGGAGCGTACTGTAAGCCCGACTCTGGGGCGCGACTCGATACGCGCAGGCGTTATAGCCATCCTTATCGGTCTGGCCGCGGTGGTGCTTTTTATCATCATCTACTACACCGGTTCAGGTCTGGTTGCAGTGGCGGCTCTTATCTTCAACCTGTTCTGGCTGCTTGCTGTTCTTGCCGGGTTCCGAGCCACCCTCACCTTGCCTGGTTTAGCCGGTATTGCCCTTACCATCGGTATGGCGGTGGACGCGAACGTCTTGATCTATGAACGAATACGAGATGAGTTGAGGGTCGGTAAGTTCCCGCGTTCGGCGGTTGAGACGGGTTACGATAAGGCCTGGAGGATAATCATCGACGCCAACATCACGACGATCATAGCGGCTGTCGTTCTTGCCGTTTTCAACTCCGGTCCGGTGCGCGGATTCGCCATCACACTCATCGTTGGATTGAGTATAAACATGATTACCGCGGTCTACTTCTCCAGGGGCCTATTCGATCTATACCTGTTCAGACGCCCTGACCGTAAGCTCTACATCTAGGAGAGACGATGTTCGAGATACTTAAAGAAACACGCATCCCATTCAGCCGGCTTCGTTACATCGGTTTCATCGCCTCCGGCGTGCTTATCGTGCTTACCGTTATTCTATTGCTCGTAAACGGCGGGCCTAACTACGGGATTGATTTCGAGGGTGGATCGAAGATAGGCCTTTCTTTCTCTGAACCTATCACCACCGAGGAACTGCGGTCTGTGCTTGCGGACATTGGAGAAACCAACGTCAAGATCTTTCGTATCCAGGACGTAAGTACGGGAGCCTCATCTTTCCAGGTTCAAGTGTCTCCCAAAACCGCATTGGTAGAAGAAGACAAAAGCTTCAGTCGGATGCTGATAGAAGAACTGCAGGTCAGGAACCCCGGTATTGAAGTGACGCTTACCGGTGAGGAGACGGTCTCGGCCGCCTTCGGTAAGGAGTTACAGTGGGACGCGATCCTTGCCCTGCTCCTTGGGCTGGCTCTGATTCTCATCTACATCTGGATCAGGATTGACTTCCGGTTCGGCGTAGGCACCGTAGTCGCGGTCTTCCACGACGTATGGATCACTCTGGGGATAATCACGCTTGCAGGCATTCGAATCGACATCACGGTCATCGCCGCTTTGCTTACCATCATCGGTTACTCGGTGAACGACTCTATCGTTATCTCCAAGCGTATCCAGGAGCTTATAAAGACCCGTCGCGGCGCGACGCTTACCGAAAATATCGACGCGGGCATCAACACCACCCTTTCCCGTACCATCGTTACCTCGATCACCACGTTGTTTGTGTCAGTGGCTGTAGTGATCTTTGCATCGGGCACCGCGATCTTCCCGTTCGCAATAACCATGACCATAGGCATCATCATCGGAACCTACTCCTCCTCGTTCATCGTAGCCCCAATAGTGGTTGAGTTGGAACGGGTTTTGCCCTCCCACAAGCGCCGAACCTGAACAGGATGGCGTCAGTTTGATGGGTGACGTGGGGGAGGAGTTTGCATTGATGTATGGATACTTCTAAACCCTGGCTTTTAGTGCGGCTTGGCCTGTCAGTTTTTTGGACGGGTTATGTACCTGGAGGAGGCACGGTGGCCTCCATCCTGGCGCTTTTTCCGGCGTGGTTCCTTGCGCCTTACCCTTTGATACTGACGGCTGTCATTACGATCCTTTTCGCGTCAGGTGTGTGTGGTAGTTTTTACGCGGAGCGCCGCGGATGGGCGAACGACGATTCCAGAATCACCATAGATGAGTTCTGCGGCATGCTCGTGGCCTTGTTGTGGCTGCCGCTTCCTTCCTCTCCCTTGGGCTCGATCCTGATCTTTGGCATGGCTTTTATAATATTCAGGCTCCTCGACATCTTCAAGCCGCCTCCTCTGCGCTTTATCGAGCGCTTGCCCGGCGGCTGGGGGGTGTTCCTCGACGATCTGGCAGCAGGGCTGGTGACCAACGGTCTCGTCCGGTTAATCCTTCTCATACCTCTACCTTTACTCCATCATGTCTGAGCAGAAGGTCGAGCTGATCATCATCGGGGACGAACTCCTTGCCGGAGCCATCAAGGATGCTAACGCGAGCTGGCTGGCCGATCGTTTACTTTCGATAGGGATCGGTGTGCTGCGGGTTACGTTTGCGTCTGATGACTTCAAGGAGCTCAAGGAAATACTCGATGAAGCGCTTGCGCGCACAGGTTTCGTCATCTCATGCGGCGGGCTCGGCCCGACCGCTGACGACTGCACCCGCGCGGTCGCCGCCGATCTTTTCGATCGTGAACTCTACACCAACAAACGTCTTCTCAATCTCCTTGCCGAACGCTACAAAAAGCTTGGCCGCAGGTTCGATCGTATTGCCAGGACCCAGGCTAAGGTGCCCAGGGGTGCAGCGCTCCTTGCCAATCCGGCAGGCGCGGCACCGGGCGTCGTACTCAAAGACGAAAGTCGAACACTCATCCTCCTGCCAGGTGTTCCGGGCCAGATGCAGGCGATCACCGAGACCGCACTGATTAAATATCTCAAAGAAAACTTCACTCTGAGTGTTCCTCACATCCTTCTTCTGCGCACCGCCGGCACTTTGGAGACCGAGCTTGCCCAGCGCATCAGGCCGGTGCTTTCTCGATTCCCGGACCTCAAGACGGCCTATCTTCCTCATACAGGGACGGTTGATCTGCGGATCCAGGCCCCTTCTGAAAGAAAGAAATCGCAGGCACTTAAGGAGTTCAGCCGCATACTTGAAGATGATCTCTACGCGGTCGGTCGGGAAGACCTGTCTGAGGTCGTGGGCAGGATGCTTTTGGATCGCGGCCAGAGCGTGGCGGTTGCCGAAAGCTGCACTGGCGGGATGCTTGCCTCAAGATTGGTGGACGTTGCAGGAAGCTCCCGCTGCTTCCTTGGCGGGGTGGTGAGTTACTCCAATCGCGCCAAACAGGAACTTCTTGGGGTTGCATCCGGGGTTCTCGAACTCCACGGTGCGGTGAGTTCACAAGTGGCCAAGGCGATGGCCGAAGGGGTTCGCGAGCGCCTTAACTCGACCTGCGGGATAGGGATAACAGGCATCGCGGGTCCTGGCGGCGCAACGAGAACCAAGCCTGTGGGGCTGGTATATATTGCCTTGGTCTCCCAGGATTCGGTTCGGATCAAACGCTTCGTCTTTCCAGGCGATCGTTCCTCGATCCGCCAGCGAAGCGTTATAGCCGCGCTTGATTTGTTACGAAGGCATATTGTATCCCGTTGATCCGGGAAGTTAGGGAACTTAATTCCCCTAATAGGCCAAATCACGGGCCGGTTTTCTCCCTTCATCCTTGCGATCTTTTGCCCGAAGGGCAATAAGGAGCAATTGATTCTTGACATCCGCAGGCGCAGGGTTATACTCCCTGAGATGAGGGTTTTCTTTGGCATAGGGTTGCCTCCAGACATCCGCAAACAGGTTAATGGTTTTTCAGAAGCTTTGAGGACTCGGCTTCCCCGGATGAAGTGGGTCGAAGAGAAGAACCTGCACGTTACCTTAAGATTCCTCGGCGAGGTTGAGGAAGCCAGGATTCATCTCGTTACCGGAGCGGCGCGCGAGACTGCATCGGGTCTGGAGGGATTCCGGACGGAGCTTGGGTCACTTGGTGCCTTTCCTAATCTAAGACGCGCCCATGTGTTCTGGTGGGGGCTTTCTGAGGGGGCCGAAGAGTCCATGAGTCTGTTTGACCGGCTTGAGGAACGTCTGGTTGCCCAAGGGATCGAAGCGGAGAAAAGACGATACCATCCTCATCTCACGCTCGCCCGATTACGCTATCCGGCGCCGCTCCCACTTGAATCCTTTTCCCCACCCTCAGGACTCTACTTCACCGCGTCAAGCTTCACGCTTTATCAAAGCACCCTGACTCCGCAGGGGCCGACATATAAGATCGTAGAGGAGTTCAAGCTTGGCTGATAAGCCGCCGCCCCAGGCTCCATCCTCGGTCTTCAAAAGGATTCTGCGAATAGCTATCTTCGTGACAGCACTCTATGCGTTCCTTTTGAGCATCGAGATGATCTCCGGCTCACTTAAGCTTCTTGGAATGCCCTTTGCCGAATGGCTTATCAATCTGACAAATCATCCAGTGATTGGTCTTTTCATAGGTATACTCGTCACTACCCTGATCCAGAGTTCTTCGGCCACCACCTCGCTGGTTGTATGCTTTGTCGCTGCAGGGACGCTTTCAGTGGAACATGCCATCCCAATCGTCATGGGCGCGAATATCGGCACTACCGTTACCAATACCATGGTATCGCTTTTCCACATCTCAAGAAAGGATGAGTTCATCCGTGCCTTTCCTGCCGCTACCCTGCACGACATGTTCAACATCCTCTCCGTGATCGTGTTTTTTACCATTGAGGTTTTTTTCCATCCCATCGGCTACGTTTCCAGTAAACTGGCGCAGGGGTTTGCCGGTGTGGGAGGATTCAAGGTGGCGAGTCCCCTGGCGTTCGTGGTCAAACCGGTGGCCAGGGCAATTATCCACCTCCTGGGTTCTAAGTTCTATTTCACCCTGCCAGTTGCGGCGGTTCTCTTGTTCGGCGGACTGAAATTCATGGTGGACGAGATGCGCAAGCTCGTTGGCTCCAAGACCGAAGTGTTTATAGATCGCTATCTTTTCGGCGGTCCGGTGCGGGCGTTTCTGGTCGGACTTACCATCACAGCGGCAATCCAGTCGTCCTCGATAACCACGTCCTTTGCCGTGCCCCTTGCCGGAGCAGGTCTTATCACCCTTCAGCAGCTGTTTCCCTACGTGCTGGGCGCGAACATCGGCACCACCGTCACCGCCATCCTTGCGTCGCTGGTTACGGGTTCGCCTCTCGCCATTCAGGTGGCGTTCGCCCACCTTTTGTTCAATATCTTCGGGACCGCTCTTTGGTATCCCTTGAAGATAGTTCCGCTTTCACTGGCGCGCTTGTTGGGAAAGATCGTGTCCAAGCGGCGCTGGTTTGCGCTTGTCTACATCGCAGTTATCTTTGTGATCATCCCTGTTGGGTTGATCTTACTGCTTAGGAGGTAGTTATGTATCGAGATCTTTTAAATATCTGGAAGGGGTCCGGGTTGTTGAGGTTGTGCGTTGACGATCTCTTAAAGATGTTCGACATCAGCGAGATGATGTTCAGTGCCGGCTGGGAGATGATTACCGGGTCAGGCAAGGTGGAGGGTCTTTACAGGATAGACCGCCAGCTGAACGAGCTGCAGATTGCCATCAGGCGTCGGATACTCGAACATCTCGCGATAAATCCGGCGCAGGACATCAACGCATCGTTCGTTCTCGCAATACTCGTGATTGACCTTGAGCGTATCGGTGACTACGCGAAGAACCTGGATGAGATAGCCAAGCACTACCCCGAGCCTATCTCGGGCGGTGCCTTTGACGCCCTGCACCCCATGGCCGAACGAGTCAAGGAGATGTTTGCCCAGACCAAGATCGCGATCACCGAGAGCGATGAGGAACTGGCTCGCAGGGTGATGGCAGATCAGGCCGACCTTGCCATGCAGGCCGATAGACTGATGGATCAACTCATCGAGAGCAAAGACGTCTCGGTCAAGGAAGGGATTGTGGCTGCGTTGCTTTCCCGCTACATAAAACGGGTCAGCGCACATCTTAAGAACGTCGCATCGAGTGTGGTGAATCCCTATCACAGAATAGGCTACCGTCCGAACGAGAAAGAAGACTAGCTCAATTAGCCACAGGGGACTTGACAAGTACTGAATTTTGATTAAAATTAGAGTAGAGATCGATAGGAATGGAGATGAAGGCCTTGGTGAGAGGAAATAAGCGACGAATGAAATTCCCGTAACACACCTCCCTTCCCTCACCCCCTCCCCTGGAGAGTGCATCCCTGCCTCTCCAGGGGTTTTTTTAGCGCCCCAAACGGTTGCGATACAACCGTCTGGGGACCCCGAATTTATGCTCCTTTTCTGCTTCGCAGAAAAGATCGCAAGGGAAGGGCAAGTACGTTTGACACCAGCCTTGATTATTCCTATAATCACACCATGCGAGTAGGCTTCGGTTTCGATTCTCATCCCTTTATTAAGGGCAGGCCTTTAATCCTGGGCGGGGTAAAGATTCCTCATAACAGTGGGCTTTCAGGCCATTCCGATGCAGACGTTCTTCTCCATGCGATAGCCGACGCGCTCCTCGGCGCGGCAGGGCTTTCAAGCATCGGCGAAATCTTTCCCGACACCGATCCGGCATACAAGGATGCTGACAGCGCCGCGCTCCTTGAACGTGTGGTTTCGATAGTCCGTGAACAAGGCCACGGTATCGTCAATCTCGACTGCACCGTGCTCGCCGAGGAACCGAAGCTCGTTCCTTACCGTGATGTGATGCGTGCACGCATCGCTGAGATCCTCGATATTCCCGAAACCTGCATCGCGATAAAACCCAAGAGGGGAGAGGGCATGGGGTTCGTTGGCCGCAAAGAAGGCATTGCGGCAATCGCCGTCGTCCTGATTGAATAGCGAATATCCTGCTCGCCCGGGATTTGTGAAAAGGAACCTCCCAGTGCTCGATCTATGTCTCTTGGGAACCTGGGATGTATGGGGCAGCGTTAGTCGCCGCTCATTCTCAAAGCGTAAAATCCCTTGCTAATCATCCGATCCATCGTAATTTGCAAACTCCGCATTCCATTCCTCCCCAGTCGGTGCCTCTGATTTCGCACCCTTCTTCAGGCGGAGCGAGGGATAAGGTTCATCCTCGAATCTTAGGCAGCACAGAAGCCGTCCGCACATGCCTGAGATCTTCTCTGGATTTACGTAGAGATTCTGTCTCCTGGCGGTGCGCAGACTTATCGGACGCAGTTCTGTCAGGAACGTGCTGCAGCAAAGAGGCCTTCCGCATGGGCCCAGCCCGCCGATCAGCCTTGCATGATCGCGTATTCCTATCTGCTTTATCACTATCCTGCATCCAAGCAACGCGCCTATCTCCTTGTGCAGTTTGCGGAAGTCCAGGCGCTGTTCGGAGAGGAAGTAGAATGCGATCTTGTTGCGGTCAATCCATGCGTGAACGTCTACCACCTTCATGGGCAGGCCGTGTTTTGCGACAAGCTCCATGAAGGAAGCAAGCGCCTCTTGTTCCCACTTCCTGGTTTCTTCTCTTTTGGCCAGGTCTTCCGGGGCGGCCTTTCTGATGGCTATGGCCTTGGCATGAGGATCATCGGTTGATCCCCTTACGTAGCCTATGTCCTCACAGCCCTTGAATCGCAAGATCACGTACTCCCCGCTCCTGATCTCAAGGCCTACGGCGGCCGTTGCCACGACCCTCATAAGTGGATGACATTCCACCAGGTGGTACTTGTCACTCATTACTGCCAGCCTGGAGAAAGGAAACCTTGTGGATAAACAAGCTCATACTCACCGAAGCCCAGCCTTTCTTCGAATATGAACTGCATCCCCAGAAGGTTGTAGGTCCAAACGATGTAGGAGTATCTGTCAGGTTCAAATGGATGGTCTTCGATCTCGTCCGGTGGGCCGAATCTCATGTATATCCTGGCACGATCCGAGAGATAGCCCTTATCCCCGTAGCCGAAGTTACGCTCGCAGTATGAGATCTTTGCAAAGTAGGACTCAAGCTCCTCGTTGTATTCTGTTTGCGGGGTGGGGTCTTTCAGGTGCCAGAAGCTGTCCCATGTTGCTTGTCTTGCTTTGGGCGGCACGGACTTCATTCGCTCCCGCTCGTCGAAGGTGGTTACGTATATAAGTTTGTCAACCAGCTCCTCGTATCGGCCAGGATCGAAGCGAAACGGATTGCGCAGGATGAACAGGGCCTTGCGTTCGTCTACGGCCTTCTTACCTTGAAATGCCTTCACCGAAAGCTGGTGGTCTCCGCTTGAGAAGTCTTCAAGTGCGACACTCCACGAGGCTTGGGTATCGGGTTGGGTTCGGGTTTCATTGTAGTTTGTGGCACCGGGGCGGGCAATCTCAAGACGCAGCGAATCGAGACCATCTTCATAGACCGGCACGCTAACCAGTATGGTGTCGCGGCTGTCAAATGGGCGCTCAAGCATACGGCTGCCATTGCTGTTGGTAATCCGCAGGCTTCCCAGCGCACGATGGAATATCTCGACATCGAACTCCTTCTTGATCCGTCTTGTCGCACCCAGGGCGGCTACGCTCAGATTGGCCTTGTAGCGTCCTTCAGGTAAGACCACCTCCAGGGTTTCTGCAACAGTGTTAGCCTTCGAGTTTACAGCGTTCGGGGTGGTGACGATCACCTCTCCGAAGTGCTCATCCCCGTAGATATTCTTCCGGCGGTCCATAAGTTGAAGGATGACGTGGTAGCGTGCGGTGTAGACCGAATCCTGTTTTATAAACTGCAGGCTGCTATGTGGGATAGAGAGGTATGCGGTGACATAGAACCCCTTGGCACGTTCGCCCTGCTCGATTACGTGAGAGAAGCTGTACTCAGCCGTCCCGGTCTGTGTGAGCAGCGCCAGCAAGAAAAATAAATGCATCACCCATATCTTAACGGCGCTTATCCTTATGTCAAGGAGACAATGGGGAGATTGCAAATTGGCGGCTAGTTGAAAACTCCTTTCTGACCCCAATTTAAAATTTGCATTTTACATTTTGCCTTTTGCAATGTGCGCGCTAGCGCACGCTACTGCGCCCTTCCCGTGTTCTGGTTATCGTGTCCTTGTCTTGGCCAAGAGGAATTGGCTAAACCTTTTGAGTCACTCTTAACTGCGTATAGATATTTGCCAAAGGAGAAATAGAGGGTGCCGTCCGAGCCGATGGTTAGTTCGCTAATCTCCGTGTCGGAATATCTAGTAATATGTCGACACTCAGATCTAACATTGTATGTCCATTTGAGATTACCATTGGAATTGATTGCGTGAAGCAGAGCTTTGATGCGGAAGGATGTGGTAAACCATATAATGTTTTTCCTGTTTTCTACTAGGTAAATGGTACCCTCCGAACCAATCACCGGAGTGGAGATGTATCCTTCAAACTCATGCCTCCATTTGAGGTTACCTCTGGGAGTGATGGCCAGGAGGCAGTCAGTCCCGGAAATAACATAGATATTCCCAGCTTTGTCGATTACAGGTGATGCATTGATTGCATAGCCGGTTCTATACCTCCATTTCAGGTTGCCGTTCCTGGTAAGGACATAGAGGGAACCCCCTAATCCAAAATAGATTGTGCCATCAGCACCTATTGCCGCTGGAGAAGGTGAGTTGTATTTGGTTTCGTCTTTCGGCAATTTGTATCCCCACTTCAAACTACCATCTTTATTTATCGCACAAAAGCTATACTCCTTCTCAATATAGATTGTGCCATCCGAACCTATACTTGGGGAAGATTGGGTGGGATAGCCCCCTAAACGACAAAGTTGTTCGTATGAACCATACAGATAAGAATCTCCGTAATAATACCGAACCATGTATATTGTTCCGTCTTCTCCAATGGCTGGCGAATAGGAGACATCATAGCCGGGTTTATAGTTGGTGTGGTAGTAAAAACTCACGGGTTTTAAGGTATCTTCTGGATCGGGTGGGCCTATTGGGATTGCATTAATATCCCCATCGTCGCATCCGACATATATAATTTTATTTAGACTTATTACCGGTGAAGCTGGGCAGCCACTGGTTTCCCACATCTGCTTGAGGGTTCCATCTGTGTTTATCGCGTAAAGGTAATTATCTCCCGATCCTATGTATATGGTGCCTTCTTCGTCTATTGCCGGGCAGGATTTGCAGAGCGCTCCAATCTTATACTTCCATATTAGGCGATCGTCCGCCCCAACTTTCTCTTTGCATCCGAGGATTCCGATAGTTAATACTAATCCCAGAAATAAAAGCAGGGTCCTTTTCACTAAGCCTCCTTTCTGAAATATAGCGATTAATTGTTCAATGTTAAACAAAAGGGCCGGCATAAGGGATCATTGCAAAATGAAAATTGCAAAGTGCAAAAGTCAAAATGAATAAGGAAGCGGGGCCGAAGCCCCGTTCAATTTACAATTTGACCGCAGGACGACGCTTGCGGAGTAAATTTGCCTTTTACTCCGCTTGCTCCGCAAGCGTCGTCACTTCGTGTGCATTTTGAAATTTGACTTTTGCATTATCGCTGAGCGCTAAAAACGCTCAGCAATAGACTTTCCCTGCATGAACAGCAGCAGATAGTCCCTGCCGCCGGCCTTGGAGTCGGTGCCGGACATGTTGAACCCGCCGAAGGGCTGAACGTCCACCAAAGCGCCCGTGCACTTGCGGTTCACATACATGTTGCCCACGTGGAACAGCCGCTTTGCCTTGGCGATCTTTTCCCGGTTCTGAGTAAACACCGAACCGGTAAGACCGTATTCCGTCGAGTTCACTATCCGCAGACCGTCGTCGAAGCCCTTGCATTTGATAAGGGCCAGCACCGGAGCGAATACCTCCTCCTGGGCCAATCTGGCGTCCCAGGCAACGTTGCCGAACACGGTCGGTTCGAGGAAGAATCCATTGCCCTCGATAGCATTACCGCCGGTCAGAAGCTCGCCTTCGCTCTTGCCGATCTCGATGTAGGCAAGCGTGTTCTTCAAGGCCTTCTCGTTGATGACCGGACCCATCCAGTTGGCGGTATCCTTGGTTTCCCCGACCGTGATCTCCTTCACCCTGGGGATCAGCCTGGCGACGAACTCATCGTAGACCTTCTCGTCAATAATCACACGTGAGCAGGCCGAGCACTTCTGGCCTTGAAATCCGTAGGCGGCCACGGCAACGCCTTCCACCGCTGCGTCGATGTCGGCTTCTTCATCGACCAGGATGCAGTCCTTGCCGCCCATCTCGGTCACCACCCGCTTGATCCATATCTGGCCTTCCTGTCTCCTGGCCGCATTCTCGATGATTCGCAGGCCTACTTCCTTTGAACCGGTGAAGCTGATGAATCGGGTCTTTGGATGATTCACCAGATACTCGCCTGCAATCGCACCCGGGCCGGAAAGGTAGTTCAAAACACCCGCGGGCAGACCGGCCTCGCGCATGATCTCGGTAAAGAGCCAGCCGATGTAAGGTGAGTCGGACGAGGGTTTCAGCACTATGGTATTGCCGGTCACGATCGCCGCCGAGCTCATGCCGACCAAAATCGCCCAGGGGAAGTTCCACGGCGGGATGATGATGCCCACGCCCAAGGGGATGTAGCGCAGCTCATTGTTCTCGTTCGGAAAAGGTGTTACGGGCTGGTTCGGGCCGAGCCTCAGCATCTCGCGGCCATAGAATTCTAAAAAGTCTATGCCTTCGGCTGTGTCCGCGTCGGCTTCCAGCCAGTTCTTGCCTTCCTCAAGGACCATGCCCGCGTTGATTTCATACCTGCGTCTGCGCGCGATCGTGGCGGCCTTAAAAAGGATGTTGGCGCGCTCGCGAAAGTCAAAGAACTGCCACTCTTCGAACGCGGCCAAAGCGGCCTGAAGCGCCTCTCCGGCCAGTTTCTCGTCCGCCTTCTGGAAATGTCCGATCACCTTGTCCTTATCCGCCGGATTGATGGACGCAAAGGTCTCGGAAGCTTGCACCTCTTTACCGCCGATGTAGGCGGGATAGGTCTTGCCGTAGTTTTTCTCAAGCGCTGCGATGGCTTCAAGCTGCGCCTTTCGGTAAGGCTCGCAGGAAAAATCCTTGTATGGCTCGTTTTTGAACGGAAGAACCACGTTTCCTCCTTGGGTTAATTTTTCTATTAGATTTGCCTCAATCATACTTGGCAGGGGAGAAAAGTCAAATAGATTGCACCCCCTCCTTTGTCCTCCCCCGTCGAGGGGGAGGTAACCGGTGGCAAAGGCGTTCACAAAAAATTCCCCTCCCCTGGTGGGAGGGGTCGGCGACAAAGTCGGCGGGGGAAGGGGAGTCTCGTAGGGGCCGACCTTCAGGTCGGCCCGCTGATAATATTCGGGCCGGTTTAAAAACCGGCTCCTACATTTTTTCATCGCGAGGGTGTCGGAGACACCCGTGGCGATCTCATACATTTACGTTTTAGAAACTGGTGCTATGAGATTGCTTCGCATCCTTCGGATGCTCGCAATGACAGTCTATTTCTTTAGGTATCCTCTTGGGGAAAAGGAGTCACCTTGCTTCGTAGTTGCAGAATGGTCTGTAGGAGGCTGCGAGCTTTTTGGCCAGGGCTTTTCTTCTTTCCTTTGTCCAGTTGTAGGTAAGATACGCAGAGATGTAAAGGTTGTCTCTGGAACCGGCCAGGACAAGCCAGCACGGATAGCCAGGATGGTGCTCGTCAACACTTAACTCAGAGAGGTTTTCCGCTTCGCCAAAATAAATCACCTGATAGCTGGCCCCGAGGCTGTCAGCCACGAGAAGGGCGTAAACCCCTGATGACGGAAGCGGCTTCCACCCCACCAGTCTAACCGCCTCGCTGAACCGGTATCCACCGAAGTTGACGGCCATCTAAACTCCTCAGTATTATAGTATCTTCAACCAATAGACAGAAGCTTTGCCATATTTTAAACTCACAGGTTCAATTGTCAAGATGTTTACCCTCCTATAGGTAGAATGTGAAGCTGTCTTGCTTATTCTTAAGACATGAAAGTAGATGACACCGCACTAGTTAAGAAATTAGGAATAGAGATACGCAGCAGACGAAAGGGGCTAGGCTGGTCTCAGGAAAGGCTGGCCGATGAGGCAGGTATCACATTCAAGCAAGTAAGCAAGATCGAACGCGCCCTTGCCAATCCAAGTACTACCACGCTGGCTCGGATTGCCGCCGCCCTGAAGGTCACTCCGAACGATTTGCTGGGTCTCAGCCCTTCCGGCGAAACTTCCCATGACCCCAGGATTCTTTCTGAAAAGCTGTTCCAATTGCTGAAGGGAAAGCCGAAGCTTCAGGTGGAGCTTATCAAGCGTCTTGCCGAGGAGGCTGCCAAGCTTCTCAAGTAAATGCTCCTTTTCGCCTGTGGCGAAAAGATCGCAGGGGGTTAGTTTGACCAATTTTTGTCCATCTTTTGTCCAGCTTTTTTGCGACGAGTTGCATTCAAACCTGACGATTTAAGGAAGAACGGCGCTCAGATCAAACCGGGACAGGCCGGCGTCTGTAGCGATCCAGAGATAGTTGCCGTCGAGATAAAGTGCCGTAACATCGTTAGATAGGAGACCGTCCTTGGTTGTCAGGTAGATCTGAAGGTAGGTCTCAGGGTTGTAGATGACCACCCCGCCTGCTCCGCCAAGCGCGATCAGGCTGTCGCGGCCCGCCACCGCGTTCTGAGGCACAGGGATAAATCCAGGCGAGGTGAAATATTCCCAACCCTCACCTGTCTGCTTTACCAACAGCCTGCCTGTCCAGAAGTAGCGGGCATGATCTCCCCTGATGATTGCCAGCACGTCGTCGCGGTAAAGCTTTGAGCGCTCGTCCTTTAAGGGCTGGGGTTCGCCAGTTGGGATAACGGTAAGAAAGACCCCATCATCCGTTGCGACAAACAAAGAATCCTTGTGGAAATCTACGTCGTATATCCACGCTTGGATTCTGATCTCCGAGAGGACTTTTTTATCAACGTTAAAGACATCCGCCTCACGTTTCTTAAGCAGGAACAGGTTCCCTTCAATCAGCCTCGCTTTCTCATAATTGGTTCGGCGCAGTTTGTCCATGATTCCCGCGCCCCAGGAAGGGGTTTCATTGGTTGTCGTTCCCCAGCGGGCAAAGGGATGGTAGAGCATCTTTTCCTGCTTCAGCACAAGCTGGTCCACCCCGTTTTTGCCGAACGCGTAAAGCGAGCTGTCTGCGGCGAACAGGGAGTGAACTTCGTTGGCGCGCGGACCCTGATACTCGCCGAGTTCGCGCCAGCTAAGGCGGTCAAAGACAAGATAACCGTATCCATAAACAGACACGTACGCCTTGTTGCGGTGGGTAAAGACCGCAGAGTAGGGGATCTGGTACATTCGTTCGTCAAGGAACACCCAGGGGGCAAGGAAAGGGTAGTCCTTACGGATGTTTGCCGGGTCATATGAGCCGACCCAGACCGTGGTTGAGTCAGGCAAGGCATCTGCCGGCTGCTCCGAGCGCTTATTGATCGACTGCACACTGGAGTCGTGATCGAGGAAGATATACTCGCCGCTGATGCCCAGACGCCTGATCGAGGACGTGGCGGTAAGGAATATCTTCCTTGCAAGCCCCCCTGAGCTATTGAACGCGTACAGTTCGCCCCTTGTTGAAACCACCCAGACACGTGCGAGGTCGGTATCGTAGACGGCAAACGCTATCTCTAGGGGCAGACCTTCTGCCGCGCCAAAGATGCGTTCAGGCGTGGAGGAGTCATCGTCGAGTTCGATGATTGCATCATTCGTAACCACGTACACCGTGTTGAATGCGTCGGCTGTGAAGTTGCGGATATCTTCAAGGCGCGGGTAGTGCTGCCAGTCGGATGGGTTGTAGATGTATGCCAGAAGCGCAACCAGGATGCCCATTCGTCTACCCCGGTTCGTAGATCTCTTCGTCCTCGTCGGCAAACGGGGAGAGCATGGCATCGGGCAGGTAGTCCAAGAGGTCTCCTGCAACAAGCGAGTGTTCGCCCAACTCCTCAATCGCAATATCGGCTGCCGCGCCGTGGAGCCACACCCCCAGCCGTGCGGCAGGTGCCAGGGCCAGGCCCTGCGCAACCAATCCTGCGATGATACCGGTCAATACGTCACCAGTTCCACCAGAGGCAAGGCCCGAGTTGCCCGTAGGGTTGATCCATGTCTCGGAAGGACAACCTATAATCGTGGGTGCGCCCTTGAGGACAAGCACCGCACTCCACTTCTTTGCATACTCTTCAGCAACATCAAGTCTCTTGCGGTCGATCTTTTTGGCTTCTCCTTCGATCAATCTTGCCAGCTCACCCGGATGAGGGGTAAGGATCAGGGGCGGCTTTTTGGCCTCAAGCAGCTCAGGTTCTGTAGCGATGGCGTTGATTCCGTCCGCATCAACAATCATCGGTTTGCGCCATTCGGCGAATAACCGCTTAACGAGCTCCACCGTTTCAGGATGCGTTCCCAGCCCCGGGCCGATCGCCAAGAGCTTGACTTCGTCAGCCATCTTTAGTATCTCATCTGCCGCACCCTCTGCCAGGTGACCGTCGCCTGTATCCGCAAGCGGGCGCTTGACCGTCTCCAAAAGGCTTGAATCAAACACGTCGGCCATCGTTTCAGGAAATCCCAGATACACGAGTCCTGCGCCTGTTCTTGCCGCAGCCATGGCTGCGAGTCTTGCCGCGCCGCTCATACCGCGGGAACCGGCAACTATCAATACCTTGCCGAAGGTCGCCTTGTTGCCCGAAGGGGAACGCTCGGGCAGGAGCGCTGCCGCATCCTCTGAGGTCATCAGGCGGAGCTTTCCTTCGGTATCCAGAATCGTGTTGGGGATTCCGATATCCGCCGTCCACACGTCACCGCAGCAGGAACGGGTGGGGTAGAGCAGGTGGCAGGGCTTGAGGTATGCCATGGTTACGGTGAGATCGGCCTGGACTGCAAGTTCGGGTTCTTCTGCCGTCCCGTCGGCCTCAATCCCCGATGGTAAATCAACACTCACAACGAACGCCCCGGATTGGTTGATAAGCCCTATTGCTTTGGCAGCCAGTTCCTGGAGAGGACGCTTGAATCCGGTACCCAGCACTGCGTCTACTATCACATCGTAGTCGTCCATTCCTTCTTGCCAGTCGGCCAGCGCGTCCTCGCTCTCCACCTCATCGATAAGCAACCCCATGTCCTTGGCGATGGCGGCGTTGGTAAGGGCGTTGCCCTTCAGCTTATCAATCTTTCCGAGGAGAAGTATTTCAACCTCGGCACCGGAGTTTGCCAGATGCCGCGCGACCACGAATCCGTCCCCGCCGTTATTTCCTTTGCCCGAAACGCACAGCACAGAAAGACCTTCCGGCTCAAAGTACTCCTCGATCGTTTCGGCAACCCCACGCCCTGCATTTTCCATAAGAATCAGAGAGGGAATTCCAAACCCTTCGGTTGCCCGCTTATCAATCGCGCGCATCTCCTCACGCCGCACTACACGCATAGAATCTCCTTATGATTTATCCAAGTGTTTCTGAAACCGATGTTTGGAGGTCCACCACCGCTGCCCTCTTGATGTCAACCGTAGAAGTACTGGTAGGTGATCGCTCGGATAAGATCGCCTGCGCGATCCTTGCTCGTCTCCTCGATGATGTGCTCCTTGTCGTCGTAGCGCAGTTCTACGAATCCATAAGGTTTGTTGCGTTCATCGCGCCAGATTATCTTTGAAGGTTCTGCGGCGTCCTGCTCGTAGCGGTACTCCCAGGACTTGATCCTTCTGTGACGCGAGTCACGCCACTCTTTTTTTGTAAGGCGTGTGTGCCTGTCGTATCTGAACTCTACGGTATTGAGCACCTCGTTGTGGGGGTTGCGTACGATCTCTTTTGCGATCTTATCCTGTTTGTTGAACTCGCGGTCGCATACCTGCAGGGTGATGCCTGCCCGGTCGATGTGGATTTCCTGAACGAGGACGCCGTCCTTATTGTAGATCAACTGGTGGGTTCTGAGTGGATTGCCGTTGGGGCCAAGAAAGATCATACGGGTAAGCCGATCGTTGTCGTACTCGTAGCGGCATATCTCGTGGAGACGATCGTTAAGGATAGTCCTGCGTTCTATTATGTTCCTCCCTGTTCCTGCTGGTGGAGTGGGAGGTGCTTGTTCTGTTGGTCCGCTTGGTTCTGGGCGAGCTGGCTTCCCTGTGGCCTGGGGTTTTTTCCTTGCCGCGATGGCCGGGGATACGGTAGGAGGTGCCTTTTTTTTTGTCGCTTCGTCTTCACGTCTGGGTGTAAGCCGCAGGCGCGCCTCAAGGTGGGTCTCGAGATGATCTATGAGCTTTACCGCTTTCTCCAGGTTGTTTGACTCGATTACGGCCTTGGTTATCTCGTTTAGGATTTCCACCTGGAACTCGTGGGCTGCGGTCTTGATGAAATCGAAATTCACCGCCTGTCCGGCCCTCTCAAGATGCCTGTCTGTCTTCTCCTTGAGCTTTTGGCGCTCTTCCAGCAGCTTGGCTATGCGGTCTTCGAGTTCTTCCTGGCCTTTGGCCAGCTCCAGATACTCGGCGTAATCCTTATCAGGATCGTACTTATCTGCCATCACGAACCTTTAGTGTCGTCCTCATACCTGAACTATAATCCTTCATTGCCGTATTGTCAAGTCATCAGCTTCCTAACCTGGAACGTAGAAATCTGTGCTTGATCTGGCTATCACTTATCCAGGGCTTTTATCCGGGCAAGTAAAGGTTCCATGCCCCCGCACTCTATCGCAGCCGCTCGGCATGAGGCGCGGCATTCAGGAAGATGTTCGCATCCCCTGCATATCTCTGGGATGGTCTCAATGAATTCCCTTCTTTTTGGCGAATCCATAAGCTCCCAGAAGCCCTTCTCGAAAAGATTGCCCAGCACCAACGGGGAGTGGTTGCATGGCCGCAGGTTGCCAGTCGAGTCCAGGGTAGGATAGCTCATCTCTTCTCCTGCGGAGCAGAATCCGAACCCCAGATGCGGAAATCTCTTTATGTCCACCAGACACATGGGTATCGGAATGGATACACTCACAGGAAATTTGTTCTGAGCCGCGAAGCGCTCGGCTACTTCAAGCATCTTCAATACCTCCTGGGGCGTGGGGGAGAGCTCTTCCAGATTATCCAATCCTCTACCACCTGGATTGAACCGGTTCAGCATAAGTCCTTGAACCCCCATCTCGCGGGCAAGCCTGAGGGTTTCTTTAAGGCGGGGAAGATTTACCTTTGTCGCCACGAACGCGGCCACCATCCGCGCCTTTGTGGAAAGTACCGCCTCGATCCCCCTGATAGATCGCTCAAAGCTTCCCTTGACCCCTTGCAGGTACTCGTGCTCCGAGGCTCTGTCCGATAGAAGCTGTATCTCAAAGGTTCTCACACCCGCTCGAACCAGCCTTTTTGTCTTCTTCCTGTCGAGCGTCTGCCCGTTGGTTATGAGGGTGACCTGTGCACCGCTCAAAGCCGCCTGCAGAACGATGTCCAATATATCCTCACGAAGCAGCGGCTCGCCGCCGCTTATGGTGAAGTTTGCGGGTTTTGCCTCGGAGAGGAGTTTATTCAGCAGCTGTCTCGTCTCTCTTGGGTCAAGATCGTCATGGCGAGTCTCCGGGTGCCTGTGCCAGACGTTGTAGCAGAACCGGCAGGAAAGATCGCAGCGCTGAGTCGCCTCGAAGATTACTATCTGCTGGCGTTTTTGGGATTGGTTCACCCCTCAGCTCCGGTTAAGACAATTAGGATCGGCATGGGGAATAATATCGCCTCAGGTCAGGATTGCAAGACACCACCTCCCATCGATTTCATCCAATCGCGTCTCTTTTAGGTTAAGGAGCTACTGCGACTCTGTTACCTCCAGATCGACCTTATCTTCTCCCCATTCTTCGTGATTATTGCTGGCCTTTACATAGACGTACCAGAGACCTGTGCCCAAATCCCCTACGTAGAGCCGGGCTTCGATTTTCTTTCTTCCTTCTAAATCACTTTCCTGGATACTCATCTCAGTAGTATCGTCATCCAGGATACAAATGGCCTTCTCGATGTAGTATTCTTCGTCTCTTGGGGGATTGGGGATACGCGTGTCAGCTTTGACCGTCACCGAGTCGTTGCCAGCGGTGGGATTAGGGATTACAGAGGCAGATTCAACAACGGGTTGCGTCTCTATCGGTAAGTAGCAGGAGATGATACAGTTGAGCATGCTTGCCGCACTCAAGGCGCTTATCCCTGCGATGAACGCGCTGAGAACCGAGACCTTGATCCAGCGCGCCGTTCTGGGCATGACGCCGCGCTCCTCGCATCGGCAAAAGAACCGGAACAGAGCATTCCCCGAACGCCTTAACACCTCGAAGAAGAAATGCTTCGGTTTAGCCATAAAAAACCTCCTTTGCTGTCCAAATATAACTCGTTGACGACTGTTTGTCAACCCCTTGGGTCAGCTGTTTTCGAGTTGACGGGGAGACAAATAAGCCGTAGAATTTCCTATGAAGCAGTTTTTTTCCGACTGGCGGGTGCTTTCCGGGATAGCGATCCTGGGCTGGGGAGCGTGGGGGATATTCTTGAAGTTCGCCTTAAAGCAGCTTGACTGGCGTGCGGCGCTGCTTGTCGGCTCAATATCCGCGCTTCCCCTGGCGTTGGCTTTCGGTATCGGCCATTTCAACTGGCGCTTCGACCGCTACGTTCTGTTCGCAGCCCTTGCCGGGATCAGCGCCTTGGTTGCCGCACTTGCCTTCAACCGTGCGCTTCAGAAGGGTGGCTCTCTAAACGTCGTCGTCCCTTTGACCTCGCAGTACGTCCTGGTGATCGTGATCTTTTCCATCATCTTCTTCCGCGAGCCTTTAACCTGGAAGCGTATCGTGGGCATCGCAGCGGCCATTGCAGCGATAGTGTTCCTCTCGCTGTAGTTAGGCGGGGCATGAGCGGCCCCTACATTTTGTTACGTGCTACTCAGGCACATCCGCAGCGCAGCGGAATCCGATAAATGGCGATGCCTGGGTTGGATCGACTCCCCGGCGGGCGCGTGTAGTCATCCATTCCTTTCCCTCTGCAAAACTACCGCCGCGATAGGCCTTAAGGGTTCCCTCTTGAGGTCCTTTCGGGTTTATAGTATCAGCCGGATCATAAGGTGCGTACCAGTCCGCTACCCACTCCGAGACGTTGCCCACCATGTTATAGCAATCGTAGTGATTCTTTCCCTTCTCAAAAGCATCCACCGGAGCGACAAATTCGTAACCGTCAATCTCACCCCCTTCCTTCCAGTTGCAGTAGTCGTCATGCCACCCGCCGTCCCAGGGATAGAGCGTGGTTCCGTTATTGCTTGCGGCAAACTCCCATTCCGCCTCGGTCGGCAGCCGCTTGCCGGCCCATTTGGCGTAAGCCGCGGCACCATACCAGCTTACCTGGCTCACAGGATAACTCTCACGCCCGGTTTTGACTCTAAACGAATCTCCTTCATGTATGATGTCAGAATAAAACCATTCGTCCAGCCAGTATGAGCCGCTTTCCTTCTGGTTGCCCATCACATTAAGGAACTCGCAAAACTGGGCATTTCTAACTTCGTAGCGATCGAGGAAGAAGCTTTCAAGCTGCACATTCCGGACGGCAGAAGTACTTTCCTCGGAACTATCACCTATTGAGAAGGGGCCGCCGGCAAAGATTAAGTTCATTCCAGACGGAGGAATAGGGATTGGCCAGTACCGGTTAATGTTTTCTGCGAATTCTTGACTTGTAATAACCAGTTCCTTATCTATGTCTAATCCACTGAGACGGGAAAGGATAGCGATAGCGTTTTTCTGACTTTTATCTTCGACCTGCCTGTACTCCTCGAGGAATCTGGCGATAACCAAGGAATCCCCGGATTTATCAATCACCTTTGCCCAGAAGTAGGGTGCAAGGTTATAGCCGTTCCATTTGACGTATTTTGTTCCAGCTCCTACTGGTAACTCAATTCCTTCTTTTCTAGCATAATATTCAGCATCACAGGTGAGCCAACTTCGAAGATCATAAACATGACTGAACTCTTTGTATTTATATGAGCCTATAGCTACCTGCTGAAGATGTAGTGGATAGAACCGATTGCAAACCTCAAGTGCTGCATAATTAGCCAACCCGTCGCCAATCCAGCGATTTGTTGAGTCTTCGTAGATCTCATAATTGATATCAAGAGAAACCTCCACCCATTCGTGTGGGAAAACCTTGTATTTCGCTACATTCATATAAGACTGAGATTGCTGTAAAGGTATTCCATATCCCCCAACACAAAGCCCGAGGTCTCTTTCATCGACCAGGATAATCTTCAAGGGATGCAGTTTTATGTTGGTGGCGCGTTCGATAATTTCTTTTTCGGTCTTAAGGACAGATAACATCTCGTTGGCTTCCTCTATATACCCTTTTGGGTAAAGCACCCTGATTCCGTCATCTTTCAGCTCAAGCAGCCCCTCACCGGTCTCAAAAACAACTTCTCTGCCAAAGGCGATCTGAAATCCTGTTTGCTGACTTATGAATATCAAAGAAAGGGCTTCGATAGAGCGATTAGGGTGTGCGGTGCACTTGATTCTTTTGGAGATCTTTTCTGAGGGAATCCAAAAGAGCACCTCACCGGACTGGTTAGAAACCTGTCGGAACTTTTTCCATCCGACGGTGAGGTTGCATAAAACCCCTGACTCCGCATGGTTAAGGCTGTCGTAGAATTGGATCATGACCGGGAGACTATCTCCAAGCGCTTTTGGGGGTAACCTCGTGATTTCGTTCAGCACTCCTTCAACATTAATCGAGGTTGACTCAGGGGAAAGGAAGGTATGTAGGTCTACCACTGCATCTGCCATCGCAATGCTGGTAGTCAACCCAAGAAGGATTATGCCCCCAAGGATTCCTTTACCTCTACTATACAATAGCCTCGGTCTCATTTTGACCTCCTTTCATGGTCTTTACGGTTTGAGTGACGTTATAATAACAAGATTAGGGTATTATGTCAATAGAAAAAGGGCCGACCTTAAGGTCGGTCCTTCAATCTTAGATTTGCGATCTTTTCGCTGTTAGGCGAAAAGGAGCATAGGTTTTCGGGGTCCCCGCGACTAATGCTCTTTTTAACCTTCGGTTAAAAAATTCGCAGACCCTCACCCCCCCTCTCCCAAAGTGAGAGGGGGTAAATAATGAGGGCTGACTTGCAAGCCAGCCCTTGAAGCTTCGATTTTGTATAAGGTGGGCCGATTATTTAATCTCGTACTGCCTAATTATTTCTCTAAGAAACTTTTTTTCACTGCCAATTACTCCCCCTATCCAAGTCCCTATGCCCACAATAAAGCCCAACTTATCTTTGTATTTCGGACCCCAGATATGACGTGATATTGACTCCCCAAGTTCAAAGAGCATGGTAGAAGGAGATTTGGCTCCCGTAATTCCCGTAATCATAATCTTACTATACTCTAAGTAGCGCCGACCAAGATCTTGTTCGTACTCAGGGCCGTTAAAACTAAGATATTCCGAGCCCAAATATGCGTAAGCTCTAACATGAAGTTCATCAAGAATTTGTCGTTGCTTAGGATGGTCATAGAACACCGCTTCAAGTGAGTGGGTAAGAGCAAATAGATGGGCCATGGTTAGTTCTCGATTAATTTCCCCAAGCCTATCCTCAATATCATCATCGTCCGTCTCTTTTAGTCCTTCAACAAAAGGTTCTATATTTTCTAACCCCAATATCATTATCTCTGCTAACTCGGAAGCGAGGGCACTTACCGACAATACTTCCTTTTGGTCGTCTCTTTTTTTAGAAGACTTTTTTGACACCATCGCCTCCTTCTCTAAGAATATACCTCAGATATTATCGACAGATACAAGTGATTATATTGTCAATTTTAGTCTTGTCAAGAACTTGTACCTCTGAGAAGGGGAAAAAGACAAACACTAGAGCACTAGAGATTGACCTTTGGGTAATTCTATCTTTCTGCTTCGCAGAAAAGGTCGGAAATAACAATGAAAAGGCCAATCATATGATTGGCCTTTGAATCTTAACCTGCGATCTTTTCGCTGTTAGGCGAAAAGGAGCATTAATTATACCCAGCCTCGGAGCTTGACCGCCTCGGCCACACGGGCCACTGACACGAGGTAGGCGGCCAGGCGCATGTGCACCTTCTTCTCCTTATGCATCTTGTAAACCGCGTGGTAAGCCGCAGTCATCCTGGCATCGAGCTGCTTGCGAATCTCTTCCAGTGGCCAGTAGTAGTTGTAGGTGCCTTGAACCTGCTCGAAGTAGGAGACGGTCACGCCGCCTGCATTGGCCAGAAAGTCCGGGATAACGTGGATCCCCTTCTCGTGAAGGATAACGTCGGCCTCAGGTGTAGTCGGGCCATTTGCGAGCTCGCAGCTTATCGTTGCCTTGATGCGCGGCGCGTTGTCCTTGGTGATTTGATTCTCAAGCGCTGCAGGATAGAGGATGTCCACGTTAAGTTCTAAAAGCTCTTCGTTGGTGATTTGGGTGGCGCCTGGGAAGCCGAGCACGGTGCCAGTCTCCAGCTTGTGCTTGACGATGGCTTCGGGGTCCATGCCGCTTTCCACGTAGATGCCTCCGCGTGAGTCGGATACCCCCACCAGCTTGCCGCCTCCGAGGACTTCCTGATGAAGCAGAGCCGCGAACTGACCGGCGTTGCCGAATCCCTGGATGGCGTATGTTCCCTTGGGATCGACGCCCAGGGTCTTGCAGGCCTCGCGGACGGTGTAGATTCCGCCGCGTGCGGTTGCGTCGCCCCGACCCTGTGAGCCGCCGATGGGGATGGGTTTGCCGGTTATCACCGCCGGATGGTTGCGGCCAACGATAGTCTCGAACTCGTCCATCATCCAGGCCATGATCTGCGGGTTGGTGTAGACGTCAGGGGCAGGGGAGTCGCGGTGCTCGCCCAACTCGCGCGCTATACAACGTATCCATCCGCGAGCCAGACGCTCCTTCTCGCCCTCGGAGAACTCCTTGGGATTACATGTGACGCCGCCCTTGCCGCCGCCCAATGGGATGTCAACGACAGCGGTCTTCCAGGTCATCCATGCGGCCAGGGCGCGAACGGTATCGATGGTTTCTGCAGGGTGCCAGCGAATGCCTCCCTTTGCAGGTCCTCGGGCATCGTTGTGCTGGATCCGGTAGCCGTGGAATACCTTGGTTGAGCCGTCATCCATCTTCACCGGGATGGTGAACTGATACTCGCGGCGCGGCCAGCGAAGAACCTCACGCATCGCCGGTTCAAGACCAAGAAACTCCGCCGCCTCATCAAACTGTGCCTGTGCTATCTTGAAGGGATTCAGCTCTTCACTCATTAGTTATCCTCCTACTTACAGAGGGTTGGAAGGTTTGTGTTTTATCTTTCGACCTTACGCATCTACTCATGACGAGTAGACGTGAGATTTCATTAAAATTTTTCCTGCATCATACCTGGAATTCCTTAACCCGCAGCCCCTTTTGAATACCTCTCCGGACTCCTTTCTACTCGCTTAGAACCTTCAGCTCCACCCGGCGGTTCATGTCGCGTCCCAGGATCGTCCGGTTATCTCCTATCGGTGCAAGCTCACCGTAGCCCTTTACTACCAGTCTTCTCTCGCTGATGCCCCTCTTGACCAGGTAGTTTCGTACCGCTTCCGCACGTTTGCGTGAGAGTGCTCTGTTGGCCTTGGCATCACCTACGCTGTCTGTGTGTCCCTGTATCTCGACGACCATTTTCTGTCGGTCCTTAAGGAAGCGCACCACGTCTTCAAGTACGGGCACATAGCGCGGCTCGATCAGTTTTTCACCCGGTTTGAAGTGGAAGATGATCCAGTTTTTGCTCATGTTGATGTTGAGTTCCGTAGTGGAGCCGGCGCCTGCCTCGGCGGTGATCTCGTGATCAAAGTAGCCTCGCGCCTGTGCATGCAGGGTGTACTTGCCCGCTTCAAGTCCCACGATCTCGTAGCTCCCGCCGCGTGGACCGGTACGAACCACGTCATCTGTCTCGACCACGTAGACGTTTGCAATGATGCCCGAGCCCTCTTCCGCATCTTTTACAATGCCGTGAATCGTTCCTTTGTCGTGAATGTCCTTGAGGACAAGATCCTTAGCGCTTGTCGAAGAAACTGACGTAACCTTCAGCAGCTGAGGTTTGCTGCGGTATCCTTCTTGGGATGCGACGAGCGTTACCATGCCGGCTGGCACCGCACGCATCTTGTAGAGGCCTCTTTCGTTAGCGGTCGTTTCCTGGGTGTAGTTATCGCTAAAGGCCTCGATCCTGGCACTCGATGCAGGCTTACCGTCAGGGTAGACTGCCTTGCCTGCTATTTCCGTTCCCTTGGGGGCTTTATGGTAAGGCGAGGTGTAGAGATTCAACCCGGCAACCAACCTGGGTGAGTAGCTGGTAGTGGTATCAACGAGGTTCTCAAGACGTGTTACTGCGAGATAGAGCTCCCAGTGATTGAATCCCACCTTGGTGCCGAAGTTCACGTCCCTTCCGTCGTACTCCGCGGCTACAGAAAGCCAATCCTGGTAGTTGAACTCTACTGCTCCGAAAAGCCCGAGCGCCAGTCCGGAGACCGCGTTCTCGTTGAAGATATCGGTGTTGAAGTATTTTGAGATGCGTCCGTAACCCGTGTAGCGGCCTCGACCAACACCTGCGTGGATACGGAAGTAGTTGCAGAACTGTTTTGAGGCCACAGCAAAGGCACTGAACCACTCCTGCTGTTCCCAGTAGATAAATCCTGGTTTGTCGATGATTTTATCCTCCGGATTCCAGTTACCGGAGCCAGGATTCTCGCTAAGTTCGTTGCCTCCTCCAAAGGAGCCTATGTAAGGCACCCATGTTATATCATGGACCCCTATCGCCACGGATGGGGAGTACTTATTCTCCCGCAGCAAGAGAGCGGTAAAGCCCAGAGAGTAGTTTTCAAGACCGTAGGCGGAGAGGGATATCTCCAGGAAGTTTCCTATCCCCGCGCCCAGGCAGAGATCGAAATCGTAAGGTGAGGGTATAGAATCGTAGGTGCTTAAAGCAAACGATCCAACCGCCGTCCCTTGAATCACCTTGTGCCGCAGCACGTAGGCGGTCGGGACGTCTATCAATACGGAAGAACGATTGAACTCGGCAAAAAGTGCCAGGGCTAAACCTAGGAGCCCTACCACGATCTTTTTGCCCATATCGCCTCCTTTCGACTTAGACTTTAGTAAAGTTTACCCGGAAATCACCCCTTTGTCAAGGTGAATAGAGGCGTATTTTGTGTTCCGAAAGAATTAGGCTCGCGTCAGGGAGCTTAGCGTTACGGCCCCAGAAGCATCACCTCACCCCGGAAGAACTACCTGATCAGGATAACCTTTTGGACTGATACCTCTTTGTCGGTAAGCACGATAAAGTAAACCCCAGCGCAGAAGGGTGTTACGGGCCAGCGGATGGTGCCTTGCGTTAGGTCTGAGTGCAGTTCATCCACCTTGCGGCCTGAGGCGTCGAAGATTGAAGCTCGAAAGCCATCGGGTCTATCGTGATATCGCAGCACTATTTGAGAACCGATGGATGTTATCACTTCCCAGTCAGGCGGCTTTTCAACAATCGGTCGCTCAACTACCCCTACGCCCATGTCCCAGTCGGAGATTAAGGCCCAGGCCTCACAGATGCTATCGGGCGTGGAATGGGGATATACCCAAACGATCCAGTCATCGCACACCCCTACGGCAGGCGTAAACCAAGCAAGCTTAAATGTGGTATCTATTCCGAAAGGCTCCGTATACTCGAAAAGGTTAGTCAGCCGCCAAACCTCCTTGTCTCGAATCTCTCCGATTATGCCGCCCGGGCGCTCCCACCAGCAGTCTTCGTGTAACTTGCTCCGTCGATGATGCGTCTCTGCAAAACGTCCATCAGAGGAGAGGGCAACTGAGAACCTCTTTTCCCAGGTCCCGCCTCCGTAGGGATCATTCACCACCAGGCGCGGAGGATAGGACGCCAACCCGCGATGGGCGAACACTCGAGCCTCCAAAAAACCTCCGTAATACTTCCAGAATGCCCTGAAAAATGCCACGAAACGGTCATTATCGAGCCAAAAGAGCTGGGGCTCCTGCCCGCCGTGTGCCCGTTCATCCAACAGATGTCCTCTCGGCCTCCAAGACAGGATGGGTTCATCTGCGGCATCGAACACCTGGAACCGCTGATACGTCGAGTCCGGGTCCCCCCAAATCTCATTGCGCCAGGTTACTGCCACGTCGCCTGCATCGTTCAGCGCCACCCTGGGATAGTAGGAATATACACACTCCGCATCACAAGTCAAAAAGGCCTGGTCTTCAGGATAACCTTCCAGATCAAAACGCCCGACCCACACGTAATTCAAAGTAGGGGGGCCAGACTCTATCTCACACCAGGTAACCACGAACTCCTCATTATTGTTGAGGCTCAGGTCAAATGGGCTGGGTTTGTTCGTGTGCTTACCTAAGAGTACGTTAGCAATCAAGTTGTGCGCAGAGCCAACAGGACTGCCGTCAGGAGCAAAGCGCTGAAAACGCACATACCAGGCATACCAAGACTCATCCTCCCTCCAGATCGGCTTATCTGCCCAAAGCAGAATGGTGTTGCCTGCGGTGTCCATCTCAAGGCAAGGATGCCAAATCCACGAAGTGTCCGCAAGCTTTGTAATCTTATAAGCATCGGTCATTGGGTTTCCGGTGCTGTCAAAGAAGCGAATAAAAAGCTCCCGCTCCACATAGAGATTGAGGGGATCGCCGGTGGCTATGCAGTCTATCCATGCTACGGCAAAGCGGCCGTCTGAGGCCATGGCTGCACAACCGTATACCTGACTATGGTCTGGCTGGTGCTCTGCTACCTGAAACGGCTCCACTAGGACGCCACCCCACAGGGCTAAAGCCAAAAGACTTATATTGAACATCTTGACCTCCTTTTTGTTTATTAAAGGCACGTCCCCCTGTTTGTCAAGGTTTAGTGGAGGATCACTAGCTTGCCTGTGGCGCTGGCTGACTCAGCCTCAACCCGTGCAAAGTAGACGCCGGAGGGAAGGGGGGAGGGCGTCCAGGTGCCCTTGCCTTTTATGGTCTCCTGAAGTATTCTCCGGCCGTCCACAGAGTAGAGGGTAAGCTTTGCCTCGCCCGTAACACTCCCGGACACGTCGTAGGAAAGCCGGTTGAGCGAGGCTTCCAGCTTGATGGGTGATGAGGTCTGGATAGGAGATTCCACTACCCCAACCCCCATGTCCCAGTCGGAGATTAAGGCCCATGCCTCGAGGATGGTATCCGGGTTGAGGCGGGTATATACCCATACGATCCGGTCGTCGCACGCCGCTACTGTAGTTGTAGCACCAAGAAGGTAGCTGTATGCAGTATCCTTCCCCAAGGGCGGGGTGTACTCGAAAAGGTTGGTTAAACGCCAGGGCTCGTTGTCGCGAATCTCGCCAAGCACACCGCCCCCGTGCCTCCATGCGTACCAGGGATCCCAGTGAGAGTAGGATCTGTCGTGGGCCTCAGCAAACCGCTCGTCAGAAGAGAAGGCAACCGAGAAATCCCTCTCGCCTCCACTCCACGTCCATGTGGATGCCTGTTCATCCGTCACTACCGCGCGTATGGGATACCGCGTCAACCCACGATGCCCGAATACTCCACCCACAATTCCGTATCCTTGGTCTAGATGCTTTACCCAGAACGCCACGAAACGGTCATCATCAAGCCAATAGGGCTCGGCCCACCTGCCCCACTCCTCATAATCCAAGAGATGCCCCCTGGACCTCCACGACAGGATGGGTTCATCTGCGGCATCGAACACCTGGAACCGCCGATACACCGTGTCAGGATTAAGCTTATCACGCCAGGTTACCATCAGATCTCCCTCGTCGTTCAGCGCCACCCTGGGAAAGGTGAAGGGAAGAAGGTAATTACCCGGAATATCATGGGGCAGAAAGGCCCGATCTTCGGGATAACCTTCCAGATCAAAACGCTGAACCCACACGCAGGTCAAATCCCAATATGGGGGAATTACCTCAAGCCAGGTCACTGCGAAATCACCCCTGTTGTTGAGGCTCAAGTCAATCGGGCTCCTCTTGTATAAGAATACCCGGGCCACCACCGTGTGCGCAGAACCCACAGGGCTGCCGTCAGGGGCGAAGCGCTGGAAGCGCACGTAAGAAGGCTGCTCCGCACTCCGGGTTTCCCTGTCCACCCAAAGCAGGATGGCGTTGCCTGCGGTGTCCATCTCAAGCCAGGGGTAGTGTACCCAGTTGGTATCCGTCATCTTTGCGATCCGGTAAGCATCGGTCATCGGGTTCCCGTCCCGGTCGAAGAAGCGCACGAAAAGATCAAGCTCTAAGTCTTCGGGATTGAAGGGGTCCCCGGATGCTATGCTGTCAACCCATGCTACGGCAAAGTGCCCGTCAGTGGCCATTGCAGCACACGGGTAGGTCTGATGATGGCCGAGCTCGGCCTCGGCGATGCGAAAGGGTTCTACAAGGACTCCCCCACACAGGGTTAAAGCCAAAAGACTTATATTGAACATCTTGACCTCCTTTTTGTTTATTAAAGGCACGTCCCCCTGTTTGTCAAGGTTTAATGGAGGATTACCAGCTTGCCTGTGGTACTGGCTGAGTTGTTCTTGACCCGTGCGAAATACACCCCGGAGGGGAGGGAAGGCGCTTGCCAGATTCCTTTGCCTTTGATAGTTTCCTCAAGAACCTTACGCCCGTCGGCGGAGTAGAGGGTAAGCTGCGCCTCGCCCGTAACACTCCCGGACACGTCGTATGAGAGCCGGTTGATTGAGGCTTCAAGCTTAATCGGTGATACGGAAGAGACAGGCTGCTCAACTACCACTACGCCCATGTTCCAGTCGGTGATTAAGGCCCAGGCCTCACAGGTGCTATCGGGCGCGGAGTGGGGATATACCCATACGATTCGGTCGTCGCACGCACCAACTGCAGGTATGAAAGCAGCCTTAAATGCGGTATCTTTTCCGAAAGGCGCCGTATACTCGAAAAGATTAGTCA
>Ga0315545_1000698_pt1 | contig 35108 bp, 38 predicted proteins | sample SalMarSW160210MG_FD_203096 | JGI IMG/M metagenome (GOLD analysis project Ga0315545, IMG submission 203096) | Salt marsh sediment microbial communities from the Plum Island Ecosystem LTER, Massachusetts, United States - Salt Marsh Sediment SW1602-10 ...
CACGGGGCTGGGTGGTGTCATCCGCGACCCGCTGGGCACGGGATTAGGCTCCAAACCCATCGCCAGCACCGATGTCTTCTGTTTTGCCCCGCCCGATTTTCCCCATAGTAAACTGCCCGCGGGCGTGCTTCATCCCCGCCGCATACTGAAGGGGGTGCGGGCAGGAGTGGCTGACTACGGCAACCGTCTGGGAATCCCCACTTTAAACGGGGCCATACTCTTCGACGAGCGCTATCTGGGCAACCCCATCGTCCTCTGCGGCACGGTGGGGCTTATGCCGAAGACCGCTGCTCAAATGGGACGCCAGCATCCCGGCGACAAAGTGGTGGTGGTGGGGGGCAAGACGGGGCGGGACGGCATTCACGGTGTTACCTTCGCCTCGGCGCTGCTCACCGGTGAATCGGAGGAGGTCTCGGCCAGCTCGGTGCAGATCGGCAACCCCATCACCGAGAAGAAGATGATTGACGTTTTGCTTAGGGCCCGCGATAAGGGGCTTTATAGGCGCATCACCGACTGTGGTGGTGGTGGTCTTTCGTCGGCGGTCGGCGAGATGGCGGAGGAGACGGGGGTCAAGGTAGACCTGGAGAAAGTCCCGCTAAAGTACTCCGGTCTATCCTATAGAGAGATATGGCTCTCCGAGTCGCAGGAGAGGATGCTACTGGCGGTGCCTCCGGAGTGCGTCGAAGAATTAATTGCGCTCTTTAACAGCGAGGATGTGGAAGCCACCGTCATTGGCGAGTTCACCAACGACAAGAAGCTCAGGCTTTTCTACCAGAATGAGGCGGTGGGCGAGCTGGATATGGAGTTTTTGCACCACGGGCTGCCCCAGCTGGAAAGAGAGGCGGCCTGGGGACTGCGGCGCTATGACGAGCCCAGCTTTGACTCGCCGTCGGACTTAAGCGATGACCTAAAGAAAATCCTGGGCGCCTGGAATGTCTGCAGCAAGGAGTGGGTCATCCGCCAGTACGACCATGAAGTTCAGGGGGGCAGCGTGCTCAAGCCACTGGTGGGTATTGCCAACGACGGGCCCGGCGACGCGGCCATTATCCGGCCCGTGCTCGATTCGGACAGGGGGGTGATTATCGCCAACGGCATCAACCCGCGCTACGGCGACATCGACCCATACTGGATGGCGGCTTCGGCGGTGGATGAGGCCTTGAGGCAGATTATCGCCGTCGGTGGGGACCTAAAGAGGGTGGCGCTTTTGGACAACTTCAACTGGGGCAACCCGGAAAAGCCCGACCGGCTCGGCGGGCTGGTGCGGGCGGCGCAGGGCTGCTACCGCGCCGCACTGGACTACGGGACGCCCTTTATCTCGGGCAAGGACAGCCTCTACAATGAGTACGAGACGGAAAAGGAGAGCATCTGCGTTCCGCCGACTTTGCTTATCTCGGCGATGGCGGTGATGAAGGACGTTACCAAGGCGGTCTCAATGGACGCCAAGAAGGCGGGCGACCTCCTATATATCGTGGGTATGACCTATAACGAGATGGGCGGCTCGCACTACTACGCCCTTCACGGTGCGGTAGGCAACCGCGTGCCCCAGGTCAACGCTAAACGTGGTAAAAAGCTGATGGACGCTCTCAGCGGTGCGATGAATAAAGGCTTGGTCAAGGCCTGCCATGACCTGAGTGAGGGGGGAATCGGGGTGGCGGCGGCGGAGATGGGCTTTGCCGGTGGGGTGGGCATAACGATTAACCTAAATAAAGTACCTCTGGGTGAACCGATTGACCGCAACGACAATATCCTCTTTTCCGAGTCCAACACCCGCTTCCTGGTCGAGGTAGCGCCGGAGGACGAAGAACGCTTTGAAGAGGCGATGGGCGATGTTGTCTGCGCCGCTATCGGTGAGTTTACCGAAGACGATAGGCTCGAAATCTACGGCATAGAGGGAGAGAAGGTAATTCCCACTCCGTTAGCCGAGTTAAAGGAGGCCTGGCAGAAGCCGCTGCGCTGGTGAAACTATGGCTAAGGTAAGGACTTTAATCCTGAGGGCGCCGGGAACGAACTGCGACGCCGAGACCGCCTTTGCCTTCGAGCAGGCGGGAGCCGAGGTAAGCTCGGCGCACGTCAACGAGCTGGTCAGGAAGGATAAGCTCATCAGCGACTACCAGATATTGGTCTTTCCCGGCGGCTTTACCTACGGCGACGATATCTCGGCGGGCAAAATCTTAGCTAATGAATTAAAGTTGAAGCTGGGCGAAGACATCCAGAGGTTCGTGGGGGGTGGGGGCCTGATACTGGGCATTTGCAACGGCTTCCAGGTCTTGGTCAAGGCAGGCATACTGCCCCAGCCGGAGGACGCCGGCCAGAAGCTGACGCTGGCCAATAACGACTCCAGCCGCTTCGAGTGCCGCTGGGTATATTTAAGCGTCGATAAGCAGAGCCCCTGCGTCTTTACCAGGGGCATAAACTCTCTCTACCTGCCCATAGCCCACGGCGAGGGCAAGGTGATGGCCGAGCCCAAAGCATTGAAGGGCTTGAAGGTTGTCCTTCGCTACGCCGATGAGGATGGCAAGGTCAGCGCTGACTATCCCTATAACCCCAACGGCTCGGCGGACAGCATCGCTGGAATATGCGATAGCTCGGGGCGCATCTTCGCCCTAATGCCCCACCCCGAGCGTTTTTTGCGCTGGACGCAGCACCCGCGCTGGGCCAGGGAGGCGAAAAGGGAGTGGGGGGACGGCTTCGGCATCTTCAGGAACGCCGTGGAGTGGGTCAGGAGTGCCTGAGAAGACTTATCTCGCCTCCTGGAGCGGTGGTAAAGATAGCTGCTTCGCCTGCTACCGGGCGCTGGCCCAGGGCTACGAAATCTCTCACCTGGTCAACTTTATCTCTAAAGAGTATAAGCGGGTGAGCTTTCACGGCACGGAAAAGCGGCTGGTTCAAATGCAGGGCGAAGCTATCGGCATACCTGTCTTCCAGAAAGAGACTACCTTCGGCAACTACACGGAAGACTTCAAGGATGCCGTTAGAAGCCTGCTCCCCGAAGGCATAAAGGGGATGGTCTTCGGCGATATCTATAACGACGAGCACCTTAAATGGGTGGAGGGGGTCTGCGCCGAGCTGGGTATCGAAGCCGTCGAGCCTTTGTGGGGCAAGAGCACGGATGAAGTCATCAACGGTTTTCTTGATGCCGGCTTCGAGGCCGTTATCGTCGCCGCCAAAGCCAGCCTGATTGAACAGGAGTGGCTGGGCAGGCAGGTGGACCGTGAGTTTATCGATTACCTTAAGTCAAAGGCTATTGACCCCTGCGGTGAGAGCGGGGAGTACCATACCCTGGTGGTCAACGGTCCTCTGTTCAAGCGCAAGATAGAGATAACCGAGGGCCAAACCATCAAGCGGGGCGACTACTGGTTTCTGAACACGATTAATTACAGAATCGTTTAGTATTCCCACTGACCTACGCCTAACCGAAATTTGACAAGAGCGTTATATCGCCTGTAATATAACAGATGATTATGACTGAAATACCCAGGTTCAGGCCCAAGAAGACGGAGCACTTTTCCCGCCACCCCGCCCCGGGAGAGCGGGTAAGGGGGCGGATATGGCTGGAGCGCGACGGCGAGCTCTATATGGGGTGGGGGAGGGCCATGCTCCTGGAGAGAATCGATAAGTACGGCTCCATCGCCGCCGCCGCCCGTTCCATGAAGCTGGGCTACCGCAACGCCTGGCTCTGGATTGAGTCGGCCAACCGGCTGGCGCCCTCACCATTGGTGGAAAAGGTGACCGGTGGGGTGGGGGGAGGATATGCCTGCCTGACCGATGAAGGGCGTAAAGCGGTCAAGGAATACAAGGAACTGCGGGCCAGGTTCGAGGACTTTATCGAGCAGATCGCCTGATTTTTTTCGTTGGACGCTATATCCAGGGCGATATAACCAGTCTGACCTAGAAAGCTGAAAAATGCGAAAAATACTCCTGTTACTCCTGGCCGGGCTATTATTTCTGGTTCCCTTCGGTGGCTGCACTGAAGAAGAGGCGCCCATCGGCATGGCGGTGGAGTTTATGGACCACGCCGCCTGCGCCTACATCGCCCAGGATATGGGGTGGTACGAAGAGGAAGGGCTGGAGCTGACCGCCTACGAGAGCTATGTTACCGGCATGGCTCTGGCGGCGGCGCTGGCTCGCGATGAGATCCAGGTCGCCTATATCTGCCTGGTGCCGGCGATAAACGTCTACGCCAACGCGGGGGTGCCCATAAAAATCGTGGCCGGGACGCATAAGTACGGCTACGGGCTGGTGGTCAACCCCGATAAGGTAAAAACGGTTTACGACCTGGAAGACCCCGACATCCGCATCGGCTGCGTCAGAGAGGGCGGCGCCGTTGACGTGCTGCTGCACAAGACTATAGATGAGTATAACCTCAATGAGACGGCGATAATCGACAATATCCAGCGTATGAACCCGCCCAAGATAGTTTTATCCATAGGCACGGGGCAGCTGGACGCCGCCTTTCTCCCCGAGCAGTGGGCGACCATGGCTGAGGACTACGGCTTCGAGATGCTGCTTCAAAGCCAGGATATCTGGCCCGATATGCAGGGCAGTGTGCTGGTGGTCAAGCAGGACCTATTGGATAACCACCCTGAAATCGTGGAAAAGCTGGTGAGGGTATCACAAAGGGCGACCGACTGGACTAACGACAACTTGGCTGAAGCCGCCGAGGTTATGAGGTGGCAGCTGCAGCTTGCCGGCGGCGATATACTGCCCGAGGCGCTGGGTGACGGCACGCTGGAGATTAGCGCCGAGGCGCTGCTGCGCTCAATGCAAAGGCTGGACTACAGCTTAAGCATCGACCCTGAGATAGTCCAGCAGATTATAGACTACCTTTTCGAGCTGGGCTATATCACCGCAAGCTTCGACGCCGGCGAAATACTGGACTTGAGGTTTATAGATGTGGAATAGCCTCAAAAAGCTGAAGCCGGGGTGGGGTATTGTACCCGTCCTTATATTCCTGGCGCTCTGGGAGATAATCGCCCGACTCAACCTGACCCCGGGGCAGTTCAGCTTCCCCCCCTTCTCCACGGTGATGGTGGAGTTCTATAACCTGGCCGCCAGCGGGGTGCTGGGGGACAACTTCCTGGCCAGTTTGACCCGGGTGCTTATCGGCTTTTGCGCCGGCTCTATCGCCGGGCTGGTGGTGGGCACGGCCATGGGCTGGATGGAGAAGCTGGACAAGGCGCTGCACCCCATCGTCAGTCTGCTCTACCCCATACCCGCCCTGGGCTGGCTGCCCCTGCTCATGCTCTGGATAGGCATCAACGAGTGGCTGCCCATCACCATAATATTTATCTGCTCCTTCTTCCCCGTCCTCTATAACACCGTCACCGGCATCAGGAACGTGGATAAGGACTATATAAGGGTGGCGCGGACGCTGGGGGCTTCCGACATCAAGATTCTGACCACGGTGGTTATGCCCCTAGCCCTGCCCAATATTTTTACCGGCTTCCGGCTTGAGGCGGGGATGGCCTGGCGGGTAATAATCGCCGCCGAGATGGTGGCTATCCCCACCGGCATCGGCGCCCTGATGATGAAGGCGGAGAGCCTGATTCGCATCGACATTATCATCGTCTGTCTGATAGTTTTGGCCGTGATGTGCCTTTCCTTCGAGAAGTTCTTCGAGTACCTGGAAAATAAGATGACGGCTAAGTGGAGGTAAGATGCCCTCGATAAGGTTAGAAAACATCTGTAAACATATCTGCCGCAACGTGGAGCTGGAGATAGGCGACCGCGAGCTGATGGTCTTGCTGGGGCCGAGCGGGGCGGGCAAGACCACGCTGCTCAACATTATCGCCGGGCTAACCGACTACGAGGGCTCGGTGCTCTTCGACAGTCAGCGGGTGGACAGGCTGCCCGCCAGCAAGCGGGGGGTGGGCTATCTCTTCCAGGATTTATTCCTCTTTCCTCACCTCGATGTCTCGGCCAACATCGCCTACGGCTTGAAGGCGCAGAAACAACCCCACGATGGCATCAAAGAGAGGGTGGCTGAGCTGCTGCAGCTAATGAAAATAAGCCACCTCGCCGAGCGCTACCCCAGGAGCTTAAGCGGCGGGGAGAAGCAGCGGGTTGCCCTGGCGCGGGCGCTGGCTCTTTCCCCGCGGGTCCTTCTCCTCGATGAGCCACTGAGCAGCCTAGATGCCCAGACGGCCAAGTACCTGCGGACGGAACTAAAGCAACTACAGAGGAAGCTGGGTATCACCACCATCTACGTCACCCACGACCTGGCTGAAGCCGAGGAGATGGCCGACCGCATCGCCGTCATTCAGGAAGGGCAGCTGCAGCAGGTGGCTAAACCGGAGGAGGTCTTCTTCTACCCCATAAACGAGGCCGTCTCCGATTTCATCGGCGCCCCCAACATACTCCACTGCGACCGCTGCCAGAGCCTGGGGCAGGGGGTGATGGAGGCCAGCTGCGGCACGATGAGCATCATCCTACCCGACGACGGCAGCCCCGTCCGCCGCATCGCCCTATTTCCCCGCGATATCTATGTCTCCGAGACCATGCCCCCGGGCCCGTCGGTCAACCGCTATAGGGGGGTAATCACCGCCATAAAGCCACTCGGCGACGGCATCAGGCTCGAGGTCGCAGTAGGTGAGCACAAACTCCTGGCCGAGCTGCCCCACCATATCTTTGAGGACATGGATTTAGGTATAGGCAAAGAGGTCTTCCTGATACTTAAGCTGCGGCGAATCAAGGTCCATTAGTAAAAGGGTTTACTTTAGCCAGCCAGTTCAAGTATAATTCCTGTTAACGCCCTTTAACACCCCGCGTATAGTTACCTAAGTAGTTGCCCAGGCATAAAATTTGCAATATCAGCCGTATCTAGCTATAATTTTTATGCGGAAGGGGGAATGATGGCCAAACCTAAGGTCGCTTTTTACTGGTGCGCTTCCTGTGGCGGCTGTGAGGAGACGGTGGTTGACCTCAACGAGGATATTCTGAAGGTGGCGGACGCGGTGGATATCGTCCTCTGGCCGGTAGCGCTGGACTTCAAGCGTAAGGACATCGAGGCCATGAAGGACGGTGAGATAGCGGTGAGCTTTATCAACGGGTCGGTGAGGCTGGGGGAGCAGGAGGAGATGGTAAAGCTGCTGAGGCAGAAATCTCAGCTGGTGGTCGCCTTCGGCGCCTGCGCCCACCTGGGCGGTATTCCGGGGCTGGCTAACTTCCACGACCGGGAGTCTATCTTTAACCGGGTCTATAAAGAAGTCCCCAGCGTTGATAACCCCAAGGGTATTTTCCCCCAACAGAAGACCAAAGTAAAAGAGGGCGAGCTGGAGTTGCCTGAGTTCTACGACACGGTCAAGACATTAGACCAGACCATTGACGTTGATTATTACCTCCCCGGCTGTCCGCCCCCACCCGATTTAATCATGGCGGCGATAACGGCCATACTTAAAGGGGAGTTGCCGGCGAAAGGGTCGGTGCTGGCGCCCAACAAGGCGCTCTGCGACACCTGCCCCAGGGCCGAGAGTAAACCCGATAAGCTTTCTATTAGCGAGGTCAAGCGACCCTGGCAGATTAAGATGGACCCCGAGCTTTGCTTCCTAGCCCAGGGGATAATCTGTATGGGCCCGGCCACCCGAACCGGCTGTGGGGAGACCTGCATCCGGGCTAACCAACCCTGCCGGGGCTGCTTCGGGCCGATTGACGGCGTCGTTGACCAGGGGGCCAAGGCCCTTTCCATGGTCGCCTCGATACTGGGGCTGGACGGTGAGAAGGAGATGAGCGAGGAGGAGGTCAAAAAACTGATTGACAGCATTGTCGACCCGGCGGGAACGGTCTATCGCTTCGGACTGGCGGCTTCCTTGCTGAGAAGAAAGAGAATGGAATAGGAGGCCGGAGTGAGAAAGATAACCATAGACCCTATAACCAGGCTTGAGGGACACGGCAAGATAGAGATATTCCTCAATGATAAGGGCAATTGCGAGCGGGCTACTCTTCAGATTCCCGAACTGAGGGGTTTCGAGAAGTTCTCCGAGGGCAGAGCCGCCGAAGAGATGCCCCGCATCACCACCATGATATGCGGCGTTTGCCCCACCGCCCACCACATGGCCTCAGCCAAGACACTGGACGACCTCTTTAAGGTCGAGCCGACATCGGCGGCTAAGAAGATAAGGGAGCTGATGTACAACGCCTTCCAGGCCGAAGACCACATACTTCACTTCGTCTTCCTGGGCGGCCCCGACTTCATCGTCGGTCCTTCGGCGCCCGCCGCCGAGAGGAACGTCCTGGGCGTTATTGGCAAGGTGGGGTTGGAGGTGGGGGGCAAGGTCATTGAGATGCGCAAGCGGATGCGCAACGTGCTGAGGATAATCGGCGGCAAGCCGGTTATGCCCACCTGCGCCCTGCCCGGAGGGGTATCCAAGCAGATTAACGAAGAAGAGCGTAAGACCATCATTGAAGCCGGCGAATACGGCGTTGAGTTTTGCAAGGTCGCCCTTCAGCTTTTCGATGACGTGGTGCTCAAAAATAAAGAATACGTTGACCTGGTCACCGGCGATGTCTACGCCCACCAGACCTATTACATGGGGCTGGTGGACGATAATAACAAGGTCAACTTCTACGATGGTAAAATCAGGGTGGTCGACCCCGCGGGCAAGGAGTTCGCTAAATTCAAGGTGCAGGACTACCTTGACCATATCCGCGAGCATGTCGAGCCCTGGACCTACGTCCGCTTCTCCTTCCTCAAGAAGGTGGGCTGGAAGGGCTTTGTTGATGGCAAGGAGAGCGGCGTTTTTCGGGTAGCTCCCTTAGCCCGCTTGAATGCCTCCGACGGCATGGCCACGCCGCTGGCCCAGGAGGCCTACGAAAAAATGTTCTCGACACTGGGCGGCAAGCCGGTACACAGCACGCTGGCTTTCCACTGGGCCAGACTGGTTGAGGCGCTCTACGCCTGTGAGAGGGTGTCGGAGCTGGCCAAGGACCCCGAGATTACCTCGGACGACATCGTCAACCTGCCCACCGAGACCCCCAGGGAGGGGATGGGGGTGGTGGAAGCCCCCAGGGGTACCCTTATCCACCACTACCAGACCGACGAGAAGGGGATTATAACCAAGGTCAACCTGATTGTCGCCACCCAGAATAACTCGGCGGCGATAAACATGTCGGTGGAGAAGGCGGCTAAATCGCTGATAAAGAAGGGGAATGTGCCCGACGGCATCCTCAACATGATTGAGATGGCTTTCCGGGCTTACGACCCCTGCCACGCCTGTGCCACTCATTCCCTGCCGGGACGGACGCCGCTGGAGGTCAGTGTTTACGACGCTGACGGCGAACTGGTAAAGAAACTGGTGAACTGAGAGAGGAGGTGAGTCGTGAGAGAAAAGGTAGAACAAGCCTTAGCTAAGATAAAACCGGCTTTGCAAGCCGATGGCGGAGATGTTGAACTGGTGGATGTGGAGGATGGGGTGGTTAAGGTAAAGCTGACCGGAGCCTGTGCCGGCTGCCCGGTAGCCAGCATAACCCTGAAGCAGGGCATCGAGCGCATACTCAAGGAGCAGATTGCCGACGTCAAGGAAGTAGTTGCCGTATAAACGAGGATTAGATAATGCCGATATACGAATACGTTTGTGATAAGTGCCATTTGAAATTCGAGTTACTCAAGCCAATGAGCCAGTCGGGGGAGGATGCCCCCTGCCCGAAGTGCGGAACTAGTGCTCGGCGGGCGCTTTCATCATTCGCTCAAAGCTCCGACGGCTCGGAGCTTTCAGGGAACGGAAGCTCTTGTAGCACTTGTAGCACCGACAGCTGTAGCTCCTGTTCTCTATAAAGGTAAGGGAGGAATGAGAAAACCGGCTGCGCAATTTTCCTGCCATTCCTGCGGTAGAATCGCCGAATGTCTGCCCGGGACGACGCCCTGCGAGGCACTCCAGGGCTGGTTGACCGTTTCTTCCTGGGAGGGGCCGGGGGTGGTGGAGCACTATCACTTCTGTTCCTTTAGCTGCCTCGAGGCCTGGGCTAATGACAAGGTGCCCAAGGTGCCCGAGGTTTTTCTGGATTCCTTTAGAGAAGATAAGAACAAGTAGATGAAGACGCTGGTTCTGGGAATGGGTAACACCATTCTCAAAGATGATGGGGTTGGCATTGAGATTGCCCACCGGCTCAAGGAGAGGAAGCCTGAATTAGAGGTAGTTGAGACCAGCGAGGCTGGGCTCGCCCTCCTTGACTTTATCGTGGGCTACGACCGGCTCATCATCGTCGATTCGGTGAAAACGAAAGAAGGCAGGCCCGGAGAGCTTTATAAGATTGAGATGGGGGCGCTCAAGCCCACCTCTCACCTGACTTCTTTGCACGGCGTGGGTATCGCTACTGCCTTCGAGCTCGGGCAGAAGCTGGGCTATCAGATGCCCCGGCAGGTGAGCATATACGCCGTGGAGGTTAAGGATAACACCTCCTTCGGTGAGGGGTGCACCGAGGAGGTGGGGGGGAAACTATCACTCATCACTGAACAAATAATAGGGGAGGAAAAGCTGTGACCGAACAAGCTGTGAAGGAAAAACCTGCCAAGGAAAAAACCAAGACGGGATTTAAGCCCAAGATTATAGTTTTCTGCTGCAACTGGTGCTCCTATGCCGGCGCCGACCTGGCGGGCACCTCCAGGCTCAAGATTAACCCCAATTTCCGGGTAATCCGCACCATGTGCTCGGGCCGGGTGGAGCCTTCATTTGTCTTCCACGCCTTTGCTAAGGGGGCCGACGGGGTGATGATAGCCGGCTGCCATCCCGGTGACTGCCACTACAGCACGGGCAACTATAAGGCAAGACGCCGCATGATGCTGCTCAAGAAAACGCTCCCCCAGCTTGGCATAGAGCCCGAGCGGTTAAGGCTGGAATGGATTTCCGCTTCCGAAGGCACCAAGTTCCAAACACAGATCAACGAGTTCGTTGACGAGGTCACAGCGCTGGGTCCCCTCCACAATCACAACTAATCGGTCCTCCCCCTAAAGGCGGACGATGCTGACCAAACTAGGCAGATTGGCAAGAATAAGCGTGCGTGGGGTGGTGCAGGGAGTCGGCTTCAGGCCCTTTATCTACCGCTTAGCCCAGCAGCATGACCTCAAAGGCTGGGTGCGCAATACCTCGGGGAACGTGGAGATAGGGGTTGAGGGAAGTGAGGTCAATATAAACCATTTTCTCAAAGACCTCGAAAGCCAGGCCCCGCCCATGTCGCGCATCGAGAATGTTGAGGTCAGCTTTTCCCCACCCAAAGGCTATGACGATTTCAGCATTAAAGAGAGCCTGAGCCGGGAGGGGCACTACCAGCTGGTCTCGCCCGATATCGCCACCTGCCCCGAATGCAAGCAAGAAATTTTTTCCAGCACAGACCGCCGCTATCGCTACGCCTTTACCAACTGCACCAACTGCGGGCCCCGGTTTACCATCATCGAGGATATTCCCTACGACCGCCCCAAGACGACGATGCGTTCGTTTAAGATGTGCCCCGAGTGCCAGCGCGAGTACGATAATCCCTTAGACAGGCGCTTTCACGCCCAGCCCAACGCCTGCCCCGTCTGCGGGCCAAAGCTAGAGCTGGTCGATGATGAGGGCAGGACGGTCGAATGCGAAGACGCCATTAATGCCGCTGGACAATTGCTCAAAGAGGGCAAAATTCTGGCGGTTAAGGGGCTGGGTGGATTTCAGCTTGCCTGTGACGCCACCGACGATGGTGTCGTTAAATTACTTAGGGAAAGAAAAAGACGCCCGTCGAAACCTTTAGCGGTGATGATGGCTACGATAAAGGATATTGAAAAGCACTGCCTGGTATCACCCGAGGAACGGAAGCTGCTCGAATCGCCCCAGGCACCCATCGTCCTCCTGCATTGGAAAAAGGGCTCGAATGTCACCAAGACAATCGCTCCTCAACTAAACTACCTGGGGGTGATGCTGCCCTATACGCCCTTGCACCACCTTTTAATGCACGAGGTCGGTCTGCCGCTGGTTATGACCAGCGGTAATTTGAGCGAGGAACCCATCGCCAAGGACAACGACGAGGCCTTGAGAAGGCTAAGGGGCATCGCCGACTATTTCCTGCTCCATAACCGTGATATTTACGCCCGCTACGACGATAGCGTCTATATGGTCGAGGAGGGCAAAGAACGGGCGCTGAGGCGGGCGCGGGGCTACGCCCCCTATCCAATCTTTTTGCCCTTTAAGTCAAAGCAAATACTTGCCTGTGGCGCCGAGGACAAAAACACCTTTTGCCTGACCAGGGATGAGCACGCCTTTTTGAGCCAGCACATCGGCGATATGGAGAATGAGGAGACACTGGAGCACTTTGAGAATACAATTAACCTTTATAAGAAGCTCTTCCGGGTCGAGCCCGAGATTGTCGCTTACGATATGCACCCCGAGTATTTAGCCACCAAGTATGCTCTAGAGATTGGTGCTAAAGGGGGCTCAAAACTTGTACCGGTGCAGCACCACCACGCCCACATCGTGAGCTGTATGGTGGAAAACAATATTAAGGAGCCGGTTATCGGTGTCGCCTTCGACGGGACGGGCTACGGCAACGACGGTACTATCTGGGGCGGCGAATTTCTTGTCGCCGACTGGAAGGGTTTCAAACGCGTTGGGCATTTTGAATACGTGCCCCTGGTGGGCGGGGCGGTGGCGATAAAGAAGCCCTACCGGATGGCCCTGAGCTACCTATACATGCTCTTGGGCGAGGACTTTTCTCTGGATGGCCTGCCGCTGAGCGAAGTCAGTCCCGCTGAACTTTCGGTAATAAAACAGCAGTTGAAGAAAAAGCTCAACTCGCCGCTGACATCAAGCGCGGGGCGGCTCTTCGACGCCGTCTCGGCGCTGGTGGGGGTGAGAGGGGAGATAGACTACGAGGCGCAGGCGGCTATAGAATTAGAGATGGTAGCTGGCAGTGCGCTGGATACATCAGAGGCCTACCCCTTTGTTATCAATAGTGAGGAGGGAGTAGGTTTGGTAAGGTTAGGGGAGCTGTGGTCGGCTCTGGTGAACGATGTTAAGGATAGGGTATCACCTTCGCTAATCTCATTGAAGTTTCATAACACCGTTGCCGAGGTAACCGCCGAGATGTGCCGTTTAGTGTCGAAAGACACCGGCATAAATCGTGTGGCGCTGAGCGGTGGCGTCTTTCAGAACCGTTTATTATTGAGGTTGACGCTGGCTACTCTGAAACGGGAAGGCTTTGAGGTGCTTACTCATCGTCTGGTGCCGCCCAACGACGGCGGCATATCACTGGGGCAGGCGGTGATTGCCAATTTCTACGAAGGAGAGGCAGGAAAATGAAAAAGATGAAGATGGGGCCACAGCCGATGCTATGGGCGCACCCCACCACCCTGGTCGGCGCCGATGTCGATGGCAAGCCCGACTTCGCCGCCATCGCCTGGACGGGCGTCGCCGCCAGCACACCGCCGGCCGTTTCCATCGCCCTGCAGCACCCCCGCTATTCGCTCAAGGGCATCAGGCAGAGCCTGACCTTCTCGGTCAACATCCCTTCCCGCGACATAGTCAAGGAGACCGATTACTGCGGGCTTATCTCGGGCTCTAAAACCGATAAGGTAAAGGACTGCAACTTCAATGTCTTCTACGGCAAGACGCCACACGCCCCGCTTCTGGAGCAGTGCCCCATCAATCTGGAGTGCGAGGTGCGGCACATACTCAATATGGGTAGCCATGCCCTGGTCATCGGCGAGGTGAAGGAGACGCATGTCTCCGAAGACTGCCTGACCGAGGGCAAGCCCGATATAAGCAAGGTCAGACCCTTTGCCTTTGTCCCCCCTAACTATTATGCTATTGGCGAAGCCTTCGCCAAAGCCTTCAGCATCGGTAAGGAGATTAAAGAGGTCTAGCTATGTGTCTGGCTATACCAGCCTTGATTACGTCAATAGATGACAAAGAGGCCGAGGTCGAAATCGGTGGCATCAGCCGCCGCATAAGCCTCTGGCTCACCCCCGAAGCTAAAGTAGGGGACTACGTGCTGGTGCACACCGGCTATGCCATAAACGTCCTCGACCAGGAACAGGCTAAAGAGACGCTGGATATCCTGCGCCAGATAGCCGAGGGAGCGGAGGATTGAAGTATATTACCGAGTTCCGCAGCTCGGAGCTAGGAGAGGGGCTAATCTCGCAGATTAGGCTCCGTTCTAAAAAGAAGGCGCGCTTCATGGAGTTCTGCGGCGGGCATACCGTGACCATCTTCAGGTACGGTATCCGCCAGCTTTTGCCGCTGACTATAGAGATGGTTTCGGGGCCGGGCTGCCCGATATGCGTCACCGCCAACGCCGACCTGGACAGGGCGATTGCCCTCTCCAAAATCCCTGGAGTCATAGTTGCCACTTTCGGCGATATGCTCAAAGTCCCCGGCAGCCATTCCAGCCTGGAGAAGGCCAAGGCTTCAGGTGCCGAGGTGCGGACGGTATATTCCGCCACGGATGCCCTGGAAATAGCTAAGGCTAATCCCGATAGCTCGGTGGTCTTTCTGGGCATCGGCTTCGAGACCACCGCCCCCACCATCGCCGCCTCCATACTTCAGGCGGAGGAGAAGGGAATAGGGAACTACTACGTGCTTTCTTTACATAAACTATGTCCGCCCGTAATCAGGGCGCTGCTCGATTCGGGTGAGGTCGAGCTTCAAGGACTGGTCTGCCCGGGGCACGTCAGCGCCGTCATCGGCTCCCACCCCTGGGAGTTTATCGCTAAAGAATACGGCATCCCCTGCGTCATCTCCGGCTTCGAGCCTCTGGATGTACTCCAGTGCGTGGAGATGCTGGTGAAACAGGTGGAAAAAGGCCAAGCGGGCGTTGAGATTGCCTATAAGCGGGGGGTGAGGGCTGAGGGCAACCAGATAGCCCTAAAGCTGATGGAAAGGGTGTTTGAACCCTCTCCCGCACGCTGGCGGGGGATGGGGGAGATTGCCGGAAGCGGGCTGAAAATAAGGGAAGAATATAAGCGCTTCGACGCCGAGGCCAACTTTGACATTCAAACAGCGCCCGCTATTGAGCATAAGGGCTGTATCTGCGGCGAAATACTGCGCGGGGTTAAGGCGCCCGCCGACTGCAAGCTATTCGCCAGAGCCTGTACGCCGGAAAACCCGGTAGGGCCCTGCATGGTCTCCGCCGAGGGTAGCTGCTCGGCCTATTACCTATACGGAGGCGAGCGTGGATAAAATACTTTTAGCCCACGGCAGCGGCGGCAAGCTGGCCCACGACCTGGTCGAAAAGAGCTTCATCAAAGCGCTGGCTAACCCGCTACTGGATAAGCTCGACGACTCGGCTGTTTTCGATATCAGCGGGAGGCTGGCTTTTACCACCGACAGCTACGTGGTCAGCCCTATATTTTTCCCCGGTGGGGACATCGGTAAGCTGGCCGTCTGCGGCACGGTGAACGATTTAGCCACCAGTGGCGCCAGGCCATTGTATCTCAGTCTCTCCTTTATTATCGAAGAAGGGCTTTTGTTAAGCGAGCTTGAGAAGGTTGTGGCCTCGGTACAAAAAGCAGCCAAAGTGGCAGGGGTGGAAATCGTCACCGGCGATACCAAGGTGGTGACCAGAGGCAGTGCCGACAGGCTCTTTATCAACACCGCCGGCGTGGGCGTAATACCCGAGGGCGTTGATGCCTCCGGAACTAACGCCAAGCCCGGTGATAAGGTGCTCTTGAACGGGACTATCGGCGACCACGGTATCGCCGTGATAAGCCAGCGCGAGGGCTTGAGCTTTGCCACCAAACTCAAGAGCGACTGCGCTCCACTCGGCGATTTAGTCGCCGATATGCTCAAAGCCAGCCCTAATATACACGCCCTGCGCGACCCGACTAGAGGCGGGCTGGCCACCAGCCTCAACGAATTAGCTAGGCAGTCTAAGGTAAGCATCAGAATCGAAGAGTCTAAGATTCACGTACGCGAGGCGGTTCTTGCCGCCTGTGAGATGCTCGGCTTCGACCCGCTCTATGTCGCCAACGAGGGTAAGATGATTGCCATCGTCCCGCCAGAGGACGCTGAAGAAGTCCTCGCCGCCATGCGTAAGAATAGATACGGCAAAGAGGCTGAGATTATCGGAGAGGTAGGAGCTGAAAACCCGGGGCGGGTGATAATGAAAACAGTGCTGGGGTCTTCGCGTATCGTCGATATGTTAGTTGGTGACCTTTTGCCCAGGATTTGCTGAATATGCACGAACTATCTATCACTCAGAGTATGCTCGACCTCGTCCTGGAGCAGGCAGAAAAGGCCGGGGCTAAAGAAGTGGGCAAAATCAACCTGGTCCTGGGGGAGATGACGGGGGTGGTGGACAGAGCCGTCCAGTTCTACTTCGATTTCTTAAGCAAGGGGACGGCGGCGGAGGGGGCGACGCTCTCCTTTAAGGTAATACCGACCACGGCCAAATGCCGAAACTGCGCTAAGGAATTCGAGTTGGGGGAGTTCGACTGGACTTGTCCCCACTGTAAGGGTAATAATATAGAGATTGTTGGCGGCAAGGAGCTATTCGTCGAAAGTATCGAGGTGGAATAGATGGAAATCAAAATAGTCAGGGACATCATGGGGGCTAACGAGCAGATAGCGCAGAAGAACCGTCAGCTTTTCGACCAGAATAAGGTCTTCGTGGTCAACGTGATGGCCTCACCGGGGGCGGGCAAGACCAGCCTTATCCTAGAGACCATCAAGAGGCTCAAGAGCAGGGTAAGGGTGGGTGTGGTCGAGGGCGACATCAGCTCCAGCCTGGACGCCGAAGCCATCAGCAAGGAGGGCGTGCCCGTCGTCCAGATAAACACGGGCGGTGAATGCCACCTCGACGCCAGTATGACCTCCACCGCTTTGGGCGACCTGCCGCTAGATAAAATCGAACTGCTGCTTATCGAGAACGTGGGCAACCTGGTCTGCCCCGCTGAGTTTAACCTCGGTGAGGACTTGAGTGTCCTTGTCTCCAGCACCCCCGAGGGCGACGATAAGCCCTTTAAGTACCCGCTGATGTTCCATGAAGCCGACGCCGTGCTCATCAATAAGATTGACCTGCTGCCCTACCTAAAGTTCGACGTAGATGCTTTTTCCAGGACCATCAAGGGAATAAACCAGAAGGTGAAGGTCTTCCCCATCTCCTGCACCACGGGCGAAGGGGTCGACCAGTGGGTTGACTGGCTGCTGGGGCAGGTAAAGGGCTAGGGTTCACGGGCGTTGACGCTCCTCAGTGCCAGGTAGTATACTCCCCTTTAGATTGTGCCCAAAAACTATGGGAGGTAAGAGTAAATGGAAAAACAATGGGAAGAACTAACCCCGGACGAGAAGCAGGAGGCGCTGTTTCAGAAGTGCCTGGCGGCCGAAGGTATAGAGTTCGTCAGTCCCGATGCCGAAAAGGAATATAAAGCGAGGCTGACCCGGCTCAAGGACGCCATTCAGTTAAAGAAATTGCCCGACAGGGTGCCGGTGCTGCCCATTACCAATTTCTTCCCGGCCTTCTATGGTGGCATGACCCCCCAGGAAGCCATGTACGACTACGAAAAGATGGTCAAGGTCTTTAAGAAGTTTGTCCTGGACTTTGCCCCGGATTCGAATACGGGCGCCGGCACGGGCGGTTCGGGTCGAATATTTGATATTCTCGACTATAAGCTGTACGCCTGGCCCGGTCACGGGGTTTCGCCCAACAGTACCTACCAGTGTCTTGAAGCTGAATACATGATGGCCGATGAATACGACGCCCTGATTCAGGACCCTTCCCGTTATTTTATCAATACCTACCTACCGCGCATATTCGGTAAGCTGCAGGGCTTTAAGATGCTACCCAATTTCACCCATTTCCAGGAATTGCCCTTCGTTGGTCTCAACGTTATCCCCTTCGGTATGCCCGATGTTCAAGCCGCCTACCAGGCTCTATATGAAGCCGGGGCGGAAGCCCTGAAGTGGGCGGGCTATTTAGGCAAGTTCGATGCGGAGATGTCCTCATTGGGCTTTCCCAGCATCTTCGGCGGCTTTTCCAAGGTGCCCTTCGATGTAATCGGCGACACCATGCGGGGCACCAGAGGGATAATGGTGGATATCTACCGCCAGCCCGATAAAGTCATCGAAGCCTTGGAGGTCATAACACCGATTATGATTGATATGGGATTGTCCGCAGTAAAGATGACTGGCAAGCCGGGGGTGCTGATACCTCTGCATAAGGGCGCCGACGGCTTCCTCTCTGACGAGCAGTTCAAGAAGTTCTACTGGCCTTATTTTAAGCAGTTGATTGAGGGCCTGGTCGATGAAGGCTGTATCCCCTTTTCCTTTGTTGAGGGTGGTTATAACACGCGCCTGGAGGTTATCAAGGATATACCCAAGGGCAAGACGATATGGACGTTTGACACCACCGATATGGCTAAGGCCAAGAAGATACTGGGCGGCGTTGCCTGCATCGGCGGTAACGTACCCACCGACCTCCTGGCCGTGGGCACACCCCAGCAGATAAAGGAGTACGTTAAGAATCTAATCGATACCTGCGCCGAGGGCGGCGGCTATATCATGTCCAACGGGGTTGCCGCTGACGAGATAAAGGCGGAAAACCTCAAGATGATGATTGATTTCACCAAGGAGTACGGCGTCTACAAATAGCCCTGGTTATCCAGAGACTATATTACGTGGCCCGGAGATGTTTTCTCCGGGTTACTCTTTGGCCGCCTTCTCGGGCTTCTCGTATATGGAGGTATGCGCCGCCGCTGAATCGGCGCCCACATAGCTGAAGCCGGTCTGCTCGCCGACGCCGTTGGGGTCAAAGGCTTTCTTGAGCTTACCGAACCATATATGGTAGTTAGATACCTTTTTGCCGACGACATCGACGGGCAGGACGCCCATTGAGGGCACGGCGAAGCAGCCCTCTAAAGCCCTCTTGCCTACCCTCTCCATCCATTTCTGTACGGCTTCCGATGACTTTTCGTCGTAGGGATTATAGCGGCAGAATATCTCGGTGTGCCCCAGGTGTCCTTGCTCCTCTCCCCAGCCGAATTGCTGTCCGTCGTCGGCGATGACCAGCCCTTTCTTTATCAGCTCCCTCTTCCATACGGCCGCCTCTTCCAGCCACCTCACGTGGTTATCGTATCGCTGGCCCTGCACCATCATCGAGGAGAACATGCCGCCGGCGCGGAATGTCTCCCGGATGGAGGCACTGACCCTTGTGCACTGGAAGAGCAGTGTGGCCTCGACATCGGGGTCTTCAACCGCTTTCAGGGACTGGCCGCCGGTTTCCTTTATTATCTGCGCCAGCACCTTCTTCTTGTAGGCGAAGTCCTCGTCGTAGTTGCCGGCGATGATGACCATGAAGCCGGGCCCCTGCACCTCTTTGGTGAATCTGTCCAGGGTGGCAAAGTCCTCTTCGTTGCTGGTGGTTATGTTGGAGGATACCATCGAGGGATTGAAGCCCATGAGCTCGAAGGCTATCTCGGCTTCACCAATCTTGAGCTCGGCTTCAATCAGCTTCTCGATTGAGGGGAAGGAGAAATAGCGCACCATCATGTTCAGCTCCGATGGCTTTTTAGTCAATTTGTAACGCGGCGACAACCCTTCCAGCGGATACTCCGATGGTCCCGGCCAGTGATAGACCTTGGTCGCCTGTTTGGTAATAACACCCCCGCCCCTCAATATCCCCCTCAGAGAGGGACCTGGGCCGTCGCCGCAGAACCACTCGTCTGAAGCCCCCAGCGTGCCTATCCTGACTATCTCGCCCTCATCGGTTACCCATTCCGTGGCCAGTTCGTTTCGGTCCCCGGTGCTGGTGGTCAAGCCCATGTGGCCGTGGCCGGACATGGCCAGCGCGGTGCAGGTGGAGCCCGAGCCCTTTACGTTACAGATCATGCCCCTTTTAAAGAGCTCGCCCTGAAGCTCGGCCGAGATTACGTAAGGCTCGACCACGGCGTACATGTTTTTCTCGTTGATTTCGATGATTCGGTTCATCCTTCTCAGGTCTAAAAATATGAAATCGTAGGTGGGCGCGAAAAGCAGCCAACCCGTGCTCTGTGCCTTGTAGGGTATCCTGTGTTTGTTGCAGAGCCTGATGACGGCGGCAACCTCTTCCGTGTTCCCGGGAAGGACCACGGTTATATCCGGCGAGCGATAGGCGGCCTTTATGGCCGGGTCGTCGGAGATATTCTCTACCCCCACCACATCTTCGAATTCTTTGTATACATCTTTCTTTATCGCCATGATTTTCTGACCACCTTTCTCAGACTGCCTTCTCGACCAGTTCCACGATATCGTAGACCTTTAAGTTGCTGCCGCTTTCCTTAATAGCCTGGTTGAAGTTCTGCTCGCACCAGGGACAGGCGGTAACAATTGCCTCCGCACCGGTGGACTCGGCTTCCTCGATTCTCTCCGTAGCCGTCCAACTGGCGAACTCGGGGTTGGATACGTTGACACCGCCCCCCGCCCCGCAGCACCAGGCGTATTCCTTAATCCGGTCCATTTCAGCCAGCTTCAGCCCGGGTATGCTCTTGAGCACCTCCCTGGGAGGCTCATAAACGCCGTTGGTGCCCCGCCGGTATTCCTTGGGCGGGTCGAAGACGAACTTGTAGCCCGGGACTCTCTTACCCTTCCAGTGTATCCAGGGCTCGCCCAGCCGGCCCAGGTAGCAGGGGTCGTGATAGGTGACGGCCATGTTCACCTTCTTGTTCAGCTTGAGTTTGCCCTCTTTAATCAGGCGGGCAAAATATTCGCTGATATGCAACACCTCCAGCTCGCCCTTAAGATTATACCTGTCGTAGAGCACCTTGAAGGCCTGGTAGCCGTCGGCGCAGCCCGTCACCAGCGTTTTGACGCCGGCCTTTTTGAGCATGGCCATGTTCTTCCTGGCCTGTTTCAGGAAGTCATCTTTATAGCCCATCTGGAAGGCGCGGCCGCCGCAGCAGGACTCGTTTTCGTAGCCGATACCGAAATCAATGCCGGCCTTCTTCAGTATCTTAGCCGTGGCTTTGGCCAGCTTCTGGTAGTCCTTGTCATAACTGGTCAGGCAGCCGACATGATAATAGACCTCCACCTTTTCCTTGGTGGCGTCTTTAAGCCCCAGTCCCTGCGCCCAGGCGGCGCGCTTGCCCTTAGCCCCTGGCACCATCGTGCCCTGCTGACGCAGGCTTTTGATGACCTTGTCCAGGGCGGGGTGGGTGTGGCCTGTCTCGACGCACCTGATGCGAAACTCGTTGATGGGCAGCAGCACCTCCATGTCCATAGCGTATTTACAGGATATATCGCAGGCGCCGCACATCTGGCAGTTGTAGACGATATCAAGCAGCTTATCGGTATAGTTAAAGCCGTTGGTCAGCATTTCCTTGGCGATGAGCAGCCGCCCGCTGCCTGAGTAGGCGTGAAAGTTATATCGGGAGATACTGGGACAGGCTTCCGAATGCTCGACTCCCTTTACCTTTTGCAGTGGTATGTGTTTGCAGGCCGAACAGCGGCAGCACATCTCGACATCACCGCGGTAATCTTCTATGGCCATCTTAGCTCCTTCCTGACTTTATTCACGATAGCTTAAAAGCAAAGCTTTCCCGGATTCATAACCCGGTTGGGGTCTAATATTTCCTTGACCCTGGTTAAAGCTTCGACGTAAGCCGCATCCCTGTTGACAATCATGCGGGCATTTTTATCATAAGGTCTTGAGAAAAAGGCGCCCGTGGCCATCAGGGCGTCGATGGCTATTGGGTATAGCTCCTCGATTCGCTCTAGCTCCGCCGGGTTTTCGGGGTCATAAAACAGGTTAAACTCACAGTGGCAGTTGGCCCCCTGTACTACGGGCTGGAGGTAAATGCCCATATCCGAGGCGGGGTAGCCAAATTCATTGGCCAGCTCGTACATGACGCCGATCTGGCCTTCCAGCTTCTCGTAGGTGGTGATAAAGAATATGTCCTGGCAGGCGCCCTTGTAGCGCAGCTTCCAATAGGGCTCTCCTGAGGGCCGCTGCACCGTTTTCAACATTTCGGCGGCGGAAACCCGTCCCACGGCTCTTACCGCTTCCAAGCCTATGCGGTTGGTTAAGTCCGAGATGCCCTTCATTTGCATCCTCACCCTTTCCTCGGGGAAATAGTCATAGCCGGCCACGTTAAAGAAGAGCACCCAGGTGGGCAGGCTGTCCTTGATGCCCTGATAATCGGCGGGCCACTTCTTAGCCATGAGCGCCGCCAGGTTAACGTTATTCAGCACCAGGCACTCGTTTACCAGCCTCAGCCTCACCAGCCAGTGCACCAGCTCGAAGAGCCGCTCAATGTCCGCCGAGCCGACCAGCCGAGGCTCTTCCAGCTTGGGCTTCAGCTCGCAGCGCAACGATGCCCAGGTGACGATGCCCATCGTCCCCTGCGCTCCCTGGACGAGCCGGTTCCACTGTGCCGGGCCCGGCCCGTAGGGCGTCTTCTGGGCACCACCGGCGGCCCACTGCTCCTCGATTGTGCCCGGCCCCGCCGCCTGTCCAGTGCGGAAGGTCTCGCCATTGCCGAAGACCACCTCGACGCAGGCCAGCGGGTCGGAGATATCCCAGTGGTATTTGGGCATGACCACCGGCTCCCTCTCCAGCATGCTGCCGACAACGGTCTTCGACTTCCGCGGTAGCAGGGGCATATTGAGCCTTAAGCCCTCTTTTTCTACGGCCGGTATCAGCTCGCCGAAGGTCACCCCCGGCTCGACCATAGCCACCCGGTGAAAACGGTCAACCCGAATGACCTTCTTCATCTTGCTCAAATCAACGATTACGGCTCCCCCGGTGCCGGGGACGGTGTCACCGCGAAAATGGGGAGGGCCGGAGCTCACCGGCACCAGCGGCGTCCTTGTCTGGTTAGCCAGCTTGACCAGCTTGGCGATGTCGTCGCTGTTTCTGGGTTTGACCACGTAGTCGGGCGTTATCACATTAACGAAGCTCATATCGGCGGCGTATTCCTCCAGCACCGCCGGCTTCTGGCTTACATTAGCCGCGCCGACTATCTTGGCCAGCTTCTCTGCTTTAATCATGGGCGCCTCCTCTCAACTGATGAACGGATTTAGGCTAGTCGTCATAGGGCTCGGGGGGTGGTGGGGGGAATATGTTTATCCGATAGCGGCTGTAGGGCAAATAGTTGGTGGCCGGTTTATCGGGCGTGTTGTTGGGCAGACCAGCGATGCTGCCCGTAATCGGCTCTTCCACCCAGTTCGAGTCGAGGGGGTACATGTAGACGATGCGGTAGGCGAGCCGGAAGAACTTCCACTGTCCGTCTTCCTTGACGTAGTCCATATCGTACTTGCCCAGACAGGACATACAGTCCAGCTTGCCGTTGCGTATCCCGCTGACGCTGCCGTGCGAGAACCATACCCCGCGGGCTTTGGTGCCGGCCTTGTTTATCTCGATGATGGGGTTGCAGGTCATATGTATCGCCAGCCAGCCTGGCGTGGCTTTGTAGCGCTCTTCGCTCAATACGGTGTTCCAGAAGCGTTTAACTCCTTTCATTCCCTCGTAGATGCCAGCGTCCTCAATGTCCATGGAGATACCGGGCGTCTTCTGAGCGAAGAGGGAGGGTATTTCCGAGTTGCGCATCATGAAGTAGAGGTGGGCATAGCGGGACTGGAGTTTCCAGATTTCGAGGTAATCCTTGGTCTTGGATAGTTCGGCGACCTGTTTTTTGAGTTGGGCGACTTCGGCTTTAAGGTCTTGACTCATTTTTCCTCCTCTCGATTTGATGAGAATGAGGGTGGGGGACTACCAAGTGCTTATTATTTACTCTAATCAGCCGAATGTCAATAACTTGTTGTAAAATGCGTTGACAAAGTCGGCTTTAAAAACTATTATAGCCACAGCCCGACCACGTTTTATCGTTCTATTTTGGCTATTCACTAATATAGAAGGAGGATATATCAAAATGGCCGAGACCAAGTACGGGAAGTACATCATCAAGGAACCATTGGAAAAAGGCATGGCGCCGATGTTGCACATATGCGCTGAAGAAGGTTGTTATGGTGCCAGGTTTGACAACTTTCCGGTTGAAGTCCAACTACTTTGTATCACCGAACCGCTCGCATTTCCTCATCCGGCCCACGCCCACGACGCCGACGAAATCTTTTTCATCTTTGGCAGTGACCCCCAGAACTACTACGATTTCGACGCTGAAATCGAGATATCTTTTGGCGAGGAAGGCGAGAAACATATAATTGACTCCACATCCATTGTCTACATGCCTAAGGGGTTAGTACACGGCCCTATTGCCATCAAGAAAGTAAATAAACCTTTTCAGTGGATGCATGTTCTCTTTACTCCTAAATACGACATGTCAGTAGGTGACGTTTCACAACATCCTACGCACCCTCGTGAGAAGTATTCGCCTGAAGAGATTAAAAAGCTAAAAGGTGGCTAGCTCTCGTATTCTTTTCTCAGCTCTTCAACCGTCCGCTGCAACTGATCCTTTTTTTCCTCATCGCTTAGGCGGTGCAGCGGCGGCACCCACTCCATATCCTTGAGGTTTTCGATGAGCATGGGCAGCGCGTCGTAGGGGAAAGATAGTAGTATTAAGCCCTCGGGGACTACCTTATGCGTCTTCATGCCGAAGCCGAGACCGGTGACGGTATAGTTCAGTTCACCGCTCAAGAATGGGTAGGCGTAGAGCCAGGCGCAGAGCAGCACGGGGGTACTCTTGGTGGTTATCATCTTGCCGCTGGTATAGCAGTATGCCCGTAGCAAAATTTCAGCCTGGGGTGGGGTGGCGGCGATAATCAGCAAGTCCGGCTCAAAAGGCATTTTGTCTAAGGGGGAGAAGGTAACATACCTGACCGTGCCCTTAGCCATTTTAGGAATGTAGTTATAGATGCGGCGGTTAGCGCGGGCTTCCTTGTAGATGCCGTCCTTGGGGCCGACCTGCCCGCTGGCGAAGATGGGGTCGGCTTCTTCCATGCCCAGTATCACAGGGCCCATGCATGAGAAGTTTTCTCGGTTAACATAGAAGGGTGGGCTTTTCTGCGCCTCGCCGAGCATCTCGCAGAAAGCCATTTCTTTTTTCAGCTTACTGAGGCCTTTGGGCTTGTTGAGCAGGAATTTAACACCTACGGGAGGTATCTCAAAATTAAACTTTTTTAGTATGGAGAAATCCAGCTTACTTGTCATATTTATACCTCCTTGTCCGTGGCTAAAGCTCTATCTACGGTTCGTCAGGCGGGTATCATCATACTAGGTAGCCAGAGACTTATCTCGGGGATGGCTATCAGAATAGCTAAGAAGATAAAGAGGACGATCAAGAAGGGCAGCACCCCCCGCAACAGCTTATTCATTGGTATATCGAAGGCAGTTCTCATCAAGAACAGTTCCAGCCCCATGGGTGGCGTAATCAGCCCTATCTGCATGTTAACCACATACAAAACACCAAACCATATCGGGTCAAAGCCCAGGGCGGTGATTACGGGGACAAAGAGGGGCACGGTAAGCAGCATAATGGTTATGGCGTCGATAAAGCAGCCCAGAATCAGAAGCAGGACATTGATGCTTATAATCACTAGCCAGGGAGACATTCCTTCAGAGGTAACGAAACTAGTTATAGTCTTGGCCACGCCGGAACTGCCAATCACGTAAGAAAATAGCCAGGCGCCAACCATCATGAACAGAATCATTCCGTTCAGAATCGCCGTTTCGGTTAGCGCCCGTTTTAGGCCCTGCCAGCGTAGGCCGAAGACGGTAACCGCTATAATTAACACCACAACACAGCCGACGCCGGCCGATTCAGTAGGAGTGGCAATGCCGAAATAAATAGAGCCCAGAATAGAGGCCATCACCACCACTATGGGCCAGACCCTTTTCAGTGACGAGAACCTCTGCCCCCAACTGACGGGGCCTAGGGCGGGACCGAGCTCTGGCTTGCGCCAGCAGATTATGATAGCTACTGCCGCCAGCATGAAGGCTAAGAGAATGCCCGGTAGCAAGCCCGCTATGAAGAGATGGCCTATATGCGTCTCGGAGAGGACACCGTAAATAATCATACCGGCACTGGGTGGGATTAATGGCCCAAGGACACCCCCGCAGCACAGCCCACCCATAGCTAGCCCCTTGTCATAACCGTATCTTTTAAATTCTGGCTCAGCCACTTTGCCCACAGCTAGGATAGTGGCCGTGCTGGTGCCGATGGCGGCGGCCATGGCTGCCTCACCCCAGATGCTGGTAACGATTAAGCCGCCGGGGACGCGGGAGAACCAGCTACGGGCGGCATAGTAGATGTCTTCACCAATTTTAGTTTCGGCGATGAGGCAGGCGATGAGAATGAAGAGGGGTAGCGGCGTCCAGTTTATATTGTAGAGTGTAGTGAAGGTAGTCCAGCCTAATTTTTCTATGCTTAAAGGGCCGAAGGCGAGGAAAGCAACAGCTAGCGCCGTAAATCCTAGGGCGTAGATGACGGGCATGCCCATCAGCATCAAAAACAGCATGCCCAAGGCACATACCAACGCCGCTATGGTAGGGTCCATTACTACCTCACTTCATTAGGGTACCGTTTCACTCTGGTTCTTACCGCCCTTAAGTAGAACAATGCCTTGGCATAATTTCCCTAAAAGCACTAGGCAAAGCAGAGTATAACCAACGGGTATAACGAATTTAATCGGGGCTAACGGCAATGCCCACGGCGATTGACTGACCTGGCCAATCTCAAGCGAGTATAACGCATTGCCCACGCTCTTCCAGGTGAGCACGACGCAGAAAATAAGCGCCATGAATGGGAAAATAGTCTTGAGAAGGATAACCTTCATGCGCTCGGGAAAACGGGAGGAAATCATGTCATTCCTAACATGCCGGTCCAGTCTTTCCACGCCGGCTACAGCCAGAACACCGCAGAATAAGAGAAACATGGTGCTAAGCTCGTAGGCAGCGGGGTCGGGTGAGTGGAAGGCATAGCGTTTGATGACACCATAGGTTTCTATCCACGCCATCAGCAGTACCAGACCCCCGCTCAATAACATGAGGAGGTGACTGGCATGGCCAATCCAGTGATCCAGTTTCTGTATCACTCGCATGAACACGTTATATTACCCCGCTCTAGTTAGCGCTTTTATCTACCGCTTAAACCACCGCGACATTAAAGCCGCGGGCATGCCGTTTTATTCCCGGGTCTAGCGAGGATATTGCTCGTTTGCCTCCTCAACAATCTCCATCATTTCCTCGCCCAGCTCACCATATATGTCCATCTGTTCTGCGAACAAATCACTAGCTGCCGCTATCCACCTGTCTAACTCATCCTGGGGCAGGTAATAGACAACTGTCCCGGCAGCCTCTAGCGCATCTATATCCGCTTGGTATTGTGTTGTCAACCACTCATCAATCGCATCTGACGACCTCCGAGCTTCCTCAAGCATTATGTCCTGGACGTCACCAGGCAAGTCATTCCACACGTCCATGTGGATGACATAGCCGTGTAAAGCAGCGACCATATAGGTCACTGTCAGATGGGGAGCAACGTCAGGGGTTAGTCCGAGCATGACCGCAGCTGCCGGTGCCGTTATGACCGCATCTACCGTTCCCTTCTGCATTGACTGGGAGGCTTCCATATAACCAATCGGCACGGGGGCACCGCCTAACGCCTCTATCAAAGCCCCAACTGTGGGCGAGATGGACTGGACCAGCAGGCCGTCCCAGTCAGCCAGCTCATGAATCGGCACGGTCGAGAACATTTCCACCGCGCTAAAGTTATGGAGGCATAGCAGCTTCAGGTTGAATTGCTCCTCTAAAATCTCAGCGTATATTGGCTCTAAATCCGGCAAGGCGGCGATATGGGCATCAATGTTATTAAACAAAAAGGGCAATTCTATTATACCTAACAGCGGTTCGTAAGAGGAGTAGGCGTTAGGGGTCATGGCCACCATGTCGGCGGCTCCCGTCCTCGCAGTATCAAGAATCTCCGCAAATGAGACCATTTGTTCGGCGGGGAGATATGCAATGGTATAATCGGGGCCGCAGCGGGCATTAAAGGCATCGACGAACTCCTGCTCAACGTCAGCATAGTCGAACATGGAAGCGCTAGCCATCGTCAGAACTACTGGCTCGGCAGGGCCCTCTTCCTCACAGGCGGTGAAAAGACCGACCGAACCCACGATGAGTACGAGGGCAACGAGCAAGATTAGTATTTTTTTCATGGTTTGGTTTTACCTCCTTGATGGATTGCAAATAACCGTTTCTTTAATTTCACCTTACCTTAATTGACCACCTCCTTTGACTGGGAAGTGTCCCAGTAATGATTGTATTCGGGTATACGGTCTCCCCAGGAGAATACCGTAATCGTTTGTCTTGAGGACATGACTGATAGGCAGAAAATGGCTTTGGGTTGGATGTTTAATAAAGGCTCTGATGACGGCAGCCCAGTGAATGAATAATAACACGGGATGAAAGTCACTACGCTAATACCCCGTTGTCTAAAGAGTCGAGAATTTTCGTGTTACTAAATGAGAGTGAGATTGTGGAAATAGAGGGGATTACGGTCGGCTGGCGGGTCGTAGCCGAGGCTGGGTTGTGGTGGGGGAAATGTATCTCATCGTTAAGCACATTGCTATTATAGCACATTGTGTCAACATACCCGCCGGGGTAATTATTAAAGAGTGAGCCGCGGAGGACTCGCATCCTCGGTGGGGTGATGGGTGAGTGAGATGCTCAAAAACCAGCGGTATACGGACTCCTCGCGCCCTTAGCTATCCGGACCTATTTTTCTCTTTAGTTTCATCATCTATTAACGGAACTTGTACCGGAAGCTCTTTGAAAGGTAACTGCAGAGCTTTCATGATGTCAACGGCATTGCGGGGGGCATAGCCGCGCCAGTGGTTATTAAAAAGGACAAAGGTTGTATTGGTTTGTGCTAAGGCATCTTTTACTTTACTGGCCAGCTCATTTATTTCCCCGCTGGAATACAGGTACTTGTATCTCGTCTCGCTATCCCCCTTCCACCATAGTTCTGCATTCCGGCCGTGAAAGCGGAAATAAGCCATGTCGGCGGTAACCGGGACCTCAACTGCTATTGACGTCTTAAACTTAGGCTCATCAATCTGCACCCAGCTGACACTGTTCTCTCTGAGAAGCCGGGCGGTGCTTTCATCATCACTCCAACTCCGGTGCCTCAGCTCGACGGCAAGCCTGTATTCGTTGAAGGTCTTAATAACCGCTCCCAGGATCTGTCGTCCGAAATCGTCGTTCTTGAAGCTAGGCGGGAACTGGGCCAGTAGGGCGCCCAGCTTCCCATGCCGGGCCAGGGGCTCAATGCTCCGCTTGAACAGGTCGACATCTTTCTGCGATATCGCCGCCACCTCGCCGGTAGCTTCTTCATACATCTTGGGGTGGGTGAACTTCTGCCACAGTTTAACCGTAAAGAGGAATCCTTCGGGTACCTGTCGCGCCCAGTTGTAGACGTAGCCGGGGTTCGGCGGGCGGTAGAACGAGCTATTGACTTCCACCGTATTGAAGAACTGGCTGTAGTATTCCAACTCGTTGATCTTGCCGGTAGGGTAGAAGTAGCCTTTCCAGGTTCCCGCTCCTCTGGGATAGGACCAGCCGGAAGTGCCTACGTATATTTTGGCCTGACCTGGCATTTTACTGTCTATCACTATAATAATTATACGACATTAAGCTAGCAACTGCTTTTATCTGCAGGAAACGTCTTTATCGGGCCAATAAGGCGACACAATATAATGCTGATGACGGAACAAGTTGACACTGCACAAAACTGACACTTGTTACCCTCGTGCTTTTCAACTTGCTTGTACAATAGGGCGTTGACAACCACGATAATGAGGGCTAGACTCAAGCCGATGTCATGGCGCGATAAAATAGACGACATAGTAAGCTAATTATGCTACAGTCGACAGTACTGTGAGGAGTGAGCTGTGAAGGTAATCGGGTTAATCGGAGGCATGAGCTGGAACTCGTCCCTGGAGTATTATCGCCTTATCAACGAGCTGGTGTCACGCAAGTTGGGCGGACTTCATTCTGCCCGCTTAGTGCTATACAGCCTGGAATTTGAGGAAATAGAGCGCGCTCAGCAGGAGTCACGTTGGGAAGATGCTGCCGATATTCTGGCCAGGGCTGCCATAGCACTGAAGCAGGCAGGCGCCGACTTTCTGCTCATATGCACGAATACGATGCACAAGGTTGCGGATGAGGTGGGTGAATCAGCTGGACTACCAATACTTCATATTGTCGATGTAACCGGCAATGCCATCAGGGAGCAGGGCTTGAGCAAGGTGGGGCTACTCGGAACAAGGTTTGTCATGGCGGAACGGTTCTATCAGGACAGACTTAAAAAGCACTTCGAAATTGAAGTAGTTGTGCCAGCAGAAGATGAGCAGGCCGTCGTTCACCGGATAATCTATGACGAGCTTTGCCGGCGTAAAATAAGAGATTCATCTCGTCGCGCCTGTTTGCAGATCATTGATAAGCTGACAAAGCGAAGCGCTGAAGGTATCGTTTTGGGGTGTACCGAGTTGCCCTTGCTCATACGCACCGGCGATGTTCGCGTACCGGTCTTTGATACAATGCGACTCCATGCTGAAGCTGCGGTTGAAATGGCTCTTTCCAAGTAAAGAAGCACAAATCGTCACTGTGATGGATAAGGTTAAGCCAGAGAACAAATTTATTACAGCCAATAACCTCAATCTTCGCTACCTGGAGTGGAGTAGTCCAGGTGCCGTGTCAATTGTGTTGCTCCACGGTCTCTGTGGTAACGCCCACTACTGGGACTTCTTTGCCCAGAACATGAGAAGTGGCTACCATATCCTGGCACTTGACCAGAGGGGCCATGGTGACAGCGGTTGGGCGCAAAGCTACGGTCCCAAATACTATGTCCTTGACCTTGAGGCATTCGTTGCCCAGCTTGGTCTGGATGATATCGTGCTTATCGGCCACTCTATGGGCGGTATCAACGCCATTATCTATGCCGCTCGCCATCCTGAACTGGTAAGCCGCTTGGTAATTGCAGACATCGGGCCTGAGATTTCCGCGGAAGGAATAGAGCGTATGGAAAGGGAACGTACTGGTGAGCCCGAGACGTTTGACTCTGAAGAGGAAGCAATTTCCTACATGAGGAGAATAGAACCGCGCCAGTCAGATAAATTTATCCAGCATCAGGTGTTTTATGCATTGAGACATGATGAGAGGGGCAGGCTAAGGTTCAAGTACGATAGAGCCCTTCTCAGCACCGAGCTGCGCTCACCTCAATGGCTGTGGGAATATGTCTCTCAGGTGGTCTGCCCAAGCCTCCTTGTCCATGGTATAGAAAGCGACATGCTGACTACTGAGGTAGCTGAGAGGGTGGGGCGTAGCTTGGCTTTTGGCTCAGTGGTTGATATTGAGCATGCCGGCCATAGTGTGCCGGGAGATAATCCCGATGCGTTCGAGGCGGCAGTCCGCAGATTCTTGGGCATTAGTGGACCATCCGCAATGTAAGGAGAGAACCATAAAGCTGACGATTGTCTACGATAACGAAGTGATAAAACAAGGTTTGAAGTCGGGATGGGGATTTTCGGCTGTTATTGAGACGGGGCACACGTCGCCTATCCTCTTTGATACCGGCGGTGACGGTTCAGCGCTGCTGTACAACATGCAGGAGCTTGGTATTGACGCCAAGCGGATCGGGACGATCGTCATTTCCCACGGCCACGGAGACCACACAGGTGGTCTCCATTCGATTCTAGAGGTTAACGGTGACGCTGAAATCTATGCCCCGTCTTCTTTGTGGAGACGTCTACCGGGAAGAAAAGTTACGGCCGTCACCAAGCCAGTGCAGATTTGTGCCGGGGTCTTCTCCACCGGCGAGCTTAAGGGAGTAGAGCAGTCTTTGGTTCTGAGGACAAATAAGGGCATGGTAGTGTTGACAGGATGTTCTCATCCTGGAGTGGGCGAAATTCTTCGGGCAGCCTCAAGATTCGGCAAGATATATGGCATTATCGGCGGCTTTCACAGCTTTCACGACTTTGACCAGCTCAGGGGTCTATCCTTAATATGCCCCTGCCACTGTACTCAGTACAAACCAGAAATACTTGGGCTGTTCCCCGATAGCTACGAGGAATGTGGCGCTGGGTTAATACTCGAATTCTGACCTGAGCTTTTTTGTAAAGGGAGCGGGTTGAGGAAAATCGCGGAACTGCGGGCGCCGACAGGGTTGGCAGTGCCGCCGCCAAAGGAGACAGGATATTGGCTAGTTCTATTATTTATGGTCCCGTCCCATCCAGGCGGCTAGGGCACAGCCTGGGGATAAACAATATCCCTCCCAAAATATGTAGCTACTCTTGCGTCTATTGTCAGCTGGGAAAAACTCTGAGGATGGAGGTGGAACCAAGGCTGTTCTATGAGACCACCAAGCTAGCGGAAAAGGCAAGGGCGAAACTTGAACGAGCCGGAGAGAAAGGAGAGCCAGTAGACTATGTGACCTTTGTTCCAGACGGTGAGCCTACTCTTGATGCTAATCTTGGTCAAGAAATAAACATTCTTAAGGAACTCGGGGTCAGGGTTGCTGTTATCACGAATGGGTCGCTACTCTGGCGTGAAGATGTAAGGCAAAACTTGCTGAAAGCCGACTGGGTATCTTTGAAAGTAGATGCGGTCAATGAAGAGACATGGCGTAAGGCCAACAGACCGCATGGGTCACTAAAGCTTGAGGCAATTCTAGAAGGAATGTTCAAATTTGCCCAGGCGTTTGAGGGCGAACTGACGACAGAAACCATGCTAGTCAGAGATGTCAATGATGACCTCGGTGAGATAAAGAAAATAGCCGAGTTCCTAGCGATGTTAAAGCCAGTTAGAGGTTATATCGCCATACCCACAAGACCACCGGCGGAACGGGTAAAACCCGCCACTGAGCAAACTATAAATGCGGCATACCATACCTTCACGGAAAAATTGGGCAATGTGGAATATCTCATCGGTTACGAAGGAAATACCTTTGCTTGCACTGGTGATGTCCAGGAGGATCTCCTCAGCATTACCGCAGTGCACCCGATGAGAGAAGATGCTGTGGCGGAATTCCTGAAGAATGCCAGAACCGATTGGAGGATCATCCAGGGTTTGATTGATAATGGTAGTCTCCTAGAGTTGGAATATCAAGGAAAGAAATTCTATATGCGCAAACTGCGCTCAAGCAGTTTAGCACATCCCCAATAGACTAGGTCTAAACAACAAACAGCTTTCAATTGCCTTTAATCCCCCTTGACAAAACAGGGAATGCATTGTATCGTACAGTTGAGAATGAGTCGCAACCGCAAACAAGACAACCTAATTAAAGGCCATCCGCTAACAAACCAGCGGCGGCTACTGCTGGAACTGTTGCGCGATGCTGAAGGGCATATAGATGCCAAGGAGCTTTATCGCCGCGCCAGTACCAGAGATGAGTCTATCAGTCCGGCGACGGTATATCGCAGCCTTAACCTCTTTAAGGAACTAGAGCTGGTTGACGAGATTAGGCTAGGCAAGATTCGTTGCTACTACGAGATAAAGCAATCGTCTGAGCACCAGCACCTAGTCTGCCAGGGATGCGGCAAAGTGATGGAATTCCAAAACCCCTACTTCCAGAAGTTGATCAATGCAGTACAGCGAGAACACGCCTTCAAGATAACCAAGGCCGAGTTATATCTCGAGGGTTATTGCCCAGAGTGTGAGGAGAAGAAGAAAACTCAGTGATTTCCATGACCATGGAAAAGAGGATGGAACTATGATTGAGGTTACCGAACGAGATTTTGACAAGGAAGTGCTGGAATGCGAACTACCGGTATTTGCCTGCTTCACTGCACGGTGGTGCCACACCTGTTATCCTACGTGTCTTTTTGCCGATAAATTGGTAAAAGAGTATGAAGGCAACGTGAAGTTTGTGAGAGTGGATGCAGAGGGAAGTCCCGATACGTCAGCACGGTATCGCATTAAGGTTGTGCCGACCATATTACTTTTTAAGGACTCTCAGCCAGTGGAGAAGCTGCTCGGCTTTCAGAACGGTGAGTCGTTGAAGCGCTTACTGGGGGATGTAAAAGCTAAAGAGTTGAGCCCTTAACTCAAAAGCTAGGCGAAGTAGCGGGGCAGTAAAACCCTGCCAATGAAAAAGGAGGTTAATAAATGGCATACAAAATTACGGAAGACTGTATAAGCTGTGGCGCTTGCGAACCCGAATGTAAAAATAACGCTATCTCAGAGGGAGAGAACATCTACGCAATCGACCCTGACAAGTGCACCGAGTGTGTCGGCAACCATGAGTCGCCAAAGTGTGTTGAAGTATGCCCAGTGGATGCTTGCGTGCCTGACCCGGACCGTACAGAAAGTAAAGAGCAGTTGCTGGATAAATGGCGCAAGTTACATCCCGGCGAAACTCCTGCCTATGCTTGACCCATAGAGGCATCATAAAGTGAGTAAAGACAAGATAAGAGAAATCGAGGAGAAAATAGCTGACCTCAAGGCTCGCTGGCCAGCCCATTCGGTGCCGCCGTCAATGTGGCAGCAACTAGAGGAGTTAGAAGACGAGCTGGAGAAGGCAAAGGAGGCCGAAGAGAGAGACTGATGCCAAACAAGATGGCTCTGGTGAATTATAAGCAATGTCATCCAGAGAGGTGCGACAGCGGCGTTTGCGCGGCAGCCCTGGCATGTTCTCATAAGCTGCTCAATCAGGAGGCACCCTACGATATACCGATGACTGACCCATTCCTCTGCCAGGGTTGCGGCGACTGCGTCCGTGCCTGCCCTCTGAAGGCGATCGAGATAGTAGAAATGTAGGCAAGGAAGGTTGACAAACAATGAAGATATCAGTCTGCGGTAAAGGAGGAAGTGGTAAAAGCACCATGGCCGCTCTGCTGGCAAGCGAAGCACGACTCAGGGGTTACCGCGTGCTGGTGGTGGACTCCGATGAATCGAATTCAGGACTTTTCCAGATGCTGGGCTTTGACCATCCGCCCGTACCTCTCATGGAGCTTGTTGGGGGCAAGGACAGCCTGAAGCAAAAGATGGGACAGCCAAGTGTCCTCAGTGAGACCCAGATTGCAACAGCGCACATACCTGAGCAGTATTTGCTGCAGAAAAACGGGCTGAGGCTGGTGGCTATCGGGAAAATACTGCAATCGTTGGAGGGCTGCGCCTGTCCCATGGGAGTACTAAGTCGGGAGTTTCTAAAGAAGCTCACTTTGGCAAAAGACGAAGTGGCCATCGTGGACACGGAAGCCGGGGTGGAGCATTTCGGCCGGGGTGTCGAA
>Ga0315545_1000700_pt1 | contig 35070 bp, 24 predicted proteins | sample SalMarSW160210MG_FD_203096 | JGI IMG/M metagenome (GOLD analysis project Ga0315545, IMG submission 203096) | Salt marsh sediment microbial communities from the Plum Island Ecosystem LTER, Massachusetts, United States - Salt Marsh Sediment SW1602-10 ...
GGTTCATCACGATAATCCGTACTTTTTAGTATGCAGGTTGTATATTTTTAGCATAAAGTAATTCAGGTCACGGTATCCATAGGCCATGCGTTTGATAACCTTGATGTGGTTATTAATTCCCTCTACCTTGGCAGTGGAGATGGGGAAGTAGAAGTAGTTAAGTATACCGGCTATATGCCTGCGCATCTTTCTGGCGAAACGGGCCAGCTGTATTACCCCGGAGCTGAGAGCTTTATGGATCCAGTCATTGAGGAACCTCTCAGCCTGGCTTCTGGTAGGTAGTTTCCAGAGTCTCCGCAGATCTTTCTTAAGCAATAACCTCTTTGGATTACCTTATAGGATTTACAATAAAAACAGCGCTTTTTGGTACGACCCATATACAGGTATACGACTCCTTCTTTAATTCGCATCCGTAAATGATGATAGCCATAAAGGCCTAAGGCATGATAAAATAATGATCGGGACATCGGTTTTTCCTCCTTTTTTAAACTAAAATCTTATTGAGGAATTTAATACGATGTCCCCTTCTACATCAACACAAAGTATGGATTACCGTGATGAACCGCATAGAATACGGAAAAAGGTATCATCCCTGTTAAATAGCTAAAAAGCATCCACGAGATTATAGTATAAAATTTCTATAGATAATTTTTATACAATGTAAAGATTAATTTCTTATTCATCAAGCTGAGGTGACGCTTTAAAAAGATCTCTAGGAAACAGCTAATTTTTTGAAATTGACATGTTATTAAAAAGGTGATAGTAAAAACCTAACGAAATAATTTGCAATCCCGCAATCCAATATAGCGGGAGAATAGGGCAATGTTTAAGAACATAAAATCACGGGTTTTAATTTTTCCTCTAGTTTTCCTTTTTTTCTTCTGTTTTTTACTTTTACAACTTCCAGCCAAGAATATCAGAGGAACTCCAAATCATGAAATTAATTCTAATCTGTCTAATATAGGGAAAAATATTATAGAAAAGGATTCAAACAAAGCTGCTTCAATTAAAATAGTAAAAAGTATCTTTAAACCCGAAGTATCTGATTTTACCGCTCCGCAGAGCTGGACTTTCCTCATCCTGGAAACAGAATGGGAAAACATCCACCCCAAGCAAAAAGTGTCTAAGGACAAACTTGAAGGGAAGACAGATCGAACCATGGGAGTAAACACCTTTGCAGGAGGTAAAAAGAAAAAGAAAACTGAATATGTTGATGTCGATGTGGCCTATATGATCGAAGAATTCTTTAATCACGCCTACCTTATCGCTGACGGCCTGGCTTATCCACTAAATAAGCTAACCGCGGAGATTCCAGGAGGGGCAGACCTTCAAAATCCTTTTACTATTGCCAAAAAAGGCGAGGTACGTAAAGCAAATTTTGTTTATTTAATCCCAAAAAATGCCCAGAATCTTGGTTTCCAATTCTTTGACTATGAATATGGTCATATTCTGCTTTCCATCCAAGGAGATCTGGCTAAAGCTCGAGGAAGTGGAGGACCGCCGCCTAAAGTTCTAGGCACAATAAAAAGTGACTCTGTTGAAATAGCTGCCCATTCCTTTGATTTTCAGAACAATTATGCTGGAGAAGAAGCTCCACAAGGTTGGCACTTTGCTGTAGTTAAGTTGAGTGGCAAGAGTTTTCTGGGAAAGGAAATTAAAGATATTGTTCAGATAGAGCCAAAAGAATACACTTGGATTTTTACAGAGGGGGGCTACTTGTATTATTGTGTGAGTGGATCAACCACAGACGAGGGTTTTATTCGCTTTACTCCAGAGATCTATCAGTATCAGGAGCTGGCTTTTCTTGTGCCTTTATTGGCTAAAGTCTATCGTCTGGGAATACGCCTTAGAAATGATGTTTTTTATCTTGATTTGACTAAGATGAAACCTGAACCAAGGCCAAAAGCGATAGTCAGTCATCACGACGGCAATACCATGAAAGTGATGGTTTTTGGAATGCGCCAGGAAGGTAGCCGAGTTATTTTAAATTTGGGGATTCAGTCGCTGGTTAATAGCGGGCTTGAGATTCAAATGGATGCTCAATTCATTCTAAATGCAGGTGGAGAGAAACTTTACGTAGATGGAGATGTCACTTCCGCACTGGCTTACCGGCCTCCAGATCCCTTTATCATTCCACCTGGAATGTTTGTTCGATTTGAACTTGCTTACGACACAGACACATCTCCATCTTCCCTATACTTCCGAGGTTATGAGAGTGAAGCTACACTTAAGCTTTCAAACACTAAGAGCAGAAACCCTGATTAAAGCTTTTAAATTCCTTTTTAGAAAGGAGAAATTATGAATAACCTCAAAAAATTTTCATGCGTCCTCTTGGCTGCTCTTTTTCTTGTTTTCCTTGCTTCCTGTTCCGGGAAGGGCCAAAAGGAAAATAAAGCTACACCATCCTTTGCCCAATCTTCCGATACTTTAGACAATCCGGAAGAAAGCAGAACGAATTCAGAAAAGATTCAGCTAGATGAAGGAACAGAAGAAAAATGGAAAGAATCCTTTTCATTTGTCAGAGACGAAATCCATTTCGAGCCTTCAACAGATATATTTAAGTTCGGTCAAGGCATCCTCTGGAGCCGTCAAGGCAATGCCAAAGAACAATCTGTTTATTTAGCGGATATTCTTCGCGATGAAGGAGAAGAGGTAAGATTTGTTAGGGGGAAACTGGACAACGATAAAGCCGCTTTACTCATTGGAAGCCTGTTTCCTGAAAAGAAAAATTTTTCATATAACGAAAATGTTCTCATCTCCAATCCATTCCAGAATAAGGAACTCGTTGAAGCTGTAAGAAATCATTGGTGGATCCAGATTTTCAAGAAAAATCAATGGATAGATCTTGACCCATGCTTTCCTGATGCAGAAGTTGGAAAAGCTTACGCCCCCGTAGAAGAAACTTTCGATAATTTCGATGAGGATTTACTCCCGAAGCTCACTATTTCATTGGATGTTGAAAAAGGCCAGTTTAAAGAAAATAGAGCCCTGAATCTTGAGACAGAAAATGTTTTAGAATGGGAAGGAACGATTCAAGAAGTTCTTGATCAACCTCTAACCCTCAAAATCATTTCTAATTTTCGGGCTGTCAAAGAAGAAGAGGAAGAAAAGGGACTTGGAGGGATGTTTGGAGGCTTGGCTGGCAGAGAAAAGAACGCCTCAGGTAAAAAGACAAAAAAATTCGAGTCCATATACCAGGCAAGTTTAATTATCAATAACGAAGAAAAGGAAAGTGGTGCCTTTTCTCAAATAGTTTCAGGTCCTTCTGAACAAAAGGAGGAAGAGGAAATTATTACCAAACTTACTCTCCACTTCAAAATGGAAAATTCTGAAGAAAAAACAATGGATATTGACCGCATTCTATTTGAAAAACAAAAGGAAAATGAAAATCCACGTTATTTTCAAAGACATTCTATTCTCATCACCACCAATGATATCCCCAAAGAAGCATGGGAGAAGGACTTGAAGAAAGTTCTGGTCAAAGAAAAGCTTGATGAGTTAGAGAAAAACCTGGAAGAGATAAAAACAAAGTTAAAAAAGAAAAAAGATATTAATGACCTTTACCAAAAATGTATTGCTCTGGAGAATGTATCGGGTTCTGAGGCAGGACATCTCATAAATATGATCTTTGCTTCCATTTCTGACCAAATAAGCCGTGATATGGGTCAAGCCTTATCTGTCTTCAGTTATTATTCTATGCCGCGGATTATCATCAACACTGTTGAGGGTACCGGTGATGAGCTTCAAGTCTTTATGGACTTAAGGCAAGACAGTAAACAAGCTGTATCTTATCCAGGACAGGCAGCCAAGATGAGCGAGACATTTCTCTATGGTCGAGGCGTTATAGATTCTATCCTCGAAGGTAAAGTTTTAGAGCTATTAACTGGAAAGAAATCTTTAACCACAGCCCATCTGATGGAGATGGCCGCAGACAAAAAAATTCCTATCCGAATGTTTTCGCACCTGGAACAGAAGGCACTGGCAGAATTAAGGCTGCCTTTTTCCGTAGCCCAAAAAGCAAAAAAAGTTATTGAATCAGGATGTGTCTTAATTATTCCTGATAAAGCAATTGAATATAATGGCAATCAGAGGTGGGGCTGGTGGGACTTGAATCCTCAAAATGGTGAAGTCGTGGGAGTTCTGGATTCCGGGTTACATCAAGCCATGATTGAAAGAACAATACTTGATACCGAGGGGATGATGAATGATAATACAGGGCTTGTGGTTGGAGCGATGGTGGGCTGTGTGGATACCTATTGGGTCCTTTTTGGTTTGATACTTAAATACGGGGAGCTCGACAAGGCGGCTCTTGAAGAGGCTAAAGATTACATGAAAGAGATTGGCAATTATCTCTGCCCGGAGTTTGAAAAGAAGGTGGAAATTGGAGTCGGAGCATCCGTTGAACTTGAAGATTGCTGGAAGAAGGAAATAGGAATAGGATTTAAGGGAGGACTAAAAATAGATATGGGATGGTGTGCCAAATTTGCCAAAGGGTTTAAATGCGCTTCGACAACCATCCTCAATGTTTACCTGTCTGATGCGGAATAGGAATAAAAGAAATTTCTGTCTCCAACAAACGGCAATTAAATCGAGCTTATGGAATTAAAAAGTTACTATTTTTCATTGATATTCCCATTAAAAAAATAATAGGTGGCTGATTGAAGGAGAACGAGGAAGACAACGTTACGATGAAGAAAAATAAGCTGAGAAATAGGTAATAATGATTTGATAATGTTCTGGCAGACTATAAGCCGCCGGAATAATGTTATATATTAAATTGCAAGATAAAAAGGAGGACCGAGCATGCATAGATTTTTAAGCTTTAGGTTTATTTTCTCAGTACTTTTAGCACTACTTATATTTATCTTTTTATTATCTTCATCCTGGGCTCAGACAAAAAATGAGACGGAACCAAACGACAGGCAGGAGCAAGCCAATGAGATCCGTCTTGGCCAAAGCATTCAAGGGCTTTTTCAGGCTAAGGGTGATGAAGATTGGTATAAGCTTGTGAATAGCCAATCAGGCAGAAACATCATTCGTATTGACCTGACTGGGGTTGCTGGCGTCAATTCCTATCTTGAGATTTACAATGAGAAAGAAGAAAGGCTGAAGGAATCAGATACAGGCGACGATGGAGAAGCTGAGGCGATTATCAATTTTGGAGTAACTGAAGGTATCTACTATATTAAGGTTAGCGGTTTTCAAAGGAATGAAAAAGATAAATATACGCTCAGTACCAAACTCCTTAGCCCCTGGCAGGAAGGACAAGAATTTGAGCCTAATGACGAGCTTGAACAAGCTAATGAAATCAAATTAGGCCAGAGTATTGAAGGGCTTTTCCAGAACCCAAGTGATTATGATTGGTATAAGCTTGTGAATAGCCAATCAGGCAGAAACATCATTCGTATTGACCTGACTGGGGTTGCTGGCGTCAATTCCTATCTTGAGATTTACAATGAGAAAGAAGAAAGGCTGAAGGAATCAGATACAGGCGACGATGGAGAAGCTGAGGCGATTATCAATTTTGGAGTAACTGAGGGTATCTACTATATTAGGGTTAGCGGTTCTCAAAAGAGTGAAAAAGAGAAATATAGGCTCAGCACCAAACTCCTCGGTCCCTGGCAGGAAGGAGAGGAATTTGAACCGAATGACGATCTTGAACAAGCTAATGAAATAAAATTAGGAAAAACAACCAAGGGGTTCTCCTATCCTGACACAGACAAAGATTGGTATGTATTTACAATGCCAGAACCTGGTTTGGAGATATTGGTTATTGAATTGTCTGGGTTACAGCCAGTGGATATAAAGCTTGAATTGCTTGATGCAGATGGCCAAGAACTTAAGGAAGCAAACAACGGTGAAATGGGCGAAAAAGAGACGATTGTCAGGATGAAAGTTAAGCCTGGCAAATATTACATTATGGTCAACAATTACGGATCTAATACAGAGACAGCTTATAGTTTAAGAGCGGGTAAACCGACTGTGCCTCCTGCAACGCCAGAGGAAGTAAATAAGGCCCTAACTAAAGCCTTAGATGGGCTGGCTCGCACGCAAACAAAGGACGGAGACTGGTCCTCAAGTGAATCGGCTATTGGTATATCTGGACTGGCTTCGATGGCCTTTCTAGGTGCTGATTGCATCCAAAAGGATTATACTCCAAATATCAAAGCAGCCGTAAACTTCCTTAAAAGTAAATATCAGCCCAGTTCTAACTATAAATCAGGTTCTAAAGAAAAAGCTTATTATGGAGGATTAATTGCTTCGGCTTATGACATAATGTACGAGCATGCAATCTCGACTTTGGCTTTAATCGAGGCCTTAGTTAATTTAAATGACTATAGTTTGGAACCAATTACAGAGGATGCCTTGCAGTTAATTATTCGAGCCCAGAATACTGAGCATAAACCCGTGGTACTTGGGGGACCAGTTAATTCTGACTCGAATGATTACGGCGGCTGGCGCTATAAACCAGATAGTACAGACAGCGATATTTCAGTCTCAGGCTGGCAAATTTTGGCTCTTAAAGGAGCTCTAAGTGCCGGGTTTGAAATACCCGAATGGTCTCTGCCAAAGGCAGCCACCTTCCTCAGAGCCTGTTACGATAAGGATGAAAAGTCTTTTACCTACCAGGCGGGAGATAGAGAGATTGGCTGTGCCCGGACGGGTATTGGGGCATTAGGATTACAATTGTGCGGATTCCCTGATGATCCGCTCATCAAACCTGCTTTACGTTTTATGCAAAACAACCCACCTGTCTGGGTAGTTGAGGATCCTGGGGCAGGTTGGCCCTTCTATTATTGGTACTACGGGACAAGGGCAATGCTTATGGCCGGTGGAGATGATTGGCGCATCTGGAAAACATGGATGTGCCGGCTTCTTGTCGACAATCAGAATGATGATGGCGCTTGGGAGAGCGATCAGAAAGAAGCAGGAATGGGGATTTACACAACCTCATTAGGTGCTTTAATGCTTGAATTCTGCTGCGGCCATGTCCCGATCTACATGCAGGAAAAAATCCAAAGACCTGGCTTAGTAGAAGTTGCCTTCGGGGAAGGGGCCAAGAAGCAGGCTGCAAAGAATGTGGAATTGATCCTGGATGCCTCGAATTCCATGTGGGGTCAGATTAAAGGTGAGAGTAAGATCTCGATTGCCAAGAAAGTTTTAAGTCAAATTATCAACGGACTTCCGGATGAAATGAACGTTGGCCTGCGCCTCTATGGTCACCGCTACCCCCTGAAAGATAAACGGGCCTGTAAAGATACAGAATTAGTAGTTCCCATTGGACCCCTTGCCAAAAGCCAATTAATAACCACTATCAACAGTATCACGCCTAAGGGCAAAACACCGTTGGTTTTTTCTGTTCTTGAGGCAGGGAAAGATTTTGAAAAAATTAACAGAGGGAGCATTATCCTTATTACCGATGGCATCGAAAGTTGCAACGGTGACATAAATTCTATTGCTCCAGCCTTCAAGAAATTAGGAATCGGTCTTAAGGTTCATATAGTAGGGTTTGACATAAAAAAGGCAGAAGCCAAGCAACAGCTGGAGGCTATTGCCAAATCCACGGATGGAGTTTATCTTGATGCTAAAGATTCCCAGCAATTGCTTTCTTCGCTCCAACAGACGTTACAGATTGAATATGCTATTCTGGATGAAAAGGGAGCAATAAAAGCCAAGGGATTTGTTGATGGAGAGCCAGTCAGAGTCATGGAAGGAACATATAAACTTCGTTTAATATTAGAACCCCAACCTTTAGAGGTAAACATAACCGTTAAGCCTGGCCAGAAATCTCTGCTTCTCCTCAAAAAAGAAAACGAGAAGTGGACAATTAACGAAAAGTAAAGGATTTTATCAATAAGCATTTAATGTATAAATTAGGATTGCGGTGGAGAGAAACTGCTTAATAAGGAATTAAGGGCAAAGTCTACTTTGTATACGCTTTTATTGGCCAATTCACTGAAATTTTTTCTCCTGCGATTTTCTTATTGACAGGAAATGTTTATTCTATGTAATATTGCTAACTTAGCTGCTCAGAGGGTGAAAATTTGATGAAATTTACAGAAAATCGTCATGAACTGAAAAAAGACATTCCTACAAAACTATCATATATAGATAACGATATGGGGAATTAATGTTTCGCGTAGCCTAAGGCGCTTTGACTTCATACTGGAAGATTAGGATGCCCTTTACACACATAAAACTAGGAGGTGAGCCATGTTCAAGTCACAGGAACACTTTGGAATACTCATCGTCTTTATGATTTTTTTTGTTAGCTGTATCCAAAAACAAGATCATGTCGCTGTTTCGTTAAACGGCGTTCCGATTCATTTTGACATGAAGGGTACGGGTGAACCTGCCCTGGTCTTCGTTCACGGATGGAGTCGGAATCGGATGGATTGGGCTAAGCAAATGAACTACTTTTCAGAAAATCACCGCGTTGTAAGCATCGACTTGGCAGGCCACGGGGAGTCAGGAGACGAACGGGATGATTGGTCGATCCCTGCTTTCAGTCAAGATGTCATCGCTGTTATTGAAAAGTTGAATCTTAAACAGATTGTTCTTATTGGTCACTCGCTCGGAGCACCCGTGGTCCTCGAAACCGCGAGACGTTTGCCCGATCGTATCGTCGGCATCGTACCCGTGGACGCATTCCACGATGTTGAAGAGAAGTTCACGCAAAATCAAATCGATGAAATCCTCGCTCCTTACAAGTCCGACTTTGTGGGAACCTATGCCCGAGGAGCCAGGATGATTCTGAAAGATTCCACCCAAATCCAAAAATCCATCGAACAAATCTCCTCGTTCTCACCGGATATAGGCATTGCTTCTTTAGAAAGTTGCTACCATTACTTGAGCAATGACTTGATTCCAGCTCTAAAAGAAGTGAAGGCGCCCATACGGTGCATTAACTCGGATGCGATTCCCACAAATGTAGAAGCAGCGCGCCGATACGCTTCATCTTTTGATGTCATCATCATGGAAGGTGTCGGACACGAAATGCAATCGGGCGATCCGGACCAATTCAATCAATTAATCGAGGGAATTTTATCCGAATTTGAACGGTGAATTTGGATCGTTCCGTCATCATGGATGCGCATAACGTAGGAAGAACGATAAATGATCTGGGTACATTAATACGTCCGTAAGATGGAGGCATCAAGATTATTATCAAGATTATTCTAAGGCTGAAGCTGCTTATTGATTCTAATAGGTTTATCTATTATTGGGGCCATTTTTAATCCTTATTTCAACATTTTCAGGGGGTGAAAAATAGCTTACCGCATTTATTAATATAGTAATATAGACATTTTTGTGGTATCAAAATGCTCAAATAGGCCTTTATTTGAGTGTAAAATATGTATGATATTGCTTATGATGGTCAATTCCCATATAATTCATTTGTGTACCTCCGTTTTTTAGATTTGACCTTGCGGGGAGTCTATCATACTTTCGACTCCCGCAGGAGGTGCATCACATCACCATATTACCTATACATTGAATTTTAATGAAACTATTTTCCCCGGAATTGCAGTATAATAATACTGTAGGGGACAAATGCTGGAATTGAGTGAAATCCATCCCAAAATTTCAAGGAGCAAGTCTGAAGAGATGCGCAGACGGTGGCTCTGTCTGGGGATTTCTATAACTGCCCATGTTGTTTTTCTTATTGTTATTTTTTTGGTGGTTTCTCCGGTCAAGATTTATATTATTGATCAGAATGTGAGAAGAGTTTTTATTGCTCCAACAGAAAAATTATTTTTCCCTGAGGGCGGAATAGAGGCTGTCCCTTTCCAGCCAGCTTCAAGGGAAGCATCAGTCAGAGGAGGAACATCAGCCGCTGGGGAGGGGACTGCTCCTGTGGGGAATGTGTCATCGCAACCGGCTGTAACAGGTGGGACAGAAGAAGCCATAATGGAACCGGGATGGTCATCTCAGTTCCGTTTGAGTTTGCCAGCTTTGAGGGGGAAACATCCGGTTTGGGACCAGAAACTTAAGCTGTTCCCCAAAGATTCGGAATTAGACAAGCTGTTGCAGCGTATTGATAAGTACCGGGAACAAGCAAGTGTGGATTTCTCCAAATACCAACCTTCGAATTATTACTCCACAATCACGGAAGAAGGTTCCCGGAATAGAGCCGGCAGCACAGTGAAAGCAAGATCGGAGCCAAGAATATCTATGAGGGAGGTTAATTATGATCTTTCCCCTTGGGCGGATAAAGTCTTGGCCAAAATCCAGAAAACTTGGCTTGTCTCTTCTCAACAGTTGTCTCAAGCTATTGGCCAGGTGGAAATCTTAGTTATGGTGAATAAGAGTGGGGCGGTTGAATCGGTCCGGATTGTGCAGGCCTCCCATGCTTCTCTTCTCGATGAGACAGCCTTGAAAGCCCTGGAATTAAGTTCACCGTTTCCTAATCTACCTTACAATTTCCCGGAAGAACGTTTGGAAATCCGCTTTGTGTTTTTGACTCGATGAAAAAGAAAACAGCCGTTATCTTGCTTTTGCTGGGCCTTCAGATCAGCCTGGCTCCCCAGGATTATTCCCCCGTGGTCCTGGATATTGCCTTTATTAAAAGTAAGAGATTGGAAGGGCCTTATCCTCCTCAAGAGCTGGCTATTGGTATTGAGCTGGCCAGAAAGGCCTATTATAAATTATGGTATAAAGGAAATGTCATAAAAGCCGGTCTGCTTAATGCTGCTCTAAATGTCATTAATATCCCTGCTGACCATTTTTTTATGGAATCCGGGATACATATTTATAGACTGGATTTAAAAGCTGGGAATCGGGAGATCAGCAAAGAGATTGAGATGGAAGTGTATGTCAACCAGGAGGAGATCGGGAAGCAAAACAAAGAGGAAGTCCGGAATTTGGAATACCTGGTATCCTTATATATAGGTGACCGGTTGATTTCCAGCAGCCAGAAAAAACATTATAAAAAAATTGCCTTTGAAATCAAACTCCCCCCCATGCCCTATAATTATGATCCTAATTTTCCTGATAAGAAGGATCCTTTGGCGAATTCAGTTTCAATTTTTACTGCCATAGGTTTGGCCTACCAACTGGCGCGAGGAATTCAAAAAAAGTTAAATCCCCCCAAAAAACCTGCCTTTGTTGTTCAGAGGAAAAAAGCCATTCTGGCTACCTTTAGACGTAGAGACTCCCAGGGTGTGGAACGAGAAGTGCAGGCATCGTTGAAACTTTTTTTTCGGGATGTGCAGGATTCCCGTAGAAGGTAGTGAAATGTGGAACCTCACTTAAAAAAATGTCCTTGATTTTGTATCATATAGGAACATGACATTTTTCTCTATTTAATGAGAAGATCAGGAGTATGGGAATACCATGATGCCTGCGAGGGAAATGGAAAAGACATTTTAGATTCTTCATATCTAATTCCAAAAAGTCTATTCTGTATTAGCTTTTTTCAGAACTTACTCTGTGATTTTTCTCCTTCCAACAATTATTCTTTAATTAGCTACAAATCTTCGCTATAATGTGGACATTGTGAATGTCACCAGGTGAGAATTTGCTTCAACATTACGGGGGATAGGACAAAGTATTTAAAATCCCGGGGGGAGTTACAGCCAAATATCCCGGGGGGAGCTTACAGCACCTGGAGAAGGAAAGGGATGATCAATCATAAAAGGCATACGATTTCCATATTTTTCTTCCTAACATTGCTCCTTGTTTTATTTTCTTCGTTCGGACAGGGTGCCGTCAGATTGGGCTTATTTCCGGTTCAACCGTCTTACAGTTTGGAAAGCAAATTGGCCACCTATACATTTATGAACAGCTTGACAGAAACAATCGTGCAGGATTTGGAAGAAGCAAATGTCGGTCAAATAATCCTTCTGCCCTGGCCTAAAGCGACGTCAGACGAAAACAGGCCCAACTTCGAAACACTGATTGCCAAGGGGATTGAAGCCGGTTGTAACGGGATTCTGGTTATGAAACTGGAGGCATTAAAATTTTCGGTGACAGAGAAAAAGCTGCCAGCAGTAGGATGGATAAAACTGGCGAATGCAGATGTCTGGCTGAAAGGCGGTTTGCTGGATGTGCAGACAGGAGCTGCAGTATCTCCCGTAGACGCGAGGGGCAAAGGCAGCAGCAAGTATTATAAAGGTCCAAGCCCTGGTGACGTGCAGGATGAACCTATAAATTCTCAATATGTTGAAAAATCCCTGCTCGGAAAAGCTGTCAGTCTGTTGAGGCAGAATCTTATGAAATCTGTCAAAAACGGACTGGGACGTCTGACCCCGGGCCAGGTCAAGATGCCGGTCCGGGAGAGTGCCCCCGAGGGAGTTGGTTTTGCCCGGGATAGTTACACACTGGAGGTACCGACAGGTTTTGACAGACGCGGCATAATATCAGTTGTGAATCGCGGGCAGAGTCCCGAGAATTTCATAATAAAACCTATGGAATCCCCGGATGTCATAATCGGTTTGAAAGGGCAGGGTTCTATAGATTCTCCCTGTCTGCTTGGTCCCGGGGAATGGAAATATGTGCGTTTGATCGTCAATTCCGATAAACATCATCCCCCGCAGACACTGAGGTTAGGACTGTTCACTGCAGCCGGGGAAAATGAACCTGACCTAAATGGAGAACCACGGGATACGGCCTCCGTACATCTGAAGTTTCAGCGCAGGCCGGCACAGGTTAAACTTTCCATCCTTTCCCAGGACCCTGTTACTCTTGCCTACTCCTGTTCTCTAATAAATCAGGGAGAAACGATTGACAATTTGAGGCTTGAACCGCCTGCAAGTCAGGAGGAGTTTGTACGTTTGGTTCCGGACCTGAAAGACGCTCGCATTCCAGCCGGCGGATCTCTGAGCTTTAAGGTGATCCCAAATATGATTCCAGGCATCAAATCCATAGAAGTGACCCTTGAAGGCAACATAGGGGCTTCCCAGCATTCATGGAAATTTCATTTCGAAGTGCCGGAGGGCAAACGAATCTATTACGGCCTCGGAAATTCAACCAAAATTATTTCTTCAAATAAGTCGGATTGTACAAATAGGGGTTTCATCATAACCGGAATAAAGGACTATCATAACAAAAAATATTACACTTGCGAAGGCGATGATGACCCACTGGCATCGGACACACCCTTTTCTCCCCTTAAAAGATTTAGGGGCTACATTTATTCTTGGATTTCCAGGATGGTGGGAGGCTCTAGTGAATTTAACGACACGGGGGGAAATGGTGCAGATGTAAGAGGCGCAACCATAAGAGAAAATTTAAGGGCCTGGCTTCCTGATTTGGACAAGGACAGCCGGACCCATCCGATGGTATCTGCAGGAGACAGATGGATCGGCCTTGTAAATTATGCCCCTGGTAAAGATGGTATCTCAGTACATTTTGTGGCTTTTGGGCGAGACGGGAAAGGATATCGTTCACCTTTGCGCTTGAATGAAAAAGGGCATGTGGCCAGATGGCCTTACTTGAGAGCTCAATACAACAGGTCCCGTGCTTTTGTGGTCTGGGAGGATTCCGTCCGGGGAAGGACCGATGTGGCCTTCAGAGCCAGCGGAGAAGGGATGAATAACTGGTATCCGGTGCTCTATTTAACCAGGCATGGAGAAGGTGTGAGCGACCCTGTTGTCAAGATTGCCGGGGATGGCACAGTAGTCACAGCTTGGCAGGATTTACGTTCAGGCAGAGGGCGGATATGCTTAAGGCTGAGCCGTAACGGGGGAAGAAGTTTTGCACCGGAGATCACAATCCCTGAGGCCGAAGGCGAAATTCAATCCTGGCCTCAGGTCGCACCCACCGCGGATGAAGAATATGCACTAATCTATACTTCCCGGAAGGGCGAAAATACAAATATTGTGATGCGCATGCTGGATGGGTCCGGCGCCCCACAGGGAACCCCCCGGGTTCTTTCCCAAAGCCATGCATCATGCGGGGAACCGCAAATCACCTGCAGTCCAAAAAACCGTCTCTATGCCGTCTGGCGCGAAGGAGAAGGACAACAGAGCGAAGTCTGGTTCGTCAAAAGCATGGATAAAGGGATGACCTGGACTCCTCCAAAACAAGTGACCAATGATGAGGCGTACTCCGAATACCCATTGGTTGGAGGCAATGAGTCAACTCTCTGGGTGAGTTATCATAGTAACATATCGGGCTCGGCTGACCTGAAGTATATGATGGTCAGCCAAGATGAAGGCGAAACCTGGGGGGAGTATGTGACCATGCCCTCAATAGGAGGTAAAGTGTTGAACGCCTGGCTGGAGGTCAATTTCTCCCTAAAGTGGCCGCGGAGCAATTACCTCCCTCACAATACCTATATATCCTTTAACGGCGTCAAAGTGGGAGCGATCGAGAATAATATCCCCGAAGGGACCTTTGTGTTTAAAGTTCCAGCGGAACTGGTGGTCTGCAGCCCGACTGAAATCGGATTCAACCAAGTCAAGGTTGCAGTTGAAGGGTTGAACCATGCGGATTACATCATGATGACGGATATCCGCCTGGTGGTCGAGCAGAGCTTTTCTCAAGTGCCGATTGTGGCAGCCAGCCAGGCCGAAGCTGACAGGTTGGCCGGAATTTCGGGGACGGATCTGAATCATTCGAAACCCGATATTGTTCTGGCTGCCAATCGCATTCAACACTTACCTGACAGACTCGTATCAGGCCAGAAAGTAAACTTGAATTTACAGGTGTACAACTTAGGCGAGGTTTCGGCCACAAAGGTTAAGGTTGTTGCTTATAAGGCCGACCCCAGGGATCCAACCCTCAAAAGGGAGAAAATGAAACTGGCTGAACAAAATGTGGCAGACATTGCTCCGGGTGCATATCAGGATATAAATCTGTCTTTCCGATCCGGATTGAAAGTTACGCCACGCATCTATGTTGCGGTTCAATGCCAAGAAAAGGATTTTTACTATGACAACAATGTATTCGGGCTGAGCTTTACCGAGGGAGATGGGAAGACGCTCACGCCACTTCTGGGAACAGACATCCCCAATGTTTTCTATGCCCCTGAGTTGATGGATTTTGTCCATATCCCTGATGTTCCGGCCTTGGAGGATTTAGTCAGCTTACCTGATTTCCCGGACCTGGTTTCACTCCCGGGTTGGGGACCTCCCAACATCTCGAATATTGGAAGATCACTTTTAACCCATCTCGAGAGATTAGGGATCAAAAAACCTCACTGGCTGAAGTAACCTCCCTCACTTCGCACTTTCCCAGGTCAGTATTTTTTCCAGGAACGACGGCTGTGATCCAGAGCCGTGGTCAAACCCGCAGCGAGGATTCCCGCAGAGTGACAGCACATGCTATGATAAATTCCATAATCTTATTTTTCATTGTACTCTCCTATTATCCTGGATTATTCACGATTCGAGCCTACCCACCCCACCCTAACATTAATGTGGTGGCGAGACACAGAGCACGCACCTGTGAAGATGAATTCTCATTTATTCTTTAATTAGTTACAAATCTTCGCTATAATGTAATACAAGTGATTGTGAATGTTAGAGCTTGGAACGGGGATTGATTTTAGATAAAAAGGGTCAAATTCCTTTTATTGGCTGTAAATACTTAAATTCATTTTTATCATTATTATGATGCTGAAAACTCTTTTATGAATTTTTTCGTAATAAACATTAAAGGTGTAATTTATTTATAAATTTAAGAAGGAGGTGTTAAATTGAGAGGAAGACTGCTTGTATTTTTAGCGATGGGTTTAATGGTCGTTTCGCTGGCTTTCAGCCAAGCTCCCACTAAAGAGAAACCAAAAGCTCAGACTGTGACAGTATCTCCCGTATCCATGCTTCTCAAGGCTATGACTTCTCGCCTACCCAATAACCTTCATGTGAAACATGTTGTCGGTGATCCTATAAAAGTAGGCAAAGTAACAATCATCCCCATCATGATGATCGATGTTGGCTATGGAGGAGGCGGCGGAGGCCCAAGTCAAGGTGAACATAAGCAGATGGGAGGCTACGGATTCGGTATGGGTGGAGAAGCCAAACCCCTGGGATTTGTTGTCATCAGCAAGGCAGGGACAAAATTCATACCTGTGGGAAAGGTCCCGAGGAAATAAGGAGGATGCCATGAAGACAAAATACTTTTTTACAATTTCCTTGGCAGTGCTTTTTCTCTCATCAAGTTTAGTCTGGTCTCAAGCCAAATCCCCGCTTGAAGAATCCTTTTCCCATCTTGATAAGATGCTCTCGACCCTGAAAGTAAGCTCAATAATCGGCAAACCTATTCGCTCAGGAGATACTTACGTTGTCCCTTTTGCCAAAATTTCTTTCGGATTTGGAGCCGGAGGAATGATGATGGGATACGGCGGAGGCATGGGAGCCAAGACCATTCCTTTAGGTATTTTGATTATCGAGGGAGAAAATGTAAGAGTTGAACTTTTCCCTGTAGAAGAGAAGAAACCTTCTTTCTTCCAGGATATGCTTCCAGTTCTCTTTAAGATGCTCCCCCAGATAATGGGAGATAAGTTTCCCTCCTTCACCAACATGCCATCGCCTCCAGTAAAACCAGCGGAAAAGTCTAATAATCTTACCGAAGAAGGTTCATTAGAACAAATTAAAAAGTTGTTTGATGAAGAGAAATATTCAGAGGCCCTGGAAATGGCGGACTCCGTGCTTGCCAAAAACCCCAATAATGCCGACCTTTATGCTTGGAAGGGCAACATCATGGGCAGCATGGCTCAAGGAAACCCGATGAACATGATGAAGTACGGGATGGGCGCCATGCAGGCTTACGAGAAAGCCTTAAAACTTGACCCTGATAATGCTATGGCTCATTTCGGCCGCGGTATGGGACGTTTAATGGCTCCTCCGGGATTTGGAGGAGACCTTGATGGTGCCATTGGAGACTTTGAATTTGCTTGTAAGAAGGAGCCTTTTCCTGAGTCCTATTACCAGCTTGGAGTAGCTTACCAGAAAAAAGGCTTAAACAACAAAGCAAAGGAAGCTTTCAAGAAAGCCCTGGAACTGAAACCTGATTATCCGGATGCTGCAAAAGCTCTGGCAGAACTCAAGTAGTTTGAGCTAATTGAATATCCACCTAGAAAGAATATTTTTTAGATACTCGACTTGATTTCGGGACTGAACCACGCGTGCTGTTTTCATGCCATGAGTCATCAGCTTAGGAAATAATAGACCCATGACAAGATGTTTTAGTATACTCCTGACAATTTTGGCTTATACCCTGCTTTCCACCGGTTTTGTTTTTATGAAAAAAGGGATTGTCTGGATCGGATATAAAGGGGAAAAAGACAAAACATATTATAGGAATCTTTTTACGTGGATCTCGGGATTTTTACTTATAAATATTTTCATCGTGCCAAACACAGTTGCGCTCAGGTACCTGGACCCTCATATTGTCTCATCCATTGCCGGATGGGGAGTTGTCTTCATGGTATTTCTTTCTCATGCATTACTAAAAGAAAAACTCTACAGTTCGGATTTCTCCTATTCAGCTTTGATTTTCATCTCCATAATTTTCCTAAACCTTTATGAAAATCAAGAAGGTGGAATGACTGTCAATATTCCATTATTAACAATTATGGCGTTACTCCCGTTTTTTCTTTTTGTCCCCGTTTTTATAAATTCAATCTCAAAAAGAATAAAAACTATTATTTATGCCGCTGTTTCAGGGATTTCCACAGGCATGATAATCGTGACAATGAAAGTTCTTGTTTCCTTAAGAGGATTTCATGTTGCATCTTACTTTTCGTCACCGTATCTGTATTTATATTTGCTTTTTTCACTCACTGCCTTCATAAGCCTTCAAGTGGCCTACAAAAAAGGAGTGATGATGCTGGTAGGGCCTGTTCAATATTCTGCTGCAATCATTTATCCTGTTCTGTGCTCTTATCTCATATTCAGCAACCGGATACATTTCATTCAACTGGCTGCAATTTTAGCCATCGTTTATTCTGTAATTTCAATATTAAAGAAACACTAATCCACCTGGATTATTCATAAAAACTACTTCATGCGCTGTGCCTTGCATCTGCGGCAAGCTTGGCTCGTGAATAACCCACGTCCACCTGGATTATTCATACCTCAGTGCCTTCACTGGATTGGCCAGGGCGACTCTGACTGCCTGATAACTGACTGTGAGCAGTGCGGATTGCGAAAGCCAGAAAAGCGGCAAATAAGAAAGGCACGAGTCTAACACTGATACGATAGGCAAAGCTTTGAAGCCACTTGTTCATTGCGTAAAAAGCAACAGGCCAAGCAATGACGTTGGCTACAAGTACCCACTTCGTAAACTCGGTGGAAAGAAGATAAATAATGTTGGGAGCAAGAGATTATCTTCCTTCAAGCTCATTAACTATAGTATCTGCATCGTAGAGTTTGCGTAATGCCTCTGTGATATAACCAGTATGAACGGCAACCGCACGATTTTTTGTCTCATCATACACGAACCGTCCCGGAAGGCTTTCTATATTGCCGTCAAAAATCAAGCCTACCACTTCACCTTTTTTATTGATGACCGGTGACCCTGAGTTTCCACCTATAATATCACAAGTAGAAATAAAATTTACAGGGGTTGAGAGATCCAACTTATCTCTTCGTTCCCAGAAACGGTCGGGTAAATCGTAGTCCCTTTCTCTGTTAAAACTCAAGGCACGGTCAAACAAACCGTACAATGTCGTTTTACAGGGAGCCTTTGTCCCGTTCATTGAGTATTCTTTGACAGCTCCGTAAGATAACCGCAGAGTAAAAGTTGCGTCAGGGTAAACATCTTTTCCGTAAACAGCAAAGCGTGCCTTGGCAATCTTCTCAGCAGCAGGGGTAAGAACGCTCTCAATGTTCTTCTTACTCCATTCTATATCTTTTCTTATCATGGGTTCGAGTTTATTAGCCAAAACAATAAGAGGATCACTGCATTCTTTCACTGCTTTTTCGCCGCCCTTTACCAAAGATTTACGAAAACTTACATCTGTGAGTTTAGTCCCCTGAATTAATTCCTTAGCCACATCTTCTGGAGAACGCCCATTCAACACCATTTTAATGAAAGGATTATCCGGGCCCAATTCTTCCATTGACAGCTGTAACCCACCTGCCAGGTTAGCCTCCTCCATATCAAGATAAATGGGCGCTGGAGAAAACAGACGAAATCTCAAACCATCAAGGCCAGAGTCGTGATACCCGTCAAGCCGCTCTGAATCCGGTTTTTCGATCTCTATAACGTAAAAGACGATTGTCGAAGCAATTCCTGCCAGACGTGAACCGCTGATACGACCGTAAAAACGTTCTTTAGCCACTTGTTCCTGTTTCTGAATTACCTTAGCAATTGTGTCCCATCCATCTCCATACTCCTTTTCTAAGTCTGGATTGCTAGCCACAAGTTTGCGGAAGGCTTCTTCATCTTTCTTCTGTTTTTCCATCAATTTCTTATCAAGCAGCCCCTGGTATTCCCCGGACATCGCTTTCTTGGCATTCTCTAAGCCGAATATGGATATCAAAGCTCTTCTCTGCTGTTCCGGCCCTTTTTTTTCATACTCGTGTAGAATTTCAATTCGTTTTTTGATGTATTTCAATATGAGTGGATACTGAAAATCACGCAGATATTCCAATTGAGAGTAAGGGAAAAGACGATCAGATGAACCGGGATTCCCAGAAACAAACACAAGTTCATCTTTTATTGCCCCTTCTGCATTCCACTTGAGATAATGATTTGAATTAACGGGCTTGTCATTCTCATAGACCCTGAAGAAAGTTACATCAAGGTCGTAGCGTGGGTAAGTAAAATTGTCAAAGTCACCGCCAAAATAAGCTGCCTGCCGTTCAGGAGCAAAAACCATACGCAAATCGGTGTATTTCTTGTAACAATACAGCCAGTATTCACCGCCATGGTATAGATTAATAACATTAGATCGGAGTCCGGTTTTTTCTAAACTTTCTTTCTCGATCTTTGCCATAGCGGCTTTCTGTGCTTTCAGAGCATCTTCTTCATTCATGCCCTTTTTGACTGCTGCTTTCACCTGCTCTGTTACATCTTCTACAGAAACGAGAACGTTTACTTCAAGATCCGGGCATTTTAGTTCTTCTTTTTGAGTTTTTGCGTAAAATCCTGTCGTAACAAAGTCTTTCTCAGAAGTGGAAATCTTCTGCAATTGCCCAACCCCAACATGATGATTGGTCATCACCAGCCCATTGGGACTGACAAAAGAACCAGAACCCCCATCCATGAAACGGACACTGGACAGACGTACGTGATCCAGCCATTCCTTTGTAGGCGTGAAGCCGTAGCGCTCATGAAGCTGTTTGATGGGTGGATTATCAAATGTCCACATACCTTCATCTGCCAAGGAAGGAAAAACTCCAACACACAGGTTAAGAACAAATAAACTAACTACGGTTACTAATCCCTTACGTAGATAACCTCTGCCTTTCATATCTCACCTCACTCTTTTGTTAAAATCTTACAGTCAAATCCTCACAAATATTGTAACAGAATTTCATATACAAATACACTCCTCTATTTCTTAAGTAAAGCCTCTATGAATTCTCTGAAAAGCAGATCCGCTCTATCTGATTTTGACTCAAATTCATCAACTTTTTTTCTTCTTGTTTTCTACTTAGCTATCCATTCTTGCGATGAGCTATACTCGAATTAGTGCATCCAATCATTGACAAATATATGCTGCTTAAAGTAAGTTGTTTATTAATAAAAATTATAAATGAGGTGCACTGATGAATAAATCCTCAAGAGATATGTTTAAAAGTTTCGGGTATAAAGAAGAAGAGGAAGTATTGGATACTGTCCTAGATCCTTCTAATAAAATTGAGTTTGTACGCATCATATTTACAGACATTTTAGGAAGGCATATGGATTTCAGTATTCCTAGTGTTGAATTGAAGAGAGCTTTTCAAGACGGAAAAGGATTTGACGGTTCCTCAGTAGAGGGCTTTGTGCGTATCGAAGAAAGCGATTTAATCATTAAACCCGATGCATCAACTTTCAGAGTTTTGCCTTGGGAATATCGGGGCTTTGATGAAGAGACATGCTGGAGAGAAAGCATTATGTTTGGCGACATACTCGATTCTAAAGGGAATCATTACGAAGGTGACTCCCGTTATATATTGAAAAAGGCCCTTCAAAATGGACAGAAAGAATTCGGAATAGACAAGGTAGAAGTTGGCCCAGAACTAGAATTTTTTATTTTCCCCAATGACAAAGAAGCTACTCCTTTAGACAAAGGCGGATATTTCTTCAGAGGCCGCCATGGAGAAATCCGTAAAGAAATTCAACTTTATCTTATGAGAATGGGGATTGCATCAGAATATGACCACCATGAAGTCGCTCATGGGCAACATGAAATTGATTTGAGGCATTGTGGTGCTCTGGAAATGGCTGATATCTGTATGATCTTTCGTTACTTGGTTAAAAAAGTTACCAGGATGCATAATTTATACGCCACTTTTATGCCAAAGCCATTAAACGGCCAAAACGGAAGCGGAATGCATGTTCATCAATCCATCTGGAAAAACGAAAAGAATTTATTTTTTGATAAAAGAGATACATATCACCTTTCAGAAAAAGCTCACCAATATATTGCAGGATTAATGGTTCATGCCCAAGAAATCTGTGCTGTTCTCTGCCAATGGACTAATTCATATAAACGGCTTATAGAAGGTTACGAAGCACCTGTTTATATTTCCTGGGGACAAAAAAACAGGTCAGCATATATACGTGTTCCTGAGTATCAACCTGGAAAAGAATATGCCACCCGGATAGAGCTTCGATCTCCTGATCCATCTTGTAATATCTATTTAGCTTTCGCTGTAATGTTCATGGCAGGAATAAGAGGGATTCAAAAGAAATATAAACTTCAGAATCCTGTAGAGGAAAACATTTACGAAATGAGCAGTTCTAAACAAAAGCAATATAATATTAAGACTCTTCCCCAAAGCTTAGAAAAAGCACTGAAAGTTATGCAAAAAAGCCTTCTGCTTAAAGAGACCCTAGGAGACCATATTTTTAACAAATTTCTGGCCAACAAGCGGTGGGAAATTGAAGAATACAAAAAAAACGTTCCAAAACAATTTGAAAATCAAGTTTCTGATTATGAGCTAGAAAAATATATGCCGATCCTTTAAAACGTTTTCTTTATAGTCATAAATTTTGGATCGATTAATTGGAACAATGCTTTGATAAGAAAAAATGAAGGAGATAAGTGGTGTCTATGAGTAAATTTATTGTTATTGCAGGTGGCGTTATTTCCGGAGTGGGGAAAGGTGTTACAACAGCTTCTATCGGGAAGATTCTAAAGGAATACGGCTATAAAGTAACCTTTATCAAGATCGATCCTTACATCAATTATGATGCAGGAACATTACGACCTACAGAACATGGTGAAGTATGGGTAACTGATGATGGAGGAGAGATTGACCAAGATTTAGGAACCTATGAAAGATTTCTTAATATTGACATCCAGAAAAAGAATAACTTAACAACAGGTCAGATCTATAAAACTGTTATTGACAAAGAAAGAAAAGGTGAATATTTAGGTAAAACAGTTCAGTTTATTCCTCATATAACCGATGAGATTAAGCACAGAATAGTTACAGTTTCTCAAGGTTTTGATTTTTGTTTGGTTGAAATTGGCGGAACTATCGGGGACTTTGAGAATATTCCTTTTCTCTTTGCTGTAAAAAGCCTTGAAAGAGAGATTGGAGAGAGAAACATAATCTATGTTTTAGTAACATATTTACCTGTCCCCTCACATATAGAAGAAATGAAAACCAAACCAACACAGCAAGCTATAAGGATGCTATCTGAAAATGGAATCTTTCCTGATTTTATTATCTGTAGGTCAAAGACTGCACTTGATGATGTTAGAAAAAAAAAGATAGAAACATATGCAAATATTGGCTTAGATCATGTTATTTCAGAACCCGATATTGATACTGTATACAGAATTCCCCTTGATCTGGAGAAAGAGCAGTTTGGTCTGAAAATTCTAAAAGAATTTCATATGGAGCCAAAACAAGATAGCGACCTCACAGAATGGAGCAATTATGTTGAAAGGACTGTAAATCCTAATAAAAAAATTAGAGTCGCCATGGTTGGAAAATATGTTGATATTGGAGATTTCCAGCTTACAGATTCTTATCTTTCTGTGAATGAAGCATTAACGCACACAGGTGTTATATTTGATTTAGGTGTTGAAATTGAATGGATTGATGCGAAGAAATTTGAGAACGATTCTAAAGAACTTGAAACATTAAAAGACTATTCCGGTATTATTGTTCCAGGCGGATTTGGGACTTCCGGTGCTGAAGGGAAAATTAAAGCAATTGAGTTTGCCAGAGAAAACAATATTCCATTTCTCGGCCTGTGTTTCGGTTTGCAGTTGGCAGTGGTTGAATTTGCAAGAAACGTTTGTGGGATGAAAAAGGCTCATACAACAGAAATCAATAAGGGTACAGAGTTTCCGGTCATTGATATTCTTCCTTCACAGAAAAAGTTTATTGAGGAAAGTAAATATGGGGGCACCATGCGCCTTGGGGCTTATGCAGCAATGTTAGAAAAAAATTCAAGAGTTCTGAAGTTATACAGAGAGACTGGCAGAGTAAAAGAAGATTCAGAGAGATTAGATAAATTAAAGAAGAATAAAGAACAATCATTTAGACTGGGCAGGCTCGAAGATGATAAGACAATTATATTAGAGAGGCACAGGCATAGATATGAAGTCAATCCAGAATTTATTGATAAAATTAAGGAAAAAGGGATTGTATTTTCAGGTTATCATATCAGAGAAGACGGAGAGAAATTAATGGAATTTATCGAGCTGCCTGAGCATAAATATTTTATTGCCACACAGAGTCATCCTGAATTTAAATCAAGACTTGGAAATCCCGCCCCATTATTTTATGGATTTATAAAGGCTTGTTATAAGTGAAAAAGAATTATTCATGTTATGAATAATTCATCCTAACATATTCTTCGAGAATTTTTTAGGAAGTTTTGTTGGGTACTGCCCAGAAAAACATGCCGTGCAGAACTCTTTTTCAGGCAAAAACATTGCCTTAAGCATACCTTTAAGGCTCAGATACTCCAGGCTGTCCAATCCGATAAAATCTCTAATCCATTTTACTGAATGATTCGATGCAATCAGTTCCTTCTTAGTCGGAAAATCAATGCCATAGAAACACGGGAAGATAAGAGGCGGGCAACTTACTCTCATATGTACTTCCTTTGCACCCGCTTCACGCAGCGTCTTTACCCTACCACGGCTGGTGGTGCCTCTTACAATCGAATCCTCAATAATAACCACTCGCTTACCCTTAAGGACATTCTTTATCGGGTTAAGTTTTACACGAACTTTGAAATCCCTTATCTTCTGAGACGGCTGGATAAATGTCCTGCCAATATAATGATTACGAATCATGCCTATTTCCAGTGGTATTCTGGATTTCTCTGCAAATCCTAATGCAGCATAGTTTCCGGAATCAGGAACAGGCATTACCATATCGCAGTCCACCGGTGCTTCTATGGCAAGCTGTCTTCCTAAACGTTTGCGGGTTAGATAAACATTTTTGCCGAAGATATCGCTATCAGGCCTTGCAAAGTATATATATTCAAAGATGCAGAATGAATGCCGCCTTTTTTCTGGCAGAATAGTACTTTTAAGACCCGTTTTGTCGATAAATACAACTTCACCGGGTTTTACATCTCTTATATATTCAGCCCTGATTAAATCCAGCGCACATGTTTCGCTTGCCAGCACATAGGCACCGTCTAATTTACCGATACATAATGGCCTAAAACCACCCGGATCTCTGGCTCCAATAATCATATCATTAACCATTAACACAAGGGCATAAGAACCTTCTAATTGAGATAGTGATTTCAAGACATTAGCCTTATAATCATCACCATCAGAATGAGCAAGCAGATGTGCAATAATCTCGGAGTCTGTTGTAGTCTGAAATATAGCACCCTCCTCTTCCATAGCACCCCTAAGCTGCGCTATATTGGTCAAATTCCCGTTGTGAGCTATTGCTATGTATGTTCCTTTATACTTCACCAGGAAGGGCTGGATATTATCTGACGTACTTGAACCTGAAGTAGAGTAACGCACATGTCCTACAGCAATATCTCCATGTAGTGAACGAATCAAGCTCTCATCAAACACATCGCTGACTAAACCCATGCCAAGATGCCTTCGTATCCTTTTACCGTCGTATGCGACTATACCGGCACTCTCTTCACCTCTGTGCTGGAGCGCATAAAGTCCCAGGTATGTTATTGAGGCAGCTTCTTTATATCCAAATACACCGAAGATTCCACACATATTCTTATCCCTCTTTTAAACTCTTTTCCAGTGCCCCTGCCCATGCATCATGAAGATTTGAAAGTGGCAGACTTATTATCCTGGAATCATTTCTGTAAATCTCTAATTCATTACCACCGGTCCTCCCAATCACTGTAAGAAGTGCATTGTATTTATCAGCTATCTTTTCAATCCTAGATAAATTCTGTTTACTACAGGAAATGATGATACGTGACTGTGACTCACCAAACAATAATGCATCGGTTCTTTCGTTACCATTTTCTAACTCTATCCTCGCACCTATCATGTCATCACTTGATATACAACTTTCTGCTACTGCTGCTGCAAGACCCCCTTCAGAGCAATCGTGTGCAGAATGGATCAGCCCATTGCGTACAGCCTCCAGTGCAGTTTGTTGAACTGACATCTCCCGATTCAGATTCAATTCAGGGGCATCACCCTTTACTGTGCCGTGAATAAGTTTTAAATACTCACTGCCGCCTAATTCTCCGCCACATTCACCAAGCAGTATAATGATATCACCTTCTTTCTTAAAATACTGCACGCACACTTTACTCGCATCATCTATAATTCCTATCATTCCTATTGTCGGAGTCGGATTTATTGGACCTTTTGGACTTTCATTATAGAAAGAGACATTGCCACTTACTACAGGGATATTGAAAAACTTACATACATCTGTAATACCCTCAACACAATTCTTAAACTGCCAGAACCTGTCCGGCTTCTCTGGATTACCAAAGTTCAGGCAGTCAGTAACAGCTGCAGGTTCAGCACCGGAACACACAAGATTCCTTGCCGCCTCAGCTACTGCAATCTGAGCTCCTCGATATGGATTTAATAAACAGTATCTGCTGTTACAGTCCGTAACAGCTGCGATTGCCTTGTTAGTACCTTTGAGTCTTAGCACAGCAGCGTCAGAACCGGGGAGTACAATAGTATTTGTTTGAACCATATGGTCATACTGTTCATAAACCCATTTCTTGCTGGCAATTATCGGTGACGATAAGAGCATAATTAATGCAGAACTGAAATCAGCCGGCTCTGATACTGTCGATACATCAAATGAATTCAGTTCATCAAGATACTCAGGTTTAGAGTACGGCATATCATAGAGGGGCGCATTGGCCAGGGCATTAGGATCAATCTCAGCAACTTTATTTCCGTTGTCCTTTACCCTGATGACCTTCTTTTTAATTACATGTCCTATGACCACAGCATGCAGATCCCACTTTTCGTATATGTGTATTATCTCCTGTTCATTCCCCTTCTTTATACAGGCAAGCATCCTCTCCTGAGACTCGGACATCATCACTTCCCATGGCTCCATATTCTCTTCCCTGCGAGGAACATGCTGAAGTTCAATCTCAACTCCAGAATCACCAGCCTCTGCCATTTCGCTCGCCGAACAGGTAAGACCCGCTGCTCCCATATCTTTAATCCCCACAATATGGCCTGTTTGCAATGCCTCTAAAGTGGCTTCAATAAGACATTTTTCGGTAAACGGATCTCCAATCTGTACAGACGGTCTTTTTTCTTCTTCCCCTTTGAACTCCTGAGATGCTAATACACTGCAACCGCTTATTCCATCACGTCCTGTACTGGAACCAACATAAATGATTGAGTTTCCTACGCCAAATGCACGACCTCTGGCCAGGTTTTCTTTCTTCACTATGCCAATGCTCATTGCATTTACTAAACAGTTACCGCTGTAGCTTTCATCGAAATATATCTCACCGCCAACAGTCGGAACTCCAAGGCAGTTGCCATAAAACTGGATCCCGTCTACTACTCCTCTAAGGAGATATCTATTATACGGATCATTGAGTGGACCGAAACGTAAGGAATCAAGTGATGCTATCGGTTTTGCGCCTGTAGTAAATATATCACGAATGATCCCGCCAACACCTGTGGCTGCTCCCTGCTTCGGTTCTACCTGAGAAGGATGATTGTGGCTCTCCATCTTAAATACAACTATAAAATCATCTATAATAATTCCACCTGAATCTTCTCCGATCAGAACTTGATATTTTCCGGTTTTAGGCAGGAGCTGAAGCAACTTGCGTGAGCGGGTATAGCCGCAGTGCTCAGACCACTCCACGGAAAACATAGCAAGTTCAGTTGGAGATGGTTTCCTCCCCAAAATATCCAGGATCTTTTTGTATTCACTATCGCTCAGACCAAGAGTACGGTAAACTGCTGTCTTTACCATATCATTTTCTCTCCAACCAGCTCACTATAGATTTGAAAACAAGAAATCCGTCTCCAGATCCCAATTCATTCTCAGAGCATCTCTCTGGATGGGGCATCATGCCTAACACATTGCCTTCTTTGTTTGCAATTCCGGCTATATTGCCTAAAGCACCATTAGGATTTGCTTCCGGTTTTATATCACCTTCTCTGCTGCAGTAACGAAAGACAACCTGCTTGTTTTCTTCAAGTGTTTTAAGGTCATTCTCGTCAATATAGTAATTGCCCTCATAATGTGCGATAGGGATCTTTAAAATATCCCCTTTTTTGTATAGATTCGTAAAGGATGTCATATTATTTTCGATTCTAATATATACGTATTTACAGATAAAATTTAGATCTCGGTTTCTCAGCATTGCTCCGGGCAGTAAGCCTGACTCGAGTAATACCTGGAAACCATTGCATATCCCTAAGACAAGACCTCCCTCGTAGGCAAAATCAATAACCGGTTTCATGACAGGAGAAAATCTTGCTATAGCCCCACAGCGTAAATAATCCCCGTAGCTAAAACCTCCAGGTATCACAATGCAATCAAACCCATTTAATTGGCTTTGTTTATGCCAGATGAATTCCACAGGCTGTTTTAAGACATCCTGTATTACATAGAAACAGTCTCTGTCGCAGTTTGAACCTGGAAAAACAACAACTCCAAATTTCATTTATACCTCTTTAATATCAAAACTGTAATCTTCTATGATGGGATTTGCGAGGAGCTTCCTGCACATCTTATCAAGCTGTTTTTCTGCTGCATCTTTCTTATCGGCTTTTAGCAACATAGTAATAAGCTTGCCGATACGCACATTATCAACATCTTTATATCCCAATGAATCAAGTGCATGTTTCACAGTAAGCCCCTGGGGATCCGCCACTGTTTTCTTAAGCATTATCGAAATCTTTACCTCAAACATTTCCACTCCTATCTGTTATCAAACACACATTATGATAACTGTACACATATGAATGTTTTCAATATAACAACTTCGGACAGTTGAGATAATACGTGCCTGACAACAAAATTATTCCCATTCGATGGTGCTGGGGGGTTTTGAAGAAATATCATAGACCACACGGTTAATACCATTTACTTCGTTGATTATACGATTCGAAATCCTCTCGAGTAATTCAAATGGAAGCTTTGCCCATTGTGCAGTCATTGCATCTTCGCTTGTAACCACTCGTAGAGCAACGACATTTTCATAGGTTCTCTCATCTCCCATAACACCAACTGTCCTTACCGGAAGAAGCACACAGAAGGACTGCCATATTTTTCGATATAATCCCTCCCGTTTAATCTCATCAATTAATATCCAATCTGCCTCACGCAAAATATCCAGCCTCTCCTCTTCTATGGGCCCAATGATACGAACCGCAAGCCCAGGTCCGGGAAATGGCTGTCTGTATATTACTTCATCTGGAAGCCTCAGCTCCTTCCCTACTATTCGAACTTCATCCTTGAATAAATACTTAAGTGGTTCTATGAGTTTAAAGTTAAGATGAGAAGGCAGCCCTCCAACATTGTGATGTGTTTTAATGGTTGCTGAAGGCCCTCCAAACGCAGAGCGAGACTCTATCACATCCGGATATAATGTTCCTTGTGCAAGATATTTTATATCACCAAGCTTTTTTGCTTCTTTTTCAAACACCTCGATGAAAGTCTCTCCTATTATTTTGCGTTTAGCCTCCGGATCCTTGACTCCTTTTAACCTTTTCAGGAATAAATCACTCGCATCTACCATCTTTACATTAATGTGATTATGGCGTTTAAATCTCTCATTAACCAGGGCTGCTTCATTCTTTCGCAGCAGTCCATTATCAATAAAAATTGCAATCAGATTCTTGCCAATTGCCTTATGAAGCAATGCAGTTAAAACTGAAGAATCGACCCCTCCACTTAAAGCACACAACACCTTTTCATCTCCAATCCGATCTTTCAGTTCTTTAATCGATTCCTTTACAAAAGAAGACATACTCCATTGTGCCTTACATCGGGCTATATTGAATATAAAATTCTTAAATATCGTTTTGCCTTTTGGAGTATGGATAACCTCAGGGTGGAACTGAACCCCAAAAAACTGCTTACTTTCATTTTCCATGGCTGCTATAAGAGAATTGTCGGTTGAACCTATGGTACGGAAACCATGAGGCATCCTTATAATCCTATCCCCATGGCTCATCCATACAACCTCTTTCGAAGATAATCCTTTTAAAAGTGTTTCCCTGGATTTTAAATTAAGAACTGCTTTACCATATTCTCTCGTACGTACTTTATCAACCCTGCCACCCAAAAGTTTAGTCATGAGCTGCACACCATAGCATATACCCAGTATAGGGATACCAATATTGAAAATATCCTTATCACATACAGGACTCTTTTCCTCGGTCACACTTGCAGGCCCGCCGGACAATATAACAGCACATGGATCACGACTGAGCAGCTGATGTGCATCGATATTAAACGGAACAATCTCCGAATATACACCAAATTCTCTTAAGCGGCGTGCAATAAGATGAGTGTACTGCGACCCGAAGTCAAGTATTGCTATCCAGTCTTTACGCATTCTTTTTCAACAAATTATTCCTATATAGATATTACAGAAAATTTGCCTTTTAGTACATATTTTTGAAATTCTGGGGACACATTACTTATTTTTTCCCTTTGACAAACACCATCATAAACACTCAAGTATCTTGAATAATATTCCCGTTGTCCAAATCACTCATGAAAATAACATACTGAAAAAAAGAGATAATCTATTTTATCGTATTTCAGCAAGCCGCTTTTTCTGTTAGCTTTAGGGGATAGAAATTTCCTTTTTGTTTCAATATTAGATTCGTAAATTCCTCGCTTAACGTTTCCGGGCTTTGCGAAGCCCGTGTTAGGCGAAGTTCCGCCAAAGGCGGAATTTGGGTGGAACGACCGAAGGGAGTGAAACCGCATACATCGTGTTATATGACCCGAAGGGCGAAGTTGTAAAGCAACCGTAGAGTTGGAGGCAAAGAAGATTTTCATTTCTTACTCATCCTTTAATTACAATGCCTTATAGATTGTTATAAAAGCAAGAGATATAATGAGTATTGTGAGCCCAATTTCTAACCAAAATGGCTTTGTCTTTAATGAAGCTTTACTTCCTACCCTTGCACCAATCATTGACCCTATAAGTACAAATAACGCTGGAAGCCAGATTATATTACCACGATGCCAGTATATAATTATAGCAGCGAGAGCGGTGAAAATAGTCACGAATAAAGATGTAGCTACTGCTTTGTGAACATCTAGCCTCATAGCTCTTAAAAAGGGAGGAAAAAGAGAACCTCCACTTCCCCCTCGCATACCTGTTATTAGATTTAAAAGAAATGAAAACGGAATAATATTCTTTGGACTTGGATTGATTTTCTGAGAAAGCCTTGGAGCAATTCTATCAAGATACAATCCCAATACTGTTATAATAGAAACCGCAACGAAAATAATTGCTAAAGTTAATGGTTCAACCAATTCTACAGAAAATGCACCCACCACCGATCCTAAAGTGCCGCCTATAATTACATACACAGCAATCTTTCTATGTATATTTTTTCTATGGGTTACAGCACCAATTGAAGATGAAAAAGGTATAACAAATAAGTTAATTCCGAAAGCAGTTAATAAGGGCAGACCTGCAAGATTAAGTAAGGGTATCCTAACTGAGCCTCCGCCAATCCCAAACATGCCACTCATAAAACCAGCAAAAAGGCCGATAAAAAAATAAATTGTGATTATTGTTATTTGTGTCATATTCTTTCATCAAAATATTGATCCATTTCTTTGCTCCCGATTGCATATAACGTTCTGAGCGTATCTGAAGTCCAGCCGTTAGGCTGGGTTTGGGCAGAGCGTAAGCGGAGCCAGATACGCTCTGTTAGGCGACGTTTCAATCATTAAAACCTCCCTATTATATTTTTAAGACATATTGTGGAATCAACTTAACAACAATCTCTATTAACCCAATTTCTAAAGCACGCAGCACGACTGCTCGCCCCCTGTATTCATAAGGTAACTCCTGCACTTCAGATATGATTTTCTTACCTCTATCATTTTGCATCTCAACTTCGAAGTATCTCGTTCTATCAATATCTATTACTTTATTTACGGTTAGGATATCTGGTAAAACATATCCTCCACCATGTGGGATGACGTTAGCATTTAAGAGTCTATCATAAACTCCCAATCTATTTGCCCTTTTTTCAAAACCCAATAACTCTATAGTTTCAGGACTTAGATTTGGATTACCTCTCACTAAATACGCAGGCAAATCTCCTCTTAAAGTAAGTGGAAAAAGAGTAGTATCGTTTTTCAAATAATGACAACCTAACAATATTTCATGCATGTTTATAAGTCCTTGATGGGTCTCATTAGAAATCTCTATGAATTTTCCAAACAACAACTCTGCAGCAAGTTTCCTTTTCTTCTTTGCAAAATTTTCAACATATTTATATTTTTCAAAATACTTTTTAGCAGCAGCGCCTATAAGAATGTAAAATTCTTTAAAAGGTGTTTCAATATGTTCTGCCATCTCATACAATTGTTTACTTTTATCATAATATAATCCGAAGCCTAATTTATTATCCCCCTTAAATTCACCGGCGGATCCGTGTATGATAAAAGCATATGGAGGCAGATCAAAATCAATCTTTGTAACAGGTTTTACTTCAAATAAATCTATAAAATGATTGCTCCTATAAAAGTCCCATATCACCTCAATACCATCTATCTGTGTTGTACTCCTTTCCATCTCGTGTAATTTTTTAATTAAAACCTCAATATTAGGCAGTTCCTCTAATCCACCTACCAACATTCCACATGCATTAGGTTTTGTATTAAGAATAATAAAGTCATGATCCCCTTCTCCCCAGCTTACCTTTCCTCCATAGCCAAATCCGCTTTTCCACCGACTCGCATTTCTAGTAATGGTCATATCTGGGGTGGCAATAAAAGTAGCGTTTTGGCTTATACCAAGTTGATGTTGAACGTAATGAATTCCCGCGATACCATAGATAGTATTAGCCTTACACAATTCTGCTCCACTATCGTTTAATCCAATAAAAAAACAATGATTCTTTGCATTCCGTAATATCTCTTCCCTATTCATAGCTCTTACCTTCCTCTTTATTTAAGTTATGAAATGTCGCCTAACTCGTTTATATCCGACAGTGTCGGATATCATTCCATTTTGGGAGTATATGCGACTGTGTCGCATATACATCCCTATCATAGAATAAATTTCTTCTTCATAAATCCCCCTTAACTACTTTTATATTGTCTAATGGACTTTTTATCTTCCCTAAATCCCTGTTACTCACATGCGTATAGATTTCTGTGGTTTTACTGCTCTTGTGTCCTAATAGCTCCTGTATATATCTGAGATCGGTTCCCTGCTCTAAAAGATGGGTAGCAAAGCTGTGCCTTAAACTGTGAACGCTTACTTCTTTCCTTATCCCTGCTTTTTTACAGGCACTTTCAAATATCCGCTGAACCGTTCTCGTAGTTATATGCTTTTCTTTATCCTGGCTCTGAAATAACCACTTTTTGGGTTTATATTTGCCCCAATAATTTCTCAAGGTTTCTAATGCTATACCCGAGAGTAGCGTATATCTGTCTTTCCGTCCTTTAGCATTTCCCTCCTTAAATCCTCAAATAGTTTTTCACTATTTCTATTAATGGAAGGATTCATAGGGACCATAATATTTAATTTTCTTCTTATAAGAAATATAAGATAAATGCTTTAAGAATTCAATCTTTTAAATTTAATCTATAAATATTTCCTTTTTGTCTTCCAGCCATCTTCTTTCCATTTTTGTTCAATTCCCCCCTGCTGAGCTGCTCGAATATAAATATTATACTTAGATCACAGGAAGGTGTCAAAAATAGGGACTTCGCACTTAAATCATGCCAAAATTTTTGCTGTCGCTTGAGGGGAATTTTGAGATCATCTTTTGTGAATTCAATAAGGTAGTGCCGCCAAGCTTCAAATTTAAAGCTTCAAATTTACTCTTAGAAAGAAGGAAATAGATGGACGACATTCTGCGAAGCGCAAGTGAAAGGTCTATTAGGATTTCATCAAGATGGCGGAGGGATAAATTTTTTCATATGGTTTCTGACTGTTTTTGGATATGACGTCGCCAAGGAATACATTCTATCCACATCCAAATTCCTCCAGTTCCATTCATCTAAAGCTGGTGTTAAGCCATTCATCCTCTGGATATAAACAAAATCCAAAGCAGCCTTTTCGGGCCATGCTAAAGGAAACCGATCCGTGATCTCGTACCCGAAAAAGAGCTCTCTCTTCACGTGAAAATAGGCAATCTCCCCAAGTGCAGTACGAAATGTTTTCGTTTTATTCATTGAGACACAGGTCAATAAATGCGGGGCCTGTTCAGAAATACCATGCATGAGCAGACCGGACTCGAGAGAAATGTAGCTTGGAGGGTAGAGCACGCCGACAATCTCTTCTAAACTTGGCGCGACAAAAGGATTAGCATATAGTTCTTTGCGCAGCTTCAGAAGCAGCCCTTTCCGCAAAAGACGTTGAATTGCCCGGCGCATTGACAATACAGGTAACTTTGAAATTCTCATTAGCTCAGCAAAGTTGTAAATGGACTTACCATTGCGTAATACTTCGGTCCAATCTGTTTGCGTGAAAGCTCTTTTCATATTTTTTTCCTCTTTGATAAAAGGATTTCCTTTACCATATTCATAAGGCCCAATGCTGCGCCACGAACAATCTCGTAACTATCCTTGGAAAGCTGTTGTCGGTAACGTTGGGGTAAGAAACTGTTCATTTCAACGGCCAAATTTTGCGAGCCTATAACTGCAAGCTTTTTTTTCAGTTCTGATTTCGACCATGAAATTTGATAGTCTTGAAATTTTTTCTCAACAAGGGATGAGTCAACGGTTTCGCCAAGGACTTCGGATAAATACCAGAGATCAAAGATATCTCGTCCCTTTACATAAGGACGGCCGGCTACTGCAGTAATTTTTTCGGCCAACAGCTCGGGTAGCGTTAATCCGGTGACTAAAGGACGACGCTGTAGCACATCGAAATCAGATTTGACTGCAATGATTTTTGTATGATAAACAGGATAACAAGCAAATTCAATCTTCACCCTAAATTTTTGTCGCATTCCACGAGGCTGAAAATTCAGCCAATATGTATAGATTCGATGTGACTCTGAAGCGGATGGAAAATGCCATTGGCATTCTCCATTTCCCATGAGTTGAATGATACTTTTCTTGATCTCGGATTGTGATTTTTTAATAAGACTTAGTACTGATTGTTGGTCAATACCTTCGCCAGCAAAGTCTAAATCCTCCGAATAACGATATCCTCCATAAAGAAGATGAATGCTCGTTCCACCTTGAAAGCAGATGGACTGGCTACCCGTCATGGCAAAAAGAACATCCAGCACAACGAGGTGAAGGACTTCCCCAACAACTGTACTAAGAGGCAGTCCTTGTTCTTTTGCCTTTTCTTTTAAGATCGGCCAGATCATTTTATTTCCAAAAATGGACAATT
>Ga0315545_1000702_pt1 | contig 35003 bp, 29 predicted proteins | sample SalMarSW160210MG_FD_203096 | JGI IMG/M metagenome (GOLD analysis project Ga0315545, IMG submission 203096) | Salt marsh sediment microbial communities from the Plum Island Ecosystem LTER, Massachusetts, United States - Salt Marsh Sediment SW1602-10 ...
TCAGGGCCTTGTACTTCAGAGAATCTTCAACGGAAAACACCCTTCGGCGTGTAGGTGCAAGCCCGATCTTCACATTTTTTCTTTTCACTTCTCTCACCCTCCTTGTCATCCATCAAAATTAACGGACTCCATCTTAGAATAGAGCACTGTATTTGTCAATCTCTTTATTTTCTTATGGATTGCGCATTCATTGCGAAGGACTCCGTTTCAGATGCCGCCCTGCATAAGACCTCCGGAACCGCACACACAGCCAGTCAGTTCCCACACCGATGAAGGAGTGCATCACGAACACGGGCCAGATGGAGCCGGATAAAAAGACGAAGTAGGGGAAGAGGATACCCGTTGAGAGAGAACCGATGAATACAAGACCCGGAGTGTGAAGGTGTGTCAGTGTGGCGAAGCTCATGCTCACCATGGTGGCAACCCAGTCCCCCGTGTATCCGCGAAGCCCGAAAAGGAGAAATCCCCTGAAGAGCCCCTCGTAGCCGAAATAATAGAACACGTAGGTGAGCGCACTGAGTGCGAAGCTCCGCTTTGAGATCAGGGCGGACTTTACCTCCGGGTACTGTCTTCGAATACTCGCCTTTTTCGAGGAAACCAGGATCACCGGGAAAATCGCAAAAATTGTTGTGAGGATCACTATGGGGTGAAGTTTTGTCGATGAAAATGAGAACCCGAACTGCCTGAGATTCTCCCTGTACACGAGCTTGACGAACAGCAATGGAAAAAGCCCGAAAAACAGAAACGCGCTCAGCCTCTTGTAGTAAACACCTCCCGCCTGACCATTCTTCGCATCTGCGGTCCTGAATCGCGGGAACACTCTTCTGTGAAAAAACTCCGAGCTCCCGATGTAGAAGTATATTCCGTAGAGAGCCACAGTGAAGAAGATCACAGAAACCGGATAGAGAATATCATAAGCCAGTAGCTCAGAAATTTTCATCAGCTCACCCAGACCTTTTCGACAAGGTTTTCTCTTCTGAGAAGGGAAATCAGCTCCTCGTGCGGCTCAACCAGCAAAAACGTCGAAGCCCGCACTGCTTTCTGCTGGCTGTCGAGCTCCTGTGTATGTATGTATACGCTGCAGCGCCCCTTGTTCTGGATGAATATGTCTCGAAGTTTTATGAGCTTTTCTTCTTCCAGAGGATCGCTCAGGAGGATATGCATCTGCGAAAGGCTCTGTTTTGCGAACTCTTCCGGATACATGATCTTGTCCGCCAGCACCTTCCCGCCGCTCAGCCTCCCGGATATCACGATGACATCCTTCGCTTTGATATATTCGTCGAACCGCTCGAAAACGCTGGGGAACACAACAACTTCAGTGTTTCCGCTCACGTCTTCAACAGACAGAAATGCCATTTCTTTTTTGTCTTTGGTGAAAATTTTTTTCAATAAGCAAATGATTCCGAAAAAGGTCACCATCGTCTCCTCAGGCAGTTCCCCCAGCTCCGCGATTCGAACCGCTCCATGCCGTACTGCCATGTGTTCATATTTCATCACAGGATGAGACTTGAAGTAAAACCCCAGTGCCTCTTTCTCATTTTCAGATAGTTCCGATTCACTCCACTCGTCGTGGTTCTCGAGTCTGAAGAACTCCTGTTCGTCAAGCACCCCTTCAGCGTGCTCAAAAAGATCGGATTGACCCTTAATCCTGTCGACCTGCACAGACGAACCGTATTCCAGGCACCGATCGAGATTTTCCATCAACGTTCGCCTGTTTTCACCGAGACTGTCGAACGCCCCGCTTTTTATGAGGCTTTCAAACACGCGGCGGTTCACAAGCCGCAAATCGACCCTGGAGGAAAAGTCATAAAGAGATGTATATTGCCCGTTTTTTCGCTCTCCAACAATGACCCGCGCCGCGCTTTCTCCAACATTTTTCACTGCTGCAAGCGCGTAGAAGATTTTCCCTTCATCCACCTCGAACGTGACACCGCTTTTGTTGACATCCGGTGGAACGACTTCCAAGCCCATCTCTCGCGCTTCATTGATGTATTGTGCAATCTTGTCCGTGTCGTTTAATTCACCGGAGAGAAGCGCGCCCAGATAAAAAACCGGGTAATGGACCTTGAGATAGGCGGTTTGAAAGGCAATAATCGAATAGGCCGTGGAGTGTGACTTGTTGAACCCGTATCTTCCGAAGGTCTTGATGAGCTCAAAGATATCCTCTGCAACCTTCCGCTGCACATCTCTTCTTACCGCACCTTCAATGAACTGTTCCTTCGCCTCTTCAAGTATCTCGGGTTTCTTCTTCCCCATCGCCTTGCGGAGGTTGTCGGCCTCAGCCATTGAAAATCCGCTGATGACTTGCGCGATTTGCATTACCTGTTCCTGATACACGATTATCCCGTAAGACTCTTTTAAAACACCTTCAAGCCGTGAGTCTGGATACACGATGGGCTTACGCCCATGTTTTCTCTCGATGAACTCGTCAACCATCCCGGAGTCGAGCGGGCCCGGCCTGTAGAGTGCAAGAACGGCAACCACATCGTCGAAACGGTTTGGAACGAGACGTTTGAGTAAATTCTGCATTCCGCTGCTTTCGAGCTGAAATATTCCGAGGCTTCGGCCGCTCGCGAGAAGCCGGTACACCTCCCTGTCTTCCAGGTCGAGACGGTCCATGTCAGGAACATCGAGCCCTGCACTCTCGATCCCCGCAAGGCAGTGTTTGATCACCGTAAGGTTCTTGAGCCCAAGAAAATCCATTTTGATGAGCCCAACGTGCTCGAGATACTTTGCTTGATATTGAGTCGAGACGACTCCGCTTTTCGCGTCCTTGTAGAGCGGCACAATTTCCGTGAGCGGTTTCGGTGAGATGACTACCCCTGCCGCATGGGTTGAAGGATGACTCACGAGCTTTTCAAGTCCGCGGGAAACGTCGAAGAGCTTTTTTACGGTTGCATCTTTCCTTACAATGGAGCCAAGATCCTTTGACATCTCAAGTGCTTTATCGATCGTGATATCCTGCCTGGATGGAATCATCTTGGCGATGGCATCCGCATCCTTTATTGGGATTTCCATTGCCCGTGCGACATTTCGCACCACAGCTCGTGCCTTCATTGCACCGAATGTAATGATCTGCGCCACTCTGTCGTTTCCGTACTTCTTTCGAACATACTGAATCACCACGTCCCGTCTGTCTCCGTCGAAATCTATATCGATATCCGGCATTGAAATACGTGCGGGGTTGAGGAAGCGCTCGAACAGCAAACCGTATTTGAGGGGATCAACATTCGTGATTTCCAGCGCATACGCTACAATGGAACCTGCAACGCTTCCGCGGCCCGGGCCTACGGAGATAGCTCTGCTTTTCGCATACCTGATAAAGTCCCAGACAATGAGAAAGTAGGTGCTGAACCCCATTGAAACAATGACGCCCAGCTCCATTTCCGAACGATTCTGCACCTGTTCATCCATCACAGGATACCGCTTTTTCAAGCCCTCTTCGGTAAGATGCCTGAGGTACGACTCGGCGGTATACCGTTCCGGAATCGGAAAATGCGGCAGATGAAACTTCCCGAGCTCTATTGACAGGTTGCACTTCTCAGTTATCTCCAGTGTGTTTCTGATCGCCGCCGGATGGTGCGAAAAAAGTTTTATCATCTCTTCCGGGGTCTTGAAATAAAATTCGTCTGATTTAAACCGCATCCGCCGCGTTTCATTTATCGACTTTCCGGTCTGAATACAGAGGAGCACGTCGTGATACTCGGCATCCTGTTTTCTGAGGTAATGTATGTCATTCGTCGCAACAGTCTTGATGTTCATCTCCTTGGAGAGTGAGATAAGCCCTCTGTTTACGACACGCTGCTCTTCGAGGTCGTTGTCCATGAGCTCGAAGTAGTAATCGTCACGGCCGAAGATGTCGATGTAGGCCCCGGCCCGGCTTTTCGCCTCTTCGGTTCTGCCGGCCAAAAGGAGGGAGGGAACTTCTCCTCCGAGGCACGCGCTCATGCAGATAAGCCCTTTCGCATGTTGCGCGAGCAGATCCATGTCGATTCTCGGTCGGTAGTAGAAGCCGTGGAGAAATGCCTGTGATGAGAGATGGAGGAGGTTTCCGTATCCCTCCTCATCCTTTGCGAGGAGAATGAGATGAAATGGTTTCTCTTTCGGCTTTTTCTCCTTCATCGATCCCCGCGCAAGGTAGAACTCCTCACCGATTATCGGTTTTATCCCGTTACACACCGCAGCTTCGTAGAATTCGAGAGCTCCGAACATGTTTCCGTGATCCGTCAACGCGAGTGCGGGCATCTTGCACTGATGCGCCTTCTTTATGAGGTCATCGATTTTCGATGCCCCGTCAAGAACCGAATACTCAGAATGTGTGTGCAGGTGAACATAAGGTGCGTGTTCCATACCTCTTTCCAGATCCCGTGTTTTCAGAGACTCAGCTCGAGCCCTTCCCGTGCAAAAAACACCTCCATAGGGTGTGCAGTAATCTTTGCTGCTCTTTTCTTTAAAACCCGCTCAAGTGTATCAAACTCCCCGTCGCTTCTCATCGGTTCATGATGAAAAAGGGCGAGCCTTTTTACACCTGCCTTTATACCGCTGTACACAACGTACTCCATGGGTGAGTGTCCCCAGCCTATCTTTGATGACTGGTACTCTCCATTCGTGTACTGTGCGTCGTGTATAAGCAGGTCTGCACCCTGCATGAACTGCATGACGCGCCTGTTGTTTTCCCTGGCCGCCTTTTCACCCTCGATTTTCGCCACTTCATCGTAATCGTCATCTTCCGGGCTCCCGTCGAACAGGTTGCTGAACGGCTCGTGATCATAGATCGTGACCAGCTTCCTCCCGTCCGCCTCGATCTTATAGCCGAGATCAATAATCGGGTGATTGAGGATTTTTGTGGTGACGCGCACCCCGTTATCGAGTTGAAACGAGCTTTCTCTCAGGACCTCGTATGAGATGTCTGCAGCAAGCTCGTCAGCCCGCAGAGGGAAGTAGTTGTAGGACATCTGGAGCGAAAAGATGTGTTCCAGTTCCTCGTCACCTATGTTGACGGGGCCATGAACCTTTATCTTGTTCCCTGGTATGAAGATAGGGGTAAAGAACGGGAACCCCATTATGTGGTCCCAGTGAGTGTGGCTGATGAAGAGATTCACCTTTAAGGGTCCTTTTTTCATATCCTGAACGACAAGTTTGTTGCCGAGCCCTCTGATTCCGCTCCCCGCGCCGATGATGATAATACTGCCGTCGTCCGGACGAACCTCAATGCATGTGGTGTTCCCGCCGTACTTGACTGTTTCAGGGCCGGGTGTTGGAATCGACCCGCGTACTCCCCAGAACCGAATTTTCATTGTCAGAGTTCTCCATTCTTCGCGCCGTTGATGTAAAAAGCGCTCTTTGTGTGCTGTGGGAAAAAGAGGGTGTAAAAAGAGTTGCCACAATTATCCGGACCCGCACGTTGCCGCCATCAATTTTCTCTTCATCAGGCTCCCTTCTGTCCTGAAATCTGAAGAAAGACTGACGCTTTTTCAATTTCTGCAGAAATCGAGTCAAAAATGTCATCGAGGAAATCCTCGGTAATGCCGACCTCGCTTAAAAGGTAATCGTCGATTTTTTTCGCATACCGATTCCCTGAAAAACCCACTTCGTTCAGATTACAATAGCTGTTTGCGATATGAACAGATGCAACCAGCTTGAAGTTCTTGTCTGATGCAAGATTCGGATTGTGGTGATGGAGAATGCACTCGAACGTTTCGTCGGTGAGTTTCCACTTTTCGGCGATCATTTTACCGACTTCACAGTGTGTGATCCCGATGATTTCATTCTCATTGTCGATGAGCTGGGACTTAGTAAAATCAGCCTGCCGAATAGCCTTGACGTATTCTTCCTCAAAGAGCACATTCAACGGAATTTTTCCGATGTCGTGCAGCAGCCCACCGATGAAGAACTCTTCCCGCAGGTTCGATGGGATTCCAAGCTTGGATGCGATGAGCTTTGAGGTAACTCCCACGCCGATCGAGTGCCTCCAGAAACCGTCCACGTTCAACGACTTGAAGCTCGCACCTTTGTGTACGTTTCCCAGCACCGCGGTTGAGAGGGCGAGATTTTTTATTGTGTTGATACCGAGCATGATTATTGCTGTCACGAGCGACGTCACCTTGTTCGACAGCCCGTAGTACGCGGAGTTCACGAGCTTGAGAACCTTGCCCACGAGAACCGGATCGAGACTGATCACTTTGTTCAGCTCTTTTGCTGTGACCTGGGGAATCTTCGTCACTTCGAGAATTTTCGACATGGTGATGGAAAGCGAGGGCATGGAATCGATGTAGCGGTTCAGTCGAACGATGGATCTGTTGTCCATAGTCGTATATTATATAAAATGTTCGACAAATACAAGTATTTGTTACCCTCACGGGACTTTTTATCCCACCGTACGCTGGCTGGAGGTAATCATCTCTTTCCTAAAACATACCGATAGAGGCATGCATAATAGTCCTCGCATCGCCTGCAGAATTCCGATGAAGGTATGAACTCTTCCTCAGAACAGACGCGATGTTTATTTTTCTCGTATGCGTCTCTCAGCTGTTTTAAAAAATTTTTCTCAAAGGCGGTGAGGCGGGCTTCCCTGTTCAGCTTTTCTTTCAGCACCTCGGCTTTCTGCGCGTATATTTCGTTTTGGCTCTTAAACGTGAGGCGAGTTTTTCCGCCTGTTCTTCCGGTCCTCTTGAAGAGCTTCCATCGCTTATATCCGTACTTCGTACGGATTCTCAGCACATAGTAAAGGAACCCGAAAAAGAGACCGGCAAGATGAGTGAAATGCCCTATACCGCGCATCGATCCGGTCAGTATCATTACCAGCTCGATTCCTCCGAAAATGAACGCGGCATATCTGGCCTTGACAGGTATGAGGAAGAAAAGAAGCAGGGTCGTTTCCGGGAATTCGAGCCCGAAGGCGAGGACCACAGCGAATATTGCGCCTGAGGCCCCGATAGTCGGTATGAGAGGGTTCGTAAACACATTCCAGAAATAGGTGAATACACCCGCCCCCACCCCCGTAGTACAATAAAATACAAAAAACTCCTTCCAGCCCCAGCGCTGTTCCAAAGGCCTGCCGAAAAGAAGGAGCACATACATGTTGAAAAAAAGATGAAGAAAATTTCCGTGCAGAAACATATACGAGAAAAACTGCCAGAGCCACCCCATATCTCTAATCATGACGGGAAACAGTGAAAAGAGGCTCAAAAAAAGCCCGTACCGCTGCAGTGCAAATGCAACGTGTGACTTTCCCCTGGACACGAGCGTGTTGAGAAAGCGTTCGGGGAGCGGAAACATACTGATCTGTGAAATGAAGAACACCACGACATTGGCAATTATCAGGGTGAGAACGATGCTTTTTATATCAAAACGCCTGTATCTGTTCATTACACCTGTGAATACTCTGTGGATAAAATGAAGAACATTAATACAAAAGTAATAAATACAAAACTACTGTTGAAAACATGTGAATAATATGAAAAACCTTACACATATGAACAACAGCCTATTCGTATACCTTCCTTCACCCCACTTGACGATTCGATTTTCTTTCTCCATTTGTGTAACGTGAAGCTTTTCTCTCTCATTTTATCGATTCATTTATAATATTTATAAATATTATTTTCTTTTTGTTATTTAAACACGCACGAAAGATACAGTGAGACCCGTACCGCGTCTTCTTTTACGCGCATTTTCCCTTTCCATTCCACAGAGAGCTGTGGATAACCTGTTCATTCAATTTCAATATGTTCAAAATTCTTCAACTGCACGAGCGTTATCATGCTTAGAATCTGCTTGGACTGCGGGTCCGGATAATCTTTCAGATACACTACCCGTTTTATACCGGAGTTTACGATGCTCTTTGCACACCATGAACAGGGAAGATGCGTTGTATAAATGGTCGCCCCTTCAATTGCAATTCCGTACCGTGCCGCAAAATTGATCGCGTTCTGTTCCGCGTGAGCCCCCCGGCAAAGCTCCGAGCGCTCACCTGAGGGCACTCCCTCCCGAGCGCACCCTATGTCGAGACAGTGCGGCATTCCCTGGGGGGAACCGTTATACCCGGTGGAAACAATTTGTTTTCCCCTGACAATGACCGAACCAACGTTCCTTCTCAGACACGTCGATCTGCTCGAAACCATACGGGCGATGTTCATGAAATAGTTATCAATTGCCGGGCGTTTTTTCCCTTTACGCTCCTCTTTTCCCATAACACGGCCTCATGACCCGACATTTTTCAAGCACCATTATCTGTAAAAACTCTACAGGGGAAAGAACAGAGAGGTGCATGAGAATGAATGTGACGAATTTGACAGGATTTCAAGAAGTCCGGGTCTGGACAGCCTGTTTCTTCACTGCAGGTGAAACGGTAATATACCCCTTGTTCGGTCCGGGCACCGCTCCTTTCACGAGCATGATATTCTTTTCCGGCTGAATACCTGCAATCAAAAGATTTTGTATCTTCACTTTTGTCCCTCCGTATCTTCCCGGCATCTTCTTGCCCTTGAAAACTCTGGATGGATACGCAGAAGAACCGATTGATCCTCCATGCCGAAAGTATTCGTGAGTACCGTGGCTCCTTTTTGCCCCAACCATTCCGTGCCGCTTCATTACACCGGTAAATCCTCTTCCCTTCGATTTTGCAGACACGTCCACGTGCTCATCTTTCCGGAAGATATCGATTCCGATTTCCTGGCCGATTTCGAAACTGTCAAGATCTTTCTTCCCCACACGGGATTCCTTGAGCATCCTCTTCGGCGGGATGTTGCTCTTTTTATACAGCCCGGCTTCACTTTTCCTCAGCTTCCTTTCATTCGTGTCTTCGAAACCGAGAACAAGAGCGTTGTATCCGTCTTTTTCTTCCGTTTTTTTCATCACCACGTGGCCAGGAACAAACTGCAATACGGTAACGGGAATCACCTTTCCGTTTTCATCGAATATCTGTGTCATCCCCTTTTTATGTGCAATCATTTTGAGTATCATCTTCTCCCACCTCACCTCTTTCCCTCGATTACTCCTCAAGTGCCGATCGTACACCGAGTTTCGCATTAATATAACAATTTTCATCTCATAGAGCAAGAATTTCAGGTGGTTCTGCAGAAAAGAGAGCGGATACATGAAAGACAGGCTACCGCAGGTCGAAGCGGTAATCATCCTTGATGTCGTCGTTTATTGCCATACCTCCCCTGATGACATCAGGGTGAATTATGTAATTTATGTTGTACTGAATGACCCCCCAATCAGTTCCGATGATGTCGGCAAGCTCTCCGGCCTTGTAGAGATAAACAAGGCTTTCTCTTTGGTATTCAGGATTTCCATTCTGCTCGAACAACCTCTGGCAGGCAACACCAAGATTGTTGTATACCGATGCGGCCCCCAAAACCAGCCGTTTGTGATATACGCTCCAGGGCTTTATCTCTCCAAGCTCTGCAACCAGGCTTTTGTACATTTCGGAAAGAAGAAGAAACTCACCGAGCGCTGCGTTGTACTTGCCCATGTGAAGAAGCGCGCTCCCGATTGCAAAGTTGACGTTCGGATTGCTCGGCATCACCTCCGCGAGTGATGACCACTGTTTCACCGCCTTGTTGAAATCCCTTTCGTAGTAGTAGAGCAGCCCGAGATTGTAACTGAGGTCGTTGTTTTCAAAGCCGAGAGATTTTGCTTTTTCATAATAGCGTCTGGCAAACTCATAGTTGCGTTCTTTGTAAAAATATTCCTGGGCAAGATTGAAATAGGCCTTTGTGTTGTTTTCGTTGATTTCAATCGCCTCTTTGAACTGGCGTATAGCCTCGGCAGACTTTCCCACCAGTTCTGTCCGGGCGTAGAGCTCTCCCAGGTTGTTGCGCGCGTTTGAAAGAAGCTCCCTGTCTCTTGTTTCCCACGGAAATTGCAGTTCGCGTTTCTCCTCTGTTTCTATCGCAGTCCGCAGGAGATTTTCCTCAGCGCTCTTGTTATTCACTTCCTTGTTGTAGAGAGAAAAAATGTAGTATGCGGGAGGGTAGTCAGGAAACCGACTGATTACAGACGACATAATGTCCCACACCGGAGCGAGCTGCCCGATCTCGATGTAATAAGTGCCAAGTTCGGTATACACTTCCCTGTCGACATCCTCAGGAAACCTCCTTTGCAGCACTTCGTAGTGATAGTTTGTGTTGGGAGCATCTCTTCGAAGGAGATCGATCTGAAGCATTCTGAAAATCGGATCGCTGTTTCTCGAATTATTCGCAGCTTCTTCCTCGAAAAGCGTGTACGCTTCCTCGAGGCGAGACTCTTCCTCTTTCCCCCAGTCTATAAGGTTCTGCCCTTTCAGTTTCTTGTAGCGGTAGAGTCTCGGATCATTTTCGATCAAAACATCGTACAGCTCCTCAGCGCGTTCATATTTCTGCAGCACATTGTAGAGGAGCGCCAAATGCTCCCTGATCAGAAGATTTTTCACTCCGTCGTCCAGGTTGATTCCCTGCTCTAATTTTTTTTCCGCAGCATCGTAATTGCCGAACATGAGATATGCAAACCCATAGTTGTCGTATTCGTTCACCTTCGGATATATATTCGTTGCATAGTCAAAACTTTTCTCTGCATCGATATAGTTCTCGTTCCTTATATATTCGAGCCCTTCTTTGTAGTATCTGATTGACTTGATCGGTTTGTATAGGAACACCATGAACATGGCGCCGAGGAGGACAATGACGGAGATGAAGAGCCCCGTCACACGGATAAGAGGCCCGACATTTTCCGCAAATGCAGTAAGGCGGCGTGGTTTTTCAACCGGAGGGGCCTCCACTCTGCGTACAGGAAGAACCCTCTTCCCCGTCTCACGCTCTATGAACTGCACAATTTCAGCCTCAGGAGCGTCTCGAATGAGCAGTTCGAGGAGTTGTTTCATCTGTGGCATCGAGATCGTAGCCTGGACGATGATGTCACGCGCAACCGAAGCAACATGAGGGCTGAGCTGGCGCATCTTAGTTTTGATCAGCACAATGTCTTCGTCACTGAGAACAATATCCATTTCAGCGCCTGGAGCCGGTCCAGCCTCATACGCAGCCTCCTCTTCCGGAAGCGCTTTTTCAACTTCCGCCTCAAAAGGCTCGCCAGCCCCTGTCTCAACCTCTCCCTCTTCATGCCCGGCAATTGCAAACTCTTCACCTGATTCCGGCACTTGGGTAACCTCGGTCTCCTCCTCGAGCTCCTCGAATTCTGGCAAACCCTCGGAAAGTTCAGGAACTTCAGCTTCGGGTTCTTCTCCAGCCTGTTCAACTCCCTCAAGCCCATACTCTTCTTCTGCAGCCTCCCCCACTCCTTCGAGACCTTCGAGCTCCTCGAGCCCAGGGACTTCAAACGCTTCTTCAGCCTCCTCTTCGGAAACTTCTTCGAATTCTTCTTTCTGTTCTTCGGCCCTGCCCATCAGTTCGTCGGGAGGGCCTTCAAGCACACCAAGATTGGACATGTCAAAATCACTCGGAAGGTCGAATCCCTCCTCCTCACTTTCGGCGGATACACCCTCTTCTTCCTTTTCCTCCACCACTGCTTCAGGAAACCCCGCCTCTTCCGTAATACCCTCTGCCACTTCCTCTGGAACAGCCTGGGCTTCCTTTTCTTCTGCTTCCCCGGCGCCGGAAAGGCCTTCTTCCTCTCTTTTGAATTTTTCTTCCAGTTCCCTTTCTTCGTAAAGCCCGATCTCAATGTCCTTAAGAAGAGAGGTAAGGTCGTCCTCGCCTTCCTTTTCACCTCCCTGAGGAGCAGGTTCTTCTTCAGCGTATAGGTCCTCAGGCTGTATCGAAACGCTCGGAGTTTCTTTCATGCTTTCCTGTTCCAGCGACGGTTCCCTGATTTCTGAAAGCATCTCCTCCAGCCCGAGTTTCTCCTCGGCCTCTTCACCCTCAGCGCCGGCTTCTTCGAGCGAGAGCTCTTCCGGCTCCCTTTCCCGGGGTGCTTTTTTGTAAAATGATTCTTCTGCGCCGATTTCACCGATCTCGAGCTCGGTTTCACCCAGCCCCTTGAGCATCTTTTCTATTTTTTCAATGTCTCTGATATCCGGCACTTCTCAACTCCGCACCATCGATATGCTCTGCCGTGGACGCCTGAGGATTCTGCAGTTGTTTCTATGAAATTCGTTACACATGTTTTCCCTTATTATCATTATAGTACTATTTAAAGAATAGTTTAGCAACATTTGCCCTCCACAGGATGCGTTTGGTAATGGCGGAAAGAAAACAGGTTCCTAATGTTTGACATATGAAATCACGTGCTGTATCTTATCGATTACATTTCACCGCACGCAGTGAATGAAAAAAAGGGGATGAAAAATGGATATTCGTCCATCTGACCGGGTGAATGCAATCGGGAGCTACGCCTTCGCGGATGTGGACAACATTGTCGCGGACCTGATAAAGCAGGGTATAGAGCCGATAGACTTCGGTGTTGGAGACCCCACGCTGCCGACGCCTGAGCTCATACGGAATGCGTGCTCCAGGGGTTTGGAAAAAAGAAAGTCATCCGGATATCCAAGCTACATAGGAGAGCGGGAATACCGCGAAAAAATCGCATGGTGGAGCAAGCGGCGATTCGGAATCGATCTTGATCCGGAGACTGAGGTGATGTCTACAATAGGATCAAAAGAAGCGATCTTCAACTTCCCGGAGGCATTTATCAATCCCGGTGAATACGCACTGGCGCTCAATCCGGGATACCCTGCGTGGTCGCGCGGAACATACTTTGCAGAAGGAAAGACCTATTTTCTCAATCTGCTTCCTGAAAACAACTTCCTTCCCGACCTCACCTCAATTCCCGCCGATGTCGTGCGTAAGTCCAGAATATTGTGGATCAACTATCCAAACAACCCGACAACCGCGTTTCCCGCGGATTCATTTTACAGAGAGGTGCTTGATTTCTGTGAAGCCCACAATATCATCATCGCATCAGACGAATCCTATACGGAAAATTACTACGACGAAAAGCCGCTTTCAATCCTCGAACTGAAGAAGGAGGGGGTCATTGTTTTTCAATCCCTTTCGAAACGAAGTAACATGACCTGCTACAGAGTCGGATGGGCTGCAGGAGACAGGCGGATCATTGACGGGTTTAAAAAAGTGAAGCCGAACATCGATTCAGGCACCGCAACATTCATTCAAGATGCGGCAATTGCCGCGCTCGATGATGAAACCCATGTGGAAGAGCTCCGCGCGGATTACAGGATTAAAAGAGATATTATGGTCGACGCGTTTATATCAATCGGCTCGCAGAAGTGCGAGCCGAAAGGTACGATCTATATATGGCAGAGGGTTCCGGAAGGGTACACTTCGGCCGATTTCTCAAAAAAGCTCCTTCAAAAAGACGTGGCCGTTGTGACCACTCCGGGAAGCTGGCTTTCGAGAGAAGCGCACGGAGTGAATCCCGGCGAGGGGTTTATCAGACTGGCTCTCGTGCCCGCTCTTGAAAAAGTAAACGAAGCCGCCAGGAGAATAAAAAAACTGACCCTCTGATCGGTGTGATAAAAAGAAATATGCTTACGCCGGAGAAACGGAGTATGCGGATCACCCACTCAGCGAAAAGTGTGATCATTACCTTTGGCTCCACGAAACGCGTTCTAAGCTCAGCTCCGTTTTCAGGAGGTTTTCGTGAAGCAGACACAATCGTCAATATCCGCACAAACTCAGAACAAACGCAAAACAGCTCACCGGAAAAGCTCGTCACCGACTTTCTCACATCGGAGGGTCTCACTCCTTCGTCGGTGGGGCTTCTCACGGCGGCCCAGCTGGAGTACTGCCAGTTCGTGCTCAGAAACGAAAACGGGATAAGAATTCTCGCGGTAGTGAGCGCAGGTACATCGAATGCGCTGAACGCTTCGGAGAAATCGCCCACCGAATATACGGGAGAGTTGCACGCGCCGCCGGGAACAATAAATACAATCGTCATAACGGACGCTCTTCTTCTCGACGAATGTTTCGTCTCATCCGTGATTATGGCAACTGAGGCAAAATCAGCCGCGCTCTTCGATCTGGGGGTGAAGAGCGTAGCTACGGGAAACCAGGCTACCGGCACGGGCACAGACGCGATTGTCATCGTATCCGGATACGGGAGGAAGATGAAGTACGCGGGCGGACACACGAAATACGGACAGCTTCTCGGTGAGGCGGTGTATACGGGAATACAAAAAGCACTCAAAAGAGAAACGGACCCGCATGAAGATCTTGATGAGCTCTGTAGCGAATTTTTCCTTTAGAGGAGAACGGAATGGAACTCATGGAAGTGATCAGGCTGAGAAAAAGCGTGAGAAAATACACAGACCAGACGATCGAGCGGCAAAAGATCGAAGAATGTGTTGAAGCGGCCCGCCTCGCACCGAGCGCCGACAATATGCAACCCTGGCGATTCATAGTGATCGATGAGCCTGAGATGAAAAAGGAGTATGTGCACTTTGTCTGCAGGGGTGTGTACAGAAAGACGAGATTCATCCAGAACGCACCGGCGCTCATCGTGGTGCTCGCAAAACTGAATCTCGCGGTTCACCGCCTCGGAAAACTCGTCACCAGAATCAACATTCACCTGATCGACATAGGGATCGCAGGCGAGCAGCTCGTTCTCAGGGCGCAAGAAATGGGAATCGGCACCTGCTGGATAAACTTTTTCAATGTAAAAAGGGCAGAACGTTTTCTCGGCCTTCCGCACACCCACAAAGTAGTCTCTACGATCGCCATGGGGTATCCGGCTGAAGGGGCGACAACAGACCGCCCGAACCTGCCGATGAAAAAGATCCTCTTTTTCAATGAATCCTATAAAAAGAGGTTACGATGACTTAAAACGGACTGCGGGAGATGGATATTATCTGTTTCCCCTTTTTCCCGTCACACCTTCCACCCCGCTTTCCGAGGAGGACTTGATAACGGTCTCCACAGCATTCATGATTCTCTCCCGTTCGTCTTCCTCAAAGTTGAGCCGCTTCACAAGCTTGCTCATGAAAGGCTTCACGAAGTGCTCCATCCGCTGGCTCTTCTTTTCATAATCGGTTTTGTAATCCATCATCATCACGGACACAGGAAGCAGCCAGTTATAGTTTCCTATAAACTGAAACCCGAGCTTTCTGTACATATTGATGTATTTTTTTTCATCCGAGAATACATCGAGAAAAACACGCTCCGCATTTTCTGATTTTGCGAAAAGATACGCGAGAGTCATGAGGCCCATGGGGATAATACTTCTTCTTTCTTCTTTCAAAACTGCGAGACGGTCGATTTCCACACACAGCCTCCCTTTCTTATACCTCTCGAGGCTGAAGTGGTTTTCAATCGGAAATTTTTTAAAAATCCGACCGGTTGCGCACGATACCGTTCCCACAGGCTGAAGCCCCTTGTACGCAATAATGTGATAGGCTTTCTCGTCAACCTCTCTCCTGATGGATTCTTCGAGATATCCCTTTTCTCCGACGAGAATTTTTCTCTGCAGGAAAAACACGTCTTCGAGTTGGCTTTCAGTGCGCATGTGAACGAAGGAGATTTTTTTTGTCTCCTCCTTTGAAATCGGCAGAATGATGCTGAAGGTGGTTCCCTTTCCGATCTGGCTCCCTACGTTTATCCGCCCTCCCATGTTGTACACGATCTGATACACGATACTCAGACCTAGTCCTGTTCCCTTTCCGGGTTCCTTTGTGGTGAAAAACGGATTAAAGATTGCCTCGATGTTTTTCCGTTCAATGCCGGAGCCGGTGTCACTGACCGAGATAAGGGCGTTGCGCTCGGTCTGTCTCGCAGCGATCGTGAGAAGCCCCTTGCCCTTCATCGCCTGTACGGCGTTTATCAGAAGATTGAGAAAGACCTGCTGAAGCTCGTTGCCGTTTGCCTCGATCAGCGGAAGTTCATCATAGAACTTTCGCACGCGTATTTCGTCGAAGTTCATTCCCCTCTTCGCGAGTTTCAGAGAGTTCTCGATTATATCGATTACGCTGACCCGCTCGGCAGTACTCTCTTCAGTCCTTGAATAATTTGTAAGATCCTTTATGATCTCCGCGGCGTTTTGCGCGTAATCGATAATGTCTTTTGTGTATTCTTTGAAGTTTTTACTCTTCGAGCCCTCTTCGAGCATTATTTCAGCAGTCCCGATGATACCGTAGAGAGGGTTGTTGATTTCATGGGCGATTCCCGATGCAAGCGTTCCGATACCCGCAAGCTTCTCAGACTGAATAAGCTCCTGCTGCAGCCTTTTCTGCTGCGTTATGTCCTGGAAAAATTCAAGAAACATCCGCTCAGAACCCACAGGGACACTTATGGGATAGAAGTGAATGGAAAAAATGATCCCGCCCTTCTTGTCGTTTCTCTCAATGCTGAATGGGAGCTGAGTGTGCAGAGAATCCTGGGCCATACAGTTCTCACACGGTTTATTCCTGCCGAAATAGACGCTGTAACACTTTTTCCCGACAAGATCGTCAAAGGACGTCTTGAAGTAGCGTGTCGCGGAGTAATTCGCCGTTACGATGTTGTAATTGATATCCTGAATAGAGATGGGAGTAGTAATCCCGTCGAAAAATGCCTCCAGCTTGTTCCTGCTGATAATGAGCTCCCTGTTCATGTTCTGTAATCTCTTCTGCTGCCTCTTTACCTTTTCGAATGATATTGCGTTTTCGAGGGCAACCGAGCACTGGCCTGCAAAAATCTCGAATGTCTCCATATCGAACTGGTCGTAGTACTCCTTTTCACGCCCCTGTCCCAGACAGATGAACCCGTTCAGCTTTTCTTTGAACTTCAATGGGAGGATCAATACCGGTTCGACACTGACATCGCCCACCATAATACTGAACCCAAGTGAATTTTTGTGGACGGAAGAATACAGGGGCCCATTTCGTTTGGCAGCGACTTTCACCACATCGGAATTTCTCGCGAGCGTCATGGACTTCATCACATCCTTGTCGATGTACAATCCTCGTTCCGCGATCAGTTTATAGTTCCTCGTCGTATGGTCGAACACAACCATCAACGCCCACTCCAGCCTGAACGTATTCACGAGTTTATCAACAGTGGAGTCACAGAGCAGGTCGAGTTCCACGATCGTTGTCAAACTATCGGAAAAAGCTCTCAAATTCTTGTAGTAGTCGAGGCGCTTGCCAAAGTAGAGTCTCTCGATAAGCGAGAGGGTCCCGGTTCGCAGCGGCTGGAAAATTATCGCAGCCACCACTCCGAGAAACAGTGAGAGCAGGAAACTGTACTGAAAGGGAATTCCCCTTATCATCCTGAATGAGATCCATATGATTCCGTAAAAAACAAGAGCGCTGATGATCACCAGCACGAAATACAGGATGGCCCGGATGACGAACGCCGAGTAATGCACGAGCCTGAACTTGTATATGGCGTAGAATATGATAAACGCGTTTATTGTTGAGGTAAATATGTCGAAAGGGTAGCGCCCGATCGGTTCGTAGATATTTATAAGCACTCCGATGAGCATCAAACCACCGCCAAAAAGGGGAAGCCTCAGCTTTTTCTTGATTATTTCGTTTTTCGTTTTGTACAGTTCCCTGAAAAGAACAACGATACCCAGGATCAGAAACACGTAAAGGAGGATATACCCTATATAGGAGCCTTTCCCGAGGCTGTACGTGAAGTTTCCGCCTTCGAATCCCGCGGAGCTCACGATTGCGCCACGGAAATTGAGAAAGAGCATAAACGCATAGATCGGATACCCGACATAGAGAAAGATGTTGTACTTTCTTCTTCTCTTTTCGAAGAGATCAAGCACTGTGTGCAGTATCGTAATCGGCACACCGAGCATTCCGATCATCATGAACCTGTTCCAAAACAGCGGGGTAAAGAGCTTCGTATTTGCGTGCATCATGAACGACCCGAAACTCCAGAGAAACATGAGGAACATATAGAAGATAAACGGCCAGTGCAGACGCTCCCGCTTGCTCTGATAGAGACCGAATATGGTAAAAACGATATATAAGATGGACGCAATGGCAGGTATAAGAGTTGAAAGATTAAAAATCATACATCATCCTATCGGCAGCGAAAATCTTACGACCGAGGAAATGGAAAATTCTCTTTTTTGCTCTATACTATAATAATAGAACAAAAAAAAATATATGCACGGAGAGTATTCCTAAAATTACCTATTTTTTTAATTTATCGGTCAAATGAGCGTTATTTCTTCAATAAATATTTATAATTATTCACAAACTGTAATTAATACTCTGCCATGAGAAGGGACCTATGGAGAACAAGGCGAGCGGCAATATTCTTATTGTTGATGACGATCCTGCAATAAGAAAGGTTGTGGGAATAAGCCTGAGAAAATCCGGGTATGAGGTCGGAGTTTCTGAAAATGGGACTGAAGCGCTGGCAATGATCAAAGACGGCACCTTCAATCCAGATTGCATAATCCTCGATTATCGTATGCCAAAGATGTCCGGACTCGAAGTCCTTTCAGTGCTGAAAAAAGAGTATCCGATAATTCCCGTTATAATGCTCACCGCACTTACAGATCTTGAAATAGCGGTCGATACTATGAAGGAAGGTGCATTCGACTACATCGTAAAACCGGTGCGGAAACTGCATCTTGTCGAGTCAATCAAGAAGGCAATCCGGTACAGGGATGTTCTCATCGAGAACGAACGGCTTGCACGCGAAAATGATGAGTATCAGAAATCACTCGAAAAAAAGGTAACCGAAAGAACAGAGGAACTCATCTTGGCGTACAAGAAGCTGAAGGACACGAACCTCGAAACAGTGAAAATCCTTGCCGAAACGATTGAAGCAAAGGACCCCTATACTCGAGGGCACTGCAACAGGGTAAGGCTGCTCTCATCCGCCATCGCACGAAACACCGGAATGGAAAAAGAGCATTTCGAAACTCTCGAATATGGAGCCCTTCTTCACGATATCGGAAAAATCGGTATAAATGAGCGGCTTCTCAACAAACGTGAACTGCTCACGCCTGAAGAGGAGCGAAGCTTTCAACTCCACACGGTCATCGGAGAGAACATCCTGAAGACCGTCGATTTCTTCAAACCATGCCTGAGCATCATCCGAAGCCACCACGAGTGGTACGACGGGAACGGATACCCGGATCAGCTCAGAGGAGAAAATATCGACCCAAAAGCGCGAATCGTTGCCCTCTCGGACGCATTTGATGCAATGACCTCAACGAGACCATACAGAAAGGCGCTTCCCCTCGATTACGCAATTTCCGAGCTGATAAATGGAAAGGGGAAACAGTTCGATCCTTATCTCGTCGATATCTTTGTAGAAAATGAGCTCTACGCTGATCTCTCCATAACCGGTAAACAGATGCGCACCGTATCCTGAACGGTCAATCCCCTACTTCGACACCACGCCCTCAGTTACGCTCGTACTCGCCGTACTGTGCGGTTCCACCCGATTTGGATTACTCTGAGCAATAAATCCCGTATGTAGTGTTTGGTGTTGCGCTGCTTCCTGATATCGAAGATTGTGAAAGAGCGACACACCGAGATAGTAAGCGATCTCGGCACGCACCATTTCGTCATCTTCGCTGCTTATTATTTCGGAAAAAATAGGAATTGTCTTCCCGTACAGCCCTTCATGAAAGAGCACCTGTGCTCCCTCACCCACTTCTATCTCCAAAACTCCATCTGACCCGGTTTTCACTAACGAAGACGCGTTCAGCTCCATGCCAACATCCGCATCATGCCAGTCACCATTCCGTTCAAATCCACCCGGCATTCTCCGCTCCTGTAGGTGATATACGCTTCACAGAAACCAACAGAGGGGAGCGCACCCAACATAACTGCGATGAAGAAAAATACCTTTTTCATGTACTCCTCCTTTCCCTGCATCACGAGGCATATTTCAATATATCACACTGGAACAATCCATCCAGTGTGCCCGCAAAGAGGCCCATGGGAGCCGCATGAGATGCGTCTACTCATTTTGCTTTCTGCACACATCGAACCTTCTGTTCTCAAGAAACGGGAGTTTTTCTCTTATGTGCTCGATGAGCGAGAGATCGACGTCTGTTCTGAAAAATCCCTCTTCGAGTCCCATAGAGGCAATAGGAATTCCCCATGGGTTTGTCACCATACTCCGCCCTACAAATCTGCTCCCCGTCTGGTTGCAGGTCATCACGTAAATCGTGTTGTCGAGCGCTCTTGACCGCACGTTAAGCACCCAGTGATCATGGTTCGGCTGAAAAAACGCGGCGGGAACAAAAACGACACGAACGCCCTTCAGCGCGTAATATCGAAATATTTCCGGAAAACGGATATCATAGCAGATCGCGACACCAAAGCGCAGGCCGTCAAGCTCGCATACGAGCGGCTCCTCCCCCCTCGCTATTCCCTTTGATTCCCCGTACCCGAATGCATCGAACAGGTGCATCTTTCTGTACCTGCCGATGATCTGCCCGCTTCTGTCGAACACGACGGCGGTGTTGTAAACGCAATCCCCGTCCTTCTCAAATATGGATCCTGCGATGATGTTTGTACTGCACTCTCGTGCGCACGCTGCTATCTCCTCTGTGAAATCAGACGGAACCTTGTGGGTATGGCGTACCGCCTCCTCGGGCTTTGCAACCGTTTCAAACATCTCCGGATACACAACGAAGTCCGGTTTGAAAGAGGCGGCCTCCCGCGTAAGCCGAAGCACCTTCTCAACATTGGCGCGCGGACTTTTTCCTGTTTCCACCTGAACCCCGCAGAGTCTGTACTCTTTCATGTAACCTCCAGGAATGTACTGACGTGTAAACGGAAATACATTACAATAAATTAGAAAAAAAATAAAGTGCATACTGACACGTAACAGGCAATGAAATGAAAAAAACGATGGTTGAGCTTCGGGTACGGTATGCGGAGACCGACCAGATGGGTGTGGCCCATCACTCAAGCTACTTCCCGTGGATGGAAGCTGCCAGAACCGAACTCATGCGAGACCTGGGAATGAGCTACAGGGAGCTTGAAGACAGGGGATTCTATCTTCCCGTTCGAGAGGCCTTTTGCAGATACATGCGCAGCCTCCGCTATGACGATATCGCAGTCATAGAGGCTGAAGTGCTACAAATGAGTGGGGCAAGTCTGAAGATCGGATACAGAATCAGGGAAAAAGAGAGCGGAAAACCCGTCGCAGAGGGGTATACACTCCATCCTTTTGTGGACAGTTACGGGAAAGTAGTGCGAATGCCAGATTTTCTTCGGAGACTGTTCGATTCCGCTGAACTTTAAAACAGCTCTTTCTGCACCGTTTCCTCAGTCATTGAGTCGATCAGCTTCATGATCTCATCAAAGGAAAATGGTTTCTTCAGGTATCTCCCCTTGATCGTTTTGAGAAATTTTCTCGTATCATCACTGAGAGTGTCGCCTGTGATAAAAATCAGCTTTTCCAGCAGAGCCGGGTTGTTCGCCTTGATTGCACTGTAGAATCGTTTGCCGTCCATCTGCGGCATCTTGATGTCGCTTATAACCAGCTCCACCCTGTTGTTCTGCAAAATGTTGAGCGCCTGGTAACCTGTGGTTGCGGTGATGACGGAAAACCCCTTTCTTCTGAGAAAATCCTCGAGCAATTTCACTATAAGCGGCTCATCGTCCACGACGAGGATCGGCTCCCCGTGGGCCACGATTTCCCGGGACTCGGACACCTCCTTTGCGGGGAGCTCGACCGATGCCTCCACTGCGGGGAGAGAGATGGTAAAGGTGGTCCAGTCTTTGCTGCTGCTGACGTGTATATCGCCCTCATGATCTTTTATGATTCCGTAAGAGGTTGAAAGCCCGAGGCCCGTTCCCTTCCCGACCTCCTTTGTCGTGAAGAAGGGATCGAATATTTTCCCGATGATTTCGTGCGAAATTACGTGTCCGTTGTCTGACATTTCGATCTTTACCATCTGCTTCTTCTTGTCGTGGAATGAGCGGACCCGGATGGCCCCCCCCTCTTTTTCCTCTATTATCGCCTGTTCCGCATTGATCAGAATGTTCAGCAGCACCTGCTGCAGCCGCACAAAATTGCCGTTTACCAGAGGAATTGCCTCCTCAAGGTCACAGGTCACATCAATATTGTTCACACGGTGCTCATACTTGCGCAGAGATAGCGTCTGCTCAACCACCTCATTTATACAGACGTTTTCTTTTTCAATATTTTCCTTCCGGGCAAACTTTAAAAGGTCATTCACAATGCTGCGTGCACGCCGTATCGAATCAAGGATGTTTTCGAGCTTTTCCCTGGACTCACCGCTGTAATCGGAATCCATCGCCAGCAGCTCAGTATACCCCATTGCACTGAAAAGAGGGTTGTTGAGCTCGTGGGCCACGCCGGAAACGAGTTTTCCAATCGCAGCGAGTTTCTCAGATTGAACGAGTTGCTCCTGAGTCTGTTTCAGTTTTTCGATGGTACGCATCAGCTCCTGATTCGCCTTCATGGTCTTTTCGCTCATCAGCCTGTAATTTTCTTCCACTTCCTTCTTTTTCGTAACGTCTCGAAGAATGTTCATGCTGTAGAGGCTCCCGTCCGGATTTTTCAAAGGCGAGGAGATGATATCGAAGGTCTTTCCATCCTCACGGCGCAATTCCCACCTGACGGTTTTGTTCATCTTGTTAATGGACCACTTGCAGTATGGGCAAGGCTTTTTTCGGTTATACAAAAGCGTATAGCACTTCTTTTTCCTTGAATCGCCAATTTGATTTGCAAGTATTTTGTTGATGAATTTTATATTGTAGTCCTCATCGACCACGTAGATCCAGTCGATCATGGTGTTGAAGATATCGTTGATTTTGTGTCTTTCCAACTCGATCTCTCTCTCCAGCAACACATGCTCGGTCACGTCCTGAATCGTACCGATGACACCCTTCGGCTCCCTTTCGGGGAAAAAAGGAGACGAATTTATCTCTATAAAACGTAAATGCCCACTCGAGTCCCTGGCCGAGATAACAAAGGGTTCCTGTTTCTTGCCGTCCGATACTTTCGCCACATTCAGAAAAAACGTCTTCCTGTCCGCGCTTGAAAGCTTTTGTACGAAATGCTCTTTGAACTCCTCCTCGGTATACCCGAAAAGTTTTTCCACAGAACTGCTCACATAGATGAATTCGGCATTCGGTTTGATGAGAAACACCGCCTCGTTCATTCCTTCAACAAGTGTACGGTACTTGAACTCAGCCTCGCTCAACTTTTTCTTGAGTGCGTGCTCCTGCATCACTTTTTTTATGAGGAAGGGAAGTTTTTCGAAACTCTCCGCATTTTTACAGATGTAGTCGTAGACACCGAGTTTAATCGCCTTCACCGCGATCTCAACATCCTCGAGGCTCGTGATCATGATGACCGGGGTGTCAATAGAATGCTCGTGAACCCAGTTCACCAGCTCCATCCCGCTCGCTCCCCTCAAGCGGTAGTCGAGGAGAATGACGTTGTAGGTATTTTGCAGAAGAAGGCGCTGGGCTTCGTCCACGTCCACGGCGGTGTCCACCGTTATGCTCTCGTAATAGGATTCCAGTTTTTTTCTGAAAATAAGCTGATGATCCGGATTGTCTTCAACGATGATTACTCTCATGAGCTCCTCCCGCCTACGGGGTTTTCAGCGGGCGTCCCTTTATCCGGTTTGCGATGAGACTGATGTAGGCAGGTGTTGTGCCGCAACATCCACCGATGATCGTTGCTCCAGCCTCGATCGACGCATCGAGGTACAAGATCATCTGGTCAGGGGTCTGATTGAACTTTGTTTTCCCGTCTTTCAGCACGGGAATGCCTGCGTTTGGATACAGAAGCAGCGGCAGCCGTGTTTGCTCCCTCATCTTCGCTATAACCTCGACATACTCTCCGATCAACCCGCAGTTCACGCCGACCCCCTGAGCCCCTGTGTCTTTGTAGCGTGCAACCGCATCTTCAACCGTGTCTCCGAACAGCGTTCGATATTCTCCCTTTTTGGTCTTGTTAAACACTGCTGTTGCAAATATCGGCAGATTCGTCTCACGTTTCAAGGTCCGCACAGCGATCTCTGCCTCACGCATATCAAGCATGGTCTCGACAAGAAAAAGATCTACCCCGGATTCTGCAAGGAACAACCCCTGCTCCGCATAGGCCTTTTCCACGTCCGCGGCCGAGAGATCCATCTCGAATATTTTCCCTGTTGGACCGACCGACCCCCCTATGTACCGCGGATCAGCAGAGTCCCCTGATTCTCTCATGAATGTGTTCAGCGCGTCGCGCGCGAGCCGTGCTGCCGCACGGTTCACCGATTGAACAAGGTGGGCTTTGCCTTTTGCCTGCAGTTTGAGAGAGGTCGCTCCGAAACTGTTTGTTTCGATGATCTGCGCTCCCGCATCCAGATATGCACGATGAATGTAAACGATTATCTCAGGATGAGAAAGATTCCACTCTTCAGGGAGTTCGGCAGGGCTCAACCCTTTTTCCTGAAGAAACGTGCCCATAGCTCCGTCGAGCACGATGAACTCTTTTTCCATGAGATCCGTTATGGGTGGTTTTATTCGTATGTCGTCCATAGAGAGAAGCCCTGAGTTTTTATATTTGTCCGTTCACTTCCCGATTCATACTTTATAGGTTACATTAAATTTTGAGAAAGAAAAATGTTTTTTGTTTTTTTTGAAAAGTATATTTAAATATCTTACAATAATGGTAACGACTGTATCGGGAACATCTCGACAATGGGGAAAAACGTCTTAATCGCGGAAGATGACAAGAATATCGGGAATCTGATCAGGGAAATCGTGGAGCGTAAGGGAAACACTGCAGTAGTCACCGCCAACGGTTCCGAAGCATACGAGGTTTTTTCAAACATCAAGTTCGACCTTCTCATTACTGACTTAAAAATGCCCAAACTAGATGGAATACATCTGATAAAATTGATACGGGAAAAAAATAAATCCATACCAATCATCATTATCACGGGCTACGGATCTGAACGGAACAAAAAGCTTGCCGAAAACTACGGCGTATCGAAATTCCTTTCAAAGCCCTGCTCAATTCTCGACATAACGCTCGCCATTGAACAGTCACTGAAGCAGAACTGAGAAGCTTTTACCGGACCATTACGTATTTGATCATTGCCCCGCCTCATCACCTTTTGTATATTAGAAGCAATTATTTCCGTGCATTTTTTCTCAAAGGATAGGAAAGGATGAAAGAACTGAGATGGCTCATTGGACTCGTCCTTTCGGTTGCAACACCTTTTCTTCTGCTTTTTTCATTTCCCACATATGATGTTCATATACTTGGTTTTTTCTCACTTGTTCCCGTATTTTTTCTCGCGTACACGACCAACACAAAGAAGATTCTTGTCTATGGAATCGTAAGCGGCTACCTCTTCTATTGCCTGTATCTCTTCTGGATGAATGCTTATCTCGCAGTGGTGGGGGTTGGATTCGTCACCATTGTATACGGATCCTATTTCGTAATTGCTCTGCTCGTCATTAACCTTGCATCCCGTGCCCTTCCCGGATACAGGGCGGTGCTCACCCCATTCATATGGATCTCTGTAGAATACATCAGAAGTTTCGGTTTTCTTGGTTTTACCTTCGGTTCGATGGGGTACTCTCAGCACAGTTTTCTCCCTTTTATTCAGATCGCGGATATCGGCGGTGAACCGCTCGTCTCCTTCGTAATCGTTCTGTTCAACGCATCCATTGCGCACATAATCGTGTTCCTGTGGGAGAAAGACTGGCACATCGAATCAACGCGCATTATCCGGAAGTGCGCCCCTGCTTTTGTTTCCGTGTTCCTCATCCTTGCTTCCATTGTTTACGGGTATGTCCGGCTTTCCGAACCGATCCCCATGAAGCCATCAATGAAATTATCGCTGATTCAAGCCCTGAGCAGCCCGCGCACAATGTGGAAAAAAGAAAAGTGGAAGACCCTGAACCGTCTGGATATGCTTTCAAAGGAAAGCCACAAAGAGGACCCGGACATAGATCTCATCGTGTGGACTGAAACCGCAATTCGAACCAGCTTACGTCCCAATATGATATATGGAAGCGCCTATCACACGCGGATCAAACGCCTCATTAATTCTTTGAACGCCTATTTCATCATCGGGTCTCCGGACAATTATACAGTGAAGAGTTTACACTCGCCCGACCCTGATAAACTCAATCAGATCTATCCCGGAAAGGATGAGGAGGAGATCTGGACAAACAGTGCCTATTTTCTCGACAATACGGGTGAGATAATCGGCAAATACGACAAAATTCAGCTCACTCCCTTCGGCGAACACTTCCCGCTGGGAAAAAATTTACCATTCCTCCAGAAAATTCTCAACAATTTCACGGACAGTGCGGGGTTTACCCCCGGAGACGGGCATACGGTTTTCCAATACAAGGATTTCAGATTCGGGGTAGTCATCTGCTGGGAAGGAACGTACGGGTATTTCATCAGAAATTATCTCAAAAACGGGGCTGACTTCGTCATCAACATTTCAAACGACATGTGGACACAGACCAAGGCGGGGCATTTTCAGCATTTTACCATCACGAAATTCAGAGCAATCGAAAACAGAATCTGGTTTGTACGTGCGGCAAACGACGGGGTAACCGCATTCATAAATCCCCACGGAGAAGTTGTCAAAATTCTCCCTATAAAGGAACTTGGATATCTCACGGGCGAGATAGGGCCGAAGGTACGTACGACTATCTACACGAGATTTGGAGATATTCTCCCGAGGATCAGTCTCGCCGTGCTTTGGGCTTCCTTTGTGTTCTCAATCTTTCTGGTTTCGAGAAAACAGGTTCAACAAAAACCAGGCAAGAAACGGAAAAAATAACACCCTACAGGAAAATGACAAAAAGAAAGATCATCCTTGTACGGCACGGTGAAAGCAGCGCGAACAGAAACCGAATTATTGCAGGACAGTCAGATTCCGGGCTCACCAGGCTCGGAATAAAACAGGCCCGGAGAGCAGCAGTCTATATTAAAACGCGTTTTTCTCCGGTTGATATGGTCTACTCTAGCCCCTTGAAAAGGGCCTACTCCACTGCCGAACACATTGCGCGCCGTCTGAAAGCTCAAATCATAGAAGATCCGCTCTTACAGGAGGCGGATTTCGGCTCGTGGGAGGGATTGGGAAAGGACGATCTTCAATCCACTCCTCAATGGGAGGTATACGCGAAAAACCCCTTTTTCTTTCAGATTCCCGGCGGCGAGTCATTTCAGGATGTGAAAAAGAGGGTCGAGAGATTCAAGCAGATGCTGGCCACGAAAAATGACTGGAATACAGTGGTGGTGGTGACCCACTACACTCCTGTCGTCTTTTTCGTGCTCGGCGTGCTGGGCAACGGAGACGCTTCGAGAGCACCCTTCAAAATCGATAACGCATCTCTCAGTGTCATCGAACAGATCGAAGCTTCTGAATATATCAGAATATTGAACGCACTTCCCTGACAAAACAATTCACGCGGAGGATTTCTGCGTGCCATACATCTACGTGACGGGTGGAGCAAGCTCCGGAAAGAGCAGTTATGCCCTGAAGTACCTTCAAAACAGGAAAAATGTGACCTTTATTGCGACCGGAATCGCAACCGATCCAGAGATGCTGGGAAGGATCAACGCTCACAGAGAACAGAGGCCTGACTGTTGGGAGACAATCGAGGAGCCCACCAACCTGATTGCCGCGGTGAAGAATGCGTCTCCCGAGAACCGGGGCATTATCATAGACTGTCTCACCTTCTGGACCGCCAACCTGATCTTCCACAGAAAAATGAAACGGGACGAAATTCTCGAATATGCGGCCTCTACAGCCGAATTCCTCAGATCCGCAGACAGGTCTGCTCTTGTCATCACCAATGAGCTCGGGATGGGTATCGTGCCTGCTTCCCAAGAGAGCAGAAGGTTCAGAAAAATTGCTGGGGAGGTAAACCAGATTTTTGCGGAAAAATCTGAAGCGGCATATCTAATCGTAAGCGGTATTCCTCTGAAGCTGAAATAAACCTCATGACCGCAGGCGGCCCGAAAGAGAGGGCGCGGTCATTTTTTCCCTGCTGTTTCCTCCGATGCAATGAGGGCAGCACCGAGAGCACCCACGATCTGCGGTTCCTCGGGTACCTGTATCGACGTTCCGAGTCTTTGTTCGAGTGCGCGCACTACGCCTTCATTTTTCGCTACTCCCCCGGTAAGCATAAGCGGGGGTTCGAGACCAACCCTGTGAACCATACCGACAACTCTGCTCGCGATCGAGTCCATGAGCCCCCTGATGATGCGGTCTCTCGGGTGCCCCTCAGCAATGAGAGAAACCACCTCCGATTCCGCAAACACGGTACACATGCTGGAGATCTTCACACTTTCTTTCGCAGCAGTCGCGATCTTTCCCATCTCTTCGATCTCCACTTCGAGCGCACGTGCCATGACTTCGAGAAATCTTCCAGTGCCGGCAGCGCATTTGTCGTTCATGATGAAATCGAGGCTCTTCCCTGATTTCCCTACTTTGATAACCTTGCTGTCCTGTCCTCCAATATCAATAACCGTGCGAACACTGTTGTTGAGATGCCACGCACCGCGTGCATGACAGGAAAGCTCCGTCACATCCCTGTGAGAAAAACCTGCAGTTTTTCTGCCGTACCCGGTTGTCACGATAAAATGAAAATCAGAGAGAGAAAAACCTGTTTTTTCGCAGGCCGCGGCAAGCATTCTGTCAGCTGCCTCTCTGCTGTTACTTCCGGTCTCCATTATGATGCTGCACACGGGTACCGTGTTTTCCAGAATCACCATTTCGGTTGAGACCGATCCGATGTCTATACCTGCGAAGATCATGCTCGCCCCCGTTTCACGAGGTGTGGGTGTTTTCTCACTCCGCTGCCTTTCACAGCACACCATGAATGCTCATCTTTCGAGGAGCTCCATGAACCCCTCGAGGCGCGTGAGGTACTGGGCCTCGGAGTAACTCCGCTCGTCAACACAATCCCCGTCGAGGTTCAAGAAGGGAATTCCGTATTCCGTCACCGTGTCCCTGATCAAACGGACACCGCCGTTGCTCTGCCTGCACCCCCAGTGTGAAAAGTGAATCACCCCGTCAATATGATGAGATTCGATTGTCCGCCGTATGTTGTCAAGCCGCTTTTCGATCCCGCCAACCCAGTAGTTGCGCATTATCTTCAATGCAAGGCTCTCCCAGGGTGAGCGGATATCCAGTTCGTCCCAGTACACGCTGTTTATCTCTTCTGCAACAATTACCGCACCGAGCTCCTGTTCGATGTAGCGGAGGAGCCGGTTCGGGAAAAAGGGCTTCAAATGCAGCCACAATACCCGTTTCTTTCCCTTTATCTGGCTCCATCCTTCTTCACTTCTGCGCTTCAATTCGTCTCTGTAGCGTTCGAACAGCGCTGCCCCTTCTCTGTGCCCGAGCAGGCTCCCCCATATCGTAAGGAAAGGCAGGCTGTCCTCGCCAAAAAGGAGCGGCCTTTCGTTTTGCCGTATCTCGTTTATTTCAAGGAGCGCGCTTCGCGCCCTGTTTGAGAAAAAAAACGCCCGCTCGAGCTTTTCTCTGTCAAGCGTGGTTTTGGTCACCTTCTCAATCTGCTCTGCCGCGTTTTTCAACTGCTCTGTGAGATAATCGACGGCCACACGGTCGCTGTGGTAGGGAGTATCAAGAAAAATCAACGGGCGTGACATCAGAGAGCTGACCTCTGAGAAAGATTTGTATGTGCCGTCACAGGTGTGTGCCGTTGCCAAAACAAACACAGGGGCCGGCAGTAACCCTATCCGTGCAATTTCAATATATGCACGATGAAACGAGCAGAAATCAGTGGAGAGCCACTCCTTCTCCGTTCCGGCGAGCAGCTCAGGTGCGAGATCCATGGATGCGGCAATACCCGCGAGCATCTCCAGGGAAAATGGACAGAGGCCGAACGCGTGAACGAGCTCAACCGGTGCAAAAAGACTGGTGAACACCGCCTTTTGTGGATACTTGAAGAACCGTCTCGCGTGATTGTACAGAATGAGGGAAAAACGCTTCGCCGCCCTGAGATCGAACTTCCCGGCGGGTGTGAGAGCCGTCTTCAGCAAAATAAACCCGATTCCGCGCATGATCTTCTTCGGGTCCGGCTCGTCAAAAAGCATGCGTTTAACACGGGATTGCAGACTCATGATATCCTCTCGAGAAACCCTTCGATACGGGTGAGAATCTGTCCCTTTCCCATGGGATAATATTCGCTCTCGAGAAAGAGGGAGGGAATACCTTCCATGTCGAGACGCTTTTTCAAAGAGGGATAATCGACCAGGAAATTGTCGCAGAACTTGAGGCTCGTGTACACCAATCCATGTGCATGAAATCGCTTCAATGCATCCATGACCGCGTCGTAGCGGTCAGATGAATTCACCATCCTCCCACACGGAGTTTTGGTCAGATAGCTCTGCGCAAGATTTTCTAACGGCTCTCCATTCTCCCCGGTCTGATGAGTGAAATACCGCCCCCCAAAACAGAGATCGTCTCCCACAATCACCCCTCCTGCTTCCTCGATGATGCTGAAGAATGTGTGAGGATTGATGAGATTGCCTGAAACGAACACCCGCTTCCTTGCTGCCGTCCCGCTTTCTTCCATTGTTTCTCGCACTTCTCCGATAAACCGCTCGAAAAATATATTCATTTCGCTCTTCGGCCGCCGGACGTTTGCATCCAGAAGCTCCAAAATCGGCTCGGAGCGCAGGAGCCGGGGATACTGTGCGCGAAGACTGAATAGTTTACTGAGAAGGGCTCTGTTTTTGTTGTAACGACCGATCGATTCTCGAACAGCGTCTTTTTGAAGTGGCACCCCTGAAATACCTTCAAGAAAATTGACGAACCCACCGAGGATGTGGGAAAAATAGTGAACCGCAGGTGCGTCACATTTTTTTGGAATATCCTGAAAAAATATTTCCAATCCTCCCATATGAGACTTGAGAACATCATACGTCCTGCGAGCGGCGTCACATGAGTTGTTTATCACGAGCCCTGCGTACCCGCGAAGCCCGTCCTTAGCAGCGAGATCAACGAGGTGCCGCAAATAGGAACAGATATTATTGGGGAGATAGGCGTCGACAAGATCAAGATCCGGGCTTTCAGGGATTATTCGGTACGGTATAAACCCTGCCGCATCGATCAGTTCCTCGACTGTGTAGGGGCAGAGAAACCCCACTTTTTTCTCATCAGGTATATCATCATCTGCAAAATTATACATCGCTGCGTTTGTGCGAAAAACGTCCTTCCAAAGTTTCTTGATTATTTTGTAATTTAATTTTATACTACCTCTTAGTCTATAGATACTTCGCAAAAGTGCGTTTCGATCTCACCTTTTAATTTCTTTGCGAAAAATATGTGGGGGATGGGATGTCAATCCTGCTGAACAGAGGCACACGAATACTTATTCAGGGTATCACAACCACGGAGGGAAGACAGCACACAAGCGATATGCTCGAGTGCAAGGCTGAAATCGTCGCCGGGGTCTCCCCTGGACGCTACGGCCAGGAAGTCATGGGCGTGCCCGTATTCGACAAAGTGAGCGAAGCGACAAAAAGGCACAAAATAGACATCTCCGTGGTATTTGTTCCCAAGAATGCCGTTCTCTCAGCAGTGACTGAGGCAATCTCTGAGAATGTGAAATTTATCATTATCATCACTGAAGACATTGCGATTACCGACACCATAAAAATAAAAAACCTTGCGCAGAAAAAGGGAGCGATCATCATCGGCCCGGGCTCTTCGGGTATCCTCATCCCCGGACACTGCAAAGCTGGAATTCTCTCAAACGAGTACATAATCAAAGGAGAGGTCGGAGTCATAACCAGGTCGAAAGGGAATGAGAAGCAAATCTGTCAAAGCCTCTACAAAGAGGAAATCGGAGAAAGTGCAATTATCAGCCTCGGCGGCGATACTATTATCGGCACCGGATATATCGAGATCCTTCAGGCCCTGGAAAATGATGAAAACACACAGGTTGTAGTCATTGGAGGAGAGACAACGGGGAGACTCGAGGAAGACACTGCGCGCTACATACAGGAATCGGGCTATTCCAAACCGGTCATCGTGTACATTTTCGACAAGGAAAAAGATCCGGAAATCTCAGTAGAGAAAGAAAAAATGTTCAGAGACGCAGGAGTGACTGTGGTTGAAGACATCTGGGAAATCGGACAGATCATCAAAGAAGCGACAGAAGAAGAAAAATAGTCAGTTCTCCTATTCAATCGTAATATCCGTGATACTCAGAATGACGTCTGCCTTCCCTTTTTCTTTGAAAAATGGTTTGAGCCTGAGATAACTTACGATCAAACCCTGCCTTTTATTCTCGATTTCATAAAGAAACCGCAGAAGGTCCTGCATGGGAATCGCATCGATTTTAATTTCTACAATTTCCTTTGTAACGCCATCCTGCGTTTCGTTTCCCTTCGGACGGATATACTCGATATTATCCCTGATACCGACGGCTTCTGCTATGTCCTCGAGATAGGTGAGCACAGACAGCGATTTTTTCCGATCGAGCATTCTCTTCACGTTTTCGTATGCCTCTTGCTGTTCCTGGTACTGAGCTGCGAGGCTCTTCAGTTTATTGAACCTGGATTCAAGGAGCGTGCGCTCAAGCTCGAGCTCGCGGCGAGAGTTGAGCAAGGGGACAAAGAGGACCTGATATATGGCGAAGAGAATCAAGAGTGCCGCGGCGCTATAGATGAGCATTCTTTCTCTATTCGAAATGTTTTTGAACATGTTCTGAAAATTCAATACCATTCTCCCGTGAGGGTTAGAGTTTTTCCTGTATCTTTATATCGAACTGAAATGTCACTGCAAATCCTTCGGTGCTCCCCGTTGTACCTGTGTTCGCCACTTTCACCTCGGATATGTAGTCCGAGACCGAAAGGGACTCCTTCATCCTGTCAATGTCTGCGAATGTTTTTGCCTTCCCGGAAAATCTGATCCTGTCTCTTTCAATGATCAAATCCGTATATTCGATCATCACGTCTTCCGGGAGATACATTGACACCTCCTTCAGGAGCTGCACGCTGCTGAACCTTCTGTCGATACTCTCCTCGATCACATCGAGCCTGCGCCCAATGCCCTCGAGGTTTTTCTCAGCATCTATTTCACTTATCTGCGAGCTTCCAAAAGCAGTGCTGCTCAGCTCTTCAACGCTGTTTTGCAGCTCCAGTACCCTGTTCTTCTTGAACCGTATATCGATGAACAGGTTGGACAGAGAGACGGCTAACAGCGCGATGAGAAGAATCGACAAGGCAACAAAATCCTTCAGGCGAACCTGCCCTCTCAGCCTTGGTTTGAATTCATCTTTCAGGAGGTTCACCCGCCGGTGCTGCGGCTGGTTCAAAACACCGAGCCCTCCGAAAAGCGCAATCAACTCCGAATGGTCGTACGGTACGCTTTTTTCCACACTATTGGAAAAGTTTCGCACCGGAAACATCCGTGTGGATATTTCCAGCTGTTCAAACACATTCGCATTCAGACCTCTGAACTCTTCCTGAGCCGAAGAACGGGTATTCATATAGAGCTGCGGAGAATCGGCGAGCTTGAGCATTGTTATAAGCTGAGAAGTCAGCCCGGCCGTGAACTGTTCATTACTGTTTCGGTGTATATAGACAGTATTCTTGATCCTGTGATCCCTGACATACTGGATGAACGAGGATTTTTCCCGGACATCGACAAAGATAAAACTCGACGCGTCGAGCACTGCAGTTGCGCAGAAATAGGCCGTGACATCAAACGGAATGAGCGCCTTGAGGTTGTCTCGAAAGCGGCCGAAGCTCGCCAGAATACCCTCTATGGCTGACTTTTCCATGGTATATGAAAACACTTCGTACCTCTGAGCGGAACTCTCGGGGGGCTCTTTCCAGAGCGGAATAAAATCGGTGATGTATTCTGTTTCCGCTGAAGGCAGATAATCGTGCACTTCAAACTTGATTACGCCTTCGATCTTCTGCCGGTCATGAAAGGGGAACCCGAGGATATTTCGATAGTAGAGTGACGGCTGTACAATGTAGTACACACTTTCCTTCGTTACTTCTCTTTGTGCAAGTACATCTTCGATTGATTTACCCGTGTGTGAAGAATATTCGAATCCCGCCCTCAGGGGAAGCCTTTCGTCTGTGTAGAGAACGTTGATACGCGTTTCCAGGGGTTCGATAAAAACACCCTTTCTTCCGAATCCCACGCCGATGCTAAAGAGATCTGTTATAGTAGACAACTGTAAATCCCCCGCTCCGCCTCCTGACCACTGCGGTTATATTCTGGATAAACCCGCCCGCGCTCCCGGATGCCCGTATTCTGAACACATCGCTGGATACGGTAATGAGTGAACTGATTTCATCATATAGAGTATCGGTCACCGACTCGACTTTTTTCAGATCTTCGATCTGCACAAAGGCTCCCTCGTTTCTTTTTTCGATGATCTCTTGTGTGATGTAAGTGTCCATATCTTCTGACAGGCAGAGGAGCACGGGTTCGGGAGCGGTATTTATATTTATTTTCCCGTCTCCGTACACAGTCACATACCTGTTCAGCGACTGGTACTCCTCATTTCCCAACGGACTTCGTGCAGCGGGAGGCAGGAAAAAAAGCTCCCGGTCCATTCCCCGCACCAGAAGAGCCTCGCCTGTGGTACGCATCTGAGCGTTTCTCGGGGCCATCTGCGGTGTGAGATAGTTATAATATGAAACTTCAGCTCCACCGGCAAGTTCGATGTCATCGGTATCCTGCCAGTCGACGAGGCTGTCCACCACGGAAGCGTCGATGGAAAGTACATCAAAAATACGTGAGAGCATGACACTTCGCCGTTCATTCTTCTCGCCGTATGAAGTAACCAGAGTCGTCAGGTTGAATCGGGCCTGTTCATCCTCGACCACAAGCGAGATACTCCCATCCCCGAAGGGCACTGCAGGAAGAAGCCCATACCAGAAATCTCCTGAACCGTCGTATTCATTTGTGTCGTTTTTCAGAAGAGAAAGCGCGACCTGGTATCCTCCGTACGCATAATAGAGGGCTTTTTTTGCAGCCGCATCATTGATCGCCATTCTCAAGTTTATTCCGCTTCTCTGTGAAAATTCGAGTGCAACAAGCGAGAGAATCGCTAGAAGAACGAGGACGGATATGAGCGCAAATGCACG